>Ga0066903_100001193_pt1 | contig 18521 bp, 19 predicted proteins | sample PanSoiMetaGPlot1_FD_67491 | JGI IMG/M metagenome (GOLD analysis project Ga0066903, IMG submission 67491) | Tropical forest soil microbial communities from Panama analyzed to predict greenhouse gas emissions - Panama Soil - Plot 1 (version 2) | ecosystem: Environmental > Terrestrial > Soil >... | reverse complement strand
CGGTTGTGAGACAATCCGCCGTCCGTCCATGCCCGCCCTTCGCCGGGGAGTCCTTGCGCTGGTCGCCGCCGTGATCGCCCCGATCACGGCGCGGGCAGCCGACCTCCCGGTGATCCGAATCTTCCCACCGGCCTGCGAGGCGTCGCCCGTATCGTTTGACGACTTCGTCGACACGTTGCGGGTCGAGCTGGCGGGGCGGCAGCCGCATTGCTGCGTGGTCGGCCCGGGCGACGGCGCGGGCGACGCGATCAAGGTCACCCTTTCGATCGAGCCGTGCGACGCCACCGCGGCTCAGCAGATCGACGTGGTGGTCGACGTTGCGAACCCGCCGCGCACGATGCAACGCCCGGTATCGCTAGCCGACCTGCCGCCCGAGGCGCGGCCGCGCGCGCTTGCGCTGGCGGTCGCGGAGCTGATCCGCGAGGCGGGCGAGTCGGCCCCGCCACCACCGCCCGCCCTGCCGCCTCCGCCCGAGACCAAACGCGAGCGGGCGTTCGGAGAGCGCATCGACGTGATCGGCAGCGTCGCCGGCGAGATGCGCCACTATTTCGGCCACGGCACGACGCTGTGGGGCGCGCGACTGGGCATCACGCTGTGGTCGGGCCGCTGGCAGGCGACCGCCGACGCGGGCGCCGCCGCGAACCAGAGCCAGTTCAGCGTCGGCGACGTCGACATCCTGCTGGCGAGCGGCGCGCTGTTCGCCGGGCCGCGCTTCGTCGCCGGCCCGGTCGCCATCGACATCGGACCGACCGGCACGTTCGGTTGGGCGCGGATCACGGGACAGTCCACGGATGTCCGCACCGGCGAAGGGTCGGCGCTGGTCGTGACGGCGGGCCTTCGCGCCGCGGTCGAGGGGCCGACCGGGCACATCATCGGTCTCGGCGGCTGGCTCGAGGCGGGCCTGACGGTCCGCCGGCTCGACGCCCAGGTCCAGGGACAAGACGCGGCCGGGATCTCCGGCCCCTATCTGTTGATCGCGGCGGGCGGCCGTTTCGGCCCGGGTTAGGCGACGAACCCGGTTCGACGCGCGCCCGCCCGCGCGTCAGTATGGCTTGCTGGCGTTCGGCGACGATTCGCGTCCGCTCATCCCCGCGACGGCGTCGTCGGCGTCGGACGGAACGCGGCGGAAGCGATCGCGCAAGTCTTCGCGCAGCTCACGGCCCGGCTTGGGAGCCAGCAACAGCCCCAGCCCGGCGCCGACGAGCAGCCCGACACCAAACGTTCCCAGCGTGCCCGCCAGCCAGGCGGTCGTCGAGGTCTTCGTCTGCAGGCCCATCATCTCCAGAATGTCGTCCTTGCCGAGATTGCGCAGTTCCTTGAGCTTCATCATGACTCATCTCCCCTTGTTCGCGTTCGTCTTGCCCGCCGCGTGCCGGCTCTTGCCCTCTTCCTCTTCCTCGAGCTCCCCGACGAGCTCCGCCATCTCCTGCCTCAGCATCGGCAGCACCGCGATGCGCAGCCCGATCCGGACGCCGAGCCGCACGATCCGTCCGGTCAGCGGCGTGAACAGCCCCCCGCCGAGCACGTAGCCGATCCCTAAGGCCGCCGCCACAGTCCCGAATGGATGGCGATCCACGCGTCCCTTGATGTCCAGCGCTTCGCCCATGTCCGCGAACGAGTCGCGCGTTCGATCCCAGACCTGTTCGGCGGTCTGACCGACCTTCTCCATCCGCTTCCCCAGCTTCTTCGCGCCGTCGCCGGCCGCGCGTCCGTTGGGAGGGGTCTCCGCACGCGTCTCCACGGCGTCCTCCTCACCCGCGCCTGCTGGCGACCTTGCCGATCAGGTAGCCGACGGCGATCGCGCCGATCAGACACTTGCCGGGATTCGCCTTGATGTAGCTGGTGGCCGAATCGGAGAGCGACGAGATTCGCCGCCGCGCCTCGTCGATCTGCGGCCGCACGCGCGCACCGATTTCGCGCGCTGTCTCTTCGATCTTTTCCGTCATCTCCATGGTGTCACCTCCTGTTCGAACCGCGGCCGCCGGGACGGCGGTAACCCCAGATGAAACCGAGCAGCACCGCCGCGCCCAGGACGATGACGGGCCGGTGCGCGATCCATCCGCGCCAGTCCGTCCGCCGCGCCACCGCGGCGCGCAGCGCGCTGACCGACCGTTCGACGCGTTCGCGCGATCGCTCGACGGCCGCCTCCGCGCGCGCCACCTCCGTGAACGGCTGCGTCCGCCCCTCTTCGTCGTCGGGTTGTTCCAGATCGACCCGGGTGTCGGCCGCCTCGAGCTCGCTGTCGTAGGGCGCGGCCATGACTAGTGCGACCTCGGCAGGAGCCCGTTCGATCCTGGCATCAGCGCGTTCGGCCTGGCCGCGAGCGCGTTGACGCTGCGGCTGACCTCGTGCTTCGTCCCCTGCATGAGCTGGATCCGCTTCATGCGCCGCGCGATCACGACCAGCGCGATCACGCCGGCGACCAGGTGCAAGAGCGCGAGGCCCAGGAACGCGATCGGCGCGCCGATGACCCGCGCCAGGGCCATGCCGGCGGCGATGCAGCCGAGACCGTACCCGACCGCGATGATGAAGCCGCCCGCCAGCAGCATGCCGACGTCGCGCGCGTAACTCTTCGCGTCGGCCGTCATTTCGACGCGGGCCAGACGAATGTGGTCGGCGACGAGCTGGCCGAGCCCGCTCGCCGTCTCCTTCACGAGCGAGATGATGCCGTCGCCCGAGTCGTCGTTTTCCAGCGTGCCCATTCCGCAAGGAACGTAAACACGACCGTTCTCCGTGCAAGCCCTGGAAATCGGGCGCTACTTCGAGTGCGGCGACGCACCATCCAGGGGCGCGGGACAGACGTCGCGCAGCTTGCATCCCTTGCAGGCCGCGCCGCGCCAGATCCGATCGAAAAGCTCCTGCACGCGGTCCAGCAATCCGTCGTCCGCGCCCGCGAAGCCGAGCTCGAAGTTGCGCCGCCCCGTCCCCTTCGCCCCCAGGCCGGCCCCGGTCCAGTTCGCGCTGCCGACGTAGACGAAGGCGCCGTCGACCACGACGGTCTTGAAGTGGACCCGCGGGCAAGCCCGCAGCTGCAGGACGCGCGCCAGTGCGGGGCGGCGCGCCAGAGTGGCGCGGAACGGGCGCGAGGGCGGGGTCGCGTGCAGGATGCGCAGCTCGACGCCGCGCGCGGCGAGCTCGTCGAACACTTCCAGGATCGAACGGTAGGCCGACGCCGACGGGCGGGCCCCCGTGCGCGCCGTGCGCCGGCGCCCCGGGACGGCGCGGTGATCCTCGACCATCAGCTCTTTCAGGTTGGCGGTGGCGATCCAGACGCTGCGGCGCGCGTCCATCGCCGCGCGCACCACCCGTTCGTAATGGCCCCGCCCGGCCACGAGCTCGAGCGCGAACGGCCGCGCACGCTCGACGAAATCCACGACGGCCGGGCCGCTACCCTTCCTGATCGGGCGGCGGCGCCAGCGTCAGCAGCGGCTGCTGCGTCAAGCGGCGAGACCGCTCCGATTTCTGCCGTTCCGGCAGGTCGGGCCCGACCGCGCGCGCGTCGACCTCCTCGAGCGGCGCGACCTCTTTCTTGCCGCGCGCGTCCAGCTCCTCGAGGCGCCGCGCCGACACGACCACCCGCTGCTCGAACGACCGCAGCGACTTGTTGAAGTGCTTGACCGATTGGTTCAGCGCGTTGCCCAGATCCGCGAAGTGATCCATCACGGTCGCGATCCGCTCGTGCAGCCGGCGCCCCTCGTCGCTGATCCGCTGCGCGTTCTCGGCCAGCCGCTCCTCGCGCCAGCCGAAGCTGGCCGTGCGCAGAAGCGCGATCAACGTCATCGGCGTCGCCACCATCACCCGCTGCGCCTGCCCCTCTTCCATCAGCTCCGGCATCTGCTCCAGCGCGACGCTGTACAGCGGCTCGCCCGGCAGGAACATCACCACCATGTCGGGCGCGGCGTCCAGCGCGTCCCAGTAGCTCTTGGCCCCGAGCTTCTGCATGTGCGCCCGCACCTGAGCCGCGTGCTGCCGGTACTTGGCGGCGCGCACCTCGTCGCTGGCCGCCTCGCGCGCCTCCAGATACGCGCCGAGCGGCGCCTTCGCGTCGACGACGATCCGCCGCCCGCCCGGCAGATGGATGATCATGTCGGGGCGCAGCCGACCGTCGACGCCCGCGATGGTCGTCTGCTCGTCGAAGTCGCAGTGCTCCAGCATCCCGGCCAGCTCGACCACGCGCCTGAGCTGCATCTCGCCCCAGCGCCCGCGCACCGCCGGCGCCTTCAGCGCCGCCACCAGGCTGCCCGTCGCGTCGCGCAGCTTGTCCTGCGTCGCCGAGATCCCGATCATCTGCTGGCGCAGCTCGCCGTAGGCGGTGCCGCGCTCGCGCTCCATCGCGCGGATCTGCTCGTCGAACTTCTCCAGCGACGCGCGCACCGGCCCCACCATCCCCTCGATCGCCTTCGTCTGCGCCGCCTGCTTCGCCTCGGCCTCGCTCGCCGTCTGCTCGCGCACGGCGCCGAGGCGCTCACTCGCCAGCGCCAGAAAATCCTCCTGGCTGGCGCGCAGCGATTCGGCCGCGATCGCCGCGAACGTGTCGCCCAGCTGGGCCCGCGCGCCGTCAATCGCCGCGCGCTCGTCCGCCAGCTGCCTGACCAGCCCATCCGCGCGCGCCGCCTCCGCCGCCCGCCGGCTCTCGGCCTGTCGCAGCGCCAGCTCCATCGCCGCCCGGACGCGCGCGGTCGCGAGCAGCCAGGCGAACGCGCCCGCGACCAGCCCTCCGACGAGAAATGCCACGATCCCGACGGCGACCAGGTCCATGCGCCTGCATACTATCCGCCTGTTCAGGTCACGGTCAAAATAATTGTCTGGTTCGCCGTGATGTCGCGGGCTTGGCGCGTGGCAGCGGGAGCGCGGCCGCGCTGCATCAGTTTTTCAATTCATTTTGAAAATTCTGGTGGCAGGTAGACGGGGCGCGCGCAAAAGTTCTATACGGGTACGTTTCAATGGCGGACGGCGGCATCAGCCAGCGCAAGGCGGACCACCTGGCGATCGCCGCCTCGGGCGCCGCCGCCTTCCACCGCCCGACCCTGCTGGACGACGTCCACCTGGTTCACTGCGCGCTGCCCGAGCGCGCCGCGGCCGACATCGATCTGACGACGACGCTGCTCGGGCGGACGATCCGCGCGCCGCTGATGGTGACGGGGATGACCGGCGGCACGCCGGCGGCGGGCGAGATCAACCGGGCGCTGGCCATCGCCGCGACCGCGCACGGCATCCCGTTCGGCCTCGGCAGCATGCGGGCCATGCTGCTGCACCCGGAGCTGACGCCGACCTACGAGGTCCGGCGGGGCGCGCCCAACGTCTACCTGTTCGCCAACCTGGGCGCGGTGCAGATCGCGACGATGGCGACCGTGACGGTGCGCGACGCGATGAAGCGCGTCGAGGCGGACGCGCTCTGCATTCATCTGAACGTCGCGCAGGAGATCGCACAGCCGGGCGGCGACCGTGACTTTCGCGGCTTGCTGGACGCGATCGCGCGCGTCACGGGCGAGCTCGGGCTGCCGGTGATGGTGAAGGAGACGGGCTGCGGGATCTCGCCCGCGGTGGCGCGGCGGCTCGCCGACGCCGGCGTGCGCGCCGTCGACGTCTCGGGCGGCGGCGGCACGTCGTGGACCGCCGTCGAGTCGCAGCGGGCCGAGGGCGCCGAGAAAGCGCGCGGCAACGAGCTGTGGGACTGGGGCATCCCGACGGCGGCGGCGGTCGCCTGGCTGGCGGCCGAATCCGTTCCCGGCGCGGGCATCGACGTGGTCGCGTCGGGCGGCATCCGCAGCGGCCTCGACGTCGCGCGCGCGCTCGCGCTCGGCGCGCGGCTGGGCGGGCTGGCGCAGCCGGCCTTGCGCGCGGTGACGGACGGCGGGCTCGAGGGGGGCGATGCGTTCCTGGCCCAGATCATCGACGGCGTCCGGTCGGTGGCCCTTCTGTGCGGCGTGGCGCGGGCCGGCGATCTGGCGACGGCGCCGCGGGTGATCACTGGCGAGCTGGCGCAGTGGCTGTCGCAGAGGCCGCGATGAGCGCCGAGACGGGCCGGACGACACAAGCGACGCCGACGGGGCACGGCCACGGCAAGGTGATCCTCGTCGGTGAGCACGCCGTCGTCTACGGACACCCGGCGCTGGCGGCGGGGCTGTCGGTCGGCGTCGCCGCGCGGGCGTGGCCGGGAAGCGGTCGGCTGCGCGTGCCGGCCTGGGGTCTCGAGGCGGCGGCCGGCGACGACACTCCGGTCGGGCGCGCGCTGGCGGCGATCGCGCGCCGGCTGGAGGCGCCCGCGCTGGACTTCGACGTCGAGGCCGAGCTGCCGTCGCGCGCGGGCCTCGGCAGCTCGGCGGCCCTCGCGGTGGCGATCGCGCGCGCGACGGCGGTCGCGGTTGGACGGGCGGCGGACGACGGCGCGGTGGACGCGGCGGTCGACGAGGCCGAGGCGATCTTCCACGGCAATCCGTCGGGCATCGACGCGGCCGCCGCGAAGAGCGGCGCGGCCGGACGGTTCACGCGCGCGGACGGCTGGCGTCCCGTGCCGGTGCGGCAGGCGATCCGGCTGTGCATCGGGCTGTCCGGGCGGCCGCGCGACACGGCCGCGCAGGTGGCGGCGGTCGGCCGCTTGCGTGAGCGCCTGCGCGTCGCCGACGACATCCTGGCGACGCTGGGCAAGCTGGCCGACGACGCCGCCGAGGCGCTGGGCCTGGGCGACATCGACGGGCTGGGCCGGACGTTCGACGCCGCCCACGGCCTGCTGTGCGCGCTGCGCGTGTCGGGGCCGGAGCTGGACGCGCTGGTCCACACCGCGCGCGGCGCGGGCGCGATCGGCGCGAAGCTGACCGGCGCGGGCGGCGGCGGCGCCGTGATCGCGCTGGCGCCCGGCCACGAGCGCGACGTGCTGGCGCGCTGGCAAGATGCGGGCTTCGCCGGCTTCATCGCCGAGATCGCGGCGACGGGGGCGGTGCCATCGTGATCGAGACGCCCTCCTCACAGCGTCACGAAAGCCGTGGATCTGTACGTGGTCGTGGACCTGTACGTGGTCGTGGACCTGTACGTGGTCGTGGACCTGTACGTGGTCGTAGTCGTAGACGCTGTCGTAGTCGCTGTCGTGTGCTTGGACGTGCTCGGAATTCGTACAGGCACACGACTACGACAGCGTCAGCGTCTACGACTACGTTCACGTCTACGACTACGTTCACGTACAGGTCCACGACCACGTTCACGTTCAGGTGCGCGTCATGAGCACGCCGAACGCCGTCACGGCCGTCGCGGGGACGAACATCGCGCTGGTGAAATATTGGGGGAAGCGCGACGTCGCGCTGAACCTGCCCGCGACCGGCAGCCTGTCGCTGACGCTGGACCGGCTGGGCACGCGGACGACGGTCGCCTTCGACGACGGCGATCGCGATCGGCTGGTGCTCGACGGCGCGCCGGCGAGCGACGCGGCGACGACACGCGTGTCGGCGTTCCTGGATCGCGTGCGCGCGCGTGCCGAGATCGCCCGCCGCGCGCTGGTCACCAGCGAGAACACCGTTCCCACGGCGTCCGGCCTGGCGTCGTCGGCGTCGGGGTTCGCCGCGCTGGCGCTGGCGGCGACGCGCGCGGCCGGCCTCGCGGTGTCGCCGCCCGAGCTGTCGGCGCTGGCGCGCGTCGGCTCGGGCTCCGCGGCGCGCTCGATCTTCGGCGGCTTCGTCGAGATGGCGCGCGGCGCGCGCGCCGACGGCAGCGACGCGGTCGCGCGCCCGATGCCGGAGGGCGACGGCTGGGAGGTGCGGCTCGTCGTCGCGATCACGGCCTCCGGTCCCAAGGCGATCGGATCGACCGCCGCGATGACGCACACGATGCGCACCTCGCCGTTCTACGATGCCTGGCTCGCCGCTGTGCCGGGCGATCTGGCCGCGGCGCGCGACGCGATCGCCGCGCGCCACCTGCCCTCGCTCGGCGCCGTCGCCGAGCGGAGCGCGCTCCGGATGCACGCCGCAGCCCTGGCGTCCGACCCGCCCATCATCTACTGGAACGCGGCGACGCTGGCGGCGATCGACTGCGTGCACACGCTGCGCGCGCGCGGCACGTCGGTCTTCTTCACCATCGACGCCGGCCCGCACGTCAAGGCGCTGTGCCGCGCCGCCGACGCGGACGCCATCGCCGCCGCCCTGCGCGCCGTCCCGGGCGTGACCGAGACGCTGATCGCCGCGCCCGGTCCCGGCGCCCGCGTCGTGGAGGAACGATGACGGCGCTCACCAAGGACACGACCGTCAGCGCGCCAGGGAAGCTGTTCCTGATCGGCGAGTACGCCGTGCTCCACGGCCACCCGGCGGTCATCGCCGCCGTCGATCGCCGCGTCACCGGCCGGTTCGTTCCCGGCGCGGCGCCCGCGACGCCGCTGGTGGACAACATCATCGAAGCGGTGCGCGCCTACTTGCTCGCGGACGGCGCCACGCCACCCGACGGCGCGCCCGTCCTCGACAGTACGACGCTCTCCGCGGACGCCGGCAAGCTCGGTCTCGGATCCAGCGCCGCGGTCGCGGCGGCGGGCGTCGGCGCGATGCTTGAGGCCGCCGGTTGCGACGTCGAGTACACCCGGAACCTGGCGTTCGCGCTCGCCAACCGCGCCCATCGGGTCACGCAGGGCGGACGGGGCTCGGGCGCCGACGTCGCCGCGTCGGTCCACGGCGGCATCATTTATTACGCACGCCGCGGGAACGAGACCGACGTCCAGCCGCTGGATCTGCCGGCCGGCGTCGAGCCGATCGTGTTCTCCACCGGCACGCCGAGCTCGACCGTCGACCACATTCGCGCGCTCGAAGCGTACGCCGAGCGGCAGCCCGCGCAGCACGAGGCGCGCCTCGCCGCCATCGGCGCGCTCGCCCGCGACTTCACGGTCGGCTGCGTGGAGGATGACGCGCGCCTGGTGATCTCGGCGACCACGCGGGCCAACGCGGAGCTGGCGGCGCTCGGCCGCGACATCGAGATGCCGATCGTCACCCCCGCCCTCGCGGAGGCGGCCAAGCTCGCCGAATCTCTGGGCGGCGCCGCCAAGCCGTCCGGGGCGGGCGGCGGCGACGTCGGCGTCGCATTTTTGACCGATCACGGGGCCGCCGAGACCTTTCGGCAGCGCGCGCCCCACCTCGGCCTCGAAATCCTTAGTATAAGGACCGGCGCGGACGGGTTACGCCGCGAGCCGTCAGGTCCAGAAAGGAACGCAGTTGTCGAACGACCGTAACAGCTCACGCATTCCGGGTTTCTACCGACTGTCGGTTGCGGAGCGCCGCCAGCTGCTGCGCCTGCGCGCCGATCTGACCGATCAGGATCTGCGCACGCTGGACGGCGGAGGCATCGACACCACGGTCGCCGATCGCGTCGTCGAGAACGCCGTCGGCGTTTACGCGCTGCCGCTCGGGGTGGGCCTGAATTTCCTTATCAACCGCCGTGAAGTCTTGGTGCCGATGGCGGTCGAGGAGCCGTCGGTGATCGCGGCCGCGTCGAACGCGGCGCGCATGGTGCGCGAGGGCGGCGGCTTCGTCGCCGAGGCGGACGATCCGCTCATGACCGCGCAGATCGAGATCGTCGGCGTCGACGATCCGGACGCGGCGCGGGCGCGCCTGGAGGCGGCCAGCGCCGAGCTGCTCGCGCTGGCGCACGCGACGCTGCCCCGGCTGGCCGATCGCGGCGGCGGCGCGCGCGAGCTGGAGGTGCGCACCCTCCCCGGCCGCGTTATCGTCCACGTTCACATCGACTGCCGCGACGCGATGGGCGCGAACATGGTCAACACCGTCGCCGAGGCGCTGGGCGAGCGGGTGGCGCGGCTGGCGCGCGGGCGCTCCGGGCTGCGCATCCTGACCAACCTGTGCGATCGGCGGCGCGTGCGCGTGCAGGCGCGCGTCCCGGCGCGCGCGCTGGCGACCGAATCGCTGGACGGCGACGCCGTGCGCGACGGCATCGTCGCCGCCTCGCGCTTCGCCGAGGATGACCCCTACCGCGCCGCCACCCACAACAAGGGGATCATGAACGGCGTCGACGCGGTGGTGATCGCGACCGGCAACGACTGGCGCGGCGTCGAGGCGGGCGCGCACGCGTTCGCCGCCGCCGACGGCCGCTACCGCCCGCTCGCCGTCTGGCGCGACGAGGCCGGCGACCTGGTCGGCCAGCTGGAGATGCCGATGGCGGTCGGCACCGTGGGCGGCACGCTGCACGCGCACGCGGGCGCCCGCCTGGCCCAGAAGCTGCTCGGCGTCACCGACGCGAAGGTGCTGGCGATGATCGTCGGAAGCGCCGGGCTGGCCTCGAACCTGGCGGCGCTGCGCGCGCTCGCCACCGAGGGGATCCAGCGCGGCCACATGGCGCTGCACCGAAAGTCACAACCGCTCGCGGTGCTGGAACCGCCGCGGCCCGCCCAGCCGTCGGCAGAAGGGAGCCGGTCATGATCCGCCAGATCCTGCGCCAGGGTCGAGAGGCCCGTAGCGACGAACGCGGCAACGGCGCGCCGCCGCTGGCCGCCGTCGATCGCGCGCCGATCCGCTGGCTCGATCCGCCGCCCGGCCCGTGGACCGTCGAGCGCGCCTACGCCTACTGCGAGGAGTTCGCGCGCGCGCACACCGAGAGCTACCCGGTCGCGTCGCGCTTCGTGCCGCCGGAGGTGCGGCCGCACCTGGTCGCGCTGTACGCGTTCGCGCGCAGCGCCGACGACTTCGCCGACGAGCCGGAGTACGAGGGCCGGCGCGTGGAGGCGCTCGACCGCTGGGACGAGGCACTGCACCGCTGCTCCCACGGCGAGGCCGACCATCCGGTGTTCGTCGCGCTGGCCGACACCATCGAGAAGCGCGACCTGCCGATCCCGCCGCTCGAAGACATGCTGACCGCGTTCCGCATGGACCTGGACGTGAAGCGCTACGCGACGATCTCGGCGCTGCGCGGCTACACGGCCCGCTCGGCGGAGCCGGTCGGACGCCTCCTTCTGGCCCTCTTCGGCTATCGCGATCCCGCGCTGGTGCGCTACGCCGACGAGATGTCGACGGCGCTGCAGCTGACGAACTTCTGGCAGGACGTCGCCGGCGACGCGGCCCGCGATCGGATCTACATCCCCGCCGAGGATCTGCACTTCTTCGGCGTCAACGAGGCCGATATCAAGGCGCTCAAGCCCGATCAGGGGCTGCGCGATCTGATCCGCTTCGAGGTGGCGCGCACGCGCACGCTGTACGAGAAGGGGCGCCCGCTGCTGGACAAGCTGCACCGCGATCTGCGCCTGGAGCTGACGCTCATCTGGCTGGTCGGCACCACCATCCTCGACAAGATCGAGGCCGCCGACTACGACGTCTTCACGCACCGGCCGACGATCCGCCGGCGCGATCAGGCGGTGATCATGGCGCGCGCCGCCAAGGAGTGGGCGACGCACCTGGATCTGAAGGCGCTCAAGGCGCTGTGGCCGTAGGTCCATGCCGGCGCCCGCGCCTCGTTGCGCGCGCAGCGGCCTGACCGCGCTGGCCATCGTCGGGCTGCTGTGGTCGGCCCGACCCGCGCGCGCCGCCGCCGGCGACGAGCCGAGCACGGGCAAGAAGGTCGCGGCCGTGACGGCGGCCGTCGTTCTCCTGATCGCTCCCTCGGAGATCGGGGCGTTCTTTCCCGACGACCACGCCCAGTTCGACCTCGGCTGGTCGTCGCAAGTCCCCGTGTCGCCTACGCTGGATCGCCACCGGATCGCCGGCGGCATCGACTGGACGCCCTGGGCGCCGCAGGATCACGTGCGCGGGCGCATTGGCTACCGCTACGTCCGGCGCTACATGTTCGGCGGCCTCGGCGGCTCGATCGCCTACTCGGGTCCGGCCTGGTTCGGCGAGGCCGGGGTCCGGTTCGCGCCCGACCACTTCGTCTCGTTCCACCTGCTCGCGCGCGCCGAGATCGCACCGGCCTTCGACGATTTCCGCGGTCTCGCCATCCTCGTCGGCTGGGACATGATGTCCTCGCGTCCCTCGGGTTCGTGACGGAAATCGAGGCCGCGGCGCGACAGGGATGTCGCGATCGCGCCCGCGCGCGCGCCGGATCGCGCGGGGTTCGCGCTGGCCGGCGGTTTGCAGAAAAGTTGCCCCTAGCGATGATCGGGATGATGGGACGTCGCCTCTGGCTCGTGGGCGCGCTCGGCTGGATCGCTGCCGGGTGCCTGGATGGGCTGGGGCACGAGGAGGACGTCAAGCAGAACAGCGCCTCCCAGGGCACGTCGCAGATCGAAGACGATCGGATCGAGGACAAGAACCCGGTCTTCGATCCGGCGCGCACGGTCACCGAAGCCTTCGGGGGCTCCGGCTACTGCAAGATCACGATGAACAAGAGCGCGGCGGTGACCAAGCTGGACATCGTCCCGCTCGAGGGCGGCGAGAAGGTGCTCGACGGCAGGCTGTTTCGCGGGCGCAGCGAGGCGATCGCGGCGATCGACGCGATCACCGGCACGGATCCGATCCCTTCGATGGAGGTCGTGAACGGCACGCTGAAGCCGTTCAACGACGGCCTCTACGCCGCCGCCGAGCTGGAGATCGAGACCACCAAGCAGCAGTTCTTCACCACGCTCGCGACGCGACTGACGACGCTCGCCGCCGCCGCCGACGCGACGACCCGCCCGGCCTTCAATGACGCCAGCGTGCTGGTCGGCGCAGCCCAGCTCCTGGCCGGCGACGATCTGACGGCCGACCCGGCGGTCGCGACCCAGGCGCGGAGCCGCGCCGCCGCCTTCCAGGCCGAGCCGGCGCTCGCCCGCCCGATCGGCTTTTACACCTGGAACGCGGCGCTCGCGTCCATCTTCACGCGCGACCGGTTCCTCCAGAACCGCGACGGCACCGAATCGTTCGGCGCGTTCGCAGCGATCGCCTTCGTGCTCGGCCAGGACCAGACGCTGCTGGCCGACTACCAGCGGGTGACGGCGCTGTACGCCGGGCTGACCAACCCGTACCACAGCTACCCGCTCGACGCGCTGATCCCGTACGTGCCGAGCGCCGCCGCGCTCGCGGACCCGGCCGCGATCGAGAGCGCCTTCGCCGCCGCCAACCCTCCGCGCGAGACGTGCAACGGCATCCTGGTCGCGTTCCTCCCCGCGTCGCGCAGCAAGGACACCGATTACTTCGAGCAGCTGTTCTGCCTCGGCGTCCCGTCCGGGACGAACCTGCTCGACACGCTGATCGAAGGCATCCAGTCGGGCGCGGTGGACCTGGCGCCCGCCGCGGATTCGGGCTGGTACGACTACCAGATCTACGCGCTCGAGACGCTGCTGCTGCCCGACCGCGGCCCGGAGAGCCAGAACCTGCTGCTGACCGCGGGCTACAAGAAGAAGCTGCTCGAGACCTTCAAGTCGATCCTGATCCAGACGCGCGAGACGCACATCAAGCAGCTCAACGTCGGGATCGCCGGCGCCTATCACCCCGAGCCGGTCGACGTCTACCCGCTGCACGCGGCGGAGCCGTTCCCGACCTTCTACCTCCGGACCGCCCGCGGCTACCGTTTCCTCCGGACGTTCCTGCAGGCGGCGCTGGGCCAGGCGTTCCTCTCCGGCACGGACCGGCTGGTCGAATCCGGCGCGCGCGGGACGGTGCCGCTCGCGACCGAGCTGGATCAGCGCATCGCGCTGCTCTACGGGCTCAACTTCATCGAGGCCGACGCGATCGGGATCGACCGCGCGACCGGCCTCCTGCCCGACGAGATGACGGGGATTGACGCGAGCGCGGCCGTCGACGCCGCGCGGACCTGGCTCGCCGGCTGGAAGACCGACGCGGACGTCGTCCGCGATCCGCGCGTGATCGTCCCGGTCATGACCGACACGACGACCGGCATGACGACCTACTGGGCGGTCATCGGCGTCAAGGCGCTGATATCCCGCGACGAGTTCGTGGCCGGCCACGAACCGATGGTGACACCGACGGCGTGCTGGTCCGGCAAGCTGGTGCCGCACCGGTACACGCTGATGGTCGAGGAGAGCGCGGAGATCGACCTGCCGTCGAGCACGCCGCCCCCGACACGCGACGAGCTGCGCGCGATCTGCGACGCGCACTCGACCAAGGACGCGATCGTCCAGGCGCTCGGCGCGCGGTGAGCGCCCGCCGTCTCGCGGTCGCGCTCGGCGTGCTCGTCTCCGCCGGCTGCGGCGTCACCCGCCTGCAGACCGCTCGCACCGTTCCGCGGGGCGCGACGCAGACGACGATCGCCGCCAGCCTCGTCTACCTGGGTGATCGGCAGTCGACGTCGATCTCGGGCGTACCGGCGCTGCCGCCCGAGGTGATGGTCCGTCACGGAGCGACCGACCAGCTGGACTGGGGGATCCGCACCTTCTTCGGCCTCGGCCTGCTGGCGGACGTGAAGTGGAACCTGCTGTCGCCGGAGCGCCGGACCGCGCTGTCGCTCTCGGGCGGCTTCGGTGCCGCGGCCGACCAGGGCGCCGTCCTCCACGTTCCGTTCACGGTGAGCGTGAGTCACGCCGTTCGCCCCGGGTTCACGCCCTACGCCGCGGTCGGCTACAGCACGTACTGGATCTTCGGCTACAAGGATCCGGATCCCGGCGTCAGCTACGCGCCCCGGACCGGCACCGGCGACGGCTTGCTGATGCTGCACGCGGGGATCGAGCTCGCGGCGGCGAGCGGCCGCGCGCTGATGCTCGAGTACACCATCGACATCCCGATCGTCGACGACCCCGGCGACTTCTACGGCTTCGGCACCAACCAGTTCTTCTCGATCGCTTTCCATACCGGCGGCGGACGAACGGTCGCGCGCTGACGGCGCGGGCCGCCCGGATCGCGGCGCGCGATCAGGGGCTGCTCGGACAGTTCCAGGACGGGTCGGGGTTCGGCACCGGCGTGCAGGTGCCGATGGTTCCGAGCAGCGCGCACGAGTTGCACGGGCCCGCACAGGCCGACGCGCAGCAGACGTTCTGCGCGCAGAAGCCGCTCGCGCACTCGTTGTTGCTGACGCAGGTCGCGATCGGCGACGTCCGGCACACACCGTTCATGCAGATGCCGGACGTGCAATCCGGATCGGCCGTACACATCGTGGCGCAGCGGGTGCCGCTGGCGTCGCACCTGTACGGCGCACACGAAAACATGGCCGGAGAGACACACGTCCCGGCGCCGCTGCACACGGCCGCGGAAGAATATCGGTCACCGCTGCATGTCGGCGCCATGCAGACCGTGCCCGCGACGTAGTTCTGGCAGCCGCCGTTGCCGTCGCAATGCCCGTTGGTCGCGCAGGTCGCGGGCGACTGGGCGACGCAGATGGCCCGCGGATCCTGCACGCCGACCGGCACGGCCCCGCACTGACCCACCGCACCCGCGAGGATGCAGCTTCTGCAAGCTCCGACGCAGGCGCTGTTGCAGCAGACACCGTCGACGCAGAAGCCCTTGGCGCATTCGGCGCCGGACGTGCAGGGCTGCCCCGGCTGCAGGCCGCCCGCGCCGCCGGACCCGCCCGCGCCGCCTTTCTCCACGCCGCCCGTCCCACCGCCGGCGCCGCCTTTCTCCACCCCGCCCGTCCCGCCGCCGGCGCCGCCCTTCTCCACGCCGCCCGTCCCCCCGCCAGCGCCGCCCTTCTCGCCGCCGCCCGTTCCGCCGGCGCCACCCTCTGCCGAGCCACCCGTCCCGCTGGCGCCGCCGGGCGCGTCGCCTGCGAAACCACCGATTCCCGCGCCGCCCGTCCCGCCGTCCCCGACAGCCGCGCCGCCGGCACCCGCGGAGCCGACCCGCCCGCCGCCGCCCATGCTCGCGCTGCCACCGTCGCGCTCGGCGAGCGGATGTCGCGAGCACGCGATCGCCACGATCGCCACGAACAGCAGCGAATGTTTCATCCGCGCCCTCGATTCTACGATCAACTCCCGCTGGATCGGGAGGCTCGTCAGCGCGCCAGTGACGCGGCTAGCGCTTGTGACAGAACTTGAAACCGGGATCCGTCGGACGCGCGTCGCGGATGACCGGCTCCATCCAGGCGTCGCCCAGCAGATCGGACGTGACGACGTAGCAGGCCCCGGGCTGGAGCGACACGTTCTTCACCGCGAACTTCGCCGGCCCCTCGCTGTTCATCGCCTTCTTCGGCGGCTTGTGGGCGCCCACCGCCGTCGGGCCCGGGTAGCTAGCCTTCACCATGAAGTCGTGCGTTCCCGGCATCACCTCCGCCCGGTTCACAGGCGCCGCGTGCGGCTCCAGGTTCTTGTCGTCGATCTTCGCGAGCGCAATCGACGGCGCATCGGCGGGCGGGTCAGGCGACGCCCAGACCACCACGGCGACGTCGTCGAGGGTCTGCTTGCCGTCGTGCAGGTAGACCGTCTTGACGCCGCAGCCCGCCGCCACGGCAGCGCAACCGAGAAATGCCCATGACCCTCGCGTGGTTTTTGTTTTCATCTTCTCTTCACTTTCATGGGGCACTGAATCCTGGACAGCCGGACACGTCGGCGCGCCGCAGAAGCAAGCGCGCCCCCGGGAGCGGCGTCACGGCGGACGCGGCCCCGTCGGGGAACTGGACGGCGACCAGATCGGCGTCGACCGTCGTGGTCAGCAGGTGCACGCCCGGACCGATCGTGCCGACGGTCCGTCGCAGCGCGCCGACCTCGGCCATCAGCGGGATCTCCTTCGGGCAGGCGTAAGAAGACGCCGCGTCGGCCGCCGCGACGCCGGGCGCGGCCGATCTCCCCGCGCCCGCGCCGAAAGCCGCGAACGCCGTCTCTCGCGTCGGCGGCTTGCCGAGCTGCTTCTGCTTGACCCAGCCGACGACCAGCAGATCACCGGTGGCGGGGCGGGCGATGCGCGACCATCCCGCGGCGTCCTCGTCGATGACCGTCACCTCGTTCCGGGCGGCCTTCCGGTTGACCACCAGCTTCGCCAGCGTCGGGCCGTTCGGCTGGGCGGCGATCGGCACCGGCGATGACGACCGCAAGCCGGCGGCGAGATCGTATCCGCGCCCGCCGAACGCGTCGTAGCTGTCGAAGCCGCCGAGGCCGGTCAGACGAAGATCCTTGCAGGGACGCGACGCGCGCAGGGGCCCCTTGAGGTCGCGGAATTCCGTCCGGCTCTCCGGGGCCAGCTCGACCTCGACGGCGACGCTGTCGGCGGCGACATCGCCCCAGCGCAGCCGGCTGTGCGGACCGGGCACCAGCACCTCGCCGATCACGAACGGCCGCGCCGGATAGAGCGCGAGGCTGGCGGGGGTGGCGAGACCCTTCAGCCTGACGTCGCCCACGGCGGCCGATACGCCAGCCGCCGGCGTGTCCTGGCCGATCGGCAGCGTCACCTCGATCGACTGCGCCTGCGCGACGCGCGCGTACGGGACACCCGCTGCCAGCTCCAGCGTGACCCCGGCGCTCGACCTCGCCGCGCGCAACGTGCAGCCCGAAGGTCCGGGAAGGGCGATCGGCTCGGGATAGTCACGCGCAGGCGCCGGGGCGGCGACCTTGACCGGGGCGCGACGTGGCGTGACCAGAACCGGTTTGGCGGCACACGCCTGCACGCCTGTTAGGAAGCCAACCAAAAGGAACGCCGTCGCCGTGTAGGTCATTTTCGGGCCTTACAGTGTCGCGGCGCGACGGAGCAGCTCACCGGTCCTTATCATTCCCGAAGCCTCGTCCGCCGATCCCGTCAAGACTGTGGTGTGATCGCCTTGCAACCTTCAATGTCGGCGCGCCGAACCAGGAACCGGGCGCCCTTGGCGGGCGGAAGGCCGTCGATACGGACGATCACCATGCCCGCGGCGGCGGGACCCGTCTCCTCCATGCGAACCCCGGCCCCGAGCGTGCCGACCAGCCGGCGCTGGGCCTTCGCCTCGGCGGCCAGTGGAATGTCGTGGTCGCACGCAAACGGCCTCTGCAGCTCGCCCTCGCCCACGCGGGGCGGATCCCGCCCGAAGATCGAAGCGATCTCCGGCACCTTCGGCGGCGGACGCACCGACGCCGCCGGCACCCAGCCGACCAGGTACAGATCGTCGGCGAGGATCGCGTTGATCCGCGTCCAGCCCGGCCGCCGCTCCATGACGGTGGTCGCCTCCGAAACCGCTCGCCGGGGGATCAGGCGGGCGACCGGTGGACCGCCGGGGGTCACGGACACCGGCACCGGCGCGCCCGGCCTGAGACGCGCGTCTTCATTCAGCCCCTTCCCTCCCACCGCATCGAGCTCCTCGAACTTGCCGGCCTCGAGACCGAGCTCGTCGCAGCGCAGCCGCGCGCGCAGCCGCCGGTCCACGCCCGTGACCTCCTTCAGGGTCGCAGGCGTCAGCGTCGCTTCGATCTCGATCTCACCCGCCGCCGCGTCGGCCCAGTGAAACACGAACCACGTCGACGGAACGATCACCTGCCCGAGAAGGAGCGGTCGTTGGCTCTGCAGCCAGGTCATCGCCGGCGGCACCAGGCCTTCCAGCGAGATCCGACCCTTCTTCAGCTTCACGCCGACGCGCGCCGGCGCCGCCGCGACAGGAATCGACATCTCGATCTCATCGAAGCGGTCGAGCTCGAGGTAAGGGACGCCGGGCGCCAGCTCCAGCCGAATTTCCGCCGACATCTCCTTCGCACGAAACGTGCAGGCCACGGGCGCCGGCAG
>Ga0066903_100001192_pt1 | contig 18532 bp, 17 predicted proteins | sample PanSoiMetaGPlot1_FD_67491 | JGI IMG/M metagenome (GOLD analysis project Ga0066903, IMG submission 67491) | Tropical forest soil microbial communities from Panama analyzed to predict greenhouse gas emissions - Panama Soil - Plot 1 (version 2) | ecosystem: Environmental > Terrestrial > Soil >... | reverse complement strand
GCCACCGCCGATCGTCTTGCCGTAAGTCACGAGATCGGCGCGCACGTCGAAGTATTCCTGCGCTCCACCGCGCGCGACACGAAAACCGAGAAACACCTCATCGAAAATCAAGACGATCCCCCGTTCCGCGCAGACCTCGCGCAGCTTCCTCACCCAGGCCGTGTAAGCCGCCTTGTCGAAATGCGCGCGCCGTCCGCTGTCTATCAAACCCGAGTCGGCTGGAGCAGCTGTATTTGGATGCAGAGCTTGCACCGGATTCACCAGCACGCAGGCAATGTCGCGGCGCGTTTGGAGAACACGCAGTGTCGCCTCCGACATCTCAGCCAGTGTGTAGGTCTCGTGCGCCGGGACTGGATTGCCGATACCAGGTTGCACGTCGCCCCACCAGCCGTGATAGGCCCCGCAAAAGCGCACCAGGTGGGTCCGGCCGGTGTGGAAGCGCGCCAGCCGCACGGCTTGCATGATCGCTTCCGTTCCGGACATGTGAAACGACACTTCATCTAGTCCCGATATATTCTTGAGGCGCGCGACATTGTCAGCCACAACCGGATGATAGGCGCCCAGGACGGCCCCCAGTTCACGCACTCGTGCGTAACCTTCTTCCATGCATGCCTTATAGAAGTCGTGGCCGAAGAGGTTGACGCCGTACGAACCCGCCAGGTCATAAAACGTGTTCCCATCAAGATCCGTGAGCGTCACGCCCTGCGACGATCTAAGGAAAGATCCTGCGCGCAGATTTTCGCGCACAACGCGGCTGTATTGGAAGGGCACGCGGTAGGCGTCGGTAAATTGCAGGTCGGACAAACCCTCGCGCGCTTCCGCAGTGACACGGCGCGTTTCGGCAAAGCGTTTGCGATAAAGCGCCGCGAGCTGCATAAAACCGTCTCGTCGGCGTGATGCAATCTCGTCCGGTGCGCCGTCGGAGCGGAAAAACTCTCGTTCCCCAAATTCGTAGAACGGCAGCAGCGATGCCACCCGTCGCGCCATGCGCGTGTGTCCGGTAAGCGACGGATGCTTGGCTCGCGAAAGTTGAAAACGCTCCTTCATTTTCTGAGCCCCGGCGACCACTGCCGTCGCGCCGATCGCGAAAAGAAATGGTTGTGTACCACGTTTTTTCATTTTATCCCGCTGGCTTGAATATGAGCGCGCGAACCGTTGTCGCCCATTTCTGCCAGAAGGAAAGCTTGAATTTCATCCTTTCCAATCGCATTCCGCGGCGCCTCGCCACGCGTTTGGTGGGCTGGTTTAGCACCATCGAGCAACCGCTCGTACGTAATATCTCCATTGCCATCTGGCGCTTTTTCTCCGATCTCGATCTGAGCGACGCAAAAAAGACGCATTTCACCAGCCTGCGCGATTGTTTCATTCGAGAGCTGAGGGAGGGTGCGCGTCCGATAGATCAGGACCCAAATATCCTGGTCGCTCCCTGCGACGGAATTGTCGGTGGCTGTGGCCGCGTTGTAGGTGGCGATCTGCTGCAGGTGAAAGGCTCGACCTATCCGCTTGAGGAACTTCTCCGCAACCGGGCGCTGGCCGAATTCTATCGTAACGGTTGCTACGCCACCCTGCGTTTGACCGCCGGCATGTATCATCGCTTTCATGCTCCGCACGATTGTCGCATCGAGCGCGTGACGCACATCTGGGGTGACACATGGAACCTCAACCCGGCTGCCTTGTCGCGGATCGAGAAGCTTTTCTGCCGCAACGAGCGCGTCGTTATCTGCACGCGCCTCGCAGCCAGAGATCAACTCATCATGCTTGTTCCTGTGGCCGCGATTCTCGTTGCCGGCATTCGCCTGCGCTTTGCCGATTCGATACTCGATGCGCGCAAAGCCACCGATCTCCCGAACGACACAACTTTTCGCAAGGGCGAAGAGATGGGCTGGTTCGAACACGGCTCTACCATCATTGTCCTCGCACCGCGCGGCGGAATGCTCTGCGAAACTGTTCAGGCAGGCAGAACTTTTCGCATGGGCGAAGCTCTTATGCGACTGCCGTAGATTTCGCGGAGTGAACAAGAGTTGTAAATTCGGCGCTGTGAACACAGATCACGCTCGTTAGGCAATCGCCAAAAAGGTAGGTCCTGAGATTCGACCTACTAGTCCGGAAGTCTTCCGCGCAAAACAGTAAGTGAGTACGGCGGCAGATCGTAGAATGCAGGTGTTTTTCGCGTAAAGCGGGCTGCGGGAAGACTGCGCGTCGGATGGCCATTTGAACCATCGTCGTGCCAGCAATACTGATCGCGGGAGAACTGAATTACATCGACGTTACCCATGAAATCCACCTGTCGCCGCGGCTGGGAGAAATTGAATAGCACATTCAGCCGGGCTACGCGCTTTGGATCTTTGTTGATTGCGAACAGCGCCCATTGTTTATCCGGTCGACGCACCGCATAGATGGTGACAGGAGATGATGAAGTCGGCTTCGTCTGGTTAACGGTTACTTGAAATATCTCGTGTGTTTGACTGATCGGCTGCATCCATTCCTCGTTGATGAGCTGGGCGGCGTAGTAACCGGACAGATGATTTAGTTGATCACTGTTCGGTTCCAGCTGAAGCATCATGAGATTACCCCAGGAACATTTGAGTTCATCTTGAAGATAGTTTGGCTCATATCCATACAAGTACGGCTTCGAGCCCCCCAGTGTTAGAAATGTTCCGACTGTGTCCGCATCGAACAGCGCGCCTTCGATATCTACCTCGTGGCGCCCGGCAAACACAGAGTAGCCGTATTCCGTCATCAGCCATGGAATTGCTGTAGGAACGCCATCTGCGCGCAAGCTGGTCATCATCTCAGCCAGGCGCTTTGGAGTTTGCAACAACTGGGGCACCGCATCGGCGCAGATGTTGTCGAATGGATAGAATTCAAAGGAGAAAAAATCGAGGGGAACTCCGGCGCTTCGAGCAAACCTCAGAAATCGATTCATCCAGGAGCGATTCCCTGATCCATCCGGCCATGTAAGGAGGTGCCCGTCAAAATTCTGCAGGCTTGGTCCTCCAACTTTCAAATTCGGATTCAATGCGGCGAGCCGGCGAGCGACTCCAGTGTAAAGCGCGGCGTAATCCTCAGGTGACGCCCACTGCCCGTCGGGTTCTTCGCCAAGTTCGATGCCTTCGAGCGAATATTGTCGCTTCCACAGATAACTGATCTCAGCTGTTGCGTTTTCGGGTGTGTCGTAGCAAACGCCGGCCGGAAGAAGAACGGGCAAGCCGTTCGTGAGCGCGCTGCGCAAGACAAAATCGAGACCTGGTTGCTCGATTTTGTAATCAATGTCTTCGGTGCGATGCCACGGATCAGTCGAAGACACATAGATCACTGTCTGCTGGTGACGATCGGCCCCATGGCGGACGTAATCGTGAAATCGATTGTGGATGTCGATATCCCCGAGGTCGATCTCGCGAATGGCATATCCGATTCGGTCGCGAATGTCACCTGAGGTTTGCGCGCTTGTTTCCGAACTCCGGCTCATTAAAACACGCACAAAACGAACCGCAGGTGCTTTCGCACAAAGCTTAACAAATTCGTCACCACCCGAGCTGCGATTGACTACACCGTGTGAAAAAGAGCGCCATTCACCCTTCTGATCTGGATGCAAGTGCATCGGGTCCTCACCACTCCAGTACTCCACTCTGTACTGCTCGGCGTATGGCGTACCCCAGTGAATCCGAATACAGTTTATGGGTCTGACCGCGCCTAGATCGATCACCACCCATTGCGGATGGGCGTCAGCTGGTTCGCCTGTGAAACGGGAATCGAGGTACGGATTGCTTTTCCAAAATGATTTTTCGTCGCCGTCAGCGATCCGGGAATAACCATCATCGTTCGCCTGATCAATCGTGTTTCCGCGTCGTGGCAAACGATAGCCATAGGAAAGTGTGATCGGCTCGTCGAGTGAATCGTTTGAGATCCAGTATCCGCACTGATGAATCGGATCGCTCCATTTGCCGCGCGGATTCCAATGCCAGACTTCGCCGGCAAGCTCGGTACGCAACCGATAGGTAAGGGGGCCAAAGCCGGCTGATCGCATTTCAGCGATGTTTTTGTCCGTAAACATCCGGGCACACTCACCCTGTTCGTGACCGTCAACACCCGCTCCTAAAGCGCGCGTAGGCACACACTGGTTTACGGGGTCATCTGCAATCACACTTGCAGAAACTGCAAATGGCTTCTCATCCAAGGGCGGTTCTGTTCCCTCGGCACGATGGATGAACTGGATGCCAATAAGAGAGAGAGATGTGAGGACAGATCGAACGATGGTAATGGCGCTCCGCTGGGGAGCGTCACCGCGGCGATTTAAGCGCGCCGTCCCTACCTGCTTGCCTACCGTGAGCAACACACGCACGAGTTCTTTGCTACGGTTGCGTCTTCTGCAGTTGCTTTCTGATGTGGTCTTTTTCGTGGCGAACGTCCTTCAGGTGGCTCTCGAGGAGCGGCAACTGTGAAGCCTGCGGATTGGGGTAATGCCGCATTGTCTGATTGTTTTTGCCTCCCCAATATGCAGGCCCGGGTTTTTTCGCGTCGCCGATCTGGAGAAGTAAATTGTCTTCGTGCCGTAGGAGCTCCTCATAACGGGCCTGGCGTGCGCGAACCTCATTCTGCCGATTTGCCTGGTCCGCTCGATATTGCTCGGCCTTCTGGGATACCTCCGTTTTCTGCCGCGATTGTTCTTCCTGTTGTTTTCGGGTTTGCTCTAGCGCTGCACTTTGTTGGGCTGAGTAATAGGTGGCCTTCTGGGCGTCATAACCGAAGCGCTCCTGAACGTCTTTAGGAAGCTCAGTGAAATAAACTTTCGAAATGCCCTGCTTACTGGTCAGGACGATCCCGTCCGGCTCGATTCGGCTTACGGTGGCGTCTTTGTATTCCTTTCCAGCGGTTGTTTCAAAGTCGTCGGCTAGCGCAACAGAGATCACAGACAGAATCAGAACGCTGGAGAGTTTTATATGCATCCGTTGTCTTAATTGCGAGGATTCTGCTGTGAAATATGGTTCTCCAGTCAAGGAAAATTGCCGCATTCTGAACGGCAGCAGGAAAGGCTGCGTCTACAGTTGTTGCCCTCGAAGATCCTCGGCTGTGAACACTCGATTTTTTGCAGAGAACTTGCGAACCCTAATGCGCGGGTCTTTTGCACTGATTGTTCTACTGATGCCCTTGACGTTTGCGCTAACCGGCTGTCACCGCAGTAAAGCAGTTCAGCAGGTCGATCGTAATGCCACTGCGGAGGTGGTCGTACCACAACACGGCGCGTACACCGGGGCGTTCATGGATTTCGGCGACGCCGAGGACGACGTCACTCTCGAAACGATCGACGATTTCGAGCAGATGGTGGGCAAACATCAGGCCATTATCGCTTCGTCCAGTTACTGGGGTGAACAAAACTTTCCCATCGACAATCTTAATGTCATTTGGCGGCACGGTTCACTGCCGCTTGTTTTCTGGTCGCCGTGGGACAGGCCTTACGAGGAAGATCATGGGCCGGACAAGTTCAGTTTGACTGAGATCCTTGCCGGCAGGTGCAATGCTTACATCGACAAGTGGGCGGATGCCGCGCGCGATTTTGGCCATCCAATGATCGTTGTGTTCGGCGTCGAGATGAATGGCACCTGGTTCCCGTGGTCGGGCGCATATTACGGCGGCGCAGTATGGGACAAGGAGCACAACAACTGGAAGGGCCCGGAAACATTTCGCAAGGCGTTCCGCTACGTGGTGGATCGTGTGCGGGCCCGCGGCGCTTCAAACGTCAAATGGATGTTTCACACCAACAATTATCCTTATCCCTACGAGACATGGAATTGTGCGGCGGCTTATTATCCGGGGTCCGATTACGTCGATTGGCTCGGCCTGAGCGTTTACGGCCAGCAGTATAAGGACGAGCCGAACCCGGACATTCCATCATTGGTGGACTGGCCGTACGAGGAAATGTCCAGGCTCGATCCGCATAAACCAATCATGATCGCAGAATGGGCTACCGGCGAATTTCCGCACTCGGGAGAGCGCGGTGGGGTTGGCAAAGCTGAGTGGATTACACACGGGCTTACGCGGTTTCGCACGCGTTATCCCCGTATCAAAGCGGCGGTGTACTGGCACGAGCGATGGCAAAACGCTGACGGCTCTTACAGCAATCTCCGCGTGAATTCCTCCGTGGAATCGCTCCGCGCATATCGCGAAGCCGTAGCGCATCCCGATTGGCTGGGTGACCTAATTCTGCGAGCGATTCCGAAACGGTGATTAGTATTCGGGAACGAACTCGGGCGTCCAGTTTATTGCCGGATCGTCGTTTGTTCCGCGTCAAAACCCTTTGCCGTTGACCGTTGTTGACGCGAAGATTAGCGGATCGGCGAACGCAGACAGGAACGCTTCGCAAAGTCCTTTCTGGCCGACAAGTGTGGCGTGAGCCTTTCCGCAGCGATGAGTGGACCAACATATTTCTCAAGACCGAAATCTTCGGCGGACGCAACCGGAACGGCCAGCAATGCGATGAGTGAGAAAACTTTCGATTGTATAGACAAATTCATCGGTTCGCGGCGTCTAGGAAGTAAAGACCGTGAAAAGGTCATGGACAACATCGCCTGCCATGAGAATTGGAAGAGTTGCTTTTCAGAAATCGGCCCCGGCTTGCTCCTTTTTGCCCGACAATGGACCCGATCAGCAGCCGATGCCGAGGACATTGTTCAGGAAGCCTTCGTTAAGTTCTGGCGGCGAAACCACGAGATTAACAACCGGGCCCTGCTTTACGCGACGGTACGTTCCATCGCTCTCGATTTCATCCGCCGTGACAAACGCCGCGCTCGACGCGAGGCAACGGTCTTCTCCGAAGCCGATCCAACTATCGAGCCGCAATTTGAATGGGAAGATGAGACAAAATCGGCGCTCGCGGCGGCGGTCAGTTGTTTGCCACACGATCAACGCGAGGTGCTCGTCTTGAAAATTTGGAATGAACTCACGTTTAACGAGATCGCAGACGCACTGGGCATTTCTCAAAACACCGCGGCTTCCCGGTATCGATATGCCGTGGCGAACCTGAAGAAGAGTTTGCAACCCCAATGAATGATTTCTCCGAGCTTGAGAACGAATTAAGAGCGTTGCGTCCGGCGCAGCCGTCGCCCGTTCTGTATGAGCGCATCGAGGAAGCGATGGCCGAAGATCGCGAAGTATCCGCTGCCGGAGACGCTCGATGGACCTGGCGGCGCCTTTTCGAATGGAAGCGCAGTCAGGCGAGGGACACCCAGGCGGCCGGACCGAAACACTTGGAGCAAGCGCGTCAAATTCCTTTCCGGTTGGCAATTGGTCTTGCAGCGGTGGCCGCGGCTGTCCTCCTGCTACTGGCGCGTATCAATACGGATGAAATGCGAAATAAAGGCAAAGAAATCGCACAAAATTCACCCGCGGCGGAAACGAGACAACCTGCTTTGTCTGGCGCCCGCCGTGCTGACAGAGCGATGGCGTCCAACAAGTTCGTGGCCGCCGGCGCCACTCAGGTTGTGTATAACAAGCGCGACGAAGGATTGCAGTTTGCAGATGGCACGAACCAGCCGTTGAGACGCCTTCGTTATCAAACGCGAGAGACGTGGCAATGGCGTAACCCATTAACAGGGGCATCGCTCCGCGTCTCTTACCCCAGCGAGGAGGTCGTCCTTATTCCAGTCTCTGGCCAATGATTTAACAAAAAGAAACCATGAAAACTAAACTCATCTCTATCATCGCATCCGCTGCTTTCCTGCCGATTGCAGGATTTGCGCAAACACCACCTGCGCCGCCGCAACCGCCGGCTCCGCCGCGTCCGCCGGCGCCAGGCAATCATGAAAAGGCGCCGAAAGTTCCGACGATATTTCTCGGCGTAGAAACGGCGCAGGTGCCAAGTGTAGTAAGCGAACAACTCGGTCTTTCGAAAGGGCTCGGGTTAGTCGTGGAGTACGTTGTCCCCAATAGCCCTGCAGCGACGGCAGGCGTTCAGCAGAACGATATCCTCAAAATGCTGAATGATCAGATTCTAATCGAGCCGAGCCAACTGCGAAAACTCCTGCAGACGTTCTCTGACGGCACGGACGTGACGCTCACGATTTTGCGCAAGGGACAGGAACAGAAAGTGACGGTCAAGCTTAACAAAAAGGAAACGCCGCAGCGCCACTCGCGGGGACCGGGAGACAAACACGAATGGAACTGGGACTCAGACGATGTCGGCGAGATGGGTGAACGGATGCAGGAATTGAAAGAACAGTTGCACGAACAACTTGGCGAACAACGCGGCATGATCCGTGAAACAGTGATGAAGGCTCACGAGGCGGCGAGACGCGCGCGGGAAGACGCCCGTCGTGCCGCGCGCGAAATTCGAATTCTGAGTAAAGACAATGGCGCACTCAAGGCCACTAGGATCGACCTCGGCAAAGCACAAATCGTTTTTTCCGACGACAAAGGGGAAATGAAGTTGGAAAATGTGGATGGCAAGAAATTGCTGACGGCGAAGGACCCGCAGGGAAAACTGCTTTTCAGCGGACCTGTCGAGACAAAAGAGGACCTGGATAAGATGCCGGCCGACGTTCGTGAGCGGTACGAGAAGTTGCAGCAAAATGACTTACCCGCAGTCGCACCCGGAACGGATGTCGACGAACAGGACGGGGACGATAACGATGAAGACGACGAGGAAACGCAATCGATTGACACCGTCAACACACCGTCCAGTTTTCAATTGTGCGTGATCCAAAGGGAAGCGCGGACCTCAACGACGAGAGCCTGAATCAGGCAAGCTAAGCGTTGGCAATTCTGAGGCTGAGGAGAAACTCCGTCGAGCGCCTTAACCTAGTCTGGCCGGCCGCTTGGCGGAGTTTTCTTTTCCATAAAAAGTCTTCATAGCGGCCTTCTGTAGAGGCAGCCGTGCCGGCTGCAAAACCAGGAATCTTAAAGAAGCGAGACGCCTGCCACTACGGCGCAAGCGCACGATCCGCCATTTTCCTTGCCGCGATAAATCCATCCGCCTATAAACAAGAGCGCGTAATGATGCGGGTCTTTTTGCTCACGGCATTCATTGCGTTTTCGTCGCCGCTGCATGCGCAAACGTCGTCGCCATCTTCTTCGCCGTCTCTGGAACAGCGCGTGGCCGACCTGGAAGCCTACGTGAACAACTCGGCGCGCGGCGCTGATTCGGCGAACACACCAATAGTATCAAACATTTCCGGTCCTGGCCCTGCGAGTAATGCCTGGATGATGACCTGCGCTGCGCTGGTGCTTTTCATGACCCTGCCAGGACTCGCGCTTTTTTACGGCGGGCTTGTCCGAGCGAAGAACGTTCTCTCCGTTCTGGCGCAGTGTCTCGGAATTGCAGGCTTGGTGACCATTCTCTGGTGGCTTGTCGGTTATTCTCTCGTTTTTTCCCGCGGCTCACCTTTCATCGGGGGTTTTAAGTTTGCTTTCCTGCATGGTGTGGATGGGCGACCTAACGGTGACTATTCGTACTGGGTCTCGCAGAATGTGTTCGCGATGTATCAACTGATGTTTGCCATCATCACTCCCGCGCTAATCATCGGTGCAGTCGCTGAGCGGATGAAATTCGCGGCTGTCCTTGTTTTCGTCGGAATCTGGATGTTTGCCGTTTATTTTCCGATCGCGCACATGGTCTGGGGAATCGATGGGTGGATGAACGGAGTTTGGAATGCCGGAGCCAAAATTACTGCGATCGATTTTGCCGGAGGAACAGTCGTCCACATGACTTCCGGTTGGTCGGCGCTGGTCTTGTGCATTCTGCTCGGGCACCGGCTGGGATTTAGAAAGGAAATCATGGCGCCACACAGCATGGTGCTTTGCATGGTGGGAACCGGTTTGCTTTGGGTGGGATGGTACGGTTTTAACGCGGGAAGCGCGCTTGCGCCCGATGGAATCGCCGCGAACGCGTTCATGAGTACGACGCTTGCTACCGCGGTGGCTTCGTTCACCTGGGCGATGCTCGAGTACGCGCTGCGTGGCAAGCCGAGTGTTCTCGGTTTTTGTTCCGGCGCGGTAGCCGGGCTCGTTGTAATCACACCTGCTTGTGGATACGTCGCGCCGAGCGGCGCAGTGATTATCGGAATTGCTGCAGGAATCGTCCCGTTTTTCGCCTGCACGAAGTTGAAATCCTGGCTGGGCTACGATGATGCGCTTGACACGTTTGGCATCCATGCGGTCGGCGGGACACTTGGCGCGTTCCTCACTGGTTTGTTCGCGACGGCAAGTGTGAATCCAAATCTCTTGTTAGGCGTCACCGGACCACCTAATCCGGCCACGCAAAACGGTCTCGCGAATATTATGGGGCACACGCTTTGGTTGGAACAACTGAAAGCAATCGCGATCACGATCCTGTTCGCAGTCGTAGGCAGCGCAATTATTGGGGCCGTCGTCCGCGGCGTGATTGGGTTGCGCATCGCGCCGGAAATCGAGCGCCAAGGTCTGGACATTAACCAGCACGGCGAAGAGGGTTACATTACTTCGTGAATCGCCGTCTACCGCTTCAATGATGAATCGAGATAGGGAACACCTACAGTTGCTCGCGATTTTTCATTACGTTGTCTCAGGCTTTGCCGCGCTTTTTTCTTTTTTCCCTCTGCTTTATACCACCGTCGGCGTCGTGTTCATATTCGCCTCGCATCACGGAACGGGAAAACCCGGCGAAGAATTGCCACCTGAATTTCTTGGATGGATTTTTGCAGTGATCGGCATGGTGCTGTTCGTGATTGGGATAGCAATGGCAATTCTCATCCTAATCACCGGCCGATCTCTTGCGCAGTGCAAGCATTACTCGTTCATCCTCGTGATCGCCTGTATAGAATGCCTCTTCATTCCCTTTGGAACAATTTTGGGCGCGTTTACAATTGTTGTGCTTTCACGCGAATCAGTGCGGGAATTATTCTCCGCGGCAGCTGCGCAAGCCTCGAGTTGAGACTGCGCTTTGGATTTCAGTGCGCAGACGATGAACCCGCTTCGATAGCGGCTTCAACCCAGTGGCCTGGCAGATGGGTGCCCGTTTCGCCGCCGACCCAAACGTAGTGTTTGACTTTTTTTTCTGCCGATGGACGCAGATCGAAATCGACGCGCGAATTCAATCCAGTCGCTTTTACCGTGATAGAGGTTTTCACTGTGCCACCTGCCGCCAGATTCATCTTGTAGAGCCCTCGCGGCACTTCAGTCGTGAAATGGCCGTTGGCGTCCGTGCGGCTGATAATCGGCGAGACTTGTCTGCCTATTTGTTCAAACCGGATTTCAGCGTCTCTGAGAGGGCGGCCATCCGTGCCCACGACATTTCCCTCGATCAAGGAAGTCTGCGCTGAGAACGTCGCCGAGAGACTGAACGAGCCGGCGAGTAGAAGATTCGCGATAAGACTTTTCCGAAACACGCGCGGACGCTAAGCTAATCTTGAAAATAGCGCAACGAAGACTGTACGGTTAGGGCATGGCAGCTTAACTGCGGCGTCAGAATAGTTGGACGCAAGACACTCAGCGCCCTGTCGCAGTGGATGTCCCGGATATGCTCTGCGGTCCCCCCGAATTCTGCATTTGTGCCCGATGCAGGTCCTCGGCGCTACCTTTCTTGACGTTCAAAGCGCCCGTGTCAGCGCTATCCTTCTCGTCAACTTCGACCCACCGACCGCCCAGGTGGCTGCCGGTTTGCGCCGGGATCCAGACCATGTGTTTTCCATTCTTAGCAGGTGCGCTGGCTTGCGTTGCTGTTGCCCGTTTCAGATCGAAATTCAGTTGCGTCCGCTGACCTGCCTTGGTCTCCGTGTTCGTGATTGACGCCTTCACCGCGCCATTAACGACTAGCGTGACGCGGTAAACACCTGCCGCAAGGCCCTCTGAAACATAGCGACCGGTGCCATCCGTCTTCACTGTTTGGAGCAGTTTTTTGCCATCTCCCGATTGAATCTGAACATCAGCACCTTTTATCGCTTGCCCTTTTGCATCCTTTACGACGCCTTGAATTGCTGAACCGCCAGCCCACGCAGTCGAAACCGAAAGAACAAACCCGATCAAACCTATTTGTAGTGATTTAATAAACATAGTTAATTCATTAGTTCCTACAGGAAACAAAGGGCGAAGTTCCCAAATAATTTGTTTCTAACGACAGTAACAGACAGGACTGACTGTTGCACGAGGCGCCCCTCTATGAGGCACGTGTGTAATGGCTCACACAGGGCCGGGGTTACAGATTAGAAGCGTTTTCTCAATGCGACGTCCCAAGTACGACCCTTGATGTTGGTCGTCGCTTCGTCGTAGTCGTTTCAACATCATCAATGACCAACCTTGTATGTCTGAATGTTGGAATCGAAATGCGGGTTTCCCTCGTCGTCGACTTCGACCCAATTACCGCCGATGTGGCTCCCGGTGCGGGCTGGCACCCATACCATGTGCTTTCCGCCTTTTGCAGTGCTAGCTGCTTGGGATGTTCGCTTGAAATCGAAATTCAGCTGAGTCGGTTGATCCGCCTTGGCTCGAGTGTTCAAGATCGACGCCTTAACCGTGCCATTCACAAGCAACGTTATCCGGTACGCGCCCGGTTGCAGCCCCTGTGAAACATAGCGACCCTTTGGGTCGGTCTTGACTGTGCCAAACATGTGCTTGCCGTCTCGCGATTCGATCCGAACGTCTGCGCCTTTAATCGGTTCGCCTTTTGCATCTTTGACAAACCCCTGAAAGGAGGCTGGGGCGTCCGCTGTAACTTTGTTCGTTCGCGGGCCGGTGTCCGATGCGCGATAACGTGCAGTGGTAGCGATTCCCGTCCCCGGAGGAGCAGGCGTCACCTCCGTTTTAGTTTTGTTCGTTCGCGGGCCGGCTTCCATTGCGCGATAGCGTACACTGGTAGGAGCTCCAGTCTCTGGAGGCGCAGCGGCTACGCGAGTGTCCGGCTTGCGCGGGTCGAAACCTCCCGGAGATGTGTAATCCGGAACTGTGAATGGATCAGATGGATTCAGTAAGGGCACGCCAATGCCAGTACTGCTTATCGGATGAGTTATATCTGTGAAAAGTCGCTGTAGATAAAAGCCGTACGTGCCACTGCCGGGTTGTTCTTGGGCGGAAGGTCCGACAGCGAGTTTGTATTCTTGACCTTTTGTCTCGGTAGCGTTGCTGACGGGCAAAACTGCAACAGTCTTACCGGGCGGATTGAACGGCGACGCTCGAAAAAATTCAGCGCGGAACAACGAGACCGCAGCCGCGCCTAAAACGAGACCGGCAGTCGCTGCTCCAACCAATTTGGGATTACGACGCGACCAGCGCCAGATCCGCGCTGGAGGTGAAACCGGGCGAGCAATGATCGGACGGCCGTCGAGGCACCGTTCCAGATCAGCTGCGAGGTCTCCGGCCGACTGGTAGCGCGCTTTTGGATCACGCTCGAGACAGCGCGCACAAATCGTCTCCAAATCCCGATCGAGCGATGGTGCCAGCGAGCGTAATTTGGGCGCCTGCGTTTCAGACGCTTGGCGAATCACGAAAACCGGATTGGAACCCAAAAATGGTGGACGTCCGGCAAGCACGGTGAACAGAACTGCGCCGAGACTGTAAACATCAGCAGCCGGCGTAAAGTCGGCGGCTGCACCACCGGCCTGTTCGGGGGCAATAAAACCTGCGGTTCCGAACGTAGTCAGCGACCTTGTAAGATCGCTGTTCCCGTCCAGCAGCTTCGCCAAACCGAAATCGCTGACCAATGGCTCGCCTCGATCGTTGAGCAGAATGTTTCCCGGTTTGATATCGCGATGGAGCACTCCGCGGCTATTAGCGTATTCGACCGCACGCGCTACTTTCGCCATCAATTGCATACATCTGCGTGGCTCGTCGCGAAGAGAAGCTGCGTTCTCGTGTAAGCTTCCCTTTTCCGCGAGTTTCATGCTAAAAAATGGCAGGCCGTCCTCGCTTTCGCTCACTTCATAAATCGGAAGGATGTTCGGGTGATCAAGACTGGCGACCGCTTGCGCTTCTCGTCGAAACCGTTGCAGCGCTCCGTGTGAATCAGCGCGATAACTCAGGACGCGTTTTACCGCGACGATGCGCCGGGAATGTCGTTGCCTGGCGCGATAGATCACGCCCATGCCGCCGCAACCGATCTGCTCGAGAATTTCGTAATTTCCCAACTGCCAGGGCTTGTCGCGCGCATCCACCTCGTCGAGCACGGTTTCATAAACCCCTTTCGATACCGCGCCACCAGTTTCCAATCCCGCACGTAGCAGGCAGCTCACACAAACTCCCGTGTCGAGTCGCTTCGTTGCTCCACACTTCTCGCATTCTGCCGTTTTTTTTGCCGAGCTCGTGATCAAATCAGAGCGCTCGTCCGAAGTCTTCATCAGCGTTACTCGATTTTCCCTGCGAGCGCGGCGCACAGGTACCGGATCTCGTCGTCCACATCGGCAGGATCTTCGACGGTTTGCGAGACTTCATCGCGCAGCAGACTGCGATAACGCTGGCGCATGTTGTGCAGCTGTTTTTTCACGACAGTCTCCGTGACTCCCAGATTCGCAGAAAGATCAGCGTATGATAACTCATCGCGTTCTTCAGTGAGATGATGGCTTAGTGCTTGGAAAAGCCAGAGCTTGCCTTTGCTCTCACACTCTTCCCGCAGCCGTTGAAACGCGTGTTCGACAACCGCCGTCGCCCAAGTGAAGTCGAAGATGCGCTCCGGCGGCAAAGAGTTGAGTGCTTGAACCGGGATGGATAATTGCGACGGCGCTTCCGCCGCCCAGTCGTCCCAGGAAATAAATTCCACGTCGCCGCCCCGTTTGTGAGCATTGGTTTTCTCCGCCGCGTTAATGAGAAAATTTTGAAGCGACCTCAGCAAAAGCGAGCGGAACCGCCCGCGGTTACGGTCGGCGTTGTGCAACCAATTCTTCTTCAGAATGGTCATGAAGAAATCCTGAGTGAGGTCCTGCGCGTCCTCAATCGAATTGCCGCGTGCCCGCACAAACGAGAAAATAGGCCGCCAATATGTCCGACAAAGCTCGGCGAGCGCATCGCGAGCTCTTTGCTCTTCCCCGCCCAATTCGACGGCCGAAAGAATCAGGCTCCAGCGGGTAGTTACAAACTCGCGCGGTTCGCCTTCGCCCAGCTTGCCTGGGCTTCCGTTAACGAGTGAACATTCTGGTGGTCCCTTCGCCATACAAGTATAAAATGCCAGGTACACGGCCGCTCGCATTCGTTTTTTTCCTCGCGAAATCCTGTTTTCGAGGGTGTGCCGGCGGAGGGGCTCGAACCCACACGGCCTTGCGGCCACTGGATTTTGAGTCCAGCGCGTCTGCCAATTCCGCCACGCCGGCGAATACTTTTTAATATTATCGAGTCGGTCGGAACGCCAAAAAGACAATGATGACATCAAGCCGATCTTGCCTGGCGGCAACCAGCACTTTGGCTGCATTCTAACGCGCAGCGGCCAGTCCAATATTCGATCGCCGATTTTGCAAACATGTAACACGACTGTCAACTGATTGTTGCTTGAGGGATCGAATGAACTCCTAAAAATTTCGCTCCAAAACACGCTCCACACACATGAATAAGATACGTCTCATTTCCTGCTTTACTGCCGCGCTCGCTTTGGCTCCATTGCTCGCTCAAGCGCAACCCACACTGATAGCGGTGGGCTCACTTACAGAGTCACGAGCTGGCGCGAATGCAGACCTTTCCGGTCTCACTTATAGTCTGGAGAATCAAGCTCCCGCCAACATGCTGGGCGGCTTGGGTTCGGCCATCGCGTACGACGTTGGCAAAAAGTTCCTGCTACTGCCGGATCGCGGTCCGAATGCGACCCCATTCGATGCGCTCATCGACGACACGGTCAGTTACGTCAACCGGTTTCATACTGTGGAGATGAATCTGGATGCGAATCCCGCCGGACCACTGCCGTTCACTTTGACTGCCCGACTCCAGACAACGACGCTGCTGTCGAGCAGTAGTCCGCTCGTGTACGGCACCGGCGCGGGATTGGGGGTGGGTTCCGGCGTTCCCCTGATCAATAGTGCAAACCAGTTCTTCTTTACGGGACGCTCGGACAACTTCGATCCCGCCGGGAACTCCTGGAATTCGAATAGTGCCCGCTTCGATACCGAAGGCATCCGCGTATCGGCCGACGGGGAAAGCGTATTCATTTCCGACGAATACGGTCCCTACGTTTATCAATTCGACCGGTTCTCCGGAGTCCGCCTCCGTTCCTACGCGCTCCCGCAGAAATTTTACGTGGCCAACCAGCATCCGGTCGGCAACGATGAAATCACCGGCAACACCATAGGCAGGACGGCAAACAAGGGTATGGAAGGTCTGGCGATCACCCCGGATGGCACAAAGCTGGTGGGGATCATGCAAAACGCACTGATTCAAGACGCTAACGAGGGCGGTGCCGCTGTGAATCTTCTGCGCATCGTTACCATCGACGTCGCCAACGGAACCACCCACGAGTGCGCATACCTGCTCACGACGGGATCGGGCGTCAGCGAAATTCTGGCCATCAACAGTCACGAATTCCTTGTGGATGAACGCGACGGCAAAGGGCGCGAGGGTGGGAGCGGCGGATCGAGCAACGACGCCCGCGTAAAGCAGCTCTTCAAGATCGATCTGGATAACGCGGTCGATGTTTCCGACGAGGACGGGGCCACCGCAGCGATGCACGCTGTAACAAAAACTCTGTTCCTGAATCTCGTCGCAACGCTTACCGGCAACGGTATCGCCGCCAATCGCATCCCTGCGAAGATCGAGGGGATTGCATTCGGTCCGGACGTCCGGTTCGATCATCACACTCGGCTTCACACGTTGTGGGTTTCCAACGACAACGACTTCCTGTTGGAGACCGCGGATGTGCCGCCTGTACCGAATTCGAACCAGTTTTTTGTATTTGGCTTCACAGATGACGATCTCCCTGACTATGTGCCGCCCACGCACGGCCTGCCGTTCGGGAACTAGATGATCGTTGGAGTTACCGTTTCAAAAGTTGAGCGGCAGCTTGCTTTGCGCATTGCCAGAATTCTCTCGGTATCGGGAGTAAGGTGCCCCTTTTACGCGCAGCGACGGCAAAAGAAGCCGATTCCGAAAGCTTTCATGAGTAGACTGGCCCCGCAATTTCATCGTGCTTGCCACGGCACGCTGCCTTCGCTTATCTATGTCTCGTTAGACCTCAGATGGAATTCCGAGCAGGTTCGCCGCCAGATGCAGAAGCAATTGCAGACTTGATCGCTAGCTTCCAGAGCGAACTCACCGACGATCCGTCTGGTGTGGGTGCTGAGGAGTTTCTTGCCTCGGTGTCCGTACAGGCCGAGCGCGAGTACCTCACCTCAGCACGCTACCGGTACCTTCTCGCTTACTCGGGTTCTCAACTTGCCGGCTTCATCACCATCCGAGATGGCTCCCACCTTTTTCACCTGTTTGTCGACCGCGCACGTCAGCGCCAAGGTCTAGCTCGGCTCCTATGGGAGCGAGCCCTTCGCGAGCTGTGCGTTCCTGGCAGCGAGGCAGCCTTTACAGTCAACTCAAGCCTCTCGGCTGTGCCGGTATATCAAGCCTTCGGCTTTGCTCCAGCAGGGCCAATACAGAGCGCACATGGTATCTCGTTTCTGCCCATGCGGCGTCCGGCATTGCCAGCATAACGCCTAGCCCGTCGTTGCTTCCTTATTCTCTCCAGTCGCGCAAGACAATCGGCATCAGCGTCAAACAGGCGGTCGCTGGCAATTCCATCGATAATTGCGCCGTACTTTGTCGGGTGCGAGTCTTGGGCAATGGTTTACCGCAAATCAATTCTGGTTGTCTTGTTGGGACTAATTTTTCTTTCGTTTTTCGGAACGCTTGGCGCGAGCGCATCCATGTTCAAAGAGAATTATGATTGGCGGTACCGCGTGATTTCCAACTTGCTCTCACCGCGCGACAATCCCCACCACTACTGGCTGCCAGCGTGTGGAATGTCGGTCGCGGCACTGCTGATGCTACCGCTGGCTTTGTATCTACGGCGGCAGCTGAAACTTGCCTCGCCACGTGCGGCTCTCCTGAGCAGCGGGGCCTTCGTGGTCGGTATTATTGCACTGATCTGCGCGTGTCTCGTTGTGCCGCAGCATATGCACCCTGTTTTCGGAATCCGACGCTTGCATGAATTTCTCGCCCGGTCCTCCGCGGCATTCATGGCGGTGGGAATGTTGGCTGGTTGTTGGTGTGCGTGGAAAGCACGCGAACGAGGGCTGTTTTGGACGTGGTCTCTCGCAACGCTGCTGCCGCTGACCGGACTTTTCTTTAGCGAATGTTTACTGCTGATTTCGCGGCTGCAACCGACATGGGGAATCCCGATTCGCGGTGCACTGCGGCATTCCGTGTTCTGGCACCTGGCTTTTTTGGGAATGGGCAGGTGCCGCGGCGGTGTTCGCATTTTTTTGTGCTGCGGTTTTCTTGACGCCTCCAGGGTCGAACGCGAGCGGCAATCAGTACATGCCAAGTTAATCAGCTGTTCACACGATGGGTCTGTCAGCCCGGAGGAGGCGCAAGAGTGACGACGCTTTGCAATGATCTTACACGCACAAGGGAATCGGCAATGCACTCAATGACCCTAGTGGCGAAA
>Ga0066903_100001191_pt1 | contig 18533 bp, 17 predicted proteins | sample PanSoiMetaGPlot1_FD_67491 | JGI IMG/M metagenome (GOLD analysis project Ga0066903, IMG submission 67491) | Tropical forest soil microbial communities from Panama analyzed to predict greenhouse gas emissions - Panama Soil - Plot 1 (version 2) | ecosystem: Environmental > Terrestrial > Soil >... | reverse complement strand
CGGCTTCGTTCTTTCCGCTGAGCAGCGCCTCGAGCCGGTCATTGGCGTGTTCGAGCTTGATTTCCGCGAACGGAACGCCGGCCGCCTCCATGGCCTCGATTGCCGCATAGAACGTGCCAGCGTGCCAGGTGACCGCGATCGCCACGTTACGCAGATCGGTAAGCGATCTCACGGGGGAGTCGTTGCGCACCATGATGGCGCCGGTGCGGGCCGTGGTGTCGAGGCCGATGATCTTGCCCTTCCCCAGCGTCTGCACCCGCTCGATCGCGCCCCATTCGCACACCGGATAGACTTCGAGCGCGCCCTGCTGCAGCTGCGATTCCTTCCAGCGATCGGAGAAGTTCTCGACCCGGCCGGCGACGCCGGCCGGATTGTCCTCGTTGTACTCGACGTCGAGGCCTTCGTCCTTGAAGAAGCCCTGCTCGACGGCCACGCGCCAGGGCCGGTCGTGGGCATTGCTGTCGCTCTGCAGGCGGATTTTGCGGGGCATGGGATTTCTCATGATCGTACGGCGGGAAGATAGACGAAGGGCCGACCCGGCTCAACGGACGGTCTGGCTCCCTCGGAACATCAGTCGTCTCGCCACCGACGCGTTTGTGGGGATCGCCGGGCCCATGCAGCGTGTTTGTTCCCGCGCGCTCTACCGCAAAGGCTTGATTCGACTCAGCAATACCTCGTCACCATCGCGACGATCGTGCGCCGTTGGCTGCCATTATTGACGAATCACCAGTCGTGGTAGGTTCGGCGAACGAATCACCGAGGGGTTGCGTCATGGACGTTATCGTCTTCGCCTCGCGCAAAGGCGGCTCCGGCAAGAGCACGCTCGCTGCGCATCTGGCCGCGCATGCGCACAAGCCGACCCGCCCGGTCCTCATGATCGATGCGGATCCGCAAGGCTCGCTGACGCTCTGGCACAAGCTGCGGGCGAGCGGCGAGCCGCCGATCGCCGACGGGACCCAAAGCGTGCGCGATATCGTCAAACAGGCCAAACGCGCCGACTACGAGTGGGTGTTCGTCGACACGCCGCCGAATATGTCGGCCATCGTCACCGACGCCATCCACGCCGCGACCTTGATCGTGATCCCGGCCCGCCTGACGCTGTTCGATCTCGCCGCCATCAAGGAGACCATGGTGCTCGCGCGTCAGCTCAACAAGCCCTATGCGGTCGTGATCAACGGCGTGCCACCGCGGCGTGACAACACCGAGTCACCGTTTGTGCGCGAGGCACGCGCGGTGCTCAACAGTCTCAACGTGCCGGTCTGGTCGGGCCAGATTACCCAGCGCAACAATTATTCGCTGGCGCTCGCCGAAGGCGAGGGCGCGTCCGAATACGATGGCCACTCGGAGGCGGCCGGGGAAATCGCGGCGCTGTGGACGGCGATCGAGCGATCGGTGGAGGCGATCCACGGCGCCTACGAAGGCTATGTGATGCACCGCGTAGCGGCGGCCGCATAGCGAGATTTTGGTTTCGGGGGCACTGCGCCGCAGGCCGGGTTCGTCGCCCGGTTTGCGGCGCAACTGTGTTTTTCAGCGGACGACGCGCACTTCCTTCAGCTGGTCGTGACCTGCCGGCTCGGGATCGCCATCCCCAGGCCTGCCGATCCATGCTAGGTCATGGGCAGAAAACCGGGAGTGTAATCATGACTGTCGCCCTTCGCCTTGCCGCCATCGCGGCTCTCTGGATCGGTGCCGTCGGCGCCACGACGGCCGTCCGCGCGCAGGGGGTGCCTGACTTCGCGGCCATCATCGCCGCGCCCGACCGCAGCGACGCCGACCGTGAGACCGACAAGCGCCGCGATCCGGTCAAGCTTCTGTCCTTCACCGGCGTGCGCCTCGGCATGAAGGTGCTCGATATGGGCGCCGGCGGCGGCTACAGCACCGAGTTGATGGCGCGCAGCGCCGGACCGGCCGGCGTCGTCTACGGTCAGAACGCCCCCGACTTCGGCGGGCGCGCGAAGGAGCGGTTCGACGCCCGCATGCAGACGCCGGCGATGAAGACTGTCACGCCGCTGCTGCGCCCGTTCGACGATCCCCTGCCGGCGGATGTGCGTGACCTCGATCTCGTGACCTTCTTCTTCTTCTATCACGACACGACCTACATGCTGGTCGACCGCGCTGTCATGAACCGCAAGCTGTTTGCCGCGCTCAAGCCGGGTGCGTCGCTGGTGATTGCCGATCACTCCGCCAAACCCGGCGACGGCGTTTCGGTCGGCCGCACCCTCCATCGCATTGAGGAAGCGGTGCTGCGGCGCGAGGTCGAGGCCGCGGGATTCAAGGTCGTTGCCGAGGGCGACTTCCTGCGCCATCCGGAAGACCCGCGCGACTTCAACGTCAACCGTCCGACCGGGCCGGTCGACGAGTTCGTGCTGCGGTTCGAAAAGCCGCGCTGAGAAAGCGTCACTCCCCCGCCTGCTCGAGGCCGGCCTTGGTCCAGGTCGGCCGCGCCGCCGGCTGCGCAAGATATCGAAGCAGCGCCAGCGCCGGCTCGGGCGCGGTGTTGGTCGCCGGGATGGCCGCGTCGTAATTGATGTAGACCTGCACCTCCGCCGGCACCGAGCCCGCCGAGACCACGCCCGGGAAACGCGCGATCTCGCTCAGGTTATAGAGGCCGACGTCGACCTCGCCCTTCGCGATCAGCTCGCGGCCATTGGCAACGATCCTGGTCCGGTCTTTGAGGGCTTCGGTGAGACCAAGGTTGGCAATCACCTTGGCGGCGTTGATGCCGCTGAAGCCGCCGGTGCGGGTGTCGCTGTAGGTGATCGCCTTGGCGTCGAGCAGCACCTTGCGCGTTGAGGCGACCGTCGAGAGATCGAGCGTGGTGCCTTCGCGCACCGCAACCCCAATGCCGACCCGCGCCAGCGGCCGCCGGCTGCCCGCCTGCAGCCGCCCATCCTTTTCATAAGTCGCCATCGAACCGGCCGCATTGATCACGATGTCGTAGACCTCGCCAGCATTGATCCGCTGATCGACCAGACCGGGCGACACGCCGGTGAAGTTCACCTGATGGCCGGTCTGCTTCGTGAATTCCGCCGCAATCTCCTTCATCGCAATCGTCAAAGCATTGGCGTTGACCACCTTGATCTCGGCAGCCGACGCCCCTGAGGCGATCAGCAGCGCGGCGGCAATCAGCGTCGGCAATCGGATATCACGCATCGCGTCCTCCCGTGAGCGTCCGCTCGGTTGCGGCTGTTGCTCATCTTAAGACGCGTTCAGGCGCCGGACAATGACGGAGCTGCGGCATCCTCGGCTTGCCATGCAGATCGCGTGGAGCACACGGCGGGCTCGTGTGCAGAGCTACCGGCGCGCGAGCATCGCCGAGTTCGCTGTCGTCGATCACGGGAACGATCCGAAGCTCGCATTGCACACGCGATTGTGAGCAAGGCTGGCATGCCATGTCGCAAGGGCGCGGAACGGAGCAGGTCCGGGTGCCGTTGCTCTTGTATTCCTAATTGCGGCGCTGCCGCAGGGTTGTGACATCACAAAGAATCTGGAGATCCATCATGGGTAAGTCTTGGAAAATTCTTGCCGTCGCCGTCATTGCGGGAGTCACATCGTGGCTCACCGCCCCGGCCGACGCTGCGCCATTGGCCTCGTCGCTGGCGCTCAAGAACGCGGATGCGACTGCGGTCGAATCCGTGCAGTGGCGGCGCTGGCATCGCGGGCGCTGGATCGGTCCGACCGCGGGCTTTGTGGCCGGGGTGGCGATCGGCAGCGCGATTGCGCCGCCCTATTACAGTTACGGATATCCCGCCTATGACTACGGCTACGGCGCCTACGCGTATGCTCCGGGATATGCCTATGTCCCGGCCCGCCGTTATCCCGGCTACGGCTACTACGGCTATTACGGGTGCACCGGGGACGACAGCACTGACAGCTCCTATCCAAGCTGGATGTGTCGGTAACCATGTTTGGCGGTGCAATGTCGGTTTCTCACCCGACATTGCAGGCAAGGGCCGCCCCGATGGGCGGCCCTTGCTTGTGTAGACCTCGTGGCACTGAATCCGGGCTTCGCAGCGGAACGGAAGCCTATGCGTCCGGCTTAGGAGAATAGAGGTGGCCTTAGCAGGGGCCCCCAGGGAGAAGGAGAGCCCGAATGTGCGATTATAGCCTGCAACATGTAGCGTCCCGCCCGGCTGCGGTCGGAGACAGGCTCGTCTCCACGCGCTTCGGCGAGTCGATCACCCGCGGCTTTGCCGCTCCCGGCGCCCCCAATGTGGCGGTTTGCTTAATGCCGGGTACCGAAGTGACGTTCGAGCGTGACGTCGAATTTGATGACTTCCACGGCAATGGACGTCGGACGATTGCGGCCCGCGTCGCCCGCTTCCGTCAGGTCGAGAAGCATCAGCGCCATGCACACCACGATGCCCTGGAATTCCCGAGCGGCGATATCGTGATGCTGACGCAGCTTGTGCCCGGTCAGTACGCGACCGTGCTGCAGCTGCCGGCACAGCCGCGTACCCCAGAAGAGGCGCAGGAACAGACGCGTATTCCTGTCGTCGCCTGACGTTATCGGATCAGGGCCCGTCGGTACGGCACTATGGTAGGAATATGGTGGGCTGCGGCGGCCCGACCGCTCGCTGCAGCCCACCTTTGCTTTGCCCGGCGGCCGTGGATCGTCGCCGGATGTTAACCTTTCATTAACCATTTTGACCGCAGGCTTGCGCAGCAGGTCCCCCAACCGGGAGCGCAGGCATGAACGTGATTGCGGTTGCTTCGCGCAAGGGCGGCGCCGGGAAGACGACGATCTGTGCGCATCTTGCTGCGCATGCGCATGCGCTCGGCCGCCGCACTCTCCTGATCGATGCCGACCCGCAGGGCTCGCTCGCGCTCTGCAATTCACTGCGCTCGAGCGCACTGCCGTTTGCGACCGCCGAACGCGGCATCGAACGTCCGATCGCGCTCGCCATGGTCGACGGCGTCGAGTGGGTGTTCGTCGATACCGCCCCGACCATGTGGGTGGTGGTGCAGGAGGCGATCCGCGCCGCTACGATGGTGCTGATCCCGGCGCGGCCGGGCTTCCTCGACCTTGCCGCCGTATGCGAGACGGTGAAGTGCGCGCGCGAGCGCGACAAGCCCTATGCGGTGGTGCTCAATGCGTGCCCGGTCAAGCGCGGCAACAAGGAGGCGCCCGCCGTGGGGCAGGCGCGCGCCTGGCTCGACAAGCAGGGGATACCCGTCTGGTCCGGACAGATCAGCCAGCGCGCGAGCTTTGTGCTCTCGCTCGCCGACGGCGGAAGGGTCGGGGCGGACGACGCGCGCTCGCTCGGCGGCGCCGAGATCGCGCGGCTGTGGTCGGCGGTCGAGAAGAGCGTTGCCGCAGTCAACGCCGCGCGAGGAAAGGGCGGGCCTGAACTGCAAGGGCGCGCCGCGTAGGCACGTGCCTCACACCCAGCGCTGCGCCTCCTGCGGGGTCGGCAGCCGCCCGTTGGGCGTGAGCCGGTCGACCATCTCCGGCAGCTGCTGGCTCAAGCCTTCGAGCAAATCTTCGCGCGACATGCCGGTCTGCGCCGTCAGCGCATTGATCGTGTCGGCGCCAAGCGCCTTGCCGAGATCGTCGGGCTCGATCTCCTGGTTCGGGCCTGTGCCGACCCAGGATTGCGCGACACGGCCCTGGCCGCTGTTCTGAAGGTCGCGCATCAGGTTGCCGAGTCCGCCGCTGAGCACATTGCCGGCGCCGCCGGGCAGCTGCAGGTTGGGGCTGCCGCCGGATGCGCTCCGGCCGCCGAGGCCTCCCAGCAATCCGCCGAGAATGTCGCTGAGGCTGCCGGTCCCGCCGGCGCTTGGGTTGGCGTCAGGATTTGTGCCCGGGTTTGCCGTGTTGCCGGGAAGCGATGTCGGCCGCGCGCCGCCGGGCGGAACAGGGGCGGATTTGCTGCCGCCGAAGCTCTTGAGTGCCTTGAAGGCGAGCACTCCGATCAGCGCCATCATCATCGGCGACATGCCGCCGCTGCCACTGCTGCCGGGGGTCGTCGGCTGCGGCTGGCCGCGTGGCCCGTTCTGCATTCCGGTGAGGATATCGAGCAGTCCCATGGAGTCCTCCTGTTATTCGTTGGCGCAGCGGCTGGAACACGTCCGCTGTATCCGGACGCGTGCCAGCATCATTGAGTTGCGCATGGCTGCGACGGCGAGCCGATGCTCACCGGGACATGCGCGAGAGGCAGCGGCGCTCGCCCGCTATGGTCGAACGCTCGGGTCGCGGATCGCGCCATGGGCCACCAGCCTGTTCCAGATGAACAGCACGATCAGCGCCCCAAGCGTGGCGGCGATGAAGCCCGCGCCCTGGTCGGCCCGATACCAGCCGACGATCTGGCCGAGGAACGTGGCGACGAACGCGCCCGCGATTCCGAGCAGCGTGGTCAGGATGAAGCCCTGCGGATTGTTCGGCCCCGGCGTCAGGAAACGCGCGATGATGCCGGCGACGAAACCGACCAGAATGATCCAGAGGATGCCAGACATGACGCTCTCCCGGTTGTGCTTGGGAGGGTGACGGACTCCACCGCGGGCTGCCCGATGCGCCGCTCCCTGAGCAACAACAGAATGCGGCGCGGTTCGTTTCCGCGCGGCGAAAATCTTCATTCGATTTTCGCCCTTTGTTGAGACAGATCAGCCGACAAGCCGCGCGGTTTTGGCAGCCTGATGCTCATACGGCGCGCCCTAGCCTTTGGGACGCTGAGCGTGGTCGGGGCAAATGAGGAGCAGCGGTATGAGCATTTTCGGAAACATAGCGTCCGCCATTTTCGGGTCTGGCAAGACGCCGGACGTGGCGCGGGCTTCGACCACGCCCGGCGCCCCGCCGCTGGCTCCCGCAGCGGCGCCGCCGCGTTCTTCGGCCAAGTCGGAATCCGCCCAAGCTGGCCAGCCCATGACGCAGGCCGATGTCAAAGCCATGATCGCCAAGCTCGCCGACGACCAGGACGAGGACCTCAACTGGGACAAGTCGATCGTCGATCTGATGAAGCTGCTCAAGCTCGACAGCAGCCTCAGCGCCCGCAAGCAGCTGGCGCAGGAGCTCGGCTATACCGGGGCACTCGACGGCTCGGCGGCGATGAACATCTGGCTGCACAAGCAGGTGATGACCAAGCTCGCAGAAACGGGCGGCAAGGTGCCCGAAAGCCTCAAGCACGCCTGAACGAGACTGCGGCGGATCACCAGTCGCCGCCGAACGGCGCGAAAATTCCCGAACAAGCGGCGCCGCGCTGCGGCGCCGCTGCGGCGTTCAGTGGCGCTTGAAGAATTGCACCGCGCGCTCGTGTTTCTCCGCCGCGCTGCGCGACTTGAACGTGCCGAGATTGCGCCGGCGTCCGGTCTTCGGGTTGGCCTTGCGCGAATAGAGCCGGTAGCCGCCGGACTTGAGCTTGCGAATCATGGTCGCTTCCAGGCGCTTTCGGTCTTGCTCTCGTAATGCTGGAAGGCGGTGATGATGCCGCCGAGCACTTCCGCCGCGGTCTCGAACATCGCCTTGAACTGGGGCTCGTCGACCCGCTCGATATCGGCGCGCAGATGGTCGCGGACGCCCTCGAGCATTGCGCCCATTTTGCGGGTGTGATGGATCGGATCGCCGGCCTCGTCGACCGGCCGTTTGGGCTGCTGCTGCGCCATGACCGCCTCCTGCGAGGCCCCGAGAGTCAATGCTCGGGTGCGGCACGGGTTCCGGCGCGGTCTGCTCTCACACCCTTTCGACGAAGCTATCCACCACCCGCTTCTCGCCGGCCTTGTCGAACTGGATCGTCAGCTTGTTGCCGTCGATCGCGGTCACATTGCCGTTGCCGAACTTCTGGTGGAACACGCGGTCGCCGATCGAAAAGTCCGACACCGTGCCGGTCGATTTGGCGACCAGCTCGTGCTCGATCGTGAGCGGTCCGGAGCGACGGGTGCGGGCGAAGTGGCCAGCCTTCGCTCCGCCACGCTCGGGCCCGGCGTCGTAATCCTGCGACAGGTCCTCGTCGAGGCCGCCGCCCGCGCCGCCGGCACGACGCTGTGCGCGCTGCCAGCCCGGCGTGGTGTAGCCCGACCCGAAATGGGTCATGTCGTCGAAGCGCGAGGCGCCGTAATTGGCACCGCCCATGCCGCCGAAGCCGCCCTTGGCCTCGGTCACCTCGACGTCGGCCGGCGGCAGCTCGTCGAGGAAACGCGAGGGCAGATTGTTTGTCCACAATCCGTGCATGCGGCGATTCGCCGAGAAATAGATGTGGACGCGCCGGCGCGCCCGCGTGATCCCGACGTGGGCGAGCCGCCGCTCCTCTTCGAGGCCGGCGCGGCCCTGGTCGTCGAGCGCGCGCTGGTTGGGAAACACGCCTTCCTCCCAGCCGGGCAGGAACACGGTGTCGAACTCGAGCCCCTTGGCGGAATGCATGGTCATGATCGAGACCGCCTCGCCTTCGGCCGCGGCGTCGGCGTCCATCACCAGCGAGATGTGCTCGAGGAAACCCTGCAGGTTCTCGAACTCCTCCATCGAGCGGACAAGCTCCTTGAGGTTCTCGAGCCGGCCGGCGGCGTCGGCGGAGCGGTCCTTCTGCCACATCTCGGTATAGCCACTCTCATCGAGCACGATCTCGGCGAGCTCGGTATGGGGGATGTGATCCTTCTGCGCGCGCCAGCGGTCGAACGCGGCGCCGAGGTCGCGCAGAGCGTTGCGCGGCTTGGGCTTGAGCTCGTCGGTCGCGACGATCGCGCGCGCTGCCTCCATCATCGAGACGCGCCGCCTTCGGGCATGATCGTGCAGCAGCTTGACCGTGGCATCGCCGAGCCCGCGCTTGGGCACGTTGATGATGCGCTCGAAGGCAAGGTCGTCGGCCGGCTGGTTGACCAGCCGCAGGTAGGCGAGCGCGTCGCGGATCTCCATGCGCTCGTAGAAGCGCGGGCCGCCGATCACGCGATAGGGGAGGCCGAGCGTGACGAACCGGTCCTCGAACTCGCGCATCTGGAACGAGGCGCGCACCAGGATGGCGATCTCGTCGAGCGAGTGGTCTTGGCGCTGCAGCACCTCGATCTCCTCGCCGACCGCGCGCGCCTCTTCCTCCGAGTCCCAGGCGCCGGTGACCATCACCTTCTCGCCGGGCTCGTCCTCGGTGCGCAGCGTCTTGCCGAGCCTGCCTTGATTGTGCGCGATCAGGTGCGAGGCGGCGGCGAGGATATGCGCCGTGCTGCGGTAGTTGCGCTCGAGCCGGATCACCTTGGCGCCCGGGAAGTCGTGCTCGAAGCGCAGGATGTTGTCGACCTCGGCGCCGCGCCAGCCGTAGATCGACTGATCGTCGTCCCCGACGCAGCAGATGTTCTTGGGGATGCGCGGCGCACTCGGTGCACTTGCGGCCACAGCGGCGGTCTCTCGCTCCCTCTCCCCGCTTGCGGGGAGAGGGTCGGGGTGAGGGGGGCTTTCCAAGAGCTCAGTCTGTCGAGAGTCCCCCTCACCCGACGCGCTGCGCGCGTCGACCTCTCCCCGCAAGCGGGGAGAGGTAACGGAGTTCGCCTCGCTGCTTGACGCTCCCTGCATCGGCGTGCTCTGCCCCAACAGCCGCAGCCATAGGTACTGCGCGACATTCGTATCCTGATACTCGTCGACCAGGATGAACTTGAACCGCTGCTGGTACTGGCGCAGTACCTCCGGCTGCTCGCGGAACAGCCGGATGCACTCGATCAGGAGGTCGCCGAAATCGACCGCGTTGAGCGTCTTCAAGCGCTCCTGATAGGCGGCGTAGAGCTTCTTGCCCTTGCCGGCGGCGAAGCTCGCGGACTCGCCGCCCGGCACTTGATCGGGCGTGAGCCCGCGGTTCTTCCAGCTGTCGATCAGTTGCGCGAGCACACGCGCCGGCCAGCGTTTCTCGTCGATGCCCTCGGCTTGCAGCAGCTGCTTCAACAACCGGATCTGGTCGTCGACGTCGAGGATGGTGAAATCGGGTTTGAGTCCCACGAGCTCGGCATGCCGGCGGAGGATCTTCACGCCGATCGAATGGAAAGTTCCGAGCCACGGCATGCCCTCGACCACGCCTCCGACCATCATGCCGACGCGCTCCTTCATCTCGCGCGCCGCCTTGTTGGTGAAGGTAACTGCGAGGATTTCGAACGGCCGGGCCCGCCCGGTCGCCAGGATGTGAGCGATGCGGGTGGTGAGGACGCGCGTCTTGCCGGTGCCGGCGCCGGCCAAGACCAGCACGGGGCCGTCGAGGGTCACGACCGCCTCGCGCTGCTCGGGATTGAGGTCGGCGAGGTAGGGCGCGGCGGCGCCGGCCCGCGCACGCGCCGCAATGCCGCCCGGCGCCGGCGGGGTAGGGCGCACGGGTTCGCGCTGGAATGGATCGGCCATTAGGTTCCGCGATTCTTTGACCTGCCTAACATGGCATCGCGGAGCCAAATTTGCGAGCAATGACGCGCAGATGGGCGGGCTTTCCTCAACTGTTCGATGGCATCGCGATCCGCCGTCCGGCGGCCTCCGGCCGCGGCAGCTTGGCGTGCGCGCCCTTCATCCGGGCGAGGCATCGAGCGACCTCAGGCGGGAAGGTGGCGACCTTCTTCGCCTGCATGTCGACGTGCAGTGACAGGTTTTCGGAGGTGGCCGAAACCCAGCCTTCGCTCGCGTGAAAGAGCTGCTCGAAATAGTGCATGCGTTTGGCGTCGTAATCGAGGAGCTGAAAGGTGACCCGTACCGGATCCTCGGCGTTGAGCTCGCGCAGGTAGCGCACGTGCACCTCGGCAGTGTAGCAGGAGTGCTTGCGGGACCTGACATAGTCGAGGCCGCAGCCGAGCAGCTCGAACGCCTCGTCGACCGCGCGGTCGAACAGCACGTTGTAATAGGCCATGTTGAGGTGGCCGTTGTAATCGATCCAGCTCGGCTCGACGCGCATCACCGAGGAGACGAACGGGGCAAAGAACAAGGGTTCGAGATCGACGCGGTCGAGCATGTGACGCCACTACACTGGACGGAAATCCTCATACCAGAATTCCGCGATCCCGGGCGTAATTTTCTTCGGAAATTTGCGGAGGCGCAGCTTCAGGGCGCCAGAAAGTTCCGAATCTCATCGAGCAGCCGGTGCCAAGCCGGCTCGCTTTCCAGAACGAGATGATTGCGGCCCTCGAGCGCGACGAAACGTGCCCCGGGAATGCCGGCCGCGAGCCGGCGCCCCTCGTCGAACGGCTGCATCGCATCGTTGCGGCAATGTAGCACCAGCGTAGGCGCCTTGACGCGCGGCAGCAGGTCGGAAACGTCGATGTCGTCGAGCGAACGACGGATGCGCACCGCGTTCTCCGGCGACGTGGTGATGCGCTGCAGATCGTTGAACCATTGCATCTGCTCGGCGGTGCCGCCGGGAATGAACAGCGAAGTGAAGATCTGCCGGAAGGCAGGATTCTCCTGCCCCCAACCTTCCCGCATGAGCGTCATCAGCGCATCGGCCTGCTCGATCTCCTTTGGCGAGCCGCGTTTGCGCCGACCGCGCGCGAAGCCGCCATAGAGCACGAGACGGGTTACGCGCTCGGGATGGCGCACCGCGTAGGCAATGGAGATCGCGCAGCCTTGTGAGATTCCAAACAGCGGAAACCGGTCGAGACCGGCCGCCGCGACCACGCATTCGAGATCGTGGACCGACGCCTCGAATGAAATGTCCTCTACCTGCCAATCGGACAACCCGTTGCCGCGGGCGTCATAGCGAATGAGGCGATGCTCGGCGGCGAGCGCTTGCAGCAGATGACTCCAGATCGGACTTTGCCAGTCGTATTCGAGATGGTTGAGCCAGTTGGCCGACTTGACCAAAGGCGGGCCCTGGCCGACTTCGGCATAGGCGATACGAACGCCGTCCGGCGCGGTGCAGAAATGGATTTCCTGGCGCAGGCCAGGCGGCGGCTGCGCCGGATTCGAGGTTGCATCCTTGCGCGCGGCAGCAGGTTTCGTCGTTTCCGTGACCGAGCCGATGAAGCGGACGCCCTTGCGGGCGACGGTGCGGATCAAGCTTTGCTGCTCGCCGCTATCGCCGATCGCCTTGCGGGCCGCGTTGATGCGGCTGGTCAGGGTCGATTCTGACACGATCCGGCCGCCCCAGACGGCTTGCAGAAGATCGTCCTTGCTGACCACGCGGTCGCGGTTCTCGAGCAAGTAGACCAGGACGTCGAAGACCTGCGGCTCGAGTGCAATCAGCTCGGGGCCACGGCGCAGTTCCCGCCGGTCCGTGTCAAGTACGTGATCTGAAAAGAAAAACTGCAATCTCGTCAGCCCGAATCGGAGTCACGCCGCAGTGCACCTCAAGCAATAATCAGGCGCGGCTCAAGCGCAAATCAAGCTTGTCTCGAAGCCATTTGGCCACGCGCGGGCGAATAGCAGGCGGACATATCCGCGTCCAGGCAACGGGCGCCGGACCTGTCTCCACCTCCGCCTGAAATGGAGAACGCCCATGCGCAGGTTCATCGTCTTTCTCTACGGCCTCGCCGCCTATCTCGTGTTCTTTGTGACCATCCTCTACGCCATCGGCTTTGTCAGCGGACTGGCGGTGCCCAAGACCATCGACACCGGGCCGGTCGTGCCGCTCACCGACGCGCTCGTTGTGAATCTTCTGCTGATGTCGCTGTTCGCCGTGCAGCACAGCGTGATGGCACGCAAGGAGTTCAAGCAGTGGTGGACGCAGTACGTGCCGAAATCGGTCGAGCGCAGCACCTATGTGCTGCTCGCGAGCCTGGCGCTCCTGCTGCTGTTCTGGCAATGGCGGCCGATCCCAACTGTGATATGGCAGATCGCCGACCCGCAGATCGCGATGACGGTCACCGCTCTGTCGCTGACAGGCTGGGTGCTGGTCTTCACGGCCACCTTCCTGATCAATCATTTCGAATTGTTTGGTCTGCATCAGGTGCTGAACAACCTGGTCGGCCGTGAGATGCCTGCGGCCCGGTTCCGCACGCCGGTGCTATACAAGGTGGTGCGCCATCCGATCTATCTCGGCTTCATCATCGCGTTCTGGATCACGCCGACCATGACGGCAGGGCATATGCTGTTCGCGACGGTGACCACGGCCTACATCTTCGTTGGTATCCTCCTCGAGGAACGTGACCTGGTCGAGCTGTTCGGGGACGAATACCGACGCTATCGCGAGCGTGTCTCGATGCTCGTGCCCTGGCGTAAGTCCGCCTGACTTTCGGCATCACGAAGCGGCGCCGGCTTTGCCGGCGTCGCTTGCGGTCTGCTAACCTGCGGGGATGGCAGAGCCGGCAACGAGGCGGCGCGGCGGCAAGGCGGTTGAAGCGGTCGTCCGCGCGCTCGCCGCGCGCTTGGGCAACCGACTTGTCACCGCGCAGGCGGTGCGCGAGCAGCACGGCAACACCACCACCTGGATTGCCAACGAGCCGCCGGACGCGGTGGTGTTCCCACAGTCGTCCGCCGACGTTAGGGACATCGTGCGCATCTGTGCGGCAGAGCGCGTGCCGGTGATCCCGTTCGGCACCGGCACCTCGCTCGAGGGTCATATCAACGCGCCGTTCGGCGGCGTCTCGATCGACCTCCGCGACATGAATCGCGTGCTCGCCGTGCACGCCGAGGACCTCGACTGCGTGGTCGAGCCCGGCGTCACGCGCAAGGCCCTCAACGAGCATCTGCGCGACCAGGGCCTGTTCTTTCCAATTGATCCCGGCGCCGACGCCTCGCTCGGCGGCATGGCGGCGACCCGTTGCTCCGGCACCAACGCGGTGCGTTACGGCACCATGAAGGACAATGTGCTCGCGCTCAAAGTCGTGCTCGCCAACGGCGAGGAGATCTCGACCGCGCGCCGCGCCAAGAAATCCTCGGCCGGCTATGACCTCACGCGCCTGTTCGTCGGCTCCGAGGGCACGCTCGGCGTCATTACCGAGCTGACGCTGAAGCTCGCCGGCATCCCGGAGGCGATCGCCTCCGGCGTCTGCCCGTTCCCCACCGTCGAAGCCTGCTGCGACGCCGCGATCCGCACCATCCAGGCGGGCATCCCGGTCGCGCGCATCGAGCTCGTCGATGCGCTGCAGGTAAAAGCCTGCAACGCATATTCGAAGCTCACGCTTCCCGAGACGCCGATGCTGTTCGTCGAATTCCATGGCAGCGAGGCGGGCGTCGCCGAGCAGTCGCGAAGCTTCGGCGAGATCGCGGCCGAGCTGGGCGGCGGGCCTTTCGAATGGGCGACGCGGCCGGAGGATCGCAGCCGGCTCTGGCAGGCGCGCCACGACGCCTATTGGTCGGGCCGCGCGCTCCGCCCGGGCGCCGCCGCGGTCGCGACCGACGTGTGCGTGCCGATCTCGCGGCTCGCCGACTGCGTCGTTGCGACCCAGCGCGACATCGCGGAGAGCCGCCTCCTGGCACCGATCATGGGCCACGTGGGCGATGGCAATTTCCACCTCACGCTGCTTGTCGATCTCGCCGACGCTGATGAGGTCGCGCGCGCCAAGGCGCTCAACGAGCGGCTCATCGCCCGCGCGCTTGCCATGGACGGCACCTCGACCGGGGAGCACGGGGTCGGGCAGGGCAAGATGCCCTATCTGACGGCCGAGCATGGCGAGGCCGCGCTCGATGTGATGCGTGCTGTGAAGCAGGCGCTTGATCCCACAGGCATTATGAACCCTGGGAAGATTGTACGAGCCGGCTGACGGCGCCTTGGCCCAAACCCCGGCAGCGGTATCCCGGGTCACGAAATAGTGTTCTGGTAGCCGCCTCCCGGATGCGGGGCTTGTTAGGCCTGTTTCTTAACTACCGTTGGCAAACCGCTCTTGCCGACATAGATTTGCCGTCAACAAAGCGCAAAGACAGTCCGCTGCCCCTTGGGCGAGGGGTGAGCGACAACCAAGAACTGGTGTGCTGGCCCGCCGGTGTCGTTCTCCGGTGGCTCGAATTGTGCTCGAATCACGGCGCTGAGGTGGAGTTTTGCGCCGGCTCCGACGTGTGGCGCGTTCGGAAGCAGGAGGCGGTGGAGGCGGCGTGCAGACGACGCTGCTCGGTATAGCAATCGCGTTGATCCTGGCGCTGGTCGCGGCGCTGGTGGGTCCGCATTTTGTCGATTGGAATCAATACCGCGCGGAGTTTGAGACGCAGGCGAGCCGGTTCAGCGGCCTCACCGTCAACATCAACGGGCCGATCGAGGCGCGGCTGTTGCCGACGCCGATGCTGACGCTGACGCATATCGAGATGGCCCGCCCCGGCGAGGCGACCGCGCTGCGGGCGCGCAGTCTGCGGATCGAGTTCTCGCTTGCCGCCCTGATGCGCGGGGACTGGCGGGCGAGCGAGGTACGGCTCGACGGGCCGGAGTTCGCGCTCGGCCTCGACGCCTCCGGCCGCCTCAACGCGCCGGCCCTGGCAGCGGGCGTCGACCTCGACGCTGTCTCGGTCGAGCGGCTCGAAATCATCGACGGCCTGGCGAGCTTCGTCGACGCTGCGAGCGGAGCGCGGCTGCTGCTCGAGAAGCTCGAGTTTCGCGGCGAACTGCGTTCGCTCATTGGCCCGGTCAAGGGCGAGGGAGCCTTCATCCTGGGCGGCGTTCCCTATCCCTATCGGATCGCAGCGGGCCGCGTTGGCGAAGGCGGCGTGCGCCTGCGCCTCAGCGTTGATCCAATCGATCGTCCCGCGATCGAGGCCGACGCACTCGTCGTCGTCGAGCGCGGGGTACCTCGCTTCGAAGGCAGCATTGCGTTGGCGCGCCCGGTCGGCCGTGCGCCCGACGGCATCATCCAGCCGTGGCGGGTCACCAGCCGCGTCCGCGGCGACAGCAGCGCCGCCGTGCTCGAGCAGATCGAGTTCCAATACGGTCCGGACGAGCGCGCGCTCAAGCTGCGCGGCGATGCCAGACTTGCCTTCGGCCGCAAGTCCCAGCTCGACGTGAATCTGGCCTCGACCCAGATCGATCTCGATCGCGTGCTCGATCTGCCCGAGCCGACCCGCAAGCGCCCGCTGGTGGCGGTCAAGAGCTTCGCCGACTTTTTCGGCGGCGCGCCACGCCCGCCGCTTCCAATCAAGCTCGGCATCAGCATTGAGAATGTGACGCTCGCGGGCGCCATGCTGCAGCGCGTCAGCGGCGAAGTGGTCGGCGACGCCGACAACTGGAACCTCGATGTGCTCGAATTTCGCGCACCGGGCGCCACCCAAGTCGGGCTGAGCGGGCGCCTCAACGTCACCGGCCAGGGCATCGCCTTCGACGGTCGCGCCAAGGTCGAGGCGCGCGATCCGCGCGGGCTCGCCGCCTGGCTCTCGGACCGCGCCGACGCTCAGGCCGTCACCGCCGGCTTTCTGCGGGCCGAGGGCGACGTCAAGCTCGGCAGCGACCGGATCGCGATCGACGGCCTGACTGCCGAGATCGACCGCATGACCATGCAGGGGCGCCTGTCCTATGCCTGGGCGAGCGCTGAGCGGCCGCCGCGCATCGAGGCTGCGCTGAGCGCGCCCGATATCGATTTCGACCGCATCTATGGGTTGGCGCAAGGGATGCTCGCCGACACCCCGTTCGAGTGGCCGCGCGAAGGTGCCTTGTCGCTCAAGGTCGACCGCGCCGTGGTCGCCGGCGTCGAAACCCGGCGGGCCGACATCGCTGTGCAGTTCGACCGCCGCGGTTTCGAGATCACCCGCCTCGCCATCGGCGATTTTGGCGGCGCCGCGCTCGCGGTCAAAGGCCGCGTCGACGCGCAAGCGCCGCGCGGCACCGTCACGATCGACCTCGACGCGCGCTCGCTCGACGGCGTGGCGACGCTCGTTGAGAAATACTCGGCGTCGGCGTCGGCCGAATTCCGCCGCCGGGCGGCACGCTTCGTTCCGGCCAAGGTGCAGGCGTCGCTGACCGTGGCTGGCGCATCGAATACGGGGTTTCGGGTCGAGGGCGCGGCTGGCGCGTTCAAGATCAGCCTGCAGGGTCAAACCGAGGTCGGCACCCAAGCGCTCACGCTCGACGCGCTGTCGCGGGTCGGCACCGCCAAGCTCAGCCTCACCGGTCGGCTCGAGGCGGGTGACGGTGGCGCGCTGATCGAGCTTGTCGGTCTCGATCGGTTGATCGTCGTCGACAAGCGCCCCGGCCAGCTCAGACTGACGGCGAGCGGCGCTCCCAACGGCGACTTGGCGGTCGACGCGCAGCTCGCGGCCGGCGGTCTCGACGTGTCCAGCAAGGGCACCGTGCGGCTCGCCGGCGCAGGCGCGCCGAGTGGCGCTGTTGCGCTCAGGGTCGCAAGCGCCAACGTGCGCAATCCGCGACCAATCGCCGCGGGTCGGCCGGGCGACACGCTGCCTGTCGCGTTTGCCGCCAAACTCACGCTCGCCGAAAACGTCGTCGACCTCACGGACATCGCCGGCAAGGCGGCCGGCAGCGATCTCGGCGGCCGGCTCAAGGTCGGCTTTGCCAAGCCGATCACGCTCGATGGCGACCTCGATGTGGCGGAGATCAATCTGCCCGCAGTGATCGCGGCCGCCATCGGCACCCCGCAGAGCGGCGCCGCCACCGGCTGGCCCGCCGAGCCGTTCGAGCAAGGCCTCCTCGGTGAAGTCAGTGGCCGGATCAAGCTGAGATCGGCGCACGTCGCTCTCACGCCGCGCCTCGCCGCCAAGAACGTGCGCGCCGTCGCGCATCTCGATCCATCCGAACTCGCCTTTGATGAGATCGACGGCTCGATCGCCGGCGGCCGCGTCGCCGGTAACATGTCGTTTGAGCGCGGCGGCGACGGTGTCACCGCCAGCGGCAAGTTGCGCTTCGCTGGGGCCGATCTCGCCGAACTCGTCCGCGGCGGTCCGCCGCCGCTGTCCGGCCGACTGACCGCCGACGTCAGCCTTGAAGGCACCGGCCGCAGCCCGGTCGCGCTGATCGGATCGCTCAAGGGCGAGGGTACCTTCACGGTGCAGGACGCACAGATCCAGCGGCTCGATCCGGGAGCGTTCGATGCGGTCATCCGCAGCACCGATCAGGGTCTGCCGATCGATGTGGCGCGGATCAGGGAGCGGATGGACCAGGCTCTGGCGGTAGGGCCGCTGCCGGTGTCTTTGGCCGAGGGCCAAATTGCGGTCGTGGCCGGTCAGATCCGTCTCGCCAACATGATGGTGCGCGCGCAAGGCGCCGAGCTTGCTCTGAGCGGCAACGTGGCTCTCGCCGAGGATGCGATCGACGCGAGACTGTTGCTGACCGGGCCTGCGCGAGCGGACGCTCCGGCTGGCACGGCGCCCCCGGATGTTGCCGTCACTCTGAAAGGGCCAATCGACGCGCCCAAGCGTACGCTCGAAGCTGCGGCGTTTACGAACTGGCTCGCGCTGCGCGCATTGGAGCAGCACACCCGACGCATCGATGCCCTTGAATCCGGACAGCCGATCAATCTGCCGGCGCCGGGCGAAGGCGAGGTCAAGCCCCCGCCGCAACAACCTGCACCGTCGCGTACGGTGCGCCAGCCGCAGCGTCCACGCCCTCCGCAGTCTGCGGGGCAGGCTGTCACGCCACCGGCGCCGGTACGGCCGCCGCCACAACAGCCACCGCTCGATCTGCGGCCGGCGCCCTCACGTTCGCTGTTGGATAATCTGCTCGGTCGGTAGGCTAGGAAGCCGGCCGAGCCGCCATCAGGTCACGCGTGGTATTGCGTTC
>Ga0066903_100001190_pt1 | contig 18534 bp, 16 predicted proteins | sample PanSoiMetaGPlot1_FD_67491 | JGI IMG/M metagenome (GOLD analysis project Ga0066903, IMG submission 67491) | Tropical forest soil microbial communities from Panama analyzed to predict greenhouse gas emissions - Panama Soil - Plot 1 (version 2) | ecosystem: Environmental > Terrestrial > Soil >... | reverse complement strand
GACGACATCGGCGGCATCGTCGTCAAGCACGTCAACAACGTGCCGGTACGCATCCGCGACGTGGCCGATGTCGGACCGGCGATCGAGCCGGTGTACACGGTGGTGAGCGCGAACGGAAAGCCCGCCGTGCTGCTGAGCGTGAACCGGCAACCTGACAGCAATACCGTGGACGTGGCCGACGAAGTGCACGACGAAATGGCGCGGATCAGGCCCACGCTTCCTGCGGGCATCGAGATGCGGCCCTTCTACGACCAGTCGGGCATCGTCAACGCATCGATCGCGAGCGTGCGCGATGCCATCGTGATCGGATTGATCCTGGCCGGCCTCATCATCTGGCTCTTCCTGCGCGACATCGGCACGGCGCTCATGACGGGACTGGTGGTACCGGTCACGATGGTCGTGACGTTCATCGCGATGAAGGTGCTCGGCCAGAGCTTCAACCTGATGACGCTCGGCGGCCTCGCCGCGGCAGTGGGCCTGGTCATTGACGACAAGATCGTCGTCGTCGAGAACATCGTGCTGCACCGGGACGGCGGCGAGGGAGCACTGCAGGCCACGGCGAGCGCCCTGCGCGAGCTGACGGTGCCGCTCGTCGGATCGACGCTGACGCCTATCGTGGTCTTCCTGCCGCTCATCACCATTACCGGCGTGACCGGGACATTCTTCAGCGCGCTGGCCGTTGCCATGAGCGTGTCGCTACTGACCTCGCTCGTGCTCGCGCTCGTGTGGACGAGCAATCTCAGTATCCGGCTGGTTCGCCGTGGCAGCCGGTCGACCGGCGTCGAAACCGCGGACACGTCGGACGCCGGGCAGGTGCGGCGAATCATGGCCGCCGAGGAAGCCTCGCTCTCCCACGGCACGTTCGGCCGGATCCTCGTCGCGTACGAACGGCTGATGCGCCGGGCGCTTCATCACCCCGGTGGCATGGCGATAGTTGCCGTGATCCTCATCGCGGCGTCTTATCTGTGCTACCGATCGCTCGGATCTGATCTGCTGCCCGCTTTCGACGAGGGCGGGTTCGTGCTCGATTACGTCATGCCGCCGGGCAGCTCGCTCCAGGAAACCAACCGGGTGATTGGACGGATCGAGGGCATCCTACGAGAGACGCCCGAGGTGGAAAGCACCTCGCGGCGCACCGGGCTCGAGCTCGGACTCGCTGCCGTGACAGAACCGAACACCGGGGACATCGCGGTCAAGCTGAAGGAAAGCCGGCGGCGCAGCGTCGAGAAGGTCATCAGCGAGGTCCGCGCAAAAGTCGCCCGCTCGGAACCCGGACTCGACGTGGAGTTCATCCAGGTGCTGCAGGACATGATTGGCGATCTGACGGGCGCGCCCGAGCCCATCGTGGTCAAGCTGTTCTCGCCAGATCCCGAACTCCTGAGCACGTGGGCGCCGCAGGTGGCCGAGGCGCTCGAAAAGACGAAAGTGAACGGTCGAACTGCCATCGTCGACGTCGAGAACGGCATCGAAAAGACGACCAGCGGACCGGCCGTACGATTCACCGTGAATCCCGAAAACGCCGATCGCGCGGGATTCACCGCTGAAGAACTGGGGACCGTCGCCGTGGCCATGGTCGAGGGCGAGCCGACCGACGCCCCCGTGATGCAGAACGAACGGCCGTACCCCTTGCGCGTCCGCTATCCGGCCTCGACGCGCGCCTCGCTCGAAGCGATGCGGAACGCGCTCCTCGTGAGCTCGTCGGGCACGACGGCCACGCTCGGATCGGTGACCGCCATCGACGAGCTGCCGGGCCAGACCGAGGTGCGGCGCGAAAACCTGCAGCGGCTGGTGGAAGTCACGGCGCGGCTCGAAGGGGTGGACATGGGCAGCGGCATCGCGGCGGTGCAGCGCGCGGTCGCCGACCTCAAACTGCCGCCGTCGATCCGCGTCGACTACGGCGGCACCTACAAGGAGCAGCAGAAATCGTTCCGCGATCTCGCCGTGGTCCTCGCGCTGGCCGTGGTGCTGGTGTTCCTCGTGCTGACGTTCGAGTTCCGATCGTTCACGGCACCGATCGCCATTCTGTCATCGGCCATCCTGTCGACGTCGGGTGTGTTCGTCGCGCTTCTCGTGACGCGAACGACGTTCAACGTGTCGTCGTTCATGGGCCTGATCATGGTGATCGGCATCGTCGCGAAGAACGGCATTCTGCTCCTCGACGCGAACGAGAAGTTCCGTGCAGCGGGATTCTCTGCGGAAGAAGCGATCATCCAGGCCGGAAGACGACGACTGCGGCCGATAACCATGACAGCGCTGGCGGCCGTGGCAGGGATGCTGCCGCTGGCGCTCGCCCTGGGCGCAGGATCGCAGATGCTTCAGCCGCTCGCGATCGCCGTCATCGGCGGCATCCTCGTCTCGATGCTGCTGTCGCTGGTGGTCACGCCAGCCATTCAGTTCTGGCTGACGGCTGAGCGGGCTGTGCGCTAGCTGGCCGTCTTCTTCTTGACGACGCGCTTCTTGGCGGGTTTGGCGGGCGCCGGTTCGCTGCTCGCCTGCAGCACGACGAGGCGGGTCGCGAAGGTGCGCCGGCCATGTTCGTCAAAGTCGATCACCGTGTGGTGCTCGTTGACTTCGACCAGGGTGCCGGCGCCGTAAGTCGGCTGCACGACGCGATCGCCTTTTGTCCATGACTTCATCGTAAAGGCGCGTAGTGTATCAAATCCCTATGAAATAATCACCGGAACGCGCGCATGGGCGTGATCCGCTCGCCATCGGCTGAGTCGGCACGCTCGTTTCTGTCAGCCGCGCCGCTGCATGCGGCCGCCTGACGTGGACACATCATGAGACAGTCCCTTGAAGAAGTCGACGTGCAGCGACACTCCCCCGGGCCGCCGTCGCGCGCGACGACGGGCCGCGTGACGCTCGGCCTGGAGCGCCTGCTATCCTCCGGAGACCTGAACGGCCTCCGCGTGGGCCTGGTGTGCAACCCGGCATCGGTCGACGGCAGCCTGCGGCACGCGGCCGATCGCGTCGGCGCGCTCGGCCGAACGACGCTGGCCGCGCTCTTCGGCCCGCAGCATGGATTCCGATCGGACGTCCAGGACAACATGGTCGAAACGCGGCACGGGCGCGATGACGTCCGACGCGTGCCGGTCTACTCGCTCTACAGCGAAACCCGCGAGCCGACCGCCGAGATGATGGCCGGCCTCGATGCACTCGTCATCGACCTGCAGGATGTCGGCTCCCGAATCTACACGTTCATCTATACGATGGCGCACTGTCTCACAGCGGCGCGCCGGCACGGCGTGAAGGCCATCGTGTGCGATCGCCCGAACCCGATCGGCGGCATCGCGATCGACGGGCCAATGCTCGTCCGCGGGTACGAGTCGTTTGTCGGCGAGTATCCCATTCCGATGCGCCACGGCATGACCATCGGCGAGCTGGCGCGCCTGTTCAACGACGAGTTCGGCATCGGCGCGTCGCTCGAGGTCGTCTCGATGGACGGCTGGCGACGGGACATGTACTTCGACGAGACCGGCCTGCCGTGGGTGATTCCGTCGCCGAACATGCCCACGCTCGACACGGCCATCGTCTATCCGGGGATGGTGCTCTTCGAGGGCACGAACGTCTCAGAAGGACGCGGAACCACGCGGCCCTTCGAGCTGACGGGCGCGCCGTGGATTGTGGCCGAGCGGTTCACGGAGAGCCTGAACGCCCTCGGCCTGCCGGGCACCTTTTTCCGGCCTGCCGTCTTCGAGCCGACGTTCCAGAAGCACGCGCGCACGACGTGCGCCGGATGCCAGATCCATGTGCTCGATCGGCACGCGTTCCCGGCCGTCGAATCGGGCGTGGCCCTGCTGGCCGCGTTTCGCGCGGCCGATCCGGATCGCTTCCGCTGGCGCGACCCACCGTACGAGTACGAGCACGAGAAGCTGCCGATCGACATCCTGGCCGGATCGCCAGCGCTTCGCGGACAGATCGATCTCGGGATGAGCGCGCGGGAGATCGCCCAGTCGTGGCGCGCGGAGCTGGACGCCTTTTCCGCCCTTCGCCAGCGACACCTGCTCTACTGACCCGCGGGTGTCACGCTTTCCGGCCCGCGTCGCGCGCCGCCAGGATCTGGGTGGCGTGATCGTGGGCGTGACAGCCGTAGATCTTCAGCCAGACTTCGACGTTGTAAGCGGGGTGCTCGCTGTGCGAGCCCTCGCGCAGCCAGTCTGCCTCGCTCAGGCGATCGAGGAGCTCGGCGGTGGTGCGGCGTGCGGCCTTGAACGCGTCGAGTGAGGCCGCGATCGGCCGGTCGTAGAACAGCCGCCGCGCGAACTCGTCCTGGTCGTAGCCGGCAATCGCGGGACGGTCCGCCGCGAGCAACAGCCGCAGACGGACGGCGGAGGTCATCTCGCTGTCAGCGAGGTGATGGACGATTTCGCGCGCCGACCACTTGCCCGGGGCCGGATGCGCGTCGAGCTCGTCGTCGGTCGCGCCCACCAGCGCTTCGGCAACGACGCGGTAGCCGTCCTTGTACTGATTGATGAGCGTTTGTCGTTCGTCTTTCGTCACATCGCCCTCTATCCACGCGTCCGCGCAATGCCCGGGGCAGCCGCCTCCTGCGCCGATGCCGGCTCGAGGTGATGCGCAATCAGGTGCGATTGCAGCATCTCGAACGCGTCGGCGGGCGTGTCGGCAAAGTTGAACAGTTCCATGTCTTTTTCGGCGATCGCGCCCCACTCGGCCATCGGCTTGAAGTTCAGCACTTCGTTCCAGTACTCGCGGCCGTAGAGGACCACCTCGATCTTCTTCGAGAGCTTGTCGGTCTGCACGAGCGTGAGAATCTCGAACAGCTCGTCGCAGGTGCCGAAGCCGCCCGGGAAGATCACGAGGGCCTTGGCCAAATACGCGAACCAGAACTTGCGCATGAAGAAGTAGTGGAACTCGAAGTGGAGCCCTTCGGTGATGTACGGGTTCGCCCCCTGCTCGAAGGGGAGGCGGATGTTCAGGCCGATCGTCTTGCCGCCGGCTTCGCGCGCGCCGCGGTTGGCGGCCTCCATGATGCCGGGGCCGCCGCCGGACGTGACGACGAAGCGGTGATTCTCCGAGTCGAGCGTCATGCTCCAGCTCGTCAACAGGCGCGCGAGCTCGCGGGCTTCCTCGTAGAAGCGCGCCCACTCGATGGCCTTGCGCGATCGGCTCAACTCCGCCTCGTAGTGCGCGTCGGCGTCCTTGATGCCGCGGGCGCGGAGCGTCGCGAGCGCGCGCTCGGCCCGCTCGCGCGAATCGACGCGCGCCGATCCGAAGAAGACCACGGTGTCCTGCACCCGCTGCTCTTTGAACCGGCGCAGCGGCTCGAGGTATTCGGACAGAATCCTGATCGGGCGCGCTTCCGCGCTTTCCAGGAATTCGGGGAAGAGGTACGCGACCGGCTGCTTCGACATACGACGTCAATTTACCATTGGCCGCCGACACCCACCGACTGGAGACGGGCTGCTGCCCGGCTGCGCGCTGAATTGTTATGATGCCGAGCGTTTTCCGCGATGGCGAAGCCAACCAGCGCTCCCAGCCCCACGCTCGACGTTTCGACGGTGATCGCCGCCCCTGCTGCCCGGGTCATGAAAGCATTTTTCGAACCGAAGGCCCTGGGCGCCTGGTGGCAAGTGGCGCATGCCGTGGTGGTGCCGCGCGTGCTGGGGCCGTACGCCATCGAATGGCAGCCGACCGATTTCCGCGATCAAGTGCTGGGCCGGCTGGGCGGCGTGTTTCGCGGCACCGTCATGCACGTCCAGCCCGACCACGGCTTCTTCGTCGCCGACGCGTTCTGGCTGCCGCCCGACGGCGATCCGATCGGACCGATGGCCATGGAGGTCACGTGCGTCGAAAGCGGCGACGGGGCCGTGACGACGACGAACGTACGGGTCACACAGACCGGGTTCGAAGAAAGCGAGCGCTGGCGCCGCTATTACGAAGTGATTACCGTCGGCTGGACGCGCGCCCTCGCGTCACTCAAGTCGCTGCTCGAGCGGTAAGGAGCCGGAATGGATCGAACGTTCGCACTCGTCGCCGCGCTCTCCGGTTTCCTCGGGGTCGCGCTCGGCGCGTTCGGGGCGCACGGCCTGCGCGGGCGTCTGTCGCCCGAGATGCTGGCCGTGTTCGAGACCGGCGTCCGCTATCATATGTACCACGCCCTCGCGCTGCTGTTGACGGCGGTCATCATGACGCGCTTCAGCGGCATCTGGGTGGTGACCGCCGGCTGGATGTTCGTCGCCGGCATCGTCCTCTTTTCAGGCAGTCTGTACCTGCTGGCGCTGACCGGCGTCCGCGCGTTTGGCGCCGTCACGCCGATTGGCGGCCTCGCTTTTCTCATCGGCTGGGCCTGCCTTGCGATAGCGGCGGCGTTGATCTGAAGCCGAATTCCGTGGCACTCCCGCCGGACGCTCGCATCGGCGTGTACACCATCACGTCGCCACTTGGTGTCGGCGGCATGGGAGAGGTCTACCGCGCGCGTGACACCCGATTGAATCGGGACGTGGCGCTCAAGGTGTTGCCCGCGCCATTCGCGTCGGATCAGGACCGTCTCGCGCGCTTCGAGCAGGAGGCTCGCACCCTTGCGTCGTTCAGTCACCTGAACATCGGCGCCATCTACGGCATCGAGGAGAGCCCCGCTGAAACTGGCGGGACCGTGCGCGCACTGGTTCTGGAGCTCGTCGAAGGGCCGACGCTGGCCGATCGGATCGCGCGGAGCGCGTTGCCGATGGCGGACGCACTGGCGATCGCGCGTCAGATTGCCGATGCGCTCGAGGCGGCACACGACCACGGCATCGTCCACCGCGATCTGAAACCCGCCAACATCAAAGTCAGGCGTGACGGCGTGGTGAAGGTCCTCGACTTCGGCCTGGCCAAAGCGCTCGACCGCACGCCGGCCGCAGACATCTCGGGTTCGCCGACGATGATCGCGTCGATGCCCGGCGCACTGCTCGGCACGGCCGCGTACATGGCTCCCGAGCAGGCCAGGGGCGATGACATCGACCGGCGGGTCGACGTGTGGGCCTTCGGTTGCGTCCTGTTCGAGATGTTGACCGGCGCACGCGCGTTCGAGGGCCGCACGACGAGCGAGGTGCTCGCGAACGTGCTGAAGGACGAGCCGGACTGGAGCCGGCTGCCCCCCGACACGCCGCCGTCGGTCGGCCGTCTGCTGCAACGCTGCCTGCACAAAGATCTCGGCCAGCGGTGGCGCGACATCGGCGATGCGCGACTCGCGATCGATGATGCAGGACGCGATCCGGTTGTCGCACGTCACGCCACCGTGGTGGCGGGTCGGACGAAAGAGCGGCTCGCGTGGGGGGCCGCGATCGGTCTGGTTGCGACGGCAGTAATCGTGGCGGGAAGGTCGACGATCCGTCCGGCCCCCGCAACGCTCGTTCAGTTTGAGATCGTCACGCCGCCCGCGCAGGATCCCGCCGATCTGCCGTCGTTCGAAGTGTCCCCGGACGGACGAACGCTGGTCTTTGTCGCCGCGTCATCCGACGGGCAACCTCAGTTGTGGGTGCGGCCGGTCGATTCGGTCGTCTCGCGTCCCATCGCAGGCACCGAAGGCGCGCTGCTGCCCTTCTGGTCGGCCGACAGCCGTTCGGTGGCGTTCGTGGCCGACGGGGTATTGAGACGTGCGGACCTCGATGGAGGCCTGGTCCGCACGCTGGTCGAAGGCGTGGCAGGGGCGGGCGGCACGTGGAACGTCGACAACCTGATTCTGTTTCCCCGCGTGCCGGCCAATCAACTCTTTCGAATGTCGGCCGACGGCGGCACGGTCACCGACGCGACACGCCTCGAAAGCAACCAGGCCGGGCACTTGTATCCTCACTTCCTGCCCGACGGACGACACTTTCTGTACTTCGTGGAGGGAACTCGAGACGTCCGGGGCGTCTACGTGGAACAGCTCGATGCAGCCACCCTGAAGCGTTTGTTCGACGCCGACTCGCCGGCGGTCTACGCGTCAGGCCACGTGCTTTTCGCCCGACAGGCCTCACTGTTCGCCCAGAAGTTCGACGCGGCGCGACTCGAACTTGCCGGACAGCCGTTTCTGGTGGCCGAGGGCGTGTTCGACGCGTTCACGACCCGCCGCTATCCGGTACTGTCGGCATCCGCGGACGGAACGGTTGCATTTCGAACCGGAACGTTCCGGGCGGACAACCAGTTTGTCTGGTTCGATCGCACCGGCAGAACCGTGGGAACAGTCGGCGACCCGGATTCAGCCGGCGCCTTGTCTCCGGCCATGTCGCCCGACAGGAAGCGAATCGCACTGGTCAGACGAGAGGGAGGCAACGGCGACGTCTGGCTGCTCGATCTGCAGCGGGCCGTGTTGAGCCGGTTCACCAATCACGTCGCCGATGACATGTTCCCGGTGTGGTCTCCTGACGGCAGCCGCATCGTGTTCGCGTCGAACCGAACCGTACGGGCGAGACGTCTCTGTATGTGAAATCGACGACGCGGTCGGAGGCCGAAGAGCAGCCAATCGCCAACTCGGGATGTCTGGCGAACGACTGGTCGCCCGACAACAAGTACATCCTCTGCGAACGAAACAGCGCGGAATCGACGCTGGACCTGTGGGCGCTTCCCGTGCAGGCTGATGGAAAGCCGCTGGCGGTCGTGCAAACGAAATCACGGGACCGCAACGGGCAGTTCTCGCCCGACGGCAAGTGGGTCGCCTACGAGTCGCGGACATCGGGCCGGCCGGAGGTGTACGTCCAGGCCTTTCCCGATCCGGGTGTTCCGGTGCGTGTCTCCACGGGCGGCGGCGCTCAGATCAGATGGCGGCCCGACGGCGGGGAACTCTTCTACATCGCGCTCGACGGGAAGCTGATGGCTGTTCCGTTCCGGACGGATGCCAGCGGCCGGTCGGTCGACGTGGGCCTGCCCCAGCCATTGTTCACGACTCGCATCGGCCGTGTGCTCACGAGCGTGCTGGGTGCGCAGTACGTCGTGTCGGCCGACGGCCAGCGCTTCCTGATGAATACCGTGGTCCAGTCCACGGGGCCCACGCCCCTCCGCGTGCTCGTGAACTGGAACCCCGGCCGCGAGCGTTGAGCGCGCCCGATCACGCCTTGAACCTGCCGACGTCGACCCCGTACTTGCGGATCTTGTAGTTCAGAATACGCTCGGTGGCGTCGAGCAACCGCGCCGCCTTGGCGCGGTTGCCGCGCGTGGTCTTGAGCGCGTCCTGGATGAGGTCTTTCTCGTAGGCGGCGACCGCGTCGCCGAGCGAGACGCGCGTGACCGTCCCTGACGATTCCGCCGTCTGCAGCGACGGCGGCAGATGGTGCGCGTGAATGACCTGCCCCTCGCACGTCAGGACGGCGCGCTCGATGGCGTTCTCCATTTCCCGGACGTTGCCGGGCCAGTGATAGCTGACCAGCATGTCGATGGCCGGCGTCGAGATGCGCTTGATGTTCTTGCCGTGCTCGCGCGCGAATTTCTCCAGGAAGTGATCGGCCAAAAGCAGCAGGTCGGCCTTCCGCTCGCGCAGCGCCGGCACGAAGATCGTGAACACGTTCAGCCGGTAGTACAGGTCTTCGCGGAACGTGCCGGCAGCGATCGACTGCTCCATGTCCTTGTTCGTGGCGGCAATCAGGCGGACGTTCACCTTGATCGTCTCGGTGCCGCCCACTCGCTCGAACTCGCGCTCCTGCAGCACCCGCAACAGCTTGACCTGCGTCGACAGGTTGATGTCGCCGATCTCGTCGAGAAAGAGCGTGCCGCCCTCGGCCAGCTCGAAGCGCCCCTTCTTCCGCGCATCGGCGCCGGTGAACGCGCCCTTCTCGTGCCCGAAGAGCTCCGCTTCGATGAGGCTCTCCGGGAGCGCGGCGCAGCTCACCTTCACGAACGGCTTCTTGGCACGCAGAGAGTTGTAGTGGATCGCGTGCGCGATGAGTTCCTTGCCCGTCCCCGACTCCCCGCGGACGAGCACGGTGGTGTTCGTCGTCGCGACCTGCGCGACCTGCTCGTACACCTGCCGCACCGGTCCGCTGGTGCCGATGATGTTCGAGAAGTCGTACTTGTCGCGCAGCTCCTGCCGCAGGTGCTCGTTTTCATCGACGAGCCGGCGCTTGTCCTCCTCGACGAGCCGCTGAATCTTGATCGCCTGGGCAATCATTGAGGCCACGACCCCCAGGAACTTCACGCTGCTGTCGAAGTCGCGCTCCGGCTTGTAGCGCAGGTCGACACCGAGCGCGCCGACAGCGCGGCGGTTGAGCAGCACGGGCACGCAGACGAAGCTGAGCTCCTGATCGTCGCTGTCGCTGCGGCGCGCCGCCCGGTTGAGCATCGCCGGCTCCTTGCTCACGCGGGGCACGACGATTGGCTTGCCGGTTTCGACGACGCGGCCCGTGATGCCCTCGCCCATGCGGTACTGCACGGCCTGCGGCGGGCGGTCGAGGCCGTCGGCGGCCTCGACGTACAGCTCGCCGCCGTCGCGGAGCAGCGTCACCATGCTGCGCACGGCGCCGTGATGGCGGCCGAGGACTTCGAGCACACGGTGCAGCGAGGACTTGAGGTTCAGGGTGCCCGAGAGCGCCTGACTGACCTCGAGCAGCGTCGACAGGCGCCGGGCTTCACGGCCTTGCGTCGTTATGGGCGTCACGGTGGCGGCTCTCATCCGGGAGATCTCCCTGGGGCGGTCGACGAGATGAACGTTTTTGTCGTGCTGATGTGTTGTACTCACTGTTTTGTAGGGATGCAGCTCGCAGCCCGCCGCCCCGCGTACGGCGGATTGCGGAGCCATCTGGACACTTTCGTCACATGACAAGGATATGACGACGATTTTGTAGAAACCTCGAACATGAGCCTCCTGGCTGTCACGCGAAAACAGGCCGAATTCAGCCGGTTTCTCAGGCGCGGGTGCGGGAGGCGCCGCGCGCCTGCACCGTGGAGTGCATTTTGCTGTCCAGATCGGCAGGCTCCATCGCCGCGCGCAGCCGATCGGCCCGCCGGAGGGCCGCGAAGGTGGGGATGGGTTAAGGCCGACGCCGGCGCGACCGCCCGACGAGGTACGCGAGGGCGCCGACGACTGCCGCTGCCGCCGCCAGCATCCCGATGGCGGTATACGTGACGGGGCCGGGCGGCGGCGGCACCGCAGAGCGATCGCGATCGTTCATCGCGCGGCGGCGTGCGAGCTCCAGCCGGAGGCTCGTCTCGCCCTGCCGCATCGCCCAGCGGTGGTTCGCCTCGAACACCGGGCGCAGCAGCGGCGACAGCCTCCGCAGCAGCGCCTTCTCCGCACGAATCCGCCAGTCGTAGGTAATGTCGACCGACGGCCCGCGCTGCTCGAACCCCCAGATGCCCTGACCGTCGAAGTCGCCGCGCGCGACGATCGTGAACCCGTGCGGATAGTCCGAGGCCACGGTTTCGAACTCCCAGCGGATCGTGTACGGGAGCCAGCCCTTGGTGAGGACCCGGATGCGCCGCCCGAGGCCGCGCTCGTCCGGCGGCGCCAGCTCCTCGACGTCGAGGTACACCGACGGCCACCAGCGGGCGAGCTCGATCGGATCGCCGAGGATATCGGCCACCTCGCCGCACGTCCCCTCGACCGTCCAACGGGTGACGAAGTGGTAGGAGTTATCCATTGACGATTGTCAACTGTCGATTGTCAATTGGGGCTTGGCGATTGCCGTTCGATCAGGCGAAGGGCTTGATGCCGCGTCCCACGAACGTGGTCATGAGCCGCTTGCGTAACTCATTCGCGACGCTCGCCTGACTGAGCGGCAGCGTCTTGTACTTGACCCGCAGCGTGGCGAAGCCGTCGTTCAGCGAATCGACGCCGACAATCTGCAGCGGCTCGATCACCAGCCCGGCCCATGCGGCGTCGCGCTCCATCGACTCGGCCACCTGCCGGATGCTGCCGAGCACACGATCCAGGTTCTCGCTGTACGCCACCCGCACGTCGACAATCGCGAAGGCAAACTGCTTGCTCAGGTTGGCCAGCGTCGTGATCGTCCCGTTCGGAAAGACCTGCACGGCGCCTTCCCCGTCGCGGACGACGATGGTGCGCAGGTTGACCTGCTCGACGATGCCGGCGACGCCGTTGATGCGCGCCAGATCACCCACGCGCACCTGGTCCTCGAGAATCAGGAAGAATCCTGAGATGACATCGCGCACCAGGTTCTGCGCCCCGAAGCCGATGGCGAGGCCCGCGATGCCGGCGCCGGTCAGAATCGGCACGACGTCGATCGACAGCTCGCGCAGCAGCATCAGGATCGCGACGAAGCCGACGGTCACGCTGACGGAGCTGGTCAGAATGCCGCTGAGCGTGGCGGCGCGCCGCCGCCATTCGAGGTCGCTCTCGGCGTGGCGGCGTCCGAGCTTGAACTGCAGGTGCTCGATCGCCAGGTTCGCCGCGCGAACGACGACCACCGAGCCCACGAGGATGATGATCACGTTGACGCCGTGCACCAGCGCCCACCGCCCCATTTCCCGTGGTTCCCAGCGGGGCTCGTTGATGCCGAGCCGCGACAGGCCGAGTGAAATGCTGGCGAGCGCGGCGACGCCGTAGGCCAGCAGCGTGACCGCGCGAATCAAGCGCTCGGCGCGCTCGTGAACAGCCGCGCGGTTCTCGGCGCTGACGATCTCGAGCTTATCGATCACCCGGTGGATGACGGCGTGCAGCAGACGGACGACGACCGCGGCGAGCGCGAACGCCGCGACGACGGCGCCAATCGTGAGGTAGGACGGGACCTGCATCAGAGCCGGTGCATCTTCAGGAAGTTCGCGTCCAGGCGGGTCAAGTCCGGGCTGATGTTGACGAACACGACGGCCTGACCGCGGTCGATCAGCTTCCTCGCCAGCAACTCCTGGGCGATCAGGACGCCAGCCGAATCGACGTTCTCGCCGATGTTGGTGCACACCGCCAGGACGCCCCAGTACACCGCCAGCCGGCGCGCCGTATCTTCGCGGTTGCTCGCGGCGATAATCGGGGCACGCGGCCGAAGCGCGGACAACTTCTGCGCGGTTCCTCCACCGCGGGTCACGGCCACGATGGCGTCCGCATCCCCGCGTTCGGCAAGCGTGACGGCCGCCTCACACAGCGCTTCTGCGTGATCGCCGCCGCCGCCGATGCCCCGGCGCTTCTCGTCGGCGACCGGCACGGTCTCGGCTTCGCGAATGATCGCGTCGAGTGTCTGCACCGCCCGGGCCGGGTAGAGGCCCGCTGCCGTTTCGCCGGAGAGCATGATGGCATCCACACAGTCCGAAACGGCATTGGCCGCGTCGTTGACCTCGGCGCGCGTCGGTCTTGGTTCGGACGTCATCGATTCGAGAACCTGGGTTGCCACAATGACCGGGATGCCGCGCGCACGCGCCGTGTGCGTGATCATCTTCTGCGCGGTGGGCACGCGCTCGAGCGGCAACTCGAGACCGAGGTCGCCGCGCGCGACCATCACGACGTCGCAGACACCGAGAATCTCGTCGAGCCGCTCGATCGCCTGAGGCCGTTCGAGCTTCGCCACGAGCGGCACGTCGCCAGCGCCTGCGTCGACGATGATGCGGCGCGCCTGCTCGAGATCGGCGGCCCGCTGCACGAAGCTGACGGCCACCATGTCGACGCCCAGCGAGAGGCCGAAGCGCAGGTCGTCGGCGTCCTTCTCGGTCACGGCCGAGGTCGGCAGTTCGATCCCCGGACAGTTGATGCCCTTGTGCTCGCCGATGTCGCCGCCTTCGACAACCGTCGTACGCACCTCACGTCCGTCCGACGCCTCGACACACAGCTCCACGCGACCGTCGTCGAGCAGCAGCCGATCGCCGGCGCGCACGCCCCGCGCCAGTGCCTCGAACGTCGTCGAGATTCGGCCTGGCTCGCCGGGATCGCTGCCGGTGACGATGGTCAACGGATCGCCCGCCTTGACGGAGAGAGGACGACCGCTCTTGATCGTGCCGGTGCGGATCTTGGGCCCGCCGAGGTCCATCATGATGGCCACCTCGCGGCCCGCCCGGGCGGCGGCGGCGCGGATGCGCGCGAACGTCTCGCCCTGCGACGCATGCGTGCCGTGCGAGAAGTTCAGCCGGGCGATGTTGATGCCGCGCGCGATGAGCGCGTCGAGCACGTCGTCCTTGTTGCTGGCCGGTCCGATGGTCGCGATGATCTTGGTGTGACGCATGTACAATCGGCTCTCATTATGGGTCAGATTGTGCCCGCACCCATCGAGCACTATCTTGCCTCGCTGACTCACGTCGAGGATCCCGTGTTGCGCGAGCTCGCGCGCGCGGCGGAGGACGAGAATCTCCCGCTCGTTGACGCGGAAACCGGCGCCCTGCTCCGGGTGCTCGCCCGGGCGATCGGCGCCACGCGTATGCTCGAGATCGGCACGGCCATCGGCTACTCGGGCATCTGGCTCGCCGGGGCGCTGCCGGCCAACGGCATGCTCATCACCATGGAAGTGAAGGAAGACCGTGCGCGACGTGCCCGCGAGAATTTTGCACGCGCCGGCCTTGCCACACGCGCCACGGTCATCGTCGGCCACGCCGAACGGATGCTCGCGAAAGTGTCCGGACCGTTCGACCTGATCTTCCAGGACGGCGACAAACCCGACTACGTGACGATGCTCGACCGCCTCGTCGCGCTGCTCCGTCCCGGAGGTCTTCTCGTCACCGACAACGTGCTGTGGAGCGGCGAGATCATCCCCGGGTTTGTGACAAAGCCGAAACATCCGGCGGCCGACACCGACGCGATCGCCGAGTACAACAGGCGCATCACGACACACCCCGAACTGCTGACCTCCATCGTTCCGCTTCGCGACGGCCTCGCCATCTCGGTCAAGAGGCACCCATGACAGTCGACGCGTGGCTGCAGATGGCGATCAACGACGCCGAGCGGCGTGGGGTGCCCGAACTCCGGCCGCTGCTCGAGATGCTCGCACGCGGCACACAAGTGCTGCGCGATGCCGCGACACCCGCGCCCGACGACAATCACCCTCCTTCACGGCGATGACGATCGCCGAATTCAGCCGCAGGCTGCGCGCCGGCGAGACCACATCCGTGGAGACGACAACGGAGTGCCTCGCGCGCATCGACGCCGACAATGAAGGCCTGAACGCGTTCATCCTTGTCACCGCTGACGAAGCACTGCAGACGGCAAGGGCCGCCGATCGCGAGCTGGCAGCCGGGCGCGACCGCGGTCCCCTTCACGGTGTGCCCGTGTCCGTGAAGGACATCATCGACGTCTACGACCAGCCGACAACGGCGGCGTCGCGCGTGCGCGACGGCCACCGGGCCACCCGCGACGCGACTGTCGTCGCGCACCTGCGCAGCGCCGGAGCCGTGCTGATCGGCAAGACGAACCTGCACGAGTTCGCGCTCGGCACCACCAACGAGGAGTCCGCGTTCGGGCCGGCGCGCAATCCCCACGATCGGATGCGCTCCCCCGGCGGATCGAGCGGCGGGTCGGCCATCAGCGTGGCCACGGGGATGGCGCTGGCCACCGTCGGCACCGACACGGGCGGATCGATTCGTATTCCCGCCGCCGCCTGCGGCATCGTCGGGCTGAAGCCGACATTCGGCGAGCTGTCGACCGACGGGGTCGTGCCGTTGTCGCCGTCGCTGGATCACGTCGGGCCGCTGGCGCAGACGGTCGACGATGCCTGGGTCGTGTGCCGCGCGCTGGGCGGCGACGCGTCGCCTCGCCGTCTGACGCCTGTGCCGCTGACCGCGCTGCGGCTGGCCGTGCCTCGCGACTATTTCCTCGATCTCCTCGACGCGGAGGTGCGCGCGCGGTTTGACGAGGCCCTCGGGCTGCTCGCGCGCGCGGGCATCAGAATCCATGACGCGACCATCGGCCACGCGCGAGCCATCCAGGCAACCTATCTCCACCTGACACTTCCCGAAGCTGCGGCATATCACGCTCCGATGCTCGACACGGTGGCGGAGCGCTACACGAAGCCGGTTCGACTCCGTCTCGAGATGGGCCGGTACATCTTGGCGGAGGACTACGTCAGAGCGAAGGCGATGCGCGATCAGCTGTGCCGCGAAGTCGATGCGGCGCTCGCCAATTGCGACGCACTCGTGCTGCCGACCATGCCGATTCCGGCCACGCTCATCGGCGCGGACACCGTGAGGGTTGGCGACTCGTCGGAGCCTGTCCGCAATACCACGCTCAGGCTGACACAGCTCTTCAACCTGACCGGACATCCCGCGATCACGCTGCCATGCGGCACAACCGCCGAACACCTGCCAGTCGGCCTGCAACTGGTGGGCGCGCGGCACCACACGGCGGCGCTGGCGAGCGCGGCGCTGGCCTGTGAAGCGGTGCTCGGCGCGACACCGGCGCTCGCGGCGGCCAGAACGTCATGAAGCAACGCGCTCCGGATCGCATGCCGGCGATCCCGGCCGATCGATGGACTGACGCCCAGAAGGAAGCCGCGGCCGAGTTCGCGGCTCGCCGCAAGCAGGAGGTCTTCGGTCCGTTCGCGGTGCTGCTGCGCAGCCCTGAGGTGATGCTTCGGGCAACTGCGATGGGCGACTATCTGCGCTACCGCACGGTGCTGCCGCCGGCGCTCAACGAGCTCGCGATCCTGCTGACGGCGCGCCGCTGGTCACAGCCGTTCGAATGGCACGTGCACCAGCCGGCCGCGCTCCGGGCTGGACTGAGCCCGGCCATCGTCGCGGCAGTCGCCGGGGGACGTCGGCCGGATTACCTGTCGGACAAGGAAGCAAGAGTGCACGACTTCTGCAGCGAGCTGCTGCGCGACGAGAAGGTCAGCGATCCGACGTACGCGCGTGCCGTCGAGCGGTTCGGCGAACAAGGCGTCGTCGAGATGGTCGCGGTGGTCGGTTATTACACATTCCTGTCGATGGTGATGAACACGGCACAGACCGCAGTGCCGGCCGATTCAACCGCGCCACCGCTCGAGCCCCTTCGCAAGTAGTTCCCGACTTACCGCGTTTCGATCCACACGCCAAGGAATCGCGTATCCCGATTGCCCGGCACCGTGTCGGACGGGCGCGACCCGCTCGTCGTCGACACGCGCAGTCGCACGCCGGGTCGCCGCGGCTCGACAGGGACGCGCACCACCCGCTCTTCTCCAGGCTGGAGTGTAAGCGCTTCGCGCCAGTCGTCAGTCTGGAGCGTGACGACGTTGGCGGCCAGCGCGTTGCGGACGAACAACGGGATGCCCGCGCGATCGGCCGGCTGAATGACGAACTCGGCGGCATCGTTCCCAGCAACCCACGTGCCGCCTTTTTCGACAAAGGCGCGGCCGTCGGTCAGCAACAACAGAGAGCCGGCATAGCGGACGGCATGTTGCGGCTCATGGTCAGACAGACGCTCTGAAGATCGCAGCACGCGAACGAGCCGCAGTGCCAGACGACTCACGCTGGTCCGTGCCGAGGCATCGAGGTCCACGCGCCCGGCGCGCACGGGCGTCACAAGCGTGAAAGTCCACGGCGAGGGTCCGGCAAGGTCCCAGCCGAAAATCGCTCCGAATTCGCGATCGATCTGAACGGTGGCGCGGCCGTGAAGCGCGCCGCCATTGCCACGCGCGTCGAGCTCGTAGACGCCGGCAGCGAGGCCGGGGAGGACGAGAAACGGCTGGTGCTCGTCGACGGCGCTCTGTGCGACCGTCAGGTTCTCGACGGCGCGCGCCGCGGATGTGATCGCGAATGGCTGATAGCGCACACCGACCTGACGCGCATCGGCGTCGAGCGTCCGGGCCAGGGCGCCGTTGGCGCTCGTCGGCGTGATGGGCGACACACCGTTCAATCGCCACGCTGCCTCGAGCGCGGCGCAGCAGGCGGCCGCGACGACGAGCGCAATGGCCGGAGCAAGCGTGGCGCGACGACTCACATGGCGCCCCAGCCACTGCGCGAACCCGGCGGTTGCAGCGACTGCGGCGATCCAGACGGCGGCGGTGGCGAGCACGGCCCATACTGTTTGGCGGAACAAGCTCGGAAAACCTGAGGACAAGGCGACAAGCGGCGACATACGAACCAGCAGGCGCGACAGCCCGTCGCGCGCGTTGAACATGAGGGCGCCTCGATCCACGACAGCGATTGTTGCCGTGATGAGCAACGTGATCGTCAGCGCGCCCAGACCGAGCAGCCGCGCCGACTCTGTGCGGCGCGTGTGAAACCATACGGCGGCTGGAACGCCGAGCGGCAGCAGCACGGCGACGAGAAAGCGCGCCGGCGTGGAGTAGCCAGCCCACCACATGTAGTACGTCGCCACTGCAGCTGCATAGGGAAGGAGGATGACGGCCAGTTCGAGCGACAGCCGCGGCGCACGGCGCCACAACGGCAGCAACCCGGCTGCCGCACACAGCAGCGCGGGAGCGTTTGCCAGCAGGCCGAACTGCTGATCGAACAGCAGCCCGGGAACGCCGCGAACCATGTTGACGAGCGCGGTCTGCGTGTAGCCGCCGTACGGCGCGGCAGGGTTGAACACGCCGTAGATCACCCGGAAGAAGAGCAGCCACAACGCCGCGCTCACGGCCGGAACGGCGACGAGACGCACCATACGCCTCAGCGATTGCGTGTCGCTCGTCCAGCAGCGCCACACGAGGACGAGCCCTGTCGTCGCCGTCAGGATCGAGAACCGCGTGTGGAGCCACGGGAGGAGCGCGAGCG
>Ga0066903_100001189_pt1 | contig 18538 bp, 14 predicted proteins | sample PanSoiMetaGPlot1_FD_67491 | JGI IMG/M metagenome (GOLD analysis project Ga0066903, IMG submission 67491) | Tropical forest soil microbial communities from Panama analyzed to predict greenhouse gas emissions - Panama Soil - Plot 1 (version 2) | ecosystem: Environmental > Terrestrial > Soil >... | reverse complement strand
TCGGCTGTTCAGGGTCATGAGCATCGTTTCTTTTTCTTCGGTGAGGCGGATCTTCTCCGGTGTCATTGGTTGTTCCTTTCGGTCAACTGTGCCTGCGCCTCTTCGATTGCGGTCTCAAGCGTAGCCGGACAACCTGCTCCGAGCGGTCAGAAGGGGATCCAGTCGTCCTCTGTCAGCGTCGTCACATCGTTGGCTCCGAGGCCGGTGTCGGTCACCGTCCACAGCGTGTCCCCGATGACCAGCGAGCGCCGGATCTGCCGCCCCGGGCGCACCCGACCGAGCTGGTGGATGCTGGTCCCGTCGATCGTCAGGGCCAGCGCGCCGTTCCGATTCGGCGTGACGGGGATCACCGTGAGGCCCGTCTTCGGCCAGAACAGGAACGCGTGCGGGTCGGCCTCGGCCTCCGAGCTGCCTCCGTTGAGCTGATATCGGGCGAGCAGGCCCGGCTTCGACGGGTCGCCGACGTCGAACAGGGAGACCTGTACGCCCAGCACGCGGCCCCGAGCGCTCGCCTCCTGCCCGATCCCGATCAGGCGGCCGTCCCCCGCCGGATGCAGATACGCGGAGTAGCCCGTCAGATGCAGCTCGCCGACGGCCTCCGGACGGGTCGGATCGCCGATGTCCACGACGTACAGGGGATCGGTCTGCCGGAACGTGACCACGTAGCCGGTCGACCCGACGAAGCGCACGCTGTAGACCCGCTCACCCCGGCCCAGGCCGTCCAGCAGGCCGACCTCGTCCAGCGACTCACCCCGCCGCCGCAGCACGTGCAGCGCGCTCTCCGTGGTGGCCGACCACACACCACCCGCGGTGGCCCTGAACGCGGTGGTCACGACCCGCAGGCTGCCGTCGTACTCCGACATCGCGTACTGGTTGATGAGCGTGCCGGGCACCTCCCCGGATGCCTCGTACACCGGCTGTCCCGGCCTGGACACGTCGAACTCGTAGATCTGCGTCCGCATGGTCGTGGGCATGAGCGCCCCGCCCGTCGCGGCCGCCGACCAGCGATCGTCGGCGGCGATGTAGAGGCTGTCGCCGGTGCCGTACACGACCCCGCCGTCGGCCAGCACCGTCGCCGGGTCGCCGACGGTCGGTGAAGCGGCGTCGAGGTCGAGGCTGTACACCGTGAGCATCGTGAGGCCCGAGAAGTGGAGCGGCCGGCTGATCCGATGGCAGTCGACGCTCCCCGACGTCGTCCTTCCGTCGACGCTCAGGTCGTAGCGGGGCAGCCAGTCCGAGATCGTCGCCATGTCGATCGCGGCCGGGTCCTCGACGCCCACCCTTGGCGTCGATCGAACGACCAGCCTCACCACGCCGCCGACCTGACGAGCGTCGATCGGAGAGCCGTCGACCGTCAGCGTGCCCTCCAGCCGCGGCCGCCGACCGGACAGGTCGACGAGGACGACCTGGGAGGAGGTGAACGGCTGCAGGTCCCGCCACGTCATCGGCGTCGGATCGGCGCTCGACGGGAACAGGACGAGCGCCCGGTCGCCGCGGAGCAGCAGCTCGGCCGGCGCGACCGAGCGCCCGGGCAGCGGGAGCTCGCCGGTGACGCGGTGGCTGGCCGCGTCCACGACGTGCAGGATGCCGCTCGACACGGTGACGATGCGGCTGCCGTCGGTCTTGACCATGTCGGGTTCGTCCACGCCCAGCTCGTGGACGTTGGTGCCGGAGTAGTCGGGGACGGCCGTCACCGTGCTCGATCCCGCCGCGGCTCCTGCCGCACCGGGCCTGGCGGCGCCGGACTGGTCCTGCGCGCCAGCCTCGCGTGCCGGCGGGACCGGGATCGCGCGGCCCTGGCTGGTGGCCAGCCTGGCCGCGGCCTTCAGGCTGCTCAACGCCGTGTCGCAGGAGTCGTAGGCGAGGAGGCGGAGTGAGCCGGTGCGCGAGTCCGGCCGCCGGGCCGTTCCCCCGGGCCAGGGGCTGCATCCGGTGAGGAGCAGCCCGACAGCGCACAGTGCCAGTCCGATGACGCACCGACGGTTGAGTTTCATGCCCCGACCAAACGTCGCCCGGCGCCTGCCGTAACGAGGCCGTCGCCGCTGGCATGAGCAGGTATCCTGCCCTCGAGGATGGCGCCGCAGGGAGGGAGGGATGAGCAGCTGCGGCCGGTGTCGCCGCCACAGTACTCACCGGACGGCCGGTGGTGGTGGGATGGGCAGCGCTGGGTCCCGGCGCGTCCGCTCGCGCCGGCCGCCAAACCCCGCGCCCCGCGCAGCCGGTCGCCGATCTTGATCGCCGTCGCCGCGCTCCTGGTCGCCGCCATCGGGCTCACCGTGGTCGCACGGAGCACGAACTGGCTCCCCGCCGGTGTTCGGGCCGTGATCCTGGGCGGCGGCGGCCACAGGCCGGCGAGCGTCACCTACATCGCCACGGCTCCGCCGCCGGGCGCGGACGCGATCCCGGCCGCCCAGGTGGTGCCCCCGCCGGCGGGACTGGCGCTCGACCAGGCGGCGCTGGCCGCGCGGGTCGTGCCCGCCACGGTCGACCTCGAACTCGAGCTGCACTACGACCAGGGCGAGGCCGGGGGCAGCGGCATCGTGCTCACGCCTGACGGGCTGGTGCTGACGGACGAGCACGTCACGTTCCAGGCCGACCGCATCACGGCGCAGGTCGCGGGTCGGGGACGGACGTACGACGCGGCCATCATCGGGGCCGACCCGGCCGCGGACGTGGCGCTGATCCGGCTGAAGGGCGCCTCCGGGCTGACGACGGCCACCTTCGCGGACCCGGCCTCAGCCCAGGTGGACGACGCGGTGCTCGGCATCGGCTATCCCGACCCGGCGCCTCTCGTGGTCCGCGGGCGCATCACGGGCCTCAGCGAGGACATATCGACGGAACCGGATGGTGAGCAGGCGGGCGCCGACTACACGAACATGCTGGAGAGCACGCTCGACACGAAGCCCGGGATGTCCGGCGGCCCGGTCGTGGACCGCGCCGGTCGTGTGGTCGGTCTGATCGAATCCGGTCACACCGGAGGCGGCACGGCCGCGGTGCGCACCGACGTGGCGCTGGACGCCGCCAGGCGGATCGCCGCCGGCAGAGCGGACGCGGAGGTCGTCATCGGCCTGTCCGCCGAGCTGGGCGTGGCGGCCGAGGACGCCACGGACGGCAGCGGCTATGCGGTCGGCGCGCGCGTCACGCGTGTGCACGCCAACACGCCGGCGGAGGCGTTGGGCCTGCACTTCGGGGACACGATCACGGAATTCGGCGGGGCCCGCATCGCGACCGCGCGCGATCTCGAGCTCGCGCTGTCGCCGCACCATCCAGGCGATCGGGTCGCGGTCTCGTGGTCCGACGTCCTCCACCTCCCTCACCACGGAAGCGTCACCCTCGCGAAGGGGCCCGCACCATGACTTCCGGTGGTAGCATGCGGTAAGCGCTTACCCGAACCGTCGGGTGGTGCTGCGGAGAGAGCCGTCGGACCGTGGGGAGAGAACGGAGGTTGACGGCGTTGCAGACGAACCTGCGCATTCGCGTCTCGGCGACCGCACGCCGCGATGGCGTGCTGACGACCCGACCCGGAGGTCCTCGATCCTGCCTCCTTGCGCTGCTGGCCGCGCTGCTCGGCGGCCTCGCGGTCGTCGCCACGCCGTCGCCGGCGCACGCGGCGGCCTGTGGCACGACGAACGTGGCCCTGAACCATCCCGCCGTCGCCTCGTCGACGGAGAACGGGAGCTTTCCGGCGTCGTCTGCCTTCGACGGCAACCAGGGCACGCGCTGGTCGAGCCAGTTCAGCGATCCGCAGTGGATCCAGGTCGACCTCGGCTCGACGCAGTCGATCTGCGGGGTCCAGCTGCGCTGGGAGACCGCCTTCGGCAGGGCGTACCAGATCCAGACCTCGCCGGACGCCGCGACCTGGACGACGATCTTCTCGACCAGCAGCGGACCTGGGGGCGTCGAGAACCTGACCGTCACCGGCAGCGGTCGCTTCGTCCGGATGTTCGGCACCGCGCGCGGAACGGTGTGGGGCTACTCGCTGTGGGAGCTCGCCGTGTTCACGACCGCCGGCGCCCCGCCGCCGGACCCATTCTGGGGTGACGTCAGCACGATCCCGGCCGCGCACAACGTGCTCATGCTCAAGATCCTCAACCGGACGAACGGCCAGTACCCGGACAACCAGGTCTTCTGGAGCTTCAACGGGACGGTCCACTCGATCGCCGAGCAGCCCTTCTTCGACATGCCGGTCAACAGCTCCGGCCGAATGTACTTCTACCTGGGAGCCCCGAACAGCTCGTATTTCGACTTCATCGAGTTCACCGTCGGCGCCAGCGTCTTCAACGGCAACACCACGCGGGTCGACGCGTTCGGCCTCAAGCTGGCGCTGCGGCTCCACGCGCACGATGGCTTCGACACGCAGGTGGGGGAGACCCAGGCGGTGTTCGCCGAGGATCGGTCGGTCACCTTCCAGCGGTTCATCAACGCGGTGCCGCAGCAGTTCAAGGTGCTGGCCCAGACGCAGGCGCCGTTCCGCATCATCGCTCCGGGCAGCGACCCGAGCTTCCGGGCCGGCGGCGCGAACGCGAGCTACTACACCGCCTACGAGAGCTCGGTCGGGGTCAACGAGCCGACCTCGAACGTCTTCGGGTGCGCGGGCTCGCTGGCCGGCAACCCGAGCATGTGCGCGGCCCTCAACCGGCACGTGGCCACGCTGTCGTCGGCGCAGCAGGCCGACCGAACGCAGTACTACCTGTCAGCCCCGGCCAACTACTACGCCAAGTTCTGGCACGACAACGCCATCGGTGGGCTGGCGTATGGCTTCCCGTATGACGACGTCAACGGGCAGTCGACATTCATCTCACACGGCAGCCCGCAGTACCTGCTGGTCGCGGTCGGCTGGTAGCCGGCAGGCCGGCCGGCGGCGCCCACCAGGCCCGCCGGCCGCCACCGCGGCGGCCGGCCCCACGCGCTCAGCTGGAAGCGCCAGACGATGCTTCGTCGTGCCACCGCCACCACTGGTACGGCGGGGTCTGGGGGTAGCCATCGGGCGAGTCCTCCCACTCCTCCTGGCGGCCGAGCGCCGTGATGTCGAGGTAGCTCCACGTGCCGCCCATCGCCTCGTCGCCGCGGTTGTTGACGAAGTACGTGCGGAAGACCCGCTCGCCGTCGCGGATGAACGCGTTCGTGCCGTGCCACTCGTCCACGCCGAAATCGGCGTCGAAGCCGTCCGTGATCGTGTACCACGGCATCGTCCAGCCCATCCGCGCCTTCAGGCGCTCGATGTCCGCCTGCGGCGCGCGCGAGGCGAACACGAGCGAGGTGTCGCGGGCGTGCAGATGGGCGACGTGGGCGACCTGGTCGGCCAGCATGGAGCAGCCGATGCATGCGTGCTCGGGCCAGCCGGACACGCCTGGCTCGAAGAAGGCGCGGTAGACGATCAGCTGCCGGCGGCCGTCGAACAGGTGGACCAGGCTCACCCTGCCCTCCGGCCCATCGAACACGTACTCCTTCTCCACGGCCGCCCACGGCATCCGCCGGCGCTCGGCGGCCAGCGCGTCCCGCGCGTGGGTCAGCTCCTTCTCCTTCACCAGCAGGCCCTGGCGGGCGGCCTCCCACTCCTGCGGTGAGACGATCGGTGGTGTCCTCATCCCAACAGTGTGTCCGTTGGGCGTCTGCCGCCCGCCCGGCCCAGTTCGGACTCAGCGCTTCCTGGGCTCGCCTCGATAGGTCCCGAAGGACCAGCGATTGCCCTCGGGATCCCTCGCCATGAAGTCACGCGACCCGTAGTCGGTGTCGTGCAGCGCGGTGACGATCTCCGCGCCCGCCGCCTTCGCGCGTTCGCACAGGCCGTCGGGGTCGTCTGTCACGACGTACGCGCCGAACGTGCCGGGCTGCAGCGGCCAGTGGTCGTCGGCGCCGTGCTCCTGGGCGGAGCCGAGCATGACGCCGCCGCCGAGGGGCCACGCCAGCTCGGCGTGGTCGACGCGATCCCCGTTGCCGTAGACCGCGGTCTCCTCGAAGCCGAACGCGTCGACGAGGAAGCGGATGAGGCCCCTGGCGTCGCGCGCGCGCAGCGTGGGCCAGACCTGAGGTGCGGGTGTGGGTGCGGTGTCGCTCATGCCTCCAACGATGCGGCCGGCTCGTCGGCCCACGCTTGGAGATTTCGGAACTCGTCCGCGAGCCAGCGGCTCGGCGGGGCGCCGGCGAGCGCGCGGAAGTCGCCCGCGAGATGGGCCTGGTCGTAGTAGCCGCACTCGACGGCGAGGTCCGCCAGGGCCGCCGGCTGACCCGCCGCCACCCGGCGCTGCAGGAGCCGGCGGGCCCGATCGAAGCGCGCCACGCGGGCGGCCGCCTTGGGCGTGAGCCCGAACTCCGCGCGGAAGCGCTCGCTGAGGAGCCGTGGGCTCCAGCCGACCGTGCGCGCCAGCCGCTCCACGGAGATGCCGCCCCTGCTGGACACGATGAGCTGCCAGGCGGCGGCGAGCTGGGGGGCGGGCGCCGCCTCGGCGTTCAGCCGGCGGCAGAGGACGTCGTCCACGACCGCGAACCGGTCCTGCCACGTGGCCGCCGCGCGCGCCCGCTCCGAAATCTCCAGCGCGGCGGGCCCGAGCAGGAGATCCGCGTGGACGTCGATCTGCGCGATCTCGGCGGCTGGCACGCCCAGCACGGCGCGTGCCCCCAGCGGGCTCAGCGCGATCTGGATGCCCGACTGCCAGCCCTGGTGCACGATCAGGGCGGGAGCGGTGTGCAGCCCGCCGGCCAGGGTCTCGAACGCTCCGGGCGCCTGCGCGGCCGTCGGGTGCTGGGCGATGGTCAGCGGTTCCCAGAGGGAGACGATCAGGGTGAGGAACGGCGAGGGAAGCCCACGGTGGGCGGAGGGGGGCGTCCCGGCCTCGCGGTAGCCCGAGTACCAGGCCACGAGCGAACGCAGCGGCGGCGCGGGGAGGCCGATGGCCGACTCCGAGATCCCGACCGCCGTGTCGACCGACGCCATAGCACGATTGTGCCGGCTCGGCGGGGCGGCCGTGTGCCGCCCCGCCGCCGGCGCGCGCCGGTCACGTCTCCGCGATGATCGCGCCGCTGCCCACGGCGAAGCACGCGGCCGGGCCCGTGCACGTCAGGCCGCGCAGCGTCGCGACGGCGGTCGGACTCGGCTGCGCCACCCACGCCGCGCCAGGTCCGTTCAGGGCCAGGATCACGCTGTAGCCGTCCGCCGGGGTCATGCCATTGCCGACCGCGGCGCAGCTCGTGGCCGTCGCGCAGGACACGCCCAGCAGCGCGCCGGTGCCGGCGGGCGCCGTCTGCGCCGCCCACGTGGCGCCCCCGTCGGCCGTCGCCAGGATCGCGCCGCGGCCCCGGGCGGCGTCGCCGACCGCCCAGCAGCGCGCGACGCCAGGGCACGAGATCGCGGCCAGGGACACCGAGGGCGGCGTCGTCTGCCGGCTCCAGGTCGCGCCCCCGTCGGCCGTGACGATCACGGCGCCCGTTCCCGAGCCGGCCTCGCCGACCGCCCAGCAGTGCGCGGCGTCGGGGCAGGAGAGCCCGTCCAGGAACGTGACCCCGGCCGGCGCCGACTGCGCCGTCCAGGTCGCACCCCCGTCCGCCGTCGCCAGGATCACCGCCGCCGCGGCCCCGGTCGAAGGCGTGAAGCGGTCGCCGGCCGCCCAGCAGTGCGCCGCGTCCGCGCACGCGACGGCGTCCAGGTGGTTGGGCCCCGCCGGGATGGCACGCTGCGTCCAGTGGGCGCCGCCGTCCGAGGTGCCGACGACGACCGCCGTGTCGACCAGCCGCCCGTTCGTGAGGGCGGTCCGGGAGCCGGTCGCGAGGCACGCCGACGCGCTCGCGCACGCCACCGCCTCCAGCCGCGTCACCCCGGAGGGAACGGCCTGGCCGGACCACGTCGCGCCCCCGGTGCGCGTCACCAGGATCGAGGCGGCCGCCGGCCCCTCGCCGACGGCCCAGCAGGTCGAGGCGGTCGGGCACGCGACCGACTCCAGCAGCACCCGCGCGGCCTGGCCGAAGCGCTGGGCCCAGGACGAGCCCCCGTCGCTCGTGCCGATGACCGTCGCGCCGGTGGGGCCGCCCAGCGCCGTCGAGCCCGCGGCCATGCAGTCGGACGCGCCGGCGCACGCCACCGCGTCCAGGTACCCGGTGCCGGCCGGCGGCGTCTGCGCCGACCACGTGCCGCCGCCGTTCGTGGCGATCACCTGGCCGGTGGCGTCCGAGCCCACCCCGCTGTAGCCGACCGCCCAGCACCGCGCGGCGGTGACGCAGGACACGCCGTCCAGGTTCCCCGTCCCGGCCGGCACGGTGGCCGCCGCCCAGTGGGCGCCGCCGTCCGACGTGCCCAGGACCACGCCGCGCGCCGCGCCGCTGGCGACGCGGTAGCCGATCGCCGTGCACGCGGCCGTCGATGGACAGGCGATGCCGGTCAGGCTCTCGATCCCGGCCGGGATCGTCCGCGGGCTCCACGTCGCGCCGCCGTCGGCGCTGGTGACCAGCGCGGCGCTGTAGGACACCTGGGTCTGGTCGAGCAGCCGGGTGCCGGTCGCGCGGCAGGTCGTGACCGTGGGGCAGGCAACGCCCGTGAGCGACGACAGCCCCGCCGGGAACGAGGTGGCCGGGGTCCACGTGCCGCCGCCGTCGGCCGTCGTGTACGCCGCGGCGGTGAACGCGGTGCCGGCGGGCGAGCGCAGCTCGCCCACGACAACGCAGTGGGACGCGTCCGCGCAGGAGACGCCGTCCAGGAAGCTCGCCTGGTCGGGCGGGGTGTCGAGCTGGGCCGTCCACGTGGCGCCGCCGTCCGCCGTCGCGAAGACCACGCCGGACGAGCTGCCGCCCAGGTCCGCCTCGCCGGCCGTCCAGCAGCGAACGATGGAGACGCACGTCACCGCGTGCAGGTAGCCGGCGCCGGCAGGCAGCGGCTGGAGCGCCCAGGTGGCGCCGCCGTCGGCGCTGGCCAGGACGACGGGCGCGCCCTCGTTGCTTCCCACGGCCCAGCAGCGGGAGGCGGTGGGGCAGGAGGCTCCGCGCAGGTTGGCCAGCGTCTTCTGGGTCACCCACCCCGAGCCCTGCTGGAGCGCCGGCTCCGGCTCCGCGACCGCGGGCGGCGCCGGCGGGGGACCGGGAGGCGGGGCCGAGCCGGCCAGGCCCGCCTCCAGGAAGCCCGTCATCTGCGCCGTGAGCTGCGCCGGGCCCGGCTGCTCGACCGGCCGCACCGCGTCGTGCTGCGAGGAGTGGACCAGCACGACGGTGACCGGCACGCCGGCCAGGCGCAGCCGGTCGGCGAACTCGACCGACTGGATGGGCAGGTTGGTGGGGTCCTCCTCGCCCTGGACCACCAGGAAGGGCGGGGCGCCGGCCCCGAGGTGGGGGATGGGGCTGGCCCGCTCCAGGGCCGGGGCCCGCTCGCCCGTCGCCTGGCCGAACACCTGCTGGATGATCTGGTTGGGCGTGGGGTTCCAGCCGAACGGCGTGAAGTCGCCGACCCCCCACTCGTCCACGACCGCGGAGACGGCGCTGGTCTGGCCGCACCACTCGCTGGAGAGGGCGCCGCAGTCCCAGCCGTCGCTCGCGTCGGTCGTCCCCAGCAGGCTGACCAGGTGGCCGCCCGCGCTGCTGCCCATCGCGCCGATCCGGGCGGGATCGATGTCGTACGTGCTCGCGAACTGGCGCAGGTGCCGCACCGCGCACTTGACGTCGACGATCTGGTCGGGGAACCGCTGCGCCGGCGGGTCGACCGTCGGATCGGTCAGCCGGTAGTTCACGGACGCGACCACGAAGCCGTCGGCCAGCAGCGCGCTGGACACGGGGCCGAACAGGCCGCCCGGGCTGAGCACGTCGTTCCCGAGCTCCCAGCCGCCGCCGTGCACGAAGACGACCGCCGGCGCCGGGCTCGGCGGAGCCGGGTTGGGGACGAAGACGTCGAGCGTGTCCTGTCCGGGCGTGGAGTTGGTCTGCGGACAGTACGTCACGGGGCCGATGTGCGTGGGGGCGTCGGCGAGCGCCGCCGCCAGCGCCCTCCCGCCCAGACCGCCCACCGCCGAACCGAGCAGGGCGGCCGCGACCAGCCCCGCCGACAGCCTGCGCCGATCTCTCCGTTCCATGTGGGAAAGATCATCCGACGGCCCGGTCGCCTGGTACCGTCGGCCCGTGCCCGTCATCGACCCGGGAGCGCGGCAGCGGCTCACCGCCCGCTTCGGCCGGGAGGTGGAGCCGTGGTTCGACGCGCTGCCGGGCGTGCTGACGGCGCTCGCGGAGCGGTGGGGCCTGGAGCTCGGCCCGCCGATCCCGCGCGGGAGCGTATCGGCGGTCTACCCGTGCCGGATGGCCGACGGCCGGCGCGCCGTGCTGAAGGCCAGCCCCGACCGCGAACGCCTGGCGTTCGAGGCCGCCGGGCTCGACGCCTGGCCGACCCCGCACACGCCGGCGGTGATCGCGCTCGACCGGCGCCTCGGGGCGCTGCTGATCGAGGAGATCGAGCCGGGGACGCCGCTCGTCGTCTCAGGCGTCCACCCGGGGGAGCAGCGCGTCGCCGAGCTCATGAGCGCCCTGCACGGGAGCGGCGTCACCGATCCCTCGTTTCCGACCGTCGAGCGGCGCGCCGACTACCTGTTCGACGCGTCGGAGAAGCTCTACGAACGCCGGCCGGAGCTGACGGCGCTGGTCCCGCCCGAGCTGTACGAGCGCGGGCGCCGGCTCGCCGCCCGGCTCGCGCGGGACGGCGCGCCCGCCGTCCTCCTCCACGGCGACCTGACGCCGAGCAACATCCTCGAAGGCGCCGCGCGCGGCCTCGTCGCGATCGATCCGGCGCCCTGCCTCGGCGACGCCGCGTTCGACGCGGTCGACCTGGTCTTCTGGCAGGCGGACGACGTGGCGGCGATCGAGGCGCGCGTGGAGCGGCTGGCCGCGGCGGCCGGCGTGGACGCGGAGCGGCTCATCGCCTGGTGCGTGGCGTTCGCGGCCATGTGCGCGATGGATCGCGTGAGCCCGCGGACCGGCCCCGAGCCGGGCATGGACGCCCTGCTGGAGCTCGCCACGCGCGCCTGAGCCGCTGGATGCTAGGAGCGGATCGCCCGGAACGACACGGCTCCCCGGCGGGAGACGGCGTCGATCGTCACCGCCACGATCAGGACGAACCCGGTGACGATGAACTGCCACTTGACGTCCAGGCCCAGCAGGTAGAGGCCGTTGTAGATGCCGCCGATCACGATGCCGCCCAGCACCCCGTGCATCATCCGGCCCCTGCCGCCGAACAGGCTGGTGCCGCCGATGACCGCCGCGGCGACCGCGTAGAGCACCAGCTGGCCGCCGTTGACGTTGTTCGACATCCCGCCCAGGTAGGACGCGTAGAGGAGCCCGCCGATGCCCGCCGTCAGGCCGCAGAGGACGAACGCGATGGTGCGGATGCCGGACAGGTCGATGCCGGCGCGCCGCGCCGCCTCGGGGTTGCCGCCGATCGCGTAGACGTAGCGCCCGTACCTCGTGTACTCCAGGAGCAGCGTCCAGAGGCCGAGGATGCCGAGCACGATCGGGACGACCCAGGGCACCCCGGCGATGGTCCCGGAGTTGGCCCGGTTGATGTTGCAGATGCCGACGACGGTGATCCCGACCGCCGCCATCAGGGCGATCTTGATGATCGTGAGACTGACGGGGGGCGCCGTGAGGCCGCTGCGACGCCGGCTGGCCTCGCGGATGGCGATCACCGCGCCGAGCACGGCGACGATCGCGAACATCAGGATCCAGCTGAGGATCGGGTCGATCGTCCCCCACATGAGCTGGTACAGCACCCAGAGGTTGGTCCCCTGGCCGGCCAGGCTCGGATACCCGGAGAACGGGCCGAGCAGCAGCAGGATGAGCATGACCCCGTTGAAGACCAGCAGGCCGGCGAGGGTGACGATGAACGAGGGCAGCCCGAGCCGGGTGATCAGCGTGCCCTGCGCCGCGCCGATGAGCGCGCAGGCGAGAAGCGCGGCGGCGATCGCCGCCCACCACGGCCAGTGCGTGGTGGTGGGCTGGACGAGCTGCACCGCGATGACGCCGCCGACGGCGCCGACGTAGCCGACCGAGAGGTCGATCTCGCCCAGGAGCAGCGCGAAGCTCACGGCCATGGCCAGCACCATGAACACGGCGCTCTGCTGGAACAGGTTCACGATGTTGCCCGCCGACAGGAAGATGTGGTTCGGGCTGATCACCTGGAAGACGACGATGATCACCGCCAGCCCGGCGATGACCGGCAGCACCCCGCTCTGCCCGCCCCTGACCCGGGCCGCCCATCCCCTGAGGTACTCGCGGAGGGAGCCCGCGACCAGCTCGGGCGGGACGTCCATGGCGGCCTCAGCCGCCTCGGTCGGGTCCGGCTGCGCCGCGTCCAGCTCGGTCTCGGTCGTCACGCCGCCCGGCCTCCCGTGGTCATGAGCTCGACGACGCTCTGGCGGTCGAATGCCGACACCCGGTCCTGCGCGGCCATCCGTCCAAGGTAGAGCACGGCGATGCGGTCGGCCACCTCGAACACGTCGTTGAGGTTGTGGGAGATGATCAGGACGGCCAGCCCCCGGTCACGGAGGCGCTTCACCAGGTCCAGCACCATCCGGGTCTGGACCACGCCCAGCGCGGCCGTCGGCTCGTCCAGGATCACCAGCTTGGAGTTCCACATCACGGCCTTGGCGACGGCGACCGACTGCCGCTGCCCGCCGGACAGGGACGCGACCGGCTGCCGGATCGACCGCACCGTCGTCACCCGCAGCCGGGCCAGCGTCTCGCTCGCGGCCCGCTCCATGCCGTCCTCGTCGAGGAGCCCGAGCCAGATGCGCTCCCGGCCCAGGAACATGTTCTGGACGATGTCCAGGTTGTCGGCCAGCGCCAGGTCCTGGTACACGGTCTCGATGCCCAGGTGCGACGCGTCCCGCGGGCCGCGGATGTGAACGGGGCGGCCCTCCCAGTAGATCTGGCCGCCGTCCGGCTGGTGGATGCCGGCGATGCACTTGGTGAGCACGGTCTTGCCGGCGCCGTTGTCCCCGCACAGGCCGGTCACCTGCCCGGCCGGCAGGTCCAGGTCGACGCCGGTCAGCGCCTGCACCGCGCCGAAGTGCTTGTCGAGGCCGCGCACCTCGAGCAGCGCCCGGCCCATCGCCGCGGCCGGGGCCGCCTCCGCGACGCCCCCGGCTCCCTTCTCATCGATCACGAGCGAATCCCCTTCGTCGCCGCACGTCCGGGATGGCGCCGGCGCGGCGTGCCGCGCCGGCGCCCCTGACTACGACGTTGGAATGTTGTTGGCGGAGCAGACGCTGGCTCCGACGGCGGAGCAGAGCGCCGATGCCGAGACGAACTTGTCCTTGATCACGGTGTCGGCCATGTTCTTGGAGTCGACCCACATCGGGGTGAGGAGCACCGCGGGCTGCTTGGTGCCCGTGACGCCGCTCGGCGGCGTGGTGGTCCCGTTCACCAGGCTCGACGGGGGCGTCTGGCCGGCGCGCAGGATGGTGGCCAGCGCGACGGCGGCCTGGGCCTCGGCGTAGACCGGCTTGTACACCGTCCCGCACTGGAAGCCGTTGAGGATGTGGACCATGCCCTGGAGCGTGGCGTCCTGACCGGTGGTCGGGATCTTCTTGGCGGCCACGCCGGAGTTCTTCAGGACGGTGATCACGGCGTTGGCGAGGCCGTCGTTGGCCTCGACGGTGGCGTTGATGTTCGGGTGGGCGGTGAACTGCTGCTGGAAGATGGTGCCACCGGCGGCGTTGACCCAGCCCGGCGTGATCTGGTCACCGATGAGCGTGTAGCCCTTGCTGTTGGTGACGCCCGGCTTCTGCGGCGTGGTGTCGTTGCCCCAGATCACGGTGTTGTAGCCCTGGGCGAAGGAGACGGCGTTCGGGTCCGTGTCCTGGCCGCCGTTGAGCACGAAGACCTTCGGGTTGGAGACGTTCCAGGACGTGACGCAGTCCACGAAGCCCTGGCCGATCAGCTTGCCCACCTGGACGTTGTCGAAGCTGACGTAATAGACCGCGTTGCCCGTGAAGGTGGCGCGGTCGTAGCTGATCGTCTTGACGCCGTGCGACTGGGCGAACTGCTGGATCTGGGAGCCGACCGTGCTGTCGAGCGGGTCGAAGATCAGGACCTTGGCGCCGAGCGAGATGTCGGCCTGCGCCTGCGCCAGCTGGGTGGCGTCGTTGCCCTGCGCGTTGTCGATCTTGAAGTCCGACGACGAGTACCCGGCGGCCTGGAAGGCCCGCTGCAGATACGGCTGGTCGAAGTTGACGTAGCGCGTCGACGACGTGGTGTCGGGCAGGATGACCCCGACCAGGCCCTTGCCGGCCTTGGTCAGGTCCTTCAGCTGGCCCATCGCGCTGAAGGTGGCATCGAAGGACTTCGCGGTGAGTCCGGACGGAACGGTGGCCGTCGACGATGAGGACGACGAGCTGCCGCCGCCGCCGCACGCGGCGAGGACCACCGCCACCGCGCTCACGCACGCGGTACGTGTCAGACGCTTGACGCTGCCCACCTGCATTCGCATCGCTCCTCGTGTGGAACAGGTCCCGTCGGGGAGGGACCTACTGACGGATGTGTTCATGCCCGTGGATCCGGATCCGGCTCCACGGTCGAAGCTCAGCTCGTTCTGGGGGAGACGGTACGCCTGCTCGCGCCAGCACGGCCCGATGCCGATGCGATGACCGGGCTCGTCGCCCGCCGGCAGACCCGGGGCCATTCGCCTCCGCCATCCTCTCCCCTCTCTCGTCCCGAACCGGACGCCGCGCAAGCACCGTGCGGTAAGCGCTTACCAACCGCGCCAGCAGGCTAGCACAGGCCCGGTACCTGCGCAAGGGTCCGGGGCCGGCCGACGGGGCGCGGAAGGAGGGCCCTGACCCCGCAGGAGAATGACGCGCGCGCGAATGGCCGTCGAGGAACCAGGTCAGCCGCTGGTCGCGCGTGCCGCCGTCCCAGAACAGGTTGTCCAGCTCGAGGTCGCCGGCCGTCCAGCGCGGCGCGGATCTCGTCCCGCAGGTCGGGGCGGGCGGCGCCGGCCGGGAACGTCTCCGAGGCCAGGTGCCGGCGCGCCGGCGTTCGCGCCCCCGGAGGCAGGGCGCCGCTCATCGGGGCGCCTGCTGTCGTCGCGCTCCGACCTCGCGGGCTGGGCCGCCACGCCAGGCGTGACGGCCCCGCGTCGTCAGTCGATCAGCCGCGTCACGGCGCCCGCGCCGACCGTGCGGCCGCCCTCGCGCATCGCGAAGCCGAGGCCCGCGCTCATCGCGACCGGCTTGTCCAGCTCGACGGTCAGGTCGATCGTGTCGCCGGGCAGGGCCATGGCGACGTCGCCCAGGTCGACCACCCCGACGACGTCCGCGGTGCGGAAGTGGAACTGCGGCCGGTACGTGCTGAAGAACGGCGTGCGGCGGCCGCCCTCCTTGCTCGAGAGCACGTACGCCTGCGCCAGGAACCGGCGGTAGGGCCGGACGCTGCCGGGCAGGCACACGACCTGGCCGCGCCGCACCTCGTCGCGCTTCACGCCGCGCAGCAGCATGGCCGCGTTGTCGCCCGCCTGCGCCCTGTCCATGGTCCTCCCGAACATCTCCAGACCGGTGCACACCGTGGTCCGGTCCGCGCCGAGCCCGACCACCTCCACGGACTCGCCGAGCGCGATCACGCCCTGCTCGACCGCGCCGGTGACCACGGTCCCGCGGCCGCTGATGGTCAGCGCGTTCTCGATCGGCATCAGGAACGGCCGGTCCAGGTGCCGGGCCGGCACCGGGACGTGCTCGTCGATCGCCTCCAGGAGGTCGACGATCCGCCGGGTCCAGACCGGGTCGCCCTCGAGCGCGCGCAGCGCGGACACGCGGACGACTGGCACCCGCTCGCCGGGGAACCCGTACCGCGTGAGCAGCTCGCGGACCTCCAGCTCCACGAGGTCCAGCAGCTCCGGGTCGTCGACGGCGTCCGCCTTGTTCAGGGCGACCACGACGTGCGGCACGCCGACGCGCCGCGCGAGCACGACGTGCTCCCGCGTCTGCGGCATCGCGCCGTCCTGCGCCGAGACGACCAGGATCGCGCCGTCGAGCTGCGCCGCGCCCGTGATCATGTTCTTCACGTAGTCGGCGTGGCCGGGCATGTCCACGTGCGCGTAGTGCCGGCCCGGCGTCTCGTACTCGACGTGGGCGATGTTGATGGTGATCCCGCGCGCGATCTCCTCCGGGGCGCGGTCGATCCGCTCGAACGCGACGAACCGCGTCGTCGACCCGTCCTGCTCCGCGAGCACCTTCGTGATCGCCGCCGTCAGCGTCGTCTTGCCGTGGTCGACGTGGCCCATCGTGCCGATGTTCACGTTGGGCTTGGTGCGGACGTACGACTGCTTGCTCATGGGTACCTCCTGGCGACGCTGACGGGGCAAAAAGAAAGGGGCCTGGCTCATGCCAGGCCCCTTTGATCGGCTCCGAGAAAGGTCAGCGGTGGGAGTGCCAGCCGCTCCCACAGGATGCCTGGCGACGCGTCATGGGCATGGCGCCCGGGGACAGCAGTCCCCTGCGGTCGAGCCCGTCGAGGCGGACCCCGTGCGTCGCCGGCATGGTCGTGCCGTTCATGGCGCGAGCAGCTTACGTGGCGCCGTGCCGATCCGTCAAGACGGCAGGCGGATCGATCCGCGTCTCGCGCTGCCTACCATATGAGGGCCATGTGCTCAGGGCCCGACCGGCCGTGAAGCTCTCACCGCGCGACTTCCGTCCCGGGCGGCTCCTGATGCTCGGATTCCTCCTGGTCGTGCTGAGCCGGGACCTGTTCAATCTGTTCTTCCCGCCGGACGAGCTGTCCACGCTGTCGCTCTCGCTGGTCCTGGTCGCCGCCCTGTGCGTCAGCTACGGCTGGTTCTGGCTCCGGGTCGCCGGGACCGGCGACGCGCGGCGCGCCACGATCGCGCTCGTCGTCCTGACGGCCAGCGTCGTCGGATTCACGGTGCTCGACCCATCCCGCAGCTACCCGTTCTTCTACCCCTTCTACTACTGCGCGATGGTGGCGGGGGCCGCGTACTCCTGGCGGGTGGGGCTGGTCGCGACGGCCGCCGTCACCGCGGTGGGCACCGCCGTCGCCGCGTGGGCGCACGGGCGCGGCGTCGTGGAGATCGACCTGGCGCTCGTCATGCTGCTGCTGGGCCTGACCGCCGTCGCCGTCCGGCGGCACGTGGCCAGCTTCGTCCAGCTGCGCCTCGCCCGCGAGGAGGTGAGGCGCCTCGCGGTCTCGGAGGAGCGCCTCCGCGTGGCGCGCGACCTCCACGACCAGCTCGGCCAGTCGCTCTCGACGGTCTTCCTGCAGAGCGAGGCGCTGGTCCTCGAGCTGCCGGCCGAGGCCGACCCGCGAATCGCGCGCCGGGCCGCCGCCGTGGCGGAGACCGCGCGCTCGGCGCTGGAGGAGATGCGCCGCGTCGTCGCCGGGTACCGCTCCCCCGACCTCCGCGCCGAGCTGGAGCACGCGCGCCAGATCCTGGAGGCGTGCGGCGTGGCGTGCCACGTCGACACGGCGGTTCCGGCGGGCATCCGCGACGCCGACGCGGCGGCGCTGGCCTGGGCGGTCCGCGAGGCCTCGACGAACGTGCTGCGCCACAGCGCCGCGCGCGCCTGCTGGATCGAGCTCAGCATCGCGGGCGGCGAGGCGCGCCTGGTGGTGCGCGACGACGGCCGCGGCGCGTCGAGGACGGACGGCGGCACCGGGCTCGCCGGCCTCCGCGAGCGCTTCGGGGCGCTCGGGGGCCGCGTCACCACCGAGACGTCGCCGGGCGGCGGGTTCCGGCTGGACGTGCAGTACCCTCTCGCGACGTGATCAGGGTGCTGATCGCGGAGGACCAGACGCTGCTCCGCGAGGCGCTCACGTCGATCCTCTCGCACGAGGACGACATCGAGGTGGTCGCGGAGGTGGCCAGGGGCGACCGGGTGGTCGAGGCGGCCAGGGCGGCGGCGCCCGACGTGGCGCTCCTCGACATCGAGCTGCCCGGCGCCGACGGGCTGGCCGTGACCGCCGAGCTGACCGCCGCGGTCCCCTCCTGCCGCTGCCTGATCCTGACCGTCTTCAGCCGGCCCGGGTACCTGAAGCGCGCGCTGACGGCGGGCGCCACGGGGTTCATCCTGAAGGACTCGTCGGCGCGGGACCTGGCCGTGGCGATCCGGCGCGTGGCCGCGGGCGAGCGGGTCCTGGACCCGCGGCTGGCGGTGAGCGCGATCGAGCAGGGCGACAGCCCCCTGACGCCGCGCGAGCGCGAGGTCCTGCAGCTGAGCTCGGAGGGGCAGACCGCGGGCGAGGTCGCGCGGCGCCTGGCGATCTCCGAGGGCACGGTGCGCAACCATCTGTCGGTCGCGATCCAGAAGCTGCACGCCAGGAGCAAGGTGGAGGCGGCGCGCCTGGCCGAGCAGCGAGGGTGGCTCTGACCCGACCGTGATGGTCGTCATGCCCGGGCGCATGACGCATTGGACTACCGCGGCCGGTGCCGCCTGGCCAGCATGTCGGCCATGCAGCAACAGCCCGCCGACGTCCCCGCTCCGCCCCCGTCTCCGCCCGCTTCGCCGCCGCTCCCCGGCATCGCCACCGTGGGGGCGTGGCGGTGGCCCCGGTACGACAGCGTCCGCCA
>Ga0066903_100001188_pt1 | contig 18540 bp, 15 predicted proteins | sample PanSoiMetaGPlot1_FD_67491 | JGI IMG/M metagenome (GOLD analysis project Ga0066903, IMG submission 67491) | Tropical forest soil microbial communities from Panama analyzed to predict greenhouse gas emissions - Panama Soil - Plot 1 (version 2) | ecosystem: Environmental > Terrestrial > Soil >... | reverse complement strand
TGGACTTGCGAACCTTCAGTTGTGGCTTTTTCATATCGCACAGAAAAGCATAACGGCAGCATAACGTCAACGGCTGGGTAGCTCAGTTGGCAGAGCAGTGGACTGAAAATCCACGTGTCGCCGGTTCGATTCCGGCCCCAGCCATTCTATAAATGAAGTACGACTGGAGAGGGGCGGGCGAGGAATGGTCCCAACCGTGGGGCAGCTCTGCCGCGCAATGGGCCGGCGCAATTCTTCCGCGGATTCGCGAGTGTCTGCCGGCGGGCACGATTTTGGAAATCGCTCCCGGCTTCGGGCGCTGGACGCATTATCTGAAGGATTACTGCAACGAACTTTGGGCCGTTGATAAGTCGAGCGATTGTATCGAAGCGTGCCGGCAGCGTTTCGCCAGTCATTCCCATGTCCGCTGCGTGCTGAATGACGGTCGTTCCTTGTCCATGATTCCCGACACGTCAGTGGATTTCGTTTTCAGTTTCGATTCGTTTGTGCACCCGGGCCGGGAAATCGTCGAAGCATACCTGAGCCAGCTTGGAACGAAGTTGAAAATCGGCGGCAAAGGTTTCATTCATCATTCGAACTTTGGCGAATACGTTAATTCGCCGCGCGAACGGCTTCCGGACGCTCTAGCGAAGCCGTTGATCAAGGCGAAGATTCTCGACTGGGGGCATCATCGAAATCCCAGCATGACCGCCGATTTGTTTCGCGCACTCTCTCAACAGAACGGCCTGCAATGCCTCAGTCAGGAGCTGGTGAACTGGCGTGGGAGACGCCTGATCGATTGCCTTTCGTTCTTCGTCCGAAGTGATTCAGTGCCTGAGAGTCCTACGAAAATAACCCGGAACCCGAACTTCATGCGCGAGGCGACGCGAATTCGGCGGCAGTGGCAGATGCAGCTGTAGCGTCCGCCGTCCCCACCGAAGAAAAGCAGCATATGCTTCGCTCATCTGAAATGCACTGAACCGCCCTCGGATCACTACGGCGTGCCAAGGGACCAGCCTTCGCTTCGTTTGGGCTCCGCAGGCAGCGCACACTACAACGTGAGTTGTTTTGCGTAGGCTGAAAGGCCTAAGCTTTTTTCTTAGGCTTGACGAACTTGCCCCATTCGGATAAGCGTGGATCTTCCCCACAGGGCGGCAGCCGGAGAACTCAACGAGTAACCGTTATGACTTCCGCGCAGTGTCCAAGTCGCTCGGAAGCGAGTTCAGTCATTCGAGTTGCGATTGTATGCGAACCCGAAGCCACGGTTCTGGCCGACTCGCTTGAGGCACTGCTTGAGCGAGCAAAGGGGTTCAGCTTCTCACGATTTGAAACCTGTTCTGAGCGAGAGCTCAAGCCGAGACTGGCCGGCGTCGCGAACCCAGACGTAGTTGTCGCGACGCTCGATTCGTTTCAAGCAACAAAGATGCAACCTTTGCTTGCGCCGCTTCAACGGGCCTTTCCGAATCGCCCGCTGCTGGTCACGACGACGCACCCGGACGCGTTCGACGTTTTTCCATTGCTGGAGGCAGGCGCGGCGGATTTCTTGTTGCCTCCGTTGCGCGCTTCCGACGTGTTGCCGCGTCTAAAGCGTCAGGCACGCGTCAGCCCCCGCGGCGATGCTCTGGTGGAAAGACTCAAGCAAGATATCGGGCTCAAACAGATTGTAGGCGACAGCCCGCAGTTTCTGGAAAAAGTACGGTGTGTACCACGGTTCGCGCGATGCGACGCCACGGTCTTGATCTCCGGCGAGTCTGGTACCGGCAAAGAACTTTTCGCGCGCGCCGTTCACTATCTGAGCTCCCGTGCGGACCAGCCGTTCGTTCCGGTTAATTGCGGTGCGCTTCCAGAAAACCTGGTGGAAAGCGAGATCTTCGGCCATAAACGTGGCGCATTCACCGGCGCTGCGGGCGACCGAGCAGGGTTAATCCGCGAGTCTGAAGGCGGCACACTATTTTTGGACGAGATCGACTGTCTAACGCCGCAGGCCCAGGTAAAATTACTTCGGTTTCTGCAAGACGGAGAGTATCGATCCGTAGGCTCGGAGCAGATCCGCCACGCAAACATTCGGGTGATTGCGGCAGCGAACGCCGATTTCAACCAGATCCTGGACGCGGGAAAATTCCGTGAGGATTTGTTCTACCGATTGAGCGTACTCACACTCACGCTTCCACCGTTGCGCGAACGCCCCGGCGATATCTTGTTGCTTACGCGCGACTTTCTCGAGAAGCAGGCTGCGATCACGAATATGGGGCCCAAAAATATTTCGCTCGCCGCTCTTAACCGCCTGCTCCTTCATTCGTGGCCAGGAAATGTACGTGAACTCCAAAACGTGCTCATGCGCGCCGTTGTACTTTCCGACCACCATGAGATCGAACTCTCGGACCTCAACCTGCCGGAAGACGGACATCCTGTTGAAGATCAGTCGTTCCAAACAATGAAATCGCGCGTCGTTTGGCGGTTCGAGCACGATTTTCTCGAGACGGCACTCCGCGCTCATAATGGAAACATAAGTCGTGCAGCGTCCGCGGTGAAGAAGAACCGCCGGGCATTTTGGGAGCTTTTGCGCAAACACGGTTTGCTGGATCGTGCAAAAATGCTTGAGCTCGGCGTGCTGTCTTTCCTAAGTCTCGGGCAGGACCACCTGGTGGGTTGACAAACCATTACCTAACGATGGACAAAATTGTCCTTGGCTACGTCCATGGTGTTTCTGCATCCCGGCGCCAAATTTTTTCGGAAGGCTAGGATGAATTTGTCCTAAAGGAGACGCCCTCTAATTGCTTCCCGAAGCGTTTCTCTCAATCACAAACGGGTAGTTCACCGAGCCATTTACAGAGGAACGATTTAAAGTCACAGGAGCGCTGCGCCGCGGACAACTGATCCTCTACCTGCAGGTTGGAGTGGCCCAGGCACGTCCTTTGCTACGCAGGACGATCGACATTCCGAATGTGTGCTAAGCAATCCGCCACTTCCATCTCCGGCGCCAGAAATTCTGGATTACCTGGCAAGGCATCCGGAGGCGCAGGACACCCTCGACGGCATCCTTCATTGGTGGGTGCTCGACGCCTGCGTCAAGAGATGGGCGCCAAGGATTGCAGAGACCGTCGCGAAACTCGTAGAACAAGGTTTTCTGGAGGAAAAACCCTCCCCGGACGGCCAGATGTTTTATCACGTTTCCCGGCATTATCTCTCCACTCTTCAGCACGGAGCATCCCCAGCCGCTTAACAATGACATGCTTTGGACCGCGGCAACTGACGAGTTCATCGGTCTGCAATTCACGCACCTTGGTACGGAGGGCCAGGGCACAATTTCATATCAAACCTATTACCACCAACCACCAACTAAACAGCACGCTCGGAAACAACGACCCGTGCTGACGAGACAATAAGATATGGCTCAAATCTCTCTAACCGTTGACGTCGCGGTGCCGAACGGGCCGAAACTCTGGTTCCGACGGGCGCTTGATGTGGAGGCAATCGACAAGATCGACCTGATCATCACCTCAAAAACCAAAGACCAGGAAATCGAATTGCAACCCGGCGGTGCTGGACAAGTCCAGCTCGTGATGATCGTAGCGGAACCGTACGACGCCAACTTGTCTTATAAAGTGAACAAAAAAGCAGGCGACGCACGTGCGTTAGATCAGCCCCATCTCTTTGCTGGCGCCGGAGCCGTTTCAATGCTGGATAGCGGCGCGCCCACGAAGCTGTTCCTTAGCAACGACACAGCGGATGACGCCAAGGTACAAATTCTGATTGGCCGGGACGCAACTCCATAGCCAATCGAAGGAGAAAGGAAATACATGCCATCCACACTGACATATCCCGGAGTTTACATCGAAGAAATCCCAAGCGGCGTCCACGCCATTACCGGCGTGGCGACTTCGATCACTGCGTTTGTCGGTCGCGCTTTGCGTGGGCCGACTGATGCCGACGAAGATTCCCCGTTCACCACAATCACCAGCTTCGGCGATTTCGAGCGGACTTTTGGCGGCCTTTGGCTGAGTGGCGCGCTCGGTTTTGCCGTGCGTGACTTTTTTCTGAACGGCGGGAGCCAGGCGCTCATTGTGCGCTGTTATCGGCCGGACGGCGCAGCCGCTGACCGCGCGACAATGAGTATTAACGGCCTCGATCTCGAGGCGGCGTCACCAGGAGCCTGGGGAGATCAGCTCCGAGTTCGTATCGATCATGATACCCGGCCGCTGCTCCCCACAGAAGTGGCAAACTCTCTTTTCAATCTTTCAGTTAAAGATGTGGGAACAGGCACGATTGAGATTTTCCGCAATGTATCGATCACGGCTGGTCACCCTCGCCGAGTGGACACGGTTTTGAAAAACGAGTCGCAGCTGTTACGCGCGACCACTGTTCCGAACACACGGCCAAATGCGCACGCGGCGATCGGTGCCGGCGAAAATCCCGATCCGTTCAGTGATGATTTCCCGGCGCGTTACGCAGTTGTTGCCGGCGGAGACGAAGGCAGTGATGGCTTGCCGCTACGACGTGATGAAATTTCCGATCCGGCGCTGGAAGCGGACAAACACGGGATGTACGCGCTGCTCAATGCGGATCTTTTTAATCTCCTCTGCATTCCGCCGCATAAACTCAGTTCCGATCCCGATGCCACGGCCCCCGTTGACGTAGAAACGCAATTGATAGACGAAGCGGCGGCATTCTGTCGGGCACATCGCGCGTTTTTTATTGTCGATCCACCCTACGGCAGCACGCTGTCTGGAGGAAGCGCGATCGCGACCTTCCAGAGCGGTCTCACCGCAACGAATTATTCCGCGCTTTATTTCCCGACGTTGTGGCAATCGAATTCGCTTCACGACAATCAATTCGAAGGTTTCGCTCCCTGCGGTGCGGTGGCCGGAGTGATGGCGCGAACCGATTCCGATCGCGGCGTTTGGAAAGCACCTGCCGGTCTTGAAGCACGACTCGTCGGTGTGCCGGCATTGACCGTCCCCCTTAACGATGCCGACACAGGCCAACTGAATCCGTTAGGGATTAACTGCCTTCGCGCGATGCCGGCAGCAGGCCGCGTCGTGTGGGGTGCGCGCACTATGGAGGGGAGCGATCGCCTCGCGTCTGAATGGAAATATATTCCCGTACGCCGGACCGCGCTGTTTCTTGAGGAGTCGCTGTTTCGCGGAACACAGTGGGTCGTCTTTGAGCCTAACGACGAGCCACTTTGGGCGCAGATTCGGCTCAACATCGGCGCATTCATGCAGAGCCTCTTCCGCCAGGGCGCGTTTCAGGGAAAAACGCCGCGCGAAGCGTATTTCGTCAAGTGCGACAGCGAAACCACAACACAAAACGACATCGATCACGGTATCGTGAACATTCTTGTCGGTTTTGCGCCACTCAAACCGGCCGAATTTGTCGTCATCAAGATTCAGCAGCTCGCTGGGCAAATCGAAACCTAAACTGAGGACAATCCCATGGCTCAATTCAGTGTTAACTCACAACGATTCGACCCCTACAAGAACTTCAAATTCCGCGTGAAATGGGACGGACGTTACGTTGCCGGCGTGAGTAAAGTCGGCGCGCTAAAGCGGACTACGGAAGTCGTGAAGCATCGGGAGGGAGGCGATCCCAGCAGCAGCCGAAAATCGCCTGGCCGGACCGAGTTTGAAGCAATCACCCTGGAGCGCGGCATCACGCACGATACCGAGTTCGAAAAATGGGCGAACAAGGTTTGGAACTTCGGGTCCGGGCTCGGCGCCGAAGTTTCGCTGAAGGATTTCCGCAAAGACGTGATTCTCGATGTTTACAACGAGGCAGGCCAGCTCGTGATCAGGTACAAAGTATTTCGGGCATGGGTTTCGGAGTTCCAAGCCCTCTCTGATCTGGATGCTAATGCCAACGCGGTCGCGATCCAGCACATCAAACTGGAGAACGAAGGCTGGGAGCGTGATTACGACGTGACCGAGCCGGCCGAGCCAACCTTTGTCGAACCGGCATAAAAGTGGATGCCTTCGGTCATGGAGCAGCTGACGCGATCTCTCTCGCCAGAGAAAATCCTCGAAGTGTGGGAAGCCGGACGGCAGCAGCATGAACTCGACCGGGCCTTGACCCTGTTGAGCGCGGCGTATCCAGGAGCAAGTCAGGGTGAGCTGGCCGACCTGACGATCGGAGAACGCGACGCTCGCTTACTGCAACTTCGGGAAGCGGTCTTCGGAATAGGCGCGGGTGGAATTTCTGAGTGTCCGGAATGTGGAGAGCGCGTTGAATTTCCGCTCGATCCCCGCACGCTGGCGCATGCCGAGGAGGTATTGGAACCCGCGCGAGAAATCCAGGTGAACGGAGCGCCTGTGCGATTTCGTTTGCCGACCAGCCGAGATTTAGCGGAGGTCGTTGTGGCGCCTGATCAGTCGCGCGGTCTTCACGTGCTAATCGACCGCTGTGTTATAGAACCCCGTCTGCCCGGAGAACTCCCTGATGAAATTCTGGAAGCACTCAGCCAAGCGATTCTGAAAGCCGATCCGCAGGCGGAGATTATGATCTCGTTAGGCTGCCCAAATTGCGGGGAAAAATGGGAACTGCTTTTTGATACCGCGCACTTCGTTTGGAACGAAATCGCGGCGCAAGCGCAGCGACTTGTGTGCGAGATCGACGCTCTTGCTCGTGCCTACGGCTGGACAGAACGCGAGATTTTGAGCCTGCCGGCGCAACGCCGCCGGACCTACCTGGAGATGCTTGCGGCATGAGCCATTTTCTCGCGAGATTGGTCGATCGCGCCCGCGGCATTGCGCCGCGCGTCGAACCGCTGGTTACCCCGCGCTTTGCGCCAGCACCGATCTTCGAGGCCGGGTCTGAAGTGGAAGGTTTGCCGCCGGGGAGAGAACAGCATCCGACAATTGCAAGGCAGGCGTTATCTGCGGAGAAACGTGGTGCGAAGAGAGTTTGGGAACCGGAGAAACCACAGGTAATGCCTGAGAACCCAATCGCGGACCGTAAACCGGAGACGGTCCCAATAGCAAACCACCCGACGCTGATGGTTATGCCAGCGCAGGCCGCAATTCGAGTGAAGCCGTTGGGTAGAAATGACAAAACATCGGTTGCAGCGTCTCCGGCAAAGCGGCCGCGGTCAGCAGCCCGGGTCCCAACAAGATTGCCGTATTTCGAGGATCGCCGCCCAAGGCCTAACGAAACCTCGGAAGAGCCACCGATTGTCCGCGTCACGATCGGCCGAATCGATGTGCGGGCGACGCCGATAGCTGCGCCGCCACGAAAATCGCCCGCGCGTTCCGAACCGAAACTGACGCTCGAAGCTTATCTCAAGTCGCGACAGGAGGGCGGGCGATGAGCACTCCACTTGCACTCGCTACGGTCACCGCTGTTCTGCAAAATTTTATCAACAACAGCATCACCGATCATGATCTGGCTGCCACACTCGGCGGCAACATCACGGTTTCTGCGGACCCGCCTGATCGAATCGACAACGGCGCGTCTTCGCCTGACCGGATCAATTTATTCCTATTCCAAGCGACTGAGAACCAGGGCTGGCGTAACGTTGCCTTTCCTTCGCGCAATGCCAACGGCGAGCGAATCAGCAATCCACCGCTGGCGCTCGACCTGAGTTATCTCCTTACCGCCTACGGATCGGGTCCCTTGCATGCAGAGGCCCTGCTTGGGCTCGCCATGTTTGTCCTGCACGAGATGCCGGTGCTCACCCGCGATGCGATTCGCGCTGTGACAGTGACGCCGGCCCAACCGCCGCTCCTCGCCGGGCTTCAGGCTTCGCAACTGGCTGATCAGATCGAGCAAATCAAGGTCGTCCCGCAGGTAATGTCGGTTGAGGAAATTTCCAAGATTTGGTCGGCACTCCAATCGCAATATCGGCCAACGGCCGTTTACAAAGCCACCGTAGTCCTCATGGAAAGTCAGCGCTCTGTCAGGCCAACCCTGCCGGTGCGCGTACGTAATCTGAAGGTTATTCCATTCGAGCGTCCGGTAATCGAACTGCTTCAATCGCAGGAGAACAACGCCGCGCCGATCGTGCCGGATCAGCCGATTCTCGCCGGCTATAATCTCGTCATCGATGGCCACCGCCTGCGCGGCGGTACCACGCGGGTCTTTATAGATGCGCTAGAGATAGTGCCTAACGACTCCGACGTGACCGCTGGGCGAATCGTTATTGCTTTACCAGCGACGTTGCAGTCCGGTCTGCATTCTGTGCAGGTTACTCACCCGCTTGATTTCGAGACCGGGCTGACATCCGATCCGCATCGAGGCGTGGAATCCAACGCTGCCGCCTTCCTTCTTACTCCGCAGATCACAACGCCGGCTCCGATCGCCGTTGCCCGCAATACTACTCTTACACTCACGATCGATCCGCCTGTCGGTCGCGCCCAGCGCGCGGCACTGCTGGTCGGCAGCGACACCATTTTTATTCCAGCCCGCCCGGCTGCCGGTCCCGCTACCACCGCCACGCTCGACTTTCCGATTCCGAATGATTTTACCACCGGAACGCAATTGCTGCGGGTCCAGATCGATGGCGCAGAGAGTCCGCTTGAGGTCGATGGCTCGGGACAATTCGTCGGTCCGACCGTCACGATTACATGAAAGCCGAGACGCAAATGGCGGAAGACTGGGCGAAGGCGAATCAGCGCGACCTGATGGCCGAGTTGGTTCGGCTCGGGCGCCTGCTCCGACGCGAGCCGGATGAAGGGACACCAGCAACTTCCTCACCATCCGCTCTCGATACGCTCTGTGCTCTTTTTGGCCTAACGACTTTTGAACGGAAAATCGTTCTGGTCTGTGCCGGAATGGAACTGGACGGTGATTTCGCCAGTTCCTGTGGTGCAGCGTCGGGCTCGGTAGGAAATCCGTGGCCATCGTTCGGGCTCGCGCTCGCAGCTTTTCCCGACGCGCATTGGGACGCGCTGGGAAACAACGCGCCATTGCGACGCTGGCGGTTAATCGAGATTTGTGGCGACGGTAGGCTTACTCACAGCCGGCTGCGGATTGACGAACGGATTCTTTTCTTTCTCACTGGTGTATCGCAACTGGATGCGCGGCTGGCGAGTCTTGTCGAGCCCCTGCAAGAAGCCGCGGAGATCGCCGAGTCGCAGCGGGTGGTTCTCGATCGACTGGAGAGTGCTTGGAAATACGCGCTTGCGAACCGCCATGTGCTTCCGGCCCTACAGCTTTGTGGTCTGGATGCGGGAGCGAAACGCACTCTGGCCACCGCGCTAGCGCCGCGCCTGAGGATCGAGATTTTTCGACTTCCAGCGGCGCTTTTGCCTACGAATCTGGGCGAATTAGAAAACATGCATCGCATTTGGGAACGCGAAGCGGTCCTGCGCAATGCTGCGTTGCTGCTCGACTGCGACCGCTTCGAAACAGCAGAGGCGTCGCACGCGCTCGCGATTGATCGCTGGATAGAGCTCACGCGCACTCCACTGCTCATCTCCGTCCGTGATCCTCGACCTGAAATCGAACGCCCACTCCTGAATGTGGAGGTGGGCAAGCCAACCAGTCGTGAGCAGCGCGAAGCCTGGAACCACGCATTGGGCGACAAGGCCGGCGGTTGGAACGGCCAGCTTGAACGCCTGGTTTCACAGTTCGATTTCAGTACAGCTGCGATTTCTTCCACGGCGAGGTCGTTAGGTGAAAAAGACGATCATCGTCTTTGGGAGGCATGTCGTTTGCGTGCGCGTCCGCGTTTGCAGGACCTCGCGCAGCACATCGTCTCGGGCGCGACGTGGGCGGACATCGTTTTGTCCGCGCCGCAGATACAGACCCTGCAAACCGTTGCATTGCAGGTGCGGCATCGTGCACGCGTCTGCGACGAATGGGGTTTCGCGGAAAAATCGAGTCGCGGCCTCGGGCTGAGCGCGCTTTTTGCCGGACCGAGCGGCACCGGCAAAACCCTGGCGGCGGAAATTTTGGCAAACGAACTCGAGCTGGATCTGTTCCGGATCGATCTCAGCGCCGTGGTGAGTAAATACATCGGCGAGACGGAAAAAAATCTGCGCCGGGTGTTCGACGCCGCGGAGGAAGGCGGCGCGATTCTGTTTTTCGATGAAGCTGACGCGCTTTTCGGCAAACGGAGCGAAGTGAAAGACAGCCACGACCGTTACGCGAACGTCGAGATCAGTTACCTGCTTCAGCGGATGGAAGCGTATCGCGGCCTGGCCATCCTTGCGACCAACATGAAGGAAGCGCTCGATCAGGCCTTTTTGCGCCGCCTGCGGTTCGTGGTGCAATTCCCTTTTCCCGATCAGGCGCAGCGGGCGGAAATCTGGCGCAGGATTTTTCCCGCCAAAACGCCGACCGATTCGCTCGACATCAACCGTCTTGCGCGTCTCTCGATCTCCGGCGGCAACATTCGAAGCATCGCGCTGAACGCAGCGTTCGCCGCCGCGGACGCCGGGGAGCCGGTGCGGATGCCGCATTTGTTAGGCGCGGCCCGCCTCGAATACGAGAAGCTCGAGAAACCGCTGACGCAGACGGAACTGGGAGATTGGAAATGAACCCGCGCGAGATCGAGGTGCAGATTGAAGAACTGGTTCTGCATGGTTTCCCGGCAAGCGAGCGGTATCCCATCGCGGACGCGATGCAGGCGGAACTTGCGCGGCTGCTAACTGAACAAGGGTTATCCATGAGGAGTGACCCGGCTCTGGAACAATTAAACACGGACGCCATTCGATTGAACCTTAACGCGCGCGGCCAGACGACGGGAGGGCAAATTGCACGTGCCGTGCTCGATAGTTTGCGCGGATCAATCCATGCCGCGGCCGGAACCTTACCGCCGATTGTCCGCGGAGTGTTAAATTCGCCTGGTGTTCCACTGACTGCAGAGGCCCGCGCGGCAATGGAAGCGCGGTTCGGTGAGGACTTTTCGACCGTGCGGATTCATGCCGATGCGCGCGCTGCAGATTCGGCACGCGCGGTGAACGCTCGGGCTTATACCGTCGGTCGAGATGTGGTATTCGGCAGTGGGCAGTACGCACCTTCAACGACTGCGGGACAGCATCTGCTCGCGCACGAATTGACGCACGTAGTGCAGCAAAATTTCGGAAAGGCAGGGTCCCAACGCGTAGCGACTACTGAATCGAGTCAGGTCCAGGAGCAAGAAGCACTATCGGTCAGCCGCACGATTGTTGACGGGTCAACCGATGTTCTGCCGCGCATCACCCGTAATTCGAGACTGCGGCTCGCCGCGGATCGCAATCCGCCGGGTTGGGATGAGATACACAACTATAAGCATCCGGGCAGCGTGACGCTGGGACTCGCAGTGTTCAAGACCACCGGCATGAGCAAGGATTTTGTAGCGCGTTACATCGAGGTCGCGAAAAACATGTTAAACGAACATGGACTGCGCCTGGATGCCTATATCCATTCGACGGCGCTCAAGTGGACCATCCCGTTGCAGACCATCGATCAGGTAACGGATCTGCGCATGTTGGGACACCAAGCCTATCAAGATACGCGCCCACGTTTGCCGGTTTTTTTTTCGCCCATGCATTACTCGACGCATAGCACGGGCCAAACTTTTTCAAATACCGATTGGCTGCCCTTCGTGGTGATCAATTCCGAAGAAGAAAGTCCAGACGGCGTGACGCTGCTTCACGAAATGGGCCACGCCGCGAAGGTGACCGGAGACGTGGACGTGCCGGTCCGCCCGGGTGACGCGGTAAACAATTTCATGCTGTACGGCACCGGCCGCAACGACATGCACAAGAAGCAAGTCATCGCTTTGGCTCAGTCCTATTTCGCCGCGTGAAGGTAAGTCTATGAATCAAACGAAAGCTCCGCGACAAGACCCGACGCGCAGGCCAACGCCGTCCGCTATCGCGCGCACGCCCCCCTTGGTTCTGCAGCGCGCAATGAGTGATGATGTTCGCTCCGTTAAAAAAAGAGACACGTTTGCGACCGCTCACGTGGATGAGGCATTGGATTCGCCGGGAGAGTCACTCGACGCAGCAACACGTGCAGAGATGGAGCCGTGCTTTGGTCATGATTTCGCAAGCGTGCGCGTCCATGCGGATATGACAGCCGCGCAGTCCGCGCGCGCGCTTAACGCATCGGCTTACACGCTAGGCAACGATATTGTGTTTCGCGAAGGAGCGTACGAGCCCAACACGCAATCCGGCAAGCGACTCCTGGCGCATGAACTCACACATATCGCGCAACAAAGCCACACACAAAGCGCGCCGCCGCGCCGCCTCGCCAATGCGGCATTCACCTTCAGCCAGCCCAGCGATCGCGCTGAGCAGGAAGCAAGTCGCAGCGCGGAAGCGATCATGCATGGGATGGACTTTGCGCCATCGGCGCGGATCGCACCGGGCGCAATCATTCAGCGGGCCGATGATGAGTGGAGCAAGGTCTACGATGAGCATCGCGCGCGCACCAAATCCTATGAGACGTTCAAAGGGGGCTTGGGCGAGCTCAAGGCGACGAGTGAGAGTGGTGGGCGCGGCATTCCCGCCGCGCCCGAAATCACATTCGATATTCTCAAGGAGATTTATCCCGGCCTGGCCGCGGATGTTGCCGCCGACAAGGCGAAGGAAGAGAAAGCCACGAAGTACTTAAAGAGCCTCAACCAGGCATTCAAAATCCTGAAGATCGACACGGTCGAGGCTCAGGCGAATTATTTGGCGCACGCCTTTGTCGAATCCGACCAGTTCCGTCAATTCACCGAGACGCAGGGCTGGATGGACGTGGCGAAAAAAGGTTCCCAAAAATGGGAGGACAACCCCGAGAAGCTCAAACTCGAAGAAGACTATCTCAAACGCACCTACGTGAAAAATGAAAAGGACACAAAAGCCGACGTAGAGCGGAAGCGGGATGTTAATCCCCATGGGAAATTTGAATTCATCGGGCGCGGGCCCGTACAGGTTACCGGCCAATTCAACTACGTCGAGATGCTTGCCCTCCTCGAAAAGACTGAGGAGTACTACAAGGGCCCGGGCAACAAGGAAAAAGACGCGAAAGAATTTGCCGACCTGGCGCGTCGCGCCCGCGTAGCTATCAAAGCGGATCCCCAGCAAGCCGCCAATCCAGATTTTACTTTCCTGGTTTCGGCGGCGCACATGAAGAAAAGGAAAGCGGATGTGACGGTCGGATGGGCGTCACCCGGAATGAAATGGGCCGGGGGTGATGCTCCAAGCGGTTGGGTGGCGGGCGATGTGCAGACGCAAAAAGCACAGGTCGAAGCACTCGCCACCAAGTCCAGCGCCTACGACAAAATCTACGGAGTTCTGTTGAATGAAGCGGAAAACAAGAACCCTGCCGCCAAAGAAGCGCTCAAAAAGAAAGAGAACATTCAGGCCAGGAAATATCTAGAGCAGTGGCGAAAGGGGCAGAAAAAACCAGCGGCCAGCGCAAGCCAGGTCACGTTGCAGCGATCTACTGCGACGGAAGAGTGCGGCGAACGCATTGATATTCCACCTAGCGTGCATGAGGCGCTGGATTCGTCCGGCCAGCCGCTTGACACAGGGACACGCGCTCTTCTTGAACCTCGCTTTGGTCACGACTTTGGCGGAGTGCGGGTGCACACCGATTCGAAGGCAGCAGAATCGGCGCGCGCAGTAAACGCATTGGCGTACACGGTCGGCCGCGATGTTGTATTCGGAGCGGGACAGTTCGCGCCGCAGTCGTACGAAGGACGAAAGTTGATCGCGCACGAGTTAACACATGTCGTGCAACAGCGCTCTGCAGTGCAACTGCCGGATGGCGTGGGGAAGACTGGTGATCGCTATGAGCAACGTGCTGACGCCGCGGCCTCGCGCGTCGTGGCCGGCGAGCCGGTTAAGGATCTTCTCGAGGGAACTACTTCGGGCGGTTTCAAGATGACCCATCTGCCGCGCCCAATGCTTCAGCGCCAGGAAGTGAAGAAGGCGAGCACCGGAGTGAAGGAGGCAGTGATTGCTGCTGAGGTGACCTCGATCATCGACCGGGGGCTTGCGCAGATCGATGAGAAGTTGGTGAGCGGCACCAAGAAAATTCGACTGGCCATTCGGAACGATGCGGAGTTCACCCGTGCGTGGCAGGACTACGTCGACCGCAAGGGCAATCCCGGCGCCTCCATGGGAGGCGAACTCACGGGGTTCGTCGATGACACGCACCCCGATGGCGAAACCGGCTTCGTCCGCGCGAGCGCGGGCATCGGCACTGTGATCCATGAGGCGATGCATCAACGCGCCAGCCCCGGCTTCCGCACCAAAGTTGGCAACAACATCAACGAAGGGACGACGGAGCTCTTCACCCGCGTCGTCATCGCGTACGCCGGCGGAAAGATCGACCGAAACGTGTACGAGGACCAGAAAAGAGCGATGCTGCGCCTCCAAGGCATCAGCGGTTTGGAAGCCCTAGCCCAGTGGTATTTTCGCGGTGACCGTTCCGCAGTCGAAAAGAAACTTGGATCGCGCCTCGAGCAATTCATGTACTGGATGGACTCGAAAGAAGCAGGAGGGGACCCCGCGGGCCGAGCTGACAGCGCAATCAATGCGCTCTAACGCCGTGAATAGACCCATGAACGCAAGCCCTAAGCCTCTGGACGGAAAGAGAGTGAAGCAAGTATCCACTCAATGAACACACGCACCACGAGCCAAACGGAACCGAGTAGTACCGCTGCCCCGCCGATGCGTACTAGGACACGAAATGACTCCACGGTCCCGACAATCGTCGATGAAGTCGTCCGTTCTCCGGGGAAGCCCCTTGATTCGCAGACCCGCGCGTTCATGGAGCCACGCGCCGGACATAACTTCAGCAAAGTGCGTGTACACACTGATGAACGCGCCGCGGAATCGGCGGAAGCGGTCAACGCGCTGGCATATACAGTTGGAAATGATGTCGTGTTTGGCCGTGGACAGTACTCACCGAAAACACCGCAGGGACAGTATTTGATCGCGCACGAATTGGCGCACGTCGTTCAACAAGGTGAGACGGCAAACCTGTTGCAGCCGCTTTCACTGGAACCGATCAACAGTAGCGCAGAACACGAAGCATCCGCCGCGGCCAACACCCTGTTGTTAGGGCAATCCCGGCCGCATCTCTCAAGAGTTACGGGCGAACGGCGCGTCCGATGTTCTGCACTTGGTGCCATTGGCGGCGCGCTCGCGGGTGCAGGGATAGGAGCCGCATTTGGTTCCTTACTTGGTCCGATCGGCGCGGTCGTTGGCGGATTGATCGGCGGCATTGCTGGTCTCATCGCCGGAGAAACGGAGACGGCGGACGCGCGCCCGCTCAATCCCGAAGAAGAAACTGAAGCTCGAATGGTCTTCGGAACGAATATGAATTGGGGCAAAGTTCGCGTGGCTGAATCTGCCATCATGTCTATCGGCGGATACGCGCGCACACCATTTGATACCGCGTATTTCCCCCCAAAAACCTTGTCCGTACCGCTTGCCGACCGCATGCCTCTGATGATCCATGAACTAACGCATATCTGGCAGACGCAACACGGTTATTCCGTTTTTGAAAAACTTTTTTGGGCGTTGCACGGCGCAGGCGCGTACGACTATGGCGGTGAAGATGGCCTGCGGCGCGCGACGCAGCAGAAAAAACATTTTCGAGACTTCGAAACCGAACAACAAGGCGACATTTGCAAGGACTATTACGTCAAGCGCAAAGCGGGAAAGGATGTGTCGGTTTACGAGCCGTTCATCGCCGAGGTCAAGGGAACGCTTGTACCCGAGCGCGATATCATGCATCAGCCCGGGGATTTTCCGATCGATACGGGTGAAACAAAGATGGCTTGAGATTGATAACATTTATGAGCTCTTTTCCAGGTTCTCCGCGCCTTCTGAAAGGCGGCATTGTCCTGGTCGATCCAGACACTGCGGCGGTGCAGCGGATTATTTCGCTGCAGTACAACCCCGATACGCTTACGCGCACTCTGCAAATTCAGGGAGTGAGCGCGGACGGCGGGGCGGGCGGCGATCGCTCTGAGATTTTGCGGCTGAAAGGTCCGCCTGTTGAGACGATCAAGCTCGACGCAGAGATTGATGCGACGGATCAACTCGAGTTTCCGGATCAGAATACGAATGCGGTTGAGGTCGGTATTCATCCACAGTTGGCCGCGCTCGAAGCGATCGTTTATCCGACGAGCGACCGACTGCAGTCCAACAACGCGCTGGCAAAATCGGGCACGCTCGAGATCATCCCGATGGAGTCGGCGCTTGCGCTTTTTATCTGGAGCAAGAACCGAATCATTCCGGTGCGGTTGACCGACTTCAGCATCACCGAAGAAGCGTTCGATCCAAATCTGAATCCGATCCGCGCCAAGGTGAGCCTCGGAATGCGCGTGCTCAGCGTGAACGACGTCGGGTTCGATGTGAAAGCGGGCAGCCTTTACATGACTTACCAACGGCAGAAGGAGCGGCTCGCCACCCTCGCGCCGGCTGGTTCGTTCGCAAACCTCGGGATCAAGGGGATTTCATGAGCCAGCCACTGCAAGTGCGATTGCCGAAAAGCCGGGGTCACCGCCCCCGGCTACAGCTACAGATTTCATGAGCGACCAACTGCAAGCCCTTCTTCAGCAAACCGGCGTCGCTACTCCGGCGTTTCCGGCCAACAGCCGTTACAACAAAACGCCGCTGGCCAGCTTAACAATGCCGGATGGAACCGAGGTGGCGTATCTGCGGCGCCGGTTCGTGCCGCCACCGGAGAATTTCGCGTTGCTGCAAGAGCACACGGTGACCGAAGGCGAACGGCTCGATCACATCGCCGCGAAATACCTCGGTGATCCCGAACAATTCTGGCGCCTGTGCGACGCAAACGGCGCGATTCGCCCTAACGAGCTGCTCGAGCCGGTTGGTCATCGGATTCGCATCACCCTGCCTGAAAACATTCCCGGACCACAAAATGAATAGCGGATTTCATCTCACGCTGATGATAGGGCCGGTCGTTGCGGTCCCGGTTTCGCAGGAAGTGCTCGACGCCCTCACTTCTGTAAGTGTGACTGTGAACAGCGATCACGCGAGCGCATTCCAGCTCGAATTTACGCTGAGCAATCGCTCGCCGCTTCAGACAATTTTTCTTCTCTCCGGGGGGTTCCCGATTCCACTCGTTAGGGTGCTGATCATCGTTACGGTCAACGGCAAGGCCGAAGTGTTGATGGACGGAGTAATGACCAATCACGAGATCCGCCCCGGCGCCGACGCGTCGCATTCTGTCCTCACCGTGACGGGCGAAGATTTGAGCCGGGTGATGGACTACATCGACTTCAGCGGGTTCCCATTTCCCTGCATGCCACCAGAAGCGCGGGTGGGGCTCATTCTGCTGAAATACACTTTTCTCGGCATTATCCCGCTCGTTATCCCGAGCATCCTCATCGATATCCCGATCCCTACAGATCGGATTCCGGTACAGAATGGGAAAGACCTTGCGTATATCCGTTCGCTCGCTGACGAGGTCGGCTACGTCTTTTACGTGGACCCCGGCCCCGAGCCAGGGATGAGCGTCGCGTATTGGGGACCAGAGATCAAAGTAGGCGAGCCGCAAAAAGCGCTCAGCATTAACATGGACGCGGCGACAAATATTGAGAGCGTCTCGTGCAGTTTTAAGTCGCAGGGCAAAGTTCTGCCGATCGTTTATATCCAGAATCAGCAGACGCACGTTCCGATCCCGATTCCGATCCCGGATATCACACCGCTCAATCCACCGCTCGGATTGATCCCGCCGATTCCGCTGAACATCGAGCCGATTAATGAATCCGCGAACTACTCTCCGATTCGCGCAGCAGTCATTGGTCTAACGAAAGCAGCGCGCTCGGCAGAAGCGGTTACTGCGACCGGCACTCTCAATGTCGTGCGCTATGGGCAGGTCTTGAAGGCGCGGCGTCTCGTTGGCTTGCGCGGAGTAGGGGAAGCTTTCGATGGCCTCTACTACGTGAAGAGCGTCACCAGCACGATTAAGCGCGGCGAGTTCAAACAGAATTTCACCCTCACACGCAACGGTCTCATCTCCACCTTTTCGAAAGTCCCGGCATGAGCGACAAGAAATTCTACGGCAAATATCGCGGCACGGTGCTCAACAACATCGATCCCATGTTAATGGGTCGCATCCAGGCCATCGTGCCGGATGTCACCGGCCTGATTCCATCGAGCTGGTGCATGCCTTGTTTTCAGGTTGCGGGAATTCAAAACGGCGTTTTCACCGTGCCGATCATCGGTTCCGCGGTTTGGATCGAATACGAACACGGCGATCCCGATTATCCGATCTGGACCGGCTGCTTTTACGGGACTCCGGCGGAAGTACCGGCTGCGGCTCTGATCGTTCCGCCCGGTGTTCCCGGAATCACCTTGCAAACGCCACTACAAAACAGCCTGACGATCAGTGATGTACCTGGTCCCACCGGTGGCATTCTGATCAAGACTACGACCGGCGCCATGGTTTCGGTGAGCGACACCGGCATCATCATTTCCAACGGTAAAGGCGCAATCATCAACATGATTGGCCCATCGACCGACATCAACGCAAGTGCCCTAACAATTATCTAACCATGCCTGGACCCATTGTTCACGTCGGCGCTGTCGTCACCTGCATGCACGCGGGTCCGGCGCAGCCGACCGCTCCGTTTCCGCGCGTGTTGGTGAGCGGTCAACCGGTGGT
>Ga0066903_100001187_pt1 | contig 18545 bp, 11 predicted proteins | sample PanSoiMetaGPlot1_FD_67491 | JGI IMG/M metagenome (GOLD analysis project Ga0066903, IMG submission 67491) | Tropical forest soil microbial communities from Panama analyzed to predict greenhouse gas emissions - Panama Soil - Plot 1 (version 2) | ecosystem: Environmental > Terrestrial > Soil >... | reverse complement strand
GCTGGACGCGCCCGAGCGTGTCGTAGGCGGTCACCGTCTCGGCGAATCCACCGTCGAAGCTGCGCGCCAGGGTGGTGATCGTGCGACCCAGGGAGTCGGTGAACGTCCAGGTGGGGCTGCCGACGGGAGGACGGGTGACGGTCACCACCTGCGCGAGGTCCGAGTGCCCGTTCGTCCCGACCGGGAGCGTGGTGCCGTTGGGCGCGAAGGGAACGACGCCGACGTCATCATGTGCCGTCAAATAGCGGGTCACCGTCGTGGTGACCGGGGTCGCCGAGTTGCAGCGCTCGGTCGAGGACGTCGGCGAGCCGAACGCGTCGTAGGCGAAGCAGGTCTGGATGCCGTTGGGATCGGTCTTGCTGAGGACCGTCCCGAAGAGCGGCGCATAGGTCGTGACCTGCGTGTGCCCGGCGGCGTTGGTCGTCAGCACCGGGAAGCGTCCGTTGTCGTAGCCGAGCGCGGTGGGCGACAGGCCGGCGGCGGCGGGGTCGTAGCTGACGGTGGTCGTGCGAAACGGCATGTCCGCCGGCCCGGCAAGTCCGATGTCGCATTGATCGAAGGCGGCGGCACAGGCGGTCGTCGCGGTGACGTTGCCGAACTTGTCGTACTGGAGCACCGTGCGCGTTTCGATGGGCGCGTCGGCGGTTGGCTCTACCGTCGTCTTGTGCAGCGCGAGCGCGCCGAAGGGGCTCGTGTATTCGAAGTCGGTCGTGTGGGTGATGGCGCCCGTGACGCCGTCGTCCGACGTGACCACCGAATGGGTCACCTTGCCGAGCTGCTCCTCGAGCGAGTTCGCTGCACCGTAGGTGTTCACTGTCTCGCGGACGTGTGTCTCCCCGAGGCCAGAGATGGTGACCTTCGTATCCGTCGGGTTGCCGAACCCGTCATACGCAAACGTCGTGACGGTGTCGATCTGCTGTAGCGTTGCGGGGTCCGGGAACGTGGACGATCGAAGGTAGCTCGCGTCGGAGACGATGATCGGTTGCACCGTGAACGACGTCTCGGGGGCGTAGAGCTCGGGGGCCTCGGAATGCAGCTGGCAAGAGTCCGGAGTGCGGCCGGCGAGGCAATAGGTCGTGCTCGTCCGCGTGACGAGGCCGGTGTCGGTCCCGGTGTTCGGATCCTGGCTGCGGCGCTCGACGTTGATCGGGAGGCCGGTGTACGGGAAGGCTTGCGCGTAGGTCGTCTTCGTCACGATTCCCGATGGCTCGGTCACCGTCATGGTGGCGAACCCCTGCGGCCCGTAGCCGAGGCGACTCTGGCGCAGGTCCGAGTACTGGTACCTCGTGGTGGGCCGGCCGCCGATCCCGTCAGGCCGGTCGATCGCCTTGACGACGCGGACTGGAAGAGTCAGGTAGCGGAGCCCGTCGGTGAGGACTTTGCTGTCCGTGTAGGTCGGCGCGCTACCGGATTGAGCATCCTCGGAAGTGATCACGGTATAGGCGACCCCATCTCCGAGCTGGTCTAGGCCGTCCGGGAAGTGCGTAATCAATGGCGGCGAGAAGGTGTTGATCCAGGCGCCGCTCGTGAGGTTCGTGCTCTCGACCTCCTGGATGAGATCGGTGATCCCGTCTCCGTTCAGATCGACGAAGGCGCTGCCGTTGTTGATGACCGCATCGTCGGGCACGGCCGGGAGGGCTGAATCGCCCGCGTAGACGTTCCAATCGTCTTGGCCGCTCATCGACTTCCAGCCCGCTCCTGTGTTGAGAAGCGGCTGGCCACCGCCTCTGTGGGCGAAGGGTCCGTCGGCGCGGTCTACGTGGTTTCGCACCAGATCCGCGAGCCCGTCGCCGTTGAGGTCGATGAGCGCGAATCCGAAGTCGCCGGTCTGAATGTCGTTCTGCGATTCGTCGAGGCGAACGCGCGGCGCGAGCGCTTGCATCTCGCTCACGAACCCGGCGCCGCCCGGATCGCTGTAGCCGATCCCGGCACCGCTGCCGAGCCCGATGCCGAGGAAGAAACCGCCTTCGGTGTTATGGGGGTCGGCCTGCCAGAACGACACGGCGTCGTAGATCCCGTCGCCGTCGAGGTCGCCGATCGCCGCCTGGCGGCCCGGCGTCACCGGCGTTCCCCCCGTGGCCGCGTCGTGCTCGATGCCGGCGCTGAACAGGAAATTTGTGATCTGCTGGTTGGAGTCCAGCTCGGGTCCCTTGTTGAGGAACAGGAGCTCACTGGTTTGGAGGCTGCTGTCGCCATAGACGAAGAACTCCTGGCTGATCACGTCGGGGAGGCCGTCGCGGTTGACGTCCTGGAGCCGGAAGTGGGCCGTGTCGCTCAAGGGACGTCCCCCGAGCCCAATAGTGGGGAGGACGTTCCATCCCGCTCCGGTGTTGAGCAGCACGTCGAGCGTGACGACTGAGCCACCCTGACCGCCCTTCTCCTGGAGGCGCACCAGATCGGCGCGCCCATCGCCGTCCATGTCGGCGACGAAGTCGGTTATGGTGACGCCCAATCCGGAGAAGCTCACGTCGGAGGCGAGACCGCCCCATGTCGGCGGCTTCGTCGAGAACCCCGCGTCCAGGACCCACCCGCCGCCTTGCTTGGTTCTGTTGAGCCAGACCGCGGGCGAGAAGGGAGTCGTTTTCCCGCACTGCGTGGTGCAGAAGAGGCATTGGTCGGTCGCCGCGCCGCCCGCCGGGCAAACGAGGTCGACCTTGTCTTGGATGATGTCAGGGAGGCCGTCGCCGTCGACGTCCGCGAACCTCACCCCGGTGAGCTGGTCGTTCGCATCATCCAGCATGGTGGGCGGGGCCCAGCTGTTCTGTTTGTCCCAGCCGTGGCCGCTGTTCCGCCACGCCCCGGTGATTGACTTGCCATTGGCCTGGCTGCCGAACAGCAGGTCCAGGCGTCCGTCGCCGTCGATGTCGACGAACTGGACTCCCCGGAGGTGGATCGCCTGGGGGATTTCGGACGGCAGCGCGTAGCCCGTATTCTGAGGCCAGTTGATCGCGGGCTGCTTCGTCCAATTGAAGACGAGCGGTTGGAGGCGGACGCCCCCGGCGGTGTAGTCGATCTGATCGAGCATGCTGCCGTTCAGCGCCGAGTCCTCGTAGGTCAGCGTGTACTGGCCCCGCGGCGTGGTGATCGTCTTGAGCCGGCTGTTGCGAGGGAGTCGCCCGGGGCCGAACCGCATCCAGCGGACGTCTGACCGGGCTTCGTACCCGAAGGTGACGGAGTAGAACGGCGTGACATCGGGACCGAGACCTCCCTGCGGGAAGTGTCCGGTGTAGTCGATGCTCTGAACCTGGATTCCGTTCTGCGCGAAGTTGTCGACGTAATGGATCTCGTAGAAGTTGCCCCACGGGTCGGACACGCGGTCGAGCAGCCAGATCGCGATGTCGGTGCCTGACGCCGGATCACCGGTCACGCTTCCGGCCGGCAGCATCACGCGCGCCTGAACCGTCAAGCCGTAGCTGCGGACCTCGCCCGACTTGGTCGTCACCTGGAAGGATCCGCCCCCGAGCCGGGTGATCTGGCTGAAGGTGTTCTTCTCCTGGTGGTAGTTCGTTCCGTCCGGATACTCGAAGAGCCGCTGCCCGTCGAGACAGACGCCGTCGGTCTGGCCCCCGGCGCCGTGTATGAGATCGTCCATGACGACGGGACGTCCAAAGCCGTCCTCGATCCGCGTCCTCGGGCAGCGGTGGATCATCGACAGCCCGGCGAGCTCCCAGCCCTGCCCCGCGATCCCGTTTCCGCCCTGGCTGTTGTAGACGAGGCTCAGGTTGGGCGCCATCCCGGCGACGCCGGGTGGGATCGCGATCGGGACGCTGTAGAGCGCGGCGCCCGTCGGACTGACGCTGAGCCGACCGGCGAGAGCGCCGTTGAAGGGGTCGCCGTGGTCGGGCTCCTGGGTCGGGGTCGCCTCCGGCGGCACGGCTGCGAAGCGGTTCAAGTCGGGCGCGACGATGATCGTCGTTGCGCCGAACACGGCGCCGATCCCCGACGGCGTGGTCGTCGTCTGCAGGTGCGGGCTGTCGGCTGAAGCGGTCACCACCTGGCCGTCGACCCGCCAGGAGATCGTCTGCCCGACGGCAAACGTGGGGAGAAAATCGCCGGGGTGGCTCCCGGGCGGCAGCCACTCGGGCGGCGCCGGTCGGAACGAGGGCGTGACCGTGCCGCCGACGAGCACCTCGTTGAGGTCGGGGTGCAGGCTGGTCGCCGCGGAGCTGTCGTGGCCGAACACGGCGACGAGCTGGCCGCCGCCGATGTCGGCGACGCCGTCGACACGAAGGCAGATCCCGCCCGCGTTTCCGCCGCCGCACACGCCGGCGTTGCAGACGTTGTTCTGCCCGCAGCTGCCGCCGCCGTCGCAGGCGTCGCCGTCCGCCTTGCCGTTGCAAGACGTGACCGCGATTGTGTTCTGCGACGGCAAGGTCGGCACGTGCGCCTTGAAGGCGCGCCAGAACCCGGTGGCCTTGTTGATCGCGAAGCCGACGACGTCGTCGTTGTCGTTGATCGCCGTCGCCTGGCGGAGCTCCCAGCCCGCCGACGCGACCTCCGGATCGAGGAGATCGTTCAGGTCGGTGACGCCCGTTTCGTCGGTGTAGATCACCGCCCGCAGCGGCCAGAACGGCCACTGATCGTACTGCGAGCCGGCGATGTGTCCGGCGGCATTGATCGCCGCGGGAACCATGTAGAGCTGGGGGTACGTGAAGCCCGCGTCCGTGTCGTGGCCGAGGTCGATGATGTCGCCGGTCGCGGCGTCGATGCGGAACATCGCCGGCCGCCCGTCGTGCAACCCCCAACCGACCACCTGGCCGGCGTCGTTGATCGCCGTCGCCTGCTGGAGGTTCCAGGCCGCGTCGGCCGCAAGCAACGTGTTGAGGTTCGTCCACCCGTTCGTGGGGCTGTAAGCGGCAGCCGCGGCCGCACCGCCCGCGCTGACGGCACCGGCCATCACGCCGGCGTTGTTGATCGCCGCGACGGACGCCCAGGGAGAATGGCCCGGATCCTCGGGTGGAACCAAGACGTCGACGAAGCCCTGCTGGATGCGCCCCGCCACGCTTTGGAGGCCGGCGACCGGATAGCTGGTCTTATCCCGATAATAGAGGCGGATCTCGTCCGCGCCCATCGCGTTGGCGAACAGGGACAGCTCGTCGATCGCGCCCTTGAAGTCGGTGGTCGGATCGTCGGGCCGGCAACCGAGCGCCAGCCCGGGCGGACCATGGCTCAAGCTGGGGCTCGTCGCGTGCTCGCCGACCAGCACGCCGTTGACGTAGCCGATGATGGCGGTCGAGTCGGAAGTGATCGCCAGGTGCGTCCACTGGCCGAGCGGGATGTGCCCGGACGGAGGCAAGACCCCTGTGTTTCCACCGGCCCAGAGATCTCCGGTGATCGCGGCGGTGCCGTCGGCGTTGCAGACCAGCGACAGATCCGCGGCGTCCTCCGAGAAGCCCCAGTCGTCGCTCCGTCTCATCACGTTGCGCAGGCCGCCAGGGCACATGCTCGGATCCGGCTTCACCCAGGCCATGAGCGTGAGGCCGGCCGCCAGCCAGGGCTGCGTGTCCGCCGCAGGCGGGTTGCTGAGGCAGGTGTTGCCGTCGAGCAGGATCGCCTGGCCCCGGTGTCCGTCCGTCCAGACCGGGTTCGCCGGCGGGGGGAAGGCGCTCGGCCCGACGGCGTCCGAGGTGTCGCCGTCGAAATGCCAGACCGCGAGCGCGCCGGCGTCCGCCGCGAGCATGCCGACCACCGTCGAGATACCCGCGGGGCTGTCGTCGTTCATCGCGGTGGGCCTCATCCGCGTGGGGCTCGCCGGTGACGCGGGCAGCGGCAGCATCTGGAAGCTGTGGTCCGGGTGGTAGACGACCGGCCGCTCGAAGTCGGCGTTGGTGCTGTCGCCGGGGCCGCCGAACCCGAGCACGTCGCCGTGCTGGTTGATGCTGATGGCGTAGGCGGGACCGCCCGGCCACGGATTGTCGAGCGCCGCCTGGCCGGCCGCGTCCACGATGAACGGCGTTCCGGGTCCGCCGCCCGGGGGCAGGTTGGACCCCCGATTGGTGAACCCGACGACGGTTCCCGCGTCGTTGATTCCGCTCGCCTGGGTGGCGACGCCGACGTCGTTGGGATCGAACGGGAAGCTCGCCATCGGCCCGAAGAAGGTCGGGCGAACGTACCCGTTGATGAGCTGCGCGCGCCGCGCGGCCTGGACCTGCGCCGCCGTCAGCGTTGACGTGCGGCTCTCGGTCGCTGTCGACGCAATCTTGTCGGTGTCGCGCCCGCCGCAAGCGGCGAGCAGCGCGGCGGACAGGCAAAGGGTGACCCGTGACATACGGGCCCCAGCTCGGCGATCGCGTGAAGGTGATGGTCGATCGGATCGATTCATGGCAGGCGTCCTCGGCTTTCACCCCCTGACGCAGCCTTCGATTCGAGCGCGCGCACGTTTTTTTGCGCGCGAGGGCTGCGGATTTCTGCCCGCGACCGTCGCGCTCTCGCGGGGGCGAGATCGCTTGACGGTCCTGACTCGCACATGTGACCGTTGCGTCGTGAGGCCAAGGTGCTGGGCCCGCGCCGCGGGCGGGTCGGCCGGCGTCTGGCTGGTCGTGGCGGCCGTCGGCTGCGCTGGTTGTTACGACCCGGCCTTGAAGGATTGCACCGTCAGGTGCCGGTCCGGAACGGGTTGCCCGTCGCCTCTCACCTGCCAACCGAGCGGATTCTGCGCGCGGGACCTGACCTGCCCCCTGGCTCCTGGGAATGACGATGGTGGGCCTGACTCGTCGGCCAACGACGGGCCGGGACCCTCGCTGTGCGATCCTTTGCTGCCCTTTGGGCCGAGCGTCCTGGTCCGCGGGATCAATGCCGGCGTCGCCAGCGACAGAACGCCCCGGCTGTCCGCTGACGAGCTGACGCTCTACTTCGCGAGCGATCGGGGCGGCTCGACCCAGCTGTACGTCGCACAACGAGCCTCGCGTGCGGAGGATTTCGGTGCGCCGGCGCTCATCAGCGAGCTCGTCAGCCAGGGCGGCGGCAACCAATGCCCGTCCCTGACTCCGGACGCGCTCACGATGTACTTCGAGGGCACGCCGAATGGGTTCCAGATCTTCAAGAGCACCCGGGGCACATCGACGTCACACTGGTCGATGCCGATGCTCGTGAGGGCCGTGACCGACGTGCTGCCGGTGGTCGGCGGACCCTGGATCACACCGTCGGGCAACCTCTACTTCCATTCTTACCAGACGTCCACGCTCGGGACGGCCAGCCTCGAAATCTTTGTCGCACAGCCCGGAACGGACGACTTCGAAACGCCGCAGCCCGTGATGGACATCGACACCGACTACGACGAGCAACGTCCGGTCCTTTCGGGCGACGAGCTGACGATGTTCTACGCTTCCACCAGGCCTGACGGCGGCGCCCTGGGGAGCTCCGACATCTGGGTGGCCACGCGAGGATCCCGAGACGACAGCTTCGCCTCACCGACCAACGTGCACGAGCTGAACACCGCGGCCTACGAGACGCCCGGCTGGCTTTCGCCCGACGGCTGCCGCATCTACTTCGATCGCGCCGCCTCCGTTTCCCGAATCTACGTCGCCGAGCGGCCCGGGCCGGCGGGCACGGGTGATATCCAGGACGCCGCCGCCGCTCCTTAAGGCATGCCCGGGGGTTTCTGCGCGACGAAGAGTCGGGCCGGGAGGCCTCCGCCGGATCGCTGGAGGTAGAGCCGGCAGCCGTCTGGGGAGATCCAGGTGGGCCCGTCGTCTCGCCCGCTGCTCACTTCCTGAACGACCGATGGCGACCCGAAGTCATCATCGACGGAGCTCCGGGTCTCGATCCAGATGTCGTACCCCCCTTGCGCGTTGCCGCCGGGGTCTGGACGCGTGGAGGCGAAGTACATCGTCAGCTCGTCGTCGCTCACCGCGGGTTGGGCGTCCTCGGTCCCGCGGAAGGCGCCGGAGAGGTCGCGGATCCCGAGCGAGTCCGCCCGGAATATGTCGTGGAACGATCTCACGAGCTCGTGAAAGTAGAGCGCGCCTCCGGGGACGACGTACGGCGCGCCCACTTGGTTGGCCGGGCCCCCGTCGTTACCTCTGTCGATCGTGTCCACCGTCTTTGGGCGTCGCCAGGGTGACCCGAGCGTATCCCTGCTCGTTTGAAAAATCTGAAAGTCGCCGCTCCGCGAGCTCTCGAAAAACATCGTCAACCCGTCCGGGGTCAGCGTCGGGGACTGGGTCTCGCCCGCGCTGCTCGCCAGCTCGTCGATCAGCGTCGGCATTGCGAATGCGTCGGTCACCGTCGGGCGCGTCGCCGCGAAGAGCTCGAATCCGCCGTTGGCGGTGGCTCTGTCGCTGCCGAAGTAGATCGTCAGCTCGTCGCGAGAGAGCCGCGCGCTGGTGTCGTTGCCGCTGACCACGTTGATATCGCCTCCCGGGTCGAGACCGGGCACCAGGGTCGGTGGTCCGAACGGCTGGGAGGGATCACACGGGGGGAACGCGGGCGTCCCGTCCGGTGCCGTCTCCGCCGCAGCGTCATTCGACGCGCACGCGCTCGCCTGCGCGCAGTAGCCGCTCGCCCGGCACGTCAGCGGCGATGGGCAGCCGCGCTCGGGATCGCAGCGCACGGTGCAGTCTTGCAGCACCGGCCGGTAGCAGCTCACCGACACCAGCACGAGTGCCGCCAGGACGCTGTACCCGTCGGTTTCACGCGGGCTCAAAAGGTGCCTCCGTCGAGGTTCGCCAGCGGCGGGCGCGAGGCGAGGTAGATGCGTGTGCCGACGCCGTCGCCACGCATGAAATAGAGCCGGCAGCCGTCGGGCGATAGCCATCCGGGCGCGTCGAAATAGGCGGTGTTGAGCTCCTGCACCGCCACCGGAACCTCGAAGTCGTCCGTCTGCGACGTCCGCTTGGCGACGAAGATGTCCCCGTTGCGATCGCTTCTCGTCGACGTGAAGAAGATCGTCAGCTCGTCGTCGGACAGAACCGGCACCAGGTCGTCTTGCCCGAGGAGGTCGACGTTCCGGAGCGTCGACGGGGTGCTCCAGCGGCCGCCAGTGCGCTCGGTACGGAAGATGTCCTGGTGACCATCGACCCGGACGGATTGAAAATAGAGGACGTTCCCGGAGGGCATGATGAAGGGCCCACCACCGTCGACCGCCACGCCGTCGCTCACGCCCGGCACGAGCTGCGGCATCGACCAGTCATCTTGCTTCGTGGTCCTGGTCGAATAGAAGATGCTGACCATGCTCAACCTCGAGCTTTCAAAGTAAAGAGTCAGCTCGTCGGAGGGAAGGACGGGGCGAGCGTCCGCCGAGCCCGGGACGTTCGCGGCGAGACCAGGTACGGGCGACGCGGGCCCGAATGGCATCTGGAGCGAGGACCGGGTGGCCACGTATATGGCCCGCGCTCCTCCGCGGTCGCTGGCGAAGTACAGAGTTAGCTCATCGCGCGAGAGCCAGGGCGAGACATCGCCGTCCGTACTGTCAGCACCGTTCGCCACGGTCGCCAAGCCAAAGGGCTTGGTTTGATCGCATACCCCGCCGGCGTCGGGGGAACCCGACGGCGGACCATCGGAAGCCTCGACACCGCCATCCATGTTCCCGCCGTCCATCTTTGAGCCCGCGGCAGGGCACACGCGGCCCGGTGACGCGCAGAAACCGCTCGCCTGGCAAACGAGCGGGCTGGGGCAGTCCGGGTGCGACTGACACTTTACGGTGCAATCGCGTAGCGCGGGATCGTAGCAACCCGCGCACGCGGCCGCGATAGCAAGGAGTCGCACCGCATGGCGATGCATCTCTCTTGCCGGCGACCGTTGCTGGCGCTCCTCAGCGTCTGTCCGCTGGACTTCGTTTGATCCAACTGAGGTCGCCACGACCGATGCCAGATAATACTGTTGGTCTCGAGCCGCAGAGATGCTTTGCGCAACCGGCGAAGCGGCCAGACAGCCGCTTGGAAAGATCGTGTCGTCAAAAAACAACCGCTCGGGCGACCGTTGTACCGGCGTTGTACCGGACGGACAGAATCTTCAGCGCGTCGTCGTCGATCGCGGTGAAACGCCACGCATCGCCAAGTCCGCGGAATGAAACGGGGGCCAAAATTATGAGCCCGACGAGCTACCAGGCTGCTCCACCCCGCATCACGTACGAAAGCCGGGGAAAGTTGCATCAAGTCGCGGCGCGCGTCAAGGACCGTTCGTCAGTCTTCTCACCGACGCGCGGGCGGGCGATACTAGGCGGCCATGAGCAGTACCTTGGGCAAGCTTGAGGCACGCGCGACGTCCATGATCTCGAAGCCGGTCCTTGGGCTGGCGCTGGCCGCCGCCTTCGCCGCGGCGTGCGCGGGCGGGACGTCCTCGATGCCCGGTACGGGCGGCAGCGGTGGATCGTCGGCGGGGATGGCCGGCAATTCCGCAGGGGGCGGAAACGGCGGCAACGCGGCCGGCGGAACTTCGGGCGGCGGCACCAGCGGCGCCGCCGGCAACAGCGGCAGCGGCGGCAGCGCGACCGGGACCGGCGGCTCGACCGGCGGCAGCACCGGCAGCGGCGGCAACTCGACCGGCGGCTCCGGCGGCGGCGCGGCCGGCTCTTCGGGCGGCAACGTCGGCTCCGGCGGCAGCGCGACAGGCGGCACCGCCGGCGGCGCCCAGGCGGGCCGCGGCGGCAGCAGCGCCGGCTCGGGCGGCGCGAGCGCCGGCTCGGGCGGTCGCGGCGGCAGCGGCACCGGCGGCACGACCGGCACCGGCGGTACGACCGGCTCCGGCGGCACGACCGGCACCGGCGGCGCGGGCGGCGGGGCCAGCGGCTGTTCTTGCCCGTCGAACGCCACCTTCTGCAACGACTTCGAGACGAACGCCCTCCCCGCGGGCGCCGTCTACATGGTCAACGCTGCGCCCGGCGACTGGAGCCGCGACTTCGCGGTCGACGCCACCCAGCACAAGTGCGGCAGCTCGTCGCTGCGCGTGAAGTCGGGCTCGGGCGAAACCGGGACTTCGGGAAGCCAGTACCAGATGCTAGCCGTGCCGGTTCCGACGGGCGCTTTCTGGGTCCGGTTCTGGATCGAGAGCGATGCGGAGATCGGTGGCTCGCATCCTCACAACGCGTTCGCAGGAACGAGCCCGACGGCGACGCCCAATGACCCGTTAGACTCATTCGCTGAGGACGTCGGCGTCTCGTTCCACACACTGGATTCGGATGTGACCTGGCCGGCTGGTTACGGGCGAATTCCGAACACAGGCAACACGAACCCTTACACCCTACCCGCAATGACCTGGGCGTGCGTTGAAGTTTCGTATGATCTGGCTAGCAGGCATCAGCAGCTCTACATCAACGGTGCCCTTTTGATCGATGCCACCAATTACCCGCCCATGGCGTCATACTCGGGGACCTTTGGAATGTTTAAGTTCGGGTTCGACTCATTCAACGGCCCGCCCCGCAAGCTATGGTACGACAGCGTCGCCGTCGCACCGACGCGCATCGGCGGCTGCAACTAGCGGCGCTATTTCGCCAATTTCCAGACCGTGCAAGCGGCGGTGCTGTTGTAGAGACCGCTTTGAGCGAATAGGTAGACGGCAGCGCTGTCGAGCCCGACGTCGTAAATCGAATCGACAGCACGCTTGGGCAGCGTCTTCAGCGTCATAGCGCAGGTCGAGATCTGGCAGGTATTCGCCGCGCCATTGGCTGCCCAGTACATCGAATTATCGTCGACGGCGAAGTTCCCATCAGTGCCTGGGTTCAAGTCAGTCACGATCAGAGGCGCCGGACTACCGACATCGCCACTCGGAAGGGGAACTGAGCCGATGGCGCTTCCGTCGTACACAAAGAGGGACGTGCTGTTTGCGCCCAAAATTGTGAGGGGCGTTGCGGCGGCCGTCACGCTCACGGTTGATCCACCAGCGATGGGTATCCGGTTGATGCCATTGCCGGCTGCAAAGTAGATGCCCCCCTGACTGTAGAACAAGCGCCCGCCGCTCGATCCAGACGCCAGAGCTCCTCCAGGGACGTCGCCGCCGCCCACCGTCCCTACCGTCGACCCACTCACGAATCGGGATGGCGTGTAATCGACCCAGACGATCTTGTGGTCCGCTTGATCGACGGCGAAGAACTGCGTGTATTGCCCGCCAATGGGCGCCGCGGTCGCGTCACAGCTCGACGTCATGCAGTACGAAAGCTGAATGGTCGCGAGGGTGCGAACGAAAAAGACTCGATCGCCGTCCTCAGCAACCAGCGTGTTGATGAACGCGGACGACGCAAAGCCAGGCATCGCGAACGGCTTCAGGTCGCTGCCGTCCTTGCTCGCGCGGCCGACGTAACCTAGATCCGTAGTGACGTACAAGGCCTGCGCGCCAACGTACATGACCATAGGATTTCCGATGTACTGCGCGATGAGTACCGGCTGGCATCGCCCGCCCACACAGGTGCCGCCGAGGCAGTCCTTGGCGCATGTCCCGCAATTCTTGCCGTCCGACGTCAGGTCGACGCAGGCGTTCGATGCCGCGCAGAGCGTCGGGTACGTCGCATCGCACGAGATGCGGCACTCGCCGTTCACGCAGGCGGCCGTGCCGGTCGCAGCTCCGGTCGACGGCGCTGGGAGCCCGCAGGGCAGCTGGCCTGATTCATGTCGGACGTGGCGTCACTCGCGTCTCCGGAATTTCCGCCGCTCGACCCTCCGATACCACCAGAACCGCCTCCGCTCGCGTCGGGGAAGGGGGCCGTTCTCAGCCCTTTGAAGCAGCCCGCCAGGCAGGCGGCGACGCCGAGACACACCGCGGCCGACCACATTCCGCTATCGAACGTCCGGCGTTGCATGGCCCTCCCTCTCTCTTCGGCAACGACCGGCGCGGGTTGCGCGCAAAACCGATCAGGGCGCCGGCGGCGGCGCGGCGGTCGTCGCGGCGGCGCTGGTGTACTTCGCGACCATGCGGCCGAGGCGCGGGACCGCAGCCTCGACGTTCTTCTTGCCGGTCGGGCGCAGCTTCTCGTACGCCTTCTTGACGCCCTGGTTCTTGGCGCGCGCGGCGCGGGCGTCGCTGATCGACAGCAGCGCGTCCGCGACCTCGCCGGCGCGCGCGTTCATCAGCGCGCCCACTGGCTCGTTCTTCGCCTGCGCGTCCGCCCAGAACGGCTCCAGCTTGCCGACGAAATCGTCCAGCATGTGATCGATCGCCTCGCTGATGAAGCCCGGCTTCACCGCCTTCACGACCGCGTAGGCCGCTTTGATCGCCAGCCCCGAGAGGCCGCCCTTCGAATCGACCTCTTCCTGGACGAGCGTCACGCAATCGGAAACGACCTTCGGGCGATTGCCCGGAACCAAAAGAATCTCTTTGAGCGTCGGCATGGCGGGGAATCTACACCACCACGCCCCGGCGTGGTACGCATGGCCCGATGGGCCGGGTTCTTCCGTCGCCTCGCACGGCGCTCGCGGTGCTGACCGGGCTCAACTTCCTCAATTACCTGGATCGGTACATCCCGGCCGCCGTGCTGAAGCCGATGTCCGCCGAGCTGCACATGTCGGGCGCGAAGGCGGGATCGCTGCAGTTCGCGTTCATCCTCACCTTCGCGATCGTCGCGCCGCTGTTCGGCTGGCTGGGCGACCGCCGCACCCGCTTCTCGCTGGCCGCGATCGGCGTCTTCATCTGGAGCGCCGCGACCTTCGCGTCGGGGCTGGCCACGAGCTATCCGCTGCTGCTGCTGGCCCGCGGGCTGACCGCCGTGGGCGAGGCCAGTTACACGGTCGTCACGCCGTCGTTGATATCCGACTACTTTCCGGCCGATCGGCGGGGGCGGGCGCTCGCCCTCTTCTACGCGGCGATCCCGATCGGTTCGGCGGTCGGATTCGTGGTCGGCGGCACCGTCGACGCGCACTGGGGATGGCGGGCGGCGTTCTACGTCGCCGGGGCGCCCGGCGCGGGGCTGGGCGCGGTCCTGCTCATGTTCCGGGATCCGGTGCGCGGCACCTTCGACGCCGTCAAGGCGCATGTTGCCAGACCCGTGCGCGAAACGCTCGAGGCCCTGCGCGATCGTCGCAGCTACGTCTTCAACACGGTCGGGCAGATCATCTACACCTTCACCGTCGGTGGTCTCGGCTTCTGGATGCCGACCTACTTCGTGGAGGTCCGACACCTGACCAACGAAGCCGCGACCAGCATCTTCGGCCTGGTGCTGGTGCTGGCGGGCTTCGGGGGCACGCTGATCGGCGGGCTCGGCGGCGACACCCTCGCCCGCCGGCAGCCCGACGGCCATTTCACTCTGTCGGGCGGAGCCTTCGTCGCGTCGCTACCGTTCACGCTGCTGGCGGTGCTTCACCCATCGCCTGCTATCTTCTGGCCGGCGATGTTCATGACGTTGCTTCTGTTCTTCATCAACACGGGCCCGCTGACGGCGGCCATGGCGAACGTGCTGCCCGCCGAGCTTCGCGCCAGCGGCATCGCGCTCAACACGGCGGCGATTCACGTCCTCGGCGATGCGCCGTCGCCGCTCGTGATCGGATTCGTCAAGGACCGCATCGGCCTGGCTCCCCCCGTGCTGGTGACCGGCCTCCTGGTTGTCGTGGCCGGTCTGGTCTTGCTGGCGGGCCGGGCGGCGCTGCGCCGCGATCTCCAGGCGGCGGCCGTGACCGCATGAGCGATCTCGCCCGCGAGCTGGAAGCGTCGGCGCGCATCGCCCGCGAGGCGTCCGAGCTCGTGCGCGGCTATCACGGCAAGCAGCTGGACGTGCAGATCAAAGGCAGCGACGAACCGGTCACCGAGGCCGATCACGCGGCCAGCGCTCTCATCGTCGCGCGCCTCGGCGAGGCCTTCCCCGACGACGTCGTCCTGTCCGAGGAGCTGCCCGACACGGGCGAGCGGATCGGCAAAGCGCGCGTCTGGATGGTCGATCCGATCGACGGAACGCGCGACTTCGTCCGCGGCGAAACTGGCTTCGTCGTGATGCTCGGCCTCGCCATCGACGGGCGCCCCGCGGTCGGCGCGGTCGGCCACCCGCTGTCGGGCTTCGTCTACGCGGGCGCGGCCGGTGCCGGCGCGTGGCGGGAGGACGCGGCGGGCGTGCGCATGCCGCTGCACACCTCCACGGTGTCGGCACCGCCGGACATCCGGCTGGTGGCGTCGAAGTCGCACCGCACGGCGCGCATCGACGCCGTCAAGCGCGCGCTGCAGATCACGGACGAGATGAACGTCGGCAGCATCGGCCTCAAGATCGGCCTCGTGTCGGAGGCGCTGCGCGATCTCTACGTTTATCTGGGCGGGCGCACGAAGATCTGGGACACCTGCGGCCCGGAGGCGATCCTGACGGCGGCCGGCGGCCGCATGACCGACGTCGACGGCCGGCCGCTCGTCTACGATCGGCCCGATCTCTACAACCGACGCGGCCTGGTCGCGTCGAACGGCCCGCTGCACGACTTCGTGATCGAGGCGCTGGGACCGATCGTCGCGCAGTCCTAGCCCGACTGCCGACTCAGGTCCCGGCGATCATCATGCTGGAGACGCGGAAGGTCGGGACCTGGATCGACGTGCGCGTGTCCGGGTCGTCACCGACCGCGTCGATCCCCTTCCACAGCTCGTCGAAGTTCGACGAGACGGTGATCTCGGTGACGGGGAAAGCCCGCTCGCCGCGCTCGATCCAGAACCCCCCCGCGCCCTGCGAATAGTCGCCCGTGACGGGGTTGAACCCGAACCCCATCAGGTCGGTCACGTAGAGGCCGCGATCGATCTTCTCGATGTCGGCGGCGGGCGTGCGTCCGGCGCGGAGGATCAGGTTGGAGACGCCGACGTGGGGGCTGCCGCCGATGCCGCGCGACGCGGAGCCCGTCGATCGCCGCGCCAGCTTGCGCGCGGCGTAGACGTCGCACAGGAAGGTGCGCAGCACGCCCTCGGCGACGAGCACGTTTGTCCGGCTGGCCAGTCCCTCGCCGTCGAACGGGCGCGACCCCGGTCCGCGCGGCAGCAGCGGATCGTCGACGATCTCGACCAGCGGCGACGCCACCGGCGTCCCTTCGCGGCCCGCCAGGTAGCTCGAACGCCGCCAGACGGCGCCGCCCGACATCACGCCCGCCAGCTGTCCCAGCAGGCCGCGCCCCGCGTCGGGCGAAAAGATCACCGGCGCCGCGCCGGTCGGAATCTTGCGCGCGCCCAGCTTCGCGACCGTCCGCCGCGCCGCCTCGGCCCCCACCCCCTCGGCGTCGGCGAGGCCGTTCGCGAAACGCGAGGCGGTCCAGAACGATCCGTTGCGCTTCTTGCCGTCGGCGTCGTCGCACAGCGGCTCGACGGCGAACGAGACGTGCGTGCCGCGCAGCGATCCGGAGAACCCGGCCGACGTCGCGAACGCCGACGCGCCCACGGTGCGCCCGAACACGGCGCCGTCCGAATTGGTGACCCGCTTGTCGAACGCCAGCGCTGCCGCCTCGCCGGCGCGAGCGCGCCGGATCCCCTCGGCGACGTCCAGCGCCAGCACGCCTTCGTCCCACAGATCCAGCTCGGGGACGTCGCGCGCCATCTCCTCGCGCGCCGGCAGCGCCGCGATCGGGTCCGGCTCGGCCAGCGCCGCCAGCTCGACGCTGTCGCGCGCCAGGCGCTCCAGCCCGGCCGTCGTCAGATCGGAGGTGTACGTCACCGCCGCGCGCTGGTCCTTCAGAACGCGCAGGCCGAGGGCCCGGCTGCCCGCCTCCTTGATCAGCTCGGGCTCGCCGAGGCGGACCTTGACCTCCAGCTCGGTGCCGTCTCGCACCAGCACCTCCGCGCCATCGGCGCCGGCCTTCAACGTGATCGCCAGCATCTGCTCCGCGATGCGCTGGCACGCCTTCGGATCGGGGATGCGGCGCCCGCCTCCCTGTCGCCCGCTCATCGGGTCTTGGTCCCGCCCACCGTGATCTCTGCGATCTTCATGGTCGGCGTGCCGATGCCGACCGGCACCGACTGGCCGTCCTTGCCGCAGGTCCAGGTCCCCTGCGACAGCTCGAAGTCGCCCCCCAGCATCGTCACCTTGCGCAGCACGTCTGGCCCGTTGCCGATCAGGTTCGTCCCCTTCAGCGGCGCCGTCAGCTTGCCGTCTTCGATCAGATAGCTCTCGGTCAGCGCGAAAACGAAGTCGCCGTTCGAGATGTTCACCTGCCCGCCCGCGAACCGCTTCGCGAACACGCCGCGCTTGACCGAACGGATGATGTCTTCCGGATCGTCGGTGCCCGGCGCCAGGAAGGTGTTGGTCATGCGCGGCAGCGGCTCGTGGCGGAAGCTCTGGCGGCGTCCGTTGCCGGACGGCCGGGCGCCGAAGTGCTTGGCCGACAGCCGGTCTTGCATGTACCCGACCAGCGTCCCGGCTTCGATCAGCACGTTGCGCTGGCCGGCATTGCCCTCGTCGTCGACGTTGATCGATCCGCGCGCGTTGTCGATGGTGCCGTCGTCGATCACCGTGCAGAGCGGCGACGCGACCTGCTGGCCGATCTGATCGGTGTAGTTCGACGTCCGCTTGCGATTGAAGTCGGCTTCCAGGCCGTGGCCGACCGCCTCGTGCAGGAGGATCCCGGACTCGCCCGCGCCCAGCACGACCTCCATCGGTCCGGCGGGCGCCTCCACGGCGTGCAGCATGCCGATCGCCAGGCGCGCGGCCTCGCGGCCGTGTTCCTCCGGGCTCTGGCCCGGACGCGCGAAGAACTCCATGCCGAAGCGGCCCGCGCCGCCCGACCGGCCGCCCTGCCGCTGGTGGCCCTCCTCGGCGACGGCCGACACGCCGAAGCGGATCATCGGCTGCTGATCGCGCGCCAGGTGGCCGTCGGACGTGACGACCAGGACCTCGCGCCATTCCTCGGCCAGCGACGCCTCGACCCGAACGATGCGCGGGTCGAAGGCGCGCGCCGCCGCGTCCGCCTGTCGCAACAACGCGACCTTGTCGATGCCGGGACGGGCCAGCGACGGCTCGGCGACGCGATACCGATCCGCGAGCGGCACCGGACGCACGGCGATCGGGCCGGGCGCCGCGCCGCTGGCCGCGATCTGCGCCGCCGTGCGCGCCGCCTCCGTCATCCGCTCCTCGTCCAGCTCCTCGGTGTAGGCGTAGCCGGTGGCGTCGCCGCGCAGCACGCGCACGCCGAGCCCCAGCGTGACGCCGCGGCCGACCGTCCGGATGCGGCCGTCCTCCAGCACGTAGTCGGCGCCCGACCGGTGCTCGAAATAGAGATCGGCGTAGTCGCCGCCCGACGACAGCGCGGCGGCGAGCAGCCGCTCCGCCAGCGCCGCGTCGATCGCGTCGAGGGGCGAGGCGGCCGCGACCGGCGGGGCCGTCATCGGCGCGCCTCCTGCGGGCGGCCGGCCAGCGACGCGAGCGTGGCGTCGATCGCGCCCGCCGCCTGGCGAATCTGCTCCTCGCTGCCGCCCAGCCAGACCCGGCCAACGGCCCCGAAGGTGACCATCTCGAGCATGCGAATGTCCGCCCGCTTCTCCGCCTCGTTCGCGCACAGCGCCGCGTAGCCGGCCGGCGCGACCTCGAGCGTGTACAGCGTCTCCCCGTCGCGCAGCATGTCGCCGTGTCGCATCCGATTGATCATGGCCGACTGGTGGCCGTCGACGCCAGTGATGATTTCGCGCGACAGCGTCCGCGGCGCCAGCCGATCCGTCTCGGCCAGCTTCATCTC
>Ga0066903_100001186_pt1 | contig 18547 bp, 20 predicted proteins | sample PanSoiMetaGPlot1_FD_67491 | JGI IMG/M metagenome (GOLD analysis project Ga0066903, IMG submission 67491) | Tropical forest soil microbial communities from Panama analyzed to predict greenhouse gas emissions - Panama Soil - Plot 1 (version 2) | ecosystem: Environmental > Terrestrial > Soil >... | reverse complement strand
GTACCCGTCGCTCATCAGGTAGCAGGGCCGCTGCCAGCCGAAGATCGAGTAGCTCGGGATCCCCCACGGCGTGCACTGGTAGTCGACCTTGCCCTCGAGGAAGTCGAGGAAGAGCGGCGTGTGGTTCAGCCGCCAGCGCCCCCGGCCGCCGTCGGCGAAGGCCTCCCGGAAGAGGTTCCTCGTCTGCGTCACGCCGGGGAAGTGCTCCTGATCGGGCGCCTTCTCGTACGCGTACGCGGGCGAGATCTGGATGCCGTCCACCTGGAGCTCGTCGTTCAGGAAGTCGAGGACGTCCTGGACGGTCTTGGGGGTGTCAGTCGAGAGGAAGGTGGTGTTCGTGTTGACGCGGAAGCCGCGCTCCTTTGCCGCAGCGATCGCGTCCACCGCCTTGTCGAAGATCCCCTCTCGCTCCACGAACTGGTCGTGCCGCTCGCGGAGGCCGTCGAGGTGGACGACCCAACTGAAGTACTTCGAGGGCTCGAAGAGGTCGAGCTTCTTCTTCATCAGGATCGCGTTCGTGCACAGAAAGACGAACTTCTTCCGTGCGACGAGCTCGCGCGCCAGCACGTGCACCTCGGGATGGACGAGCGGCTCGCCGCCTGCGATCGAGACCATGGGCGCACCGCTCTCCTCGATTGCGGCGAGCCCCTGCTCCACGGGCATGCGCTGCTTGAGGATGTGCTCCGGGTACTGGATCTTCCCGCAGAAGGAGCACGCGAGGTTGCACTGGAAGAGCGGCTCGAGCTCGACGAGCAGCGGGAAGTGCGTGCGCCTCCGGAGCCGCTGCGAGACGAGGTAGCGGCCGATGGTCAGGCTCTGGCGCAGCGGGATGCTCACACGCGGACCTCTTTCGGCAGGCGGAAGTACACGGACTCCGACACGGTAGACGTCTCCTCCACCTCCGCGTCGCCGAGAGCGGCGATCGCATTGACGATCCCGTGGACGAGCGCGTCCGGCGCGGACGCCCCGGCGGAGACCCCGATCGTGCCCGCATCCGCGATCCAGTCGAGCTCCACGTCGAGCTCGTCGTCCACGAGGTGCGCGGGCGTGCCCTCGCGCTCGGAGACCTCCACGAGGCGGAGCGAGTTGGACGACGTCTGCGAGCCCACGACCAGCACGACGTCGGACTCGCGCGCGATCTCGCGGACGGCCTGCTGCCGATTCGTCGTCGCGTAGCAGATGTCGTCGGACTTCGGCCCTTGCAGCGAGGGGAACCTGCGCCGGAGGACGTCCACGATCTCCGCGGTCTCGTCGACGGCGAGCGTCGTCTGCGTCAGGTACGTGACGTGGTCGGGATCCTCGACCTGGACGCGCTCCGCCTGGCGTACGTTCTCCACGAGGACGATCGCAGCGGGCGCCTCGCCCGAGGTGCCCTCGATCTCCTCGTGGCCGTCGTGCCCGATGAGGAAGATCGTGTTGCCCTTCGCGGCGAAGCGCCGCGCCTCCGCGTGCACCTTGCTCACGAGGGGGCACGTGGCGTCGATGACCGCGAGGTCGCGCTCGCGCGCCCACTCGCGCACGACGGGCGAGACGCCGTGTGCTGAGAAGACGGTCGTCGCTCCCTCGGGGATCTCGTCCAGCTCGTCGACGAACACCGCGCCACGGCTCTCGAGGTCGGAGACGACGTGCTCGTTGTGGACGATCTGCTTGCGCACGTACACGGGTGCGCCGCGCTGCTCGAGCGCGAGCTCGACGATCTCGATCGCCCGCTCGACGCCGGCACAGAACGACCTGGGCGAGGCGAGCACGACACGACGCGGTCGCAGGGCGTCGTGCCAGCGCTCGAGGGCCGGCGTCGCCCGGCGCAGGGCGAGCAGCGCGCGGATACCGGCGACCGCGGTGCGCGGGTCGAGCAGCTCCTGGCTCGCGGGTTCGACCACGGTGCGGAGCACCGCGAGCGGACGGCCGGCGGCCGCCTCCGCCAGCCAGGCGGACTCCATGTCGACCGTGGCAGCTCCCGTCTCCGCGAGATACCGTCGCTCGCACGGGCCGGCGATCGCCTCGACCGAGGCGAGCGTTCCCACCTCGACCTCGACCCCGGAACCGCGGAGCGAGGTGGCGAGCAGCGAGCTGCCCGGAACCGGGATCGACGTGCCGTCCGGACTGCGCAGCTCGGAGGCGAGGAAGACATGGCCCGGCTCGAGCCCCGGACGCGCCGCCGCGCAGACGCCGACGACCGCGACCCCGCTCGCGTCCTCCACCGCGAGCCCCCGCGCGGCGGCGATTCGGGAGCGCTCCGGGCCCATGCCGGTGCGGATGACGCGTGACCGGCTCCGCAGCGAGGGGCTCAGGCATGCGGCCTCGAGGCGCAGCGGCGCGAAGACGAGGAGACGCCCCGCGCTCATGGTGCGGACCCCGAGCGGACAATGCGTCCGAGCGCCGAAACGGGAAAGACCTGCCGGTACAGGTGGTAGTTCAGATAGAAGTCGCCCGGGAAGCCGGTGCCAGTGAACCACGGCTCGTCCCAGGCTCCGTCCTCCGCCTGCGTCTCCGCGAGCCAGCGCACGGCGCGCTCCACGGCCACACCACGTCGACCTGCCGCGTGCAGGGCGAGGAGCGCCCATGCCGTCTGGGACGCCGTCGACTCGCCACGGCCACGCCAGGCGGAGTCACGGTAGGAGCGGAGGTCCTCGCCGAAGCCACCGTCCTCGTTCTGGACCTGCTCGAGCCAGGCGACCGCTCGGGAAACGCTCTCGTGCGCGCCGAGCCCGCACGCCACGAGAGCCGGAACCGCAGCACCGGTCCCGTACACGTGGTTCGCGCCCCAGCGCCCGAACCAGGAGCCGTCGCGCTCCTGCTCGCCCAGCAGGTACTCGACTCCCCGCTGAGTCTCGGTCCGCTCCGCCAGCCCCTCGAGCGCGAGAGCCTCGAGCACGTGCGCGGTGACGTCCGCGCTCGGCGGATCGGTGACCTCGCCGAAGTCGCAGAACGGGAGCTTCGCCGGGAGCGGGCTCGTGTTGTCGACGTCGAAGGCCGCCCAGCCGCCGTTCTTCGACTGCATCCCGACGATCCACCGGACCGCGCGGTCGACGGCGTCGGCTCCCTGGCCCGCTCTCCGCAGGGCCATGACGATCTCCGCGCTGTCGTCGATGTCCGGGTAGTTGTCGTTCGCGAACTCGAAGGGGAACCCGCCCGGGGCGAGCTTCGGCCGCCGCACGCGCCAGTCGCCGCGGATGTGGATCTCTCGCTCGACGAGCCAGCTGGCGCTGCACTCGACGGCGCGGTGGCCCGGCTCGAGACCGGCGTCGAGGAGCGCGATCAGCGCGAGCGCGGTGTCCCAGACCGGTGACTGGCAGGCCTCGACACGGCGGCCGAGGTCGTCCTCGATCGTGAACGTGTCCAGCCCGCGGAGGCCGCGGGCGATCACCGGATGGTCGAGCGGGTAGCCGAGCGCGACGAGACCGACGATCGACCACACCCATGGCGGCTGGATGCCGCCCCACGAGCCGTCCGCCTCCTGTCGCTCGACGACCCAGCGCTCGGCCGCTCGCAGTGCCCGCGTGCGCAGCGCGCGGACCGGTCGCCGCTGGTAGCGGTGGAGCGCGCGGTCGAGCAGACCGAACACGCGCGCCCACGCGTCCTCCGGCGCGTCGGCCGGATCGCGGCCCGTGCGCAACTCGTCGATCCCGAACCCGACGCGCCTCGCAGGCTGGAGAGCGGTAGCGAGCTGGAGCGCGACGATCGTCTGCCGGGCCCAGCAGCCGAAGCTGTAGATCGAGAGCGGGGCGCGCGCAGGCAGCAGCATCTGCTCGGGCGGCAGCACGGGCAGCTCGTCCCAGGACCAGAGCCCGAGCAGTGAGAGCCACATGCGCGTGAAGACGCGTGACGCCTCGATCCCGCCGGCATCGCGTACGAGCTCCGCGGCCGAACGCATGTGCGCCGCGTCCGGCGGGTCGCCGGCGATCCGGAGCGCCAGGTAGGCCTCGGCGGTCGTCGAGAGATCGGCCGGGCCACCGTAGAACGTCGCCCAGCTCCCGTCCTCGCGCTGCCGCGAGCGGATCCAGCGCGCCGTCGCCTGCGTCTGCCCGGCGTCCAACAAGCCGAGGTAGTGGCGGAGGAAGAGATCCTCGGAGTCGATCGTGACGTTCGTCTCCAGCTCGCCCTTCCAGAGCCCGTCCGGATGCTGCAGCGCGAGCAGGCGCTCCACTCCACGCTCGAGCGCTTGCTGGGCAGGCGTCGTCGCCACGACGGCGGTCATGCCGCCGCCTCCACGCTCGGAGCGAGTGCGTGCGCGGAGCCCTGTGGTTGCACGAGAGCCGCCTGCGCGGCCGCGACCCCGCTTCGCACCGCGCCTTCCATCGTCGCGGGCCAGCCGGTGTCCGTCCAGGCGCCCGCGAGGAAGAGGCCGGCAATGCCCGTCCGGGTGCCGGGGCGAAGGGCGGCGGTTCCGGGCGAGGCGCGGAACGTCGCGCGGGGTTCCTTCGTCACCGATGCGTCGAGGACGGTTGCGCTCCGCGCGCCGGGCAGCAGTCGCTCGAGTGCGGGGCGAACGCGCTCGACGATCCTCTCCTGCGTCTCCGCGAGCTCCTGCTCGGCCCCGGACAGCGAGACGCTGACGAGCTGCCCCGTCTCGACCTCGGAGGGGGACGTGCGATCGAAGAGCCACTGCACGGGCGAGTCGAGAGCCGCCGCGAACGGCTCGAAGAGGACGCGGCGGTCGAAGTGCAGGTGCACGTTGACGATCGGGCTCGTCCCGAGCCCGGCCATCGCCGCGGGGTCGACGACACCCTCGGGCAGCAGCGGTGGGAGCGCGAAGTGCGGGACCGCGAGCACGACCGCGTCCGCGGTCTCCTGCGCTCCGCCGACGTCGAGTCGCAGCCCGTCGCCGTCGGGCTCCACCCGCTTGACCTCGGCGCCGAGCTCGATCCGCGCCCTACGCGCGTGGAGCGCGGCGGCCGCGGCGTCTCCGTGCAGGTGTTGGAGCGGAATCCGTGGCACCCCCACGTCGCACGCATCGGACTCGTCGAGGAGACCGGTGCGGAAGACCTTCACCGCCGGCAGGAGCGACGCCTCCTGCGCGTCCAGGTTGAGGGTCGGGAGCGCGATCAGGTTCCAGAGCGCCGTGATCGTGCGTTCGGACTGTCCGTGGGCGCGGAGCCACGACGCGAACGTCCGGCCGTCGAGGCGCACGTCGTCAGGATCGAGCGCCTGCAGCGCCCGTGCCGCGCGAACCGCCGCCAGTCGCTCGCCGAACGAGAGGTGCCGGTAGCGCAGGAGCGTGCGACCGAGATGAAGGGGTGCCGGGAGCGCGTCCCGGGCTAGCACGGCGAGCCGGCCGTCCCGGTCGAGGACCGGGATCTTCAGCCGTGGCTGGATCTCGAGGTGCCGCTCGACCCCGAGTCGACGAAGGAAGGCCCGGTAGGACGTGCAGCAGCGGAGCGCGACGTGCTGGCCGTTGTCGAGCCAGTAGCCGTTGCGGCGCACCGAGAACGTCGCGCCGCCGAGCCTGCGGCGGGCCTCGAAGAGGGTCACGGTCGCGCCCGCATCCACGCACTCGAGTGCGGCCGCGAGGCCCGCCAGGCCTCCCCCGACGACCGCGACGCGAAGATCCCTCATGCGGCAGCTCCGACCAGGCCGCGGGCAAGGACGAGCCGCTTCTCCCACTTCGGCAACGAGGCGCGGCCCCCGAGCGCGAGCGCCGGATCGGCCGCGATGCGCTCGATGAGGCGGCGGTACGAACCGGTCATCGCCAGTACGGCGAGCCCGCTCCGCCGGTCGAGCAGGGGAACGATCCGGAGGCCGCGCTCGAGCCAGCCGAGCGCCCGCTCGGCCTCGAACGCGACGACGAGCTCCGCAGCCCCGTCCAACCGGTCGCCGGCAACCGAGCAGCCGAAGCGCTCGAGGTCCTCCGCCGGCAGGTACACGCGTCCGCGGCGAAGGTCCTGCCTGAGGTCGCGGAGGATGTTCCCGAGCTGCAAGGCGACGCCGAGGTCGTCGGCGAGCCGCTGCGCCTGCACACGGTCGCTCGTCTCGAAGACGCCGAGCGCGAGCCGCCCGATGGAGCCGGCAACGCATCGGCAGTAGTGCTCGAGCTCGGTGAACGTCTCGTAGTGCGTGCCGAGCACGTCTGCCTCCGCTCCCTCGAGCAGGTCGAAGAAGGCGTCGAGCGGGATGGGGTACCGCTCGGTCGCGTCGGCGAGCGCGACGAAGACCGGATCGTCGACGCTGCCTCGGGTACCGAGCACGGTGCGTATCGCAGCGAGTCGTTCGAGCTTCTCCGCTCGCGAGAGCTCGCCGTCGGCGACGTCGTCGATTCGCCGCGCGAGCGCGTACACGGCGTAGATGGCCTGTCGCCGATCCGCCGGGAGCAGGCGCATGCCGGCGTAGAAGCTCGATCCCGCGCTCCGCGTGATCCTGCGGCACTCCTCGTACGCAGCGGCGACCGAGGTCATCACGCCCCTCGGAGCGACAGGAGCGCATGCCAGGCACGCCGCGTTCGCGACGACCTCGCTCGTACGGCGAGAACGTCGTATTCGCAGGCGGCGAGCGCGTCCAGCGCCCCGCGGCCTCCGCCCACATAGCCCGCGACCGCAATCCGGGCTCGGCCGCGGAGGGACGAGACGAGGCGCCGCCCGGAGGACAGCAGCTCCGCGGCTCGCTCGGACTCGAACGCGAGGAGCCGGCGCAGCGAAGGGCTCGTGGTCGCGGCGACCAGCTCCTCGCGCTCGACCCCGAAGCTCGCTCGGTCCTCGGCCGGAAGGTAGATGCGCCCGCGCGCCGCGTCCTCGCCCACGTCCTGCCAGTGCTCGATCAGCTGCAGCGCCGTGCAGACGTCGTCCGAGAGCGCGATCCGCTCGTCCGTCGCCGCGCCGAACACGTGCAGGACGAGCTCGCCGACCGGATTCGCGGACAGCCCGCAGTACGAGAGCAAGTCCTCGTACGTCTCGTACTCGGGTTGCGCCTGGTCGCGGCGATTCGCCTCGAGCAGGCGCTCGAAGGGCGCGCGCGGCAGCTCGCACTCGCGAATGGTCTCCGCGAGGTCGCGCATGAGCTGGTGTCGGGGCGTGCCGGCGAAGGCCTCGTCGATCTCCTGCTCGAGAAGGTCGAGCAGCTCGCGCCTGTCTCCTGGGGCGGCGTCGCCGAGCTCGTCCACGAGGCGCGCGTAGCCGTAGATCGCCCGCAGATGACGAGCCGTCCGTCGACCCAGCAGGGCACTGGCGACCGTGAAGTTCTCGCCGGGAGCGCGCGCGAGGACTGCGTCAGCCGACGGAAACGAGGCCGCGGGGCCGCGCGCGTCGACGACGCTCACCGTCACTCACCGATGACCTGGACGAAGATCTTGCGCGGCCGGGCGCGGTCGAGCTCGCAGAAGAAGATGCGTTGCCAGGTCCCGAGTGCGAGACGCCCCTCGAGCACCGGGATCGTCTGCGACGACGAGGCGAGCAGGCCCGCGCGGCAGTGCGAGTGTCCGTTGGGGAAGTCTGCGGTGTCCTCCTCGATGCCTTCCGTGCGGATGTCGAGGTCGTCGTGGCGGTAGTAGCGGCCTTCGGCGGGCGCCAGCTCCGCGAGCAGCTGCGCGAAGTCCTCCGCGAAGCCGCTCTCGCGCTCGTTGATCACGATCGCGCAGGTCGTGTGCGGCGAGTAGACGAGCGCCATCCCGTTGACGATCTCGGCGCGGTCGACCGCCTCCTGCACCTCGTCCGTGACGTCGACGAGCTGCGAAGTCCGTTCCGTGACGAGATCGTGGTTCTCGAACCTGTGCTTCACGCTGGCGGCGCTCCTCGACGATCGTCGGACTGCGCGCGGCTCCGACAAGCCGTCGAGGCTTGGTCGGAACGTACGGTCACCCGATCCACCGGCATCTGCGTGCGCCGTGTCCCATCCGCTAACTCAAGGCAGATTCCCCAACTTGCGGGCACCCTAACATCGCCGTGTAGCGCCGCGAAGAGCGTCAGCGCGAGGCGACCGGGACGCCCGCGGCCCGCTCGAGGGCGACGAGCACAGCCCCGAATCTCGTGCTGCAGCTCCCTCGGACGAGCACGGTGCGCGTCCTCGTCGGCGTCGACACCTTGACGAACATGCTGGCGAAGTCCGGCAGCGACCCGGCGCACGTGATGCGGCGCGGCAGCGCGAAGAAGCGCTGCTTCGAGGCGATTCCGAGGAGATGCGCGAGCGCCGTCGGCGGCAACCGCATCCCGACGGTCTTCAGGGCGATCGCCCCGCTCGCCGTGATCTTCCCGCCGGACGAGATCTCGCCGCGTACGGCTCGATGTTGCCGCCGGTGCGCCCGAATGCGAAGGACGGGTTACTCGCCGCCGACCCTACGCCGACGAGGGCGAGCGCGACGGCGAACGCCCCGGCGACGGGCACGACTCTCATCGCTCCAGGGTAGAGGCTCGGGAGGGTGCGTCGCCGCACCCTCCCGAGGTAGCCGAGGCGGCTAGCAGAACGTCGCCACGACGGTTCCCGTCCCGGCGTGGCCCGGGTTCGACGAGTAGCCGGGGCTCGTCTTCACGACGACGACGTGCGCGACGTCCCCGCTCAGCGAGCTCCCCTGCTTCGACACCGAGCTCGACACGACGACGCCGAGGTACGACGGAAGGGGACCCTGAGGCGGATACCCGCAGTCGCCGGACCGTCCGCTCCACGTCCCGCCACACGTCGGCGTCGAGGGCGCGAACGTGCTCGCGAAGCCCTTGAACTCGGCGGGTGCCGGCGCGCCGGAGAGGCTGCTCAAGGTGCTCCACTGCGCACTCCAGAACGTGACGACGGTCGACGGAGTCGCCGCGGCCACCGTGGCGTTCCCGAGCACGAAGTTGCCTCCGGGCAAGAAGGCGAAGACGATCGCCGTCTGGCTCGCGTCGGAGGAGGGCAGGTAGTAGGTGTCGCCCGCGAACACGGCCGAGAGCAGCTCCGGCCCGAGCGGCACCGTGACGTTCGGGATCGTGCAGCTGACGTTCCCCGCCGAGTCGGCGGAACCGACGCAGCTCTGCGCGCCGACCGAGAGCGTCACGGACTGTCCTGCCGGCGCCGGAGCCGTGGTCCCGTCCTCGAGCAACGTCGCCGTCAAGGTCACCGGGAAGCTCTGGGCGATGACGATCGGGCCGGTGTACGTCGTGACCGTCTCCTCGCGGGTCACCGTGATCTGCACCGTGCTCGAGACGGGCGCATTGTGCTGGTCGGTGACCGTGATCGTGGCGACGTAGACGCCGGGAACGTCGTCGATCGTCCCGGAGACGGTCGCCGTGCGGTCGTGGTTGTCCGTCAGCGTCAGCCCGTTCGGCAGCCCAATCGCGCTGAAGACGAGCGTGTCGCCGGCATCCGCATCCGTCGCGGACACGCCGAAGCTCAGTGGATCGTGGTAGTCCTGCGTCTGCGCTCCAGGCACTGTCAACACCGGCGGCGCGTTGACGACGGTCGTCGTCGCCGTCCGCGTGATCGTCGGCTGTGCCGTCCCGGTCGAGTCCTCGAACGAGAAGACGGCCGTGTTCGTCAACGTCGAGCCCGCGGCCAGGGGCCCGCTCGGGTGCGCGACGAACTGCATCGACTTCGTCTGGTGCGGCGCGAAATCGCCGAGGCTGAACGTCGCCGTCCCCGATCCGAGGTACTCGACGCCCGTCGGCAAGGCGTCGTTCACGGTGACGCCGAACGCGTCGTCCCGGTTGCTCGGGTTGTGGAACGAAGCGTGTACGTGAGCGAGTCGGTCGGGTTGCCGGCGATCGTCGCCTCGGCCACGGTCTTCGTCACGTCGCTCCCGGTCGGAGCCGGAGACTCGACGAACGAGCCCGTCGAGTGTGAGGCTCGCGGCACATCCCGAGACCTTGTTCGACCACTGGCGCTGAATCCGGAAGAGGTCCGCATTCCCCGGTCCGAGGTAGTTGTTCGCGACCGTGGGGTCGCCGTTCGCGACGCCCATGTTGCGGTTGCACTTGTCCCCGTTCTCCGCGCCCTTCGAGTCCATCCAGGCGTTCAGCCTCGGGTCCGTGACTGCTTCCAGGTGCTCGTGCTCGACGGAGCTCAGCGTGGTGTCCGCGGAGGGATTGCCGGTCACGTTCGAGTTCCCGCAGCCGCCGATCGTGAAGACGCCCCGGTTGTCCGGGATGTCCGCCCAGACGAAGTCGTTCGCCGGCGTGTCGCTCCCGGTCCAGCTGTACGTGTGGTAGGCGCAGTACTTGTTCGTGTCTGCACTCGGCGCTCGGCGGGGCGTGGTTGCAGTCGACCACCTTGTCGGGGAGGAAGACGAAGAACATGTTCGTCATCCCGCGGCTCCACCCGTTGGCGACGATCTGGTTGAGGACCTCCTGGCCGAGGTCGCCCTGCGTGACTGGATCAGGGGCCGTGCCCGCGTGTGGAAAGCCCGTGTTGTCCACGACCGAGGTGACGAAGTTCGACGTCGTCGTGGGGGTCCCGTTGTTCCCCGAGTACTGCGTCGTCGTGTTCAGGATCTGCGAGCCGCCGACGTCCTGGAAGTACTTCAGGACCTGTGCCTCGTACGCCCCGTCGCTCGACTCGCTGTAGTGGTAACCGGGCGGGAGCCAGAAGATGACGTGCGTGTTGGTCGACGGCATGATCTCGCCGTTCCCTGGGTTCGCGAGGTTGTCGACGGCGCCCTGGGGCACGGGTGGACGCGGCTCCACTTTGCCGAAGTTGCCGAAGTCGTTCGGACCTGTCCAATGCGCAGGGCCCGTCCCCACGACATCGGAGCCGGAGTCGGCGCGGGTCGGCTTGGCGCCGCCGGGCGCCAAGAGCACCACGAGAGCCACGAGACCGACCGTGAGCGCAAGCGCAGCCCCGACCCTCGACCTGCTGTTGGGCGGCATGGGTACTCCTCTCTGCCTGTGATCCGTCCTCCCGGCAAAGAGGCGGGACTCTCCCCTCCCGCGGCGGCGGCACGTCCGAGATCACGTGCGGCGTAGATCTGACTGGCACGCGGATTAGGTCCAGAGCGCGCGCCCAGCGTCAATCACCGGAACGGGCGCTTGCACCGGGCCGCCGTCACCCGCTCTACGATCGCGACGCGGCTCCCGCTCGACGCGTGCCGATCCGTTTCGGCGCCCTCGGGTCGCTCTTCGTCGCCCTGGGGATGACGCCGGGCCGCTCCTACCTCGAACTCGGCGCCGACGAGATCGTCGTACGCATGGGCTGGGCGTTCCACGCGCGAGTGCCCCGACGGGCGATCGGCTCCGCTCGTCGCGTCGCCGACACGGTCAGCATCGGGGTGCACGGGTGGCGCGGCCGCTGGATCGTCAACGGCGCCGGCGGCCCCATGGTCGCGATTGCGGTCGACCCTCCCGCCCGTGCGCGCGCCGTCGGCTTTCCGACGAAGCTTCGCGAGCTGCTCGTGTCGGTCGACGACCCCGACGCGCTCGTCGCGGCGCTCGAGCCGAGCTGACCTACTCGAGCCCGGCCTCGGCGAGGGGGCGCCGCGCCCAGGCGAAGCTGGTCTCGTACCAGCCGGTGAGGGGCTGGAGCGTGACGCCGTGGTCGGACGAGTGCACGATCCAGCCGTTTCCGAGGTAGATGCCCATGTGGATCACTTGCGACGGCTTCGAGCCCGGGCCCCGAGAACCGAAGAAGACGACGTCGGCCGGCTCGAGCGCGTCGAAGGGAATGCGCTCGGTGCGCGGGACCTCGCCGCTCATCGCGTACGTCGTCCTCCCCTTCAGCACCGCGGGGAGCCCCGGCGCGCCCGCAAACGGCTGCAGCTTGTACACCCGCCAGACGAAGCCGCTGCAGTCGAACCCGCCGGGCATCGTCCCGTCGTAGAGCTGCTGCGTCCGCTCGGACATGCCGGCCCAGACGTAGGGCGAGCCGACGAAGTGAAGCGCCCGTTGAAGCACCGCCCGCTGCCAGGTCGTGAGCACCGGTGCAAGGAAGGAATCGGCCTCCTCGCGCACGCTCTCGAGCTCGGTTTGGGAGACCGTGAGCAGGCGCGCGATCGAGTACGCGGCCTCCGCCCGCGTCGCCGGTTGTGAGAGCTGGAGCTCGAGCTGCTCTTGCGCACGCGGGTGGTTGAGGCGCAGGCCGAGCAGCCGCGCGACTGTCTCGGTGCCCAGATACTGCGTCGGCGAGAGGCCCGCCTCGAGCGCGGCCTCCCGGATGGCTCGCGCCTCCGGCCGCAGGCCGGCGGCGGTGACGAGCCGCGCGTCGAGCTCTCGCATGGTCACGGGCTTCCCGGGGTCGGACACCGGCAGGATGACGCCGAAGCTCGCGAGGACGTCGGCGAAGTCGCCTGCGGTCAACGGGTCGTCCGGCCGGAACGTGTCGAGGTTCGACCCCATGAGACCGTCGGAGATGACGGTCGCGATCTCGGGAGCAGCCCACGATGTCGCTGCGGACCGCTGCGCGCCAGCGGTCCCGCAGGTGCACGCGAGGAGGACGAGCGTGCAGGAGAAGAGCGCCAGCCGCCGCATACGGAGGAGTATCGGCACGCCTCGAGCGGGTCCCTACTCCCCGGCTGGAGTTAGTCTGCGCCCGCGCATGGCGGTGCGGACGAAGCCTTACGAGGACTGCCTCAGCCAGTCGTGGCTCGCGGCACGGCTTGCCGTCGACCCGGTGGAGCTGGACGTGATGCGGCGAGATGGCGAGCTGATCGCCGTACGCAGGCCGGGATCGACCGAGTGGCTCTATCCAGCCTGGCAGTACGCGGGCCGCACGCCACGCCAGGTCATGCCGCGGCTCGTGCGCGCGGCTCGCGAGGCCGGTCTCGACGATCGGCGCCTGTACGAGGTGCTCACCGCTCCACTCGGCCTCGGCGGACACAGACGGCTCACCGACCTCGTGGTCGAAGGCCGTGACGACGAGGTCGTCGAGGCGGTGCGGAGCGCGGCGAACGGGTAGCTAGGCACCGGCGCGAGCGCCGGCCCGGACGAACGAGACGTCGCCGCTGACCGTCTTCGCGTGCAGCGGCACGACGTCCGCCTCCGACCCCTCGGGCGACTCGTCGACCTGTCCGAGCTCCGACCGAAGATCTCCGGAGACCGACGCAGCGTCCAGCCACACTGCGACTCCCTCGACGACCCCGACGCGTGCGTCGCCCGAGACGGTCTGTATCCGAACTTCCCCGCCTGCGACGGCGCGGAGCGTCACGTCCCCGGACGTCGTCTGCACCGTGACGACTGCGGGCACTCGCCCGAGCTCCACGTCCCCGGAGACGGTGCGCACCGTCAGCGGGGCGTCCACCCGTTCCACCTCGACGTCTCCGGAGACGGTGACGACCGACGCCTCGGTCCTGAGGGCCTGAGCCGAGACGTCGCCGCTCGCGGTCTTCACCTGCAGCGTGCCCTCCACCTCGCCGAGCCTCAGATCGCCGGACGCGGTCTTGGCCGAGACCCTGCCGTAACGTCCTGCGGCGCTGAGGTCGGCGGAGGCGCCGTCGAACTCGAGATCGGCGCCGTGGGGGCACGTGATCCGCACCTCGATGTCGCTCCCCCAGCTGATCGCGATCGGGCCGAAGCGGAACCTGTCGCGCTGCTCGATCGAGACCACGTGGCCGCCCGGCTGCTCCCTGGAGGAGACGGCAATCTGCTCGAGCGCCTCCTCGCCGCGGCGTCCGTGCGCGACGAGCTCGACCTCCGTCCGCGGCTCGTCCCAGCCGTTGACCACGACGCGGCCCGCCGGCAGCCTGATCTCGAGCGCGACGCTTCCGGGAGTTTCGAACATGGGCATCGTCACCTACTCTCGCGCGGCTCCGGCCGGCGCACCCGAGCCTCGCTCGAGCGCTTCCGTGCGCGGCGGAGCCGGTCGCCGGGGTCGACCTTCTTCACGTAGTCGAATGGGAGCGGGGTGGGAATCATTCCGGCCTCCTTTCAGCCCTGGGCGAAGCCCTGTAGGCGGTTGCGCCTGCCTTTCCCGGTCGATGCCGAGTGGAGGGCGCGGGTGATCGTGTGGATGAGCCAGGTGTTGGTCGACACGCCGTCGCGGTCGGCAGCTGCCTCGACTGCCGCCTTGATCGTCTCGGGGAGCCGCAGCGTGATGCGGCCCTTGAGCTCCTCGCCGGCTCCGACCGAGATCGGGTCGGTCGGCTCCTCGATGACGAGGACGAGCTCGGGGTCGCGGCCCGCCAGGCGCACGTCGACGCGACCGGAACCGAGCTGGCTGCCGATCTCCGCAGCCGCCTCCCCGAGCACGTCGAGGAGCCGGAGGTGGAGCGTCGAGCCGAGCGCCTCGCTCAGCCGGCGAGCGGCCTCGGCGGTCGCATCGTCGCCGAGCGTTGCCGCAGCCGCGAGGTCGGTCTGAATCGCCTGCACGTGTCCGTCAAGCTGCATCGTGACATCATTGTGACATCACTTTCGCATCTGTCAAGTGTCAAATGCAATGTCGCGACGCAGGGCCGCGGCTGAGGGCTCACATCGACCCAACGTGCCCGGAAAAGGACGCGTCCGCGAGGACACGCCCTGAAAGGGCAAGAGGTCAGTCGCCCCAGTCGAAGTCCCGCGGGCGCCCGGTCCAGAGCGCAGGGTCGAGCGCCGGGCCCTCGACGTCCTCGACGGTCTCCTCCCCTGGCCAGGGCAACCGCTCCGAGGAGAGCTCCGCCGCCGGCTCGCCGTCCAGCGTCTCCTCGATCCGCGCCTGCTCCTCGCTCTTGAAGAGCGGGTGGTTCTCGAGCGGATCGCCAGTCAGGTAGTGGTCGAGCGGCATCTCGCGGTCGAGCCCGGAGTTCCGCGCCTTGAGATCGAGGTGCTCGCGAATTGCCTCCGCGAACAGCGACTCGCCGTCGATGCCCGTTGGATCTTCGAAGTCCGACATGGCTTCGCTCGACGCGCGAGTCTAGCGGAAGGCAGCTCTGGCGATCACCGCTCGGACGGCCGCGAAGTTCTGCGAGTATTGGCCGCGATGGCGCGCCTGACTCCACGCATCGGGCCGTTCGGAGTGGCACTCGCGCTCTGGGAGACGTGGCTGCGGCTGCCGCCGCGACACCGCGCGCACCTGATGCGGCTCGCCGCGAGGCAGGGACAGCGCCTTGCGGTCAAGCACGGCCCGCGCGTCGCCGCCTCTGTCGCCCGGCGAACCGTGCGCGCGAAGCCCTAGGCGGGCCGCTCAGGCCTCGGCGGGGAAGCCGAGCGCCTCGCGCACGATCCGGTCCTGCTCGTGCTGATGAAGCGTGGGGTATCCCTCGCTCGGGCTCGCCCTCCACGGACGACCGACGTACCGGATCCGCTCGACGGCGGACGCCTGTCCCGCAGCGTCCTCGAGCCGGTGGCGGATGGAACGCCACGCGCCCATGTTCTGCGGCTCCTCCTGCGCCCACACGATCTCGCGGAGATCCGGGAACGACGCGACGAGCGCCGAGGTCTGCTCGAGCGGAAACGGGTAGAGCAACTCGATGCGAGCGACGTGCACCCCCGATGCGAGGCCGCGGACGTCGTGGCCCGCGATGTCGTAGTAGACCTTGCCGCTGCACAGGACGAGCCGGTGCATGCCCGCCCTCTCCCCCGGCTCGGGTAGCACCGGTTGGAAGGAGCCGGACGTCAACTCGTCGAGCGTGACCGTCGCCTGCTTCAACCTCAGCAGGCCCTTCGGGGTCATTACGACGAGGGGACGCGCGGTGGCGTCGAGCGCCTGTCTCCGCAGGAGGTGGAAGAACTGCGCGGACGTCGTGCAATTCGCGACTCGGATGTTGTCCTGCGCCGCGAGCTGGAGGAACCGCTCGAGCCTCGCACTCGAGTGCTCCGGGCCGTTGCCCTCGTAGCCGTGCGGCAGAAGGTGCGTGAGACGCGACGTCTGTCCCCACTTCGAGCGACCCGAGACGACGAACTGGTCGATGACGATCTGCGCGCCGTTCACGAAGTCGCCGAACTGCGCCTCCCAGAGGACGAGCGTCTCGGGCGCGGCGACCGAGTAGCCGTACTCGAAGCCGAGTGCCGCGTACTCCGAGAGCGGCGAGTTGTAGACCTCGAAGGACGCCGACGCGGTCGGCAGGTGCTGGAGCGGGGCGTGCGTCTCGCCCGTGGTCGGATCGTGCAGGACGGCGTGCCGGTGCGAGAAGGTGCCGCGCTCGCTGTCCTGCCCCGAGAGACGGATCGGGATGCCGTCCTCGAGCAGCGACGCGTACACGAGCGATTCCGCCTGGCCCCAGTCGATCCCGCCCTCGTCGAGTGCGTCGCGCCGGCGGTCGAGCTGGCGCGCGAGCTTGGGGTTGACGGTGAATCCGTCGGGAACGCGGAGGAGCTGCTCGTTCAGCTCGCGGATGCGTTCCTCCGGGACGGCGGTTACCACCGCCTCGCCGGTCTCCCATCCGGTCTTCGGCTCGGACGGTGCCTCGTGCGGCGTGAACGAGGTCTTCAGTCGGTCGTGGGCCTCGCGTAGGGCAGCGAGCGTCCGCTCGAGGAGCCCGTCGGCCTCGGCGGCCGTGAGGACTCCCTCGGCGACGAGCTGCGCCGCGTACGTCTCGCGCACGGGCGCCTGCAGCGCGATCCGCTCCGCCTGCAGAGGCTGCGTGTACGCCGGCTCGTCCTGTTCGTTGTGCCCGAAGCGGCGGTATCCGACGAGGTCGATGACCGCGTCGTGGCCGAACTCCTCGCGGTAGGCGAGAGCCAGGCGGATCGCCGCGAGGGCCGCTTCCGGGTCGTCTGCGTTCACGTGCACGATCGGGATGTCGAAGCCCTTCGCGAGGTCGCTCGAGTAGCGCGTCGAGCGGCCCTCGGCGGGATCCGTCGTGAACCCGACCTGATTGTTCGCGATCAGGTGCAGCGTGCCGCCGGTCGAGTAGCCGTCGAGCGAGTGCAGGTTGAGTGTCTCGGCGACGACGCCCTGAGCGGCGAAGGAGGCATCGCCGTGGATGAGGATCGGGAAGGCCACCGTGGGGTCGTGCAGGCCGGCGCCGCTCGAACGATCGGTCTGCTCGGCGCGTGCCCGGCCCTCGACGACCGGATCGACTGCCTCGAGATGGCTCGGGTTGGGAGCGAGTGTCACCTGGATCTCGCCCGCGCAGGTCAGCCGCGACTCCGACGCCGCGAGGTGGTACTTGACGTCTCCCGTTCCACCCTCGGGATCCGCGATGAGCGCGTCGATCGTCTTCTCCCCCTCGAACTCGCGCAAGATCGAGGTGTAGTCGCGGCCCACCACGTGCGCGAGCACGTTGAGACGACCGCGGTGGGCGATCCCGATGACCACCTCCGCCGCGCCGTCCGCGGCAGAGAGCTCGACAGCCTCGTCGAGCATCGGCACGAGCGAGTCGAGGCCTTCGATCGAGAACTGCTTCTGACCGAGGAACGCGCGGCGGAGAAAGGTCTCGAACGCCTCGACCTGCGACAGGCGCTCGAGCAGCCGCTTTCTCTCCTCCGGCGGGAGCGGCCGCCGGAAGCGGCCCGTCTCGATCGCCTGCCTGAGCCATACGCGCTCCGCGTGATCGGCGATGTGCTCGATCTCGTAGGCGATCGTCCCCATGTACACCTCTTGCAGGCGCGGCAGCGCCTCGAGCAGCGTTTCCCCCTCCACGGAGAGCCGGAGCAGCCGGGCGGGGATCTGCGCCTGCAGCTCCGGGGTGAGCGCCGGGGTCAGCCGCAGGGGATCGAGCGCAGGGTCGCCGGGAGGATCCGACCCGAGCGGGTCGAGGCGCGCGGCGAGGTGTCCGTGCATGCGGATGGCCTTGACGAGCGCCATCGCCGCCGCGACGGCTCCGAGCAGGCGCTCGTCCGGCCTCGTGCTCGGCAGCGCAGGCACAGGAGCCCCGTGCGATGCGGTGTCGCCTGGCGCCTCCTGCGTCTCGATCTCGGCCGGCGCGCCGTTGCCGTCTCCTGCAGGTCGCGACGAGAGCAGGCGCTGAAGGCCCGGGAGCGCGTCGAGCACGCCGTCGCCGGCCTGCTCGAACACGTCCCGCCATTCGGGATCAACCGCATCGGGGTTCTCGAGGTACTGCTCGAGGAGGAGCCCGACGTAGCCGGCGTTCAGCCCGCTCGTCGCTTGCGGTGTTCCAGCCATCGTGGTCGTTGTAGCAGGGCTCTCCGCCGTCGCCGGACGCTCACACGAGGCCGCCGTTCGTCACGATCGCGATCACCATCCCGACGACGAACGCGAGCGTGGCGACGACGAGCGAGACCACAGCGAAGGTGCGGTGCGTCTCCGTCATCCGGGCTGCGACGAGCGAGACGACGATCGCCGCGGTCGCGAGCAGCGCCGGGTTGCGAGCGAGGGCGATTCCGGAGAGCGCGAGCGAGAACGCACAGAGGAAGCCGGCGACCGTGTCGGCGCGCCGCGCGGGAACGGCGCTCACGCGGCAGCCCGGGCTGCCAACCGCCGTGCGTGCGGGCTGACCGGGCGGAGCGGCCGCGGCACGCGCTGCGAGCGTCGGCGCCGCTTCCAGTCGTCCCACCCGCACGGGCCGAGCGGAGCGAGCACGCCGACCTCCTCGCCGCCCGTCTCCGAGCCAGGCTCGGCGCGAATCGCCCACCAGACCACGAGGCCCAGATAGACCATCGGGATCTTCAGCACGATCAGGAGGAAGATCGCCTCCCAGGCAGAACGCACCCGGCAAGTGTACGCCATCGTTCCACGGGCGCTCCGCAACCGGTTCCTTACACGACCCTCATACTCGAGCCGCTACGGTGCCCCGAAGCTTTTGACGCCGCAGTTCTCCGAGCCCTTCCTCCGAGCTTCGTCAACGTCT
>Ga0066903_100001185_pt1 | contig 18573 bp, 20 predicted proteins | sample PanSoiMetaGPlot1_FD_67491 | JGI IMG/M metagenome (GOLD analysis project Ga0066903, IMG submission 67491) | Tropical forest soil microbial communities from Panama analyzed to predict greenhouse gas emissions - Panama Soil - Plot 1 (version 2) | ecosystem: Environmental > Terrestrial > Soil >... | reverse complement strand
GTTGGATGAATTAAATAACGGGCACCTTTCTCATCGTGATGCGTGATCAATGCCGCTACGTACCGATACGCGGGATCGGGATGGACCTGGATGAATGTTTGATCGCTAGGTTTTTCAACGGGAATAACGGTCAGCAACGTGTTTGCCATCGTCTGATCCAAAACCTCCTGCGGAAGTTTTAGATTCTCCGGTGCAAACGGGTCGTAAATATCAGGCTCGGGTTTCTCGATGTCTTCCACCAGATTAGGTTCAGGGACGGGCGTTGAGCCGTCAGTTGATGTAGTCATGTGGGTTCTCCTATTTAGTCGGTTGCATGCGGCAGGTTTTGTTAGTTCTCAGTGAAATGCCGCGATTCACTGCGGGTTCTTCTCGGCATGAGAAGAAAAATTCGAAAGCCGTTTGCTCCTCGTCCAGCGCTGGCTCTGCTACAATTCTTGCTCTTGATGGTGGCGCGTAAACGGTAATGCCGTGGCCGTCTTTGTACGAGCCCTCGATCCAGCCTTTAATTAACTTTGCTTCTGAGAATTCGCGCAGGCATTTTTCGAAAGCGCTCCCGATACTGCCGACTCGATAGCGTACGATCTGCGGCTCTGTTTCGCCACCGCGCACGAATTCCACGTAATAGGGACGCATTTAGTTTTTTGTCCTGGTTGGGCGCTGGCTCGGGAATACTTCGTTGCGCTGAAGTTCGATCGAGCGCAGTTCGCGCTGCTCGAGCTTTTGCTCGGAAGTCGTAGTGTCCATTGCTTCCCCACTGCTTGCGGCTTTTTCTGCCAAGGCGAGCCGCCAGTGGCGAATTTCTTTTAGGTGTTCAGGAAGCGATCCAATTCTTCGCGGGTGAAGATCAAATGTCGCAGCTTACGGTTTGGCGTGAGCAGGCCGCGCTTGATTAGCCTGTGCATTGTCGGAACCGACAGGCCACCGAGATATTGCGCAGCGGGTTTGAGTTTCAGAGCGCCGTTGATCGGCGCAGATTTGGTCTTGGACATACAGCGTTCCTTTCAAAATTTTGGTGTGAACTGAATTAGCGACAGCTTCGCTCGCTGCCCTGCCCGTTCGTGCCGCTCAACTTCCACCGGAAGCCGCCCAACACCGTCGAGTTCAGTCCCCGCCGGGAACGCCGCAACCCCGTTGCCACAATCATTCAGCCAGTACCAGCCCCGCCAGCCTTCATCTCTGAATGAGATGCAACTATGTTCTTACGAACGTTTGCGATTCGCAAGGATATTTTGCGAAATTTTTTCTACGCTTGCGCCATGATCGGAATCACGTTAGCCGGTCGCTCGGTCGTCATTAACTGAGCCATGCGGTTGGAATGTTCAGGCCTTACATGGCTGTAGGTCTGCAAAATTAGTTTGCCGCCGTCGCGATGGCCTTGCCAGTCCGCAATCACTTTTACGTCAACGCCAAGCTCGATTGCGCGTGTGATAAACATGCGGCGCAAACTGCGGTGCGTGTACGCCGCAACCAAGTCACCATTGGGAAGGTCCCGAACAAAACCAAGCCGTTTGCAAGCGTTGGCAATTGCCTGTCGCGCTTGGTCTATGGCAAAAAGCCGCTCGTTAGGCTTTTTGCGACCGCAGAGTTTTTCTACCAGTGGCCGCAGCTGTGGATAAATCGGGATGACAAATCCAACATCGGTCTTGTGTCGGTAAACAATCATGCGTCCGGATTCCAAATCGACACCGGCGCGAGTGATTGCAGCGGCCTCAGCCTGTCCAAGTCCTGCCAAGCCCAAAAACTCAATGAAATCGCCGGACTGTTCGGCATCGTGGCCGTTGAACTTCTGTGAGCGAACATCGGCCACAATGGCTTGGAACTGCTCGAAGGTTGGTGTCAATCGAATCGGCTTCTTGCGCTTCTGATACGTTAGTTGAGCGGCGGGATTCTCCATGATGACACGGTCATTGAGTGCCATGTTCAGAGCATCGCGTATCAGACTGAGCGCACTGTTCCAATACGATTCCGACCACTCGCCGTATTGCTCGTTTAACCATGTAAGCACTTGGCTTTTCTTTAAATCGCGCATCGGCTGAGTACGGGAAAAACGCCATGTCCGCTTGATGCGCGTGATGATTCTTTTCTTCGCCTTGAGTGCCCCCGTATCGTTTTTGAGAGTCGGGAAGTAGATTTTCTCCAACCACTCAACCAGCGAAATCTTGCTGTATCGCTGGTCTGTCCGCTCCAACCGTTCCTTGAAATCGTGGAGCTTGCGCTTGGCGAAGGAAATGTCCTTTGTTTCCAATGATTCGCGGTACAGTTTGCCGCCCTGCCGGACGCGGGCATGATAAATGCCGGAGGGAACGTACTGGTAAAGACCCGAAACGCGCTTGACTTTGTACCACTTGTTTTTGTTTTTCGTGGGACTAGAGATACGCTGAGGTTGCATAAAATAAGGTAAGTAGTATCATAAATCAGTGCAAACTGTATTTCTAATAGGGAGTCGTAAATCGCTATAAGTCGTTTGTAATAAGTAATTTCGGGGCGTAGCTTAGCTTGGTAGAGCGCGTGGTTTGGGACCACGAGGTCGGAGGTTCAAATCCTCTCGCCCCGATTAACCATCAACTATCGGCAAGCGTTCTTTTGTTGTGTCTTGCCAAGCCGAAAAACGGGACGACACTACGTAGGTTCTTGCGAGGATTTGACTGAAAGAATTCGTCGTCATAACGCTGGTGATTCCAAGGCTACGAGATTCGGAGTTCCCTGGCTCCTTGTTCACAACGAAACCTTCACGAATGCGGCGCAGCAGTGCAACGCGATCGATATTATGAAACCGGGCGAGGTCGAGACGAACTTAATATGCTAGAGCGGTCGCCGCGGCGACAGGTCCGGGATTCAAATCCTCTCGCCCGGACGTGAAGGATCCGTGGTGGTGCGTTATATTCCCGCGAACATGGGGATGAAAATATTCGGGTTAATTACTTTGGCAGCGCTCATCGCGGCCGCGCTGATGCTGCACGGACAAGACGCCGCGCCGCCGTCTGTCGATCTTTATCAAGAGCAGGACCAGCTGGAACCAACACCCTCCCCCGAACCGCCGAACGGCCCTGAACTCCCGGACGTATCGCGCCTGGACCAGACTTTCAAACAGCCAAGGTCTCTCGGCCCGCAAGCGGATGAATTACGCGTGCACAAGGAATGGCGGCAATTAAAAAACCGGACAGTAAATGACCCGGAAGTGATGGCAGCCAAGGCGTATGCGCAGGCTGCTCCGACTGACTTGGAAAAGAGAAACCGCCTTCGCAATTACTACAACGTTTACTACGACCGCATGTCTGCGCTGGCTACAACTCCCGAAATCAAGCTAGCATTGCAGGCATTAAAGACGTCGCATCAATGGATATTGGCTCAACCAAATACGCGGCCTTCGCCTACGCCAGTAAATTTTACCCCGACGCCCACGCCGTCAGGCACGCCTAAGAAGCCTGTGGATAAAAAGAAGAAGGAAAAACGGCGCAATCGGTTTTGACCGGTTGCCTTGCCAGGCGATTGCCCTTGGCGTATTCCTAAGCGCTTCCCGTTTTAGGCGCGTTCGTCTAGTGGTTAGGACACAGCCCTCTCAAGGCTGGTACACGGGTTCGACTCCCGTACGCGCTGCCACCTATGAAACAACGCTTTTCGTAGGTAAATCAGGCATAACATCAGAAACCCATTCATGTGCCATTCCGACCCATTCTGTGCGATTCTTGTTGCTATTTCTAGTAACGCGTTACAAGATTTGCGGCATTTCAAATCCCGCTGATACACCACCGACACATCACATCGTGGCGTGCTGTTCCGGCAAAGCGGCAACGGACCGCTGGTATGGGTGGAAAGCGGCAAGCGAAGAAAACTGGTTAAAGTCGCGGGATCAGCGGGAAGCATTCAGAGTGGCATTGCAATTAAGCGGCGGCGATGCTTTATGCGCCGGGATGCTGATGCGATGGGCAGAGAAGCGCGCGGAGATACTTGTTGCGGATCACTGGAACCAACTCAGCGACGCTGCACACACGCTTCTGGAACGCGGAAAACTGAAGATCGAATGAGCGCACACAGCGATGCGTATGGTCTGCCAAAATTAAATTACCGGAGCATCGATGACTGGTTGCTGGACGGGGAGATTTCCCGAATAGCCCAAGCAAAGCTGAAGCGGAACGGCAACGGTCACGCGCCGCGATATTGCTGGTGTGCGGAACTGGTTGTTAAGGGTGAGCGCCAACCATGTCCGGCCGCACCACGATTGCGAGTATGTCGCCAAGATCGGCGCTCGTGGAACAAGCATTCGCAATCGCAAACGAAACGGTCGGTGTTCCAGCCGGGCACAGTTTCGCTTCGGGCGCGAGATGGACGGCGGAATTCGTTAGGCAAATGGAAAGGTTGAGCGCGCCGCTCTTGAACGGCAACGGCAATCACGGCAACGGCGTGAAGCCGGGCGCGCACGAACGGAACCGCATCAAAAACGTCGAGATGAGCGCCGACCCGGCAGTGACAGGCCCGCGACCAACATGAAAATCGGTGTTGAACACTAGGAGAGAAGGTCTCAACTTTGTTTCTGGAATGCGGACGATCACCAATGACTATCATGACGCACAGGTTGTCGATCTCGGCTCTCGTGGCAAACGTGGACCGTATTTGGAAGATGGACCGTATCTGGTCACTCAGACCGGCGTTGCGCCGCGCGATCCAATTCCGAAGATGCGCCTGTTCGTGCTCCGTCCGGACGGATGCTGGGTCGACTTCAACGCCTATGCTTGCCAGGGAAAGCCGGAAGTCATGGACGAGCTTGTTTTTCCCGGCATGGCCGAGGTAATGCAGACATTCAGTAGATTGTTCAGTCAGCCTCGTGTTCTCGATCTGCCGATCAATAAGGAGGGACTGAAGGCGTGGATTGAGCGTCAGGCGGCCGGCGATCCCTTACAAGCGGCGTATGCATGGGCGATTGAATACAGGAAGCGCCAGCGTGATAAGCGCCGATAGTTCTGCAGGAATACCGCATCTGCAGGGGTGAAGCATCTGTCAGCCACTTGGTGGAACTGAAGCGCAGCGACAGCGGCGAGCTTGTGATTAGAGTTTCGCAAACAGCGACGCGAACAGGACGAAATTACGGCGGCGCTTGTTACGAAACTGTCTTAGCAACCCAATCTGCGCCGCAAGCTAGCCAAGCCGAGTAAAGCGCAACTGAGCAGAGAAACTGTTGTGCCGCCATCGGGAACTGGAGGAGGCAGCAGGGACAGTCACGTTAAAATCGATGATTTGGCAAGATGTCATCCGAAGCCCTACACGGAAATTGGGTAACGCCTTACTGGACAAAATCCGCACTGCCTGTGCATAAAGGGCGGACATCAAACGGTTCTTGAATCAGGCGGAGGCTCCTCCCCCCGCTAGGTTCTTCCCCTCTTCCGGACCCGTATTCAACAGAAACAATCAGCAGGGAAAAACAAAAGAAGAACTACATGAATACATTCATCCTCCAATTCAAAAAAGTAACTCCATTCTGTCTGACTCTCTTTGCGCTTGGCTGCTTCGCGCTCCGAGCGCAAGCGATTGAACCGGCGGCGCCAGCTACCGTCTTGCCGAATGGCAACACCGCGGACGGCGATAGCGCTCTAGCGGGCGTAACGACCGGTTCTTTTAACTCAGCGTTTGGTGGTATCGCGCTCTTCAGCAACGGCGCGGCTAACTTCAACACTGGTGTCGGCTATGGAACGCTGCTAGTCAACACTGCCAACGAAATCACTGCTACCGGTGCCGGCGCGCTTTTAAGCAACACCACCGGTGGAGGCAACACAGCCAACGGAGCGTTCGCGCTTTTCACCAACAGCACTGGCGACTCCAACACAGCTATCGGTAATCGGGCGCTTCTGAACAACACTACCGCCAGCGGCAACACAGCCGTTGGTCAGGCTACGCTCGTCGCCAACACCACGGGCGCATCGAACACTGTCATCGGCGCTGCCGCAGGTGTCAGCAACACTACCGGCAGTGAGAACACCGCCGTTGGCCTAAACGCGCTTTTCAGCAATATGGACGGCAGCTTCAACACAGCCGTTGGCCGGGCCGCGATGGGAGGCAATACCAGTGGGGCGAGCAATACCGCCATCGGTTGGTTCGCGCTCGCTGCCAACACCGATGGTGCCGGTCACACAGCTGTCGGTTATAACGCGCTCGCCACCCTCACCACCGGCGCCAGTGTTTTCGCCGCGAACACGGCTGTTGGCATCAATGCACTTTTTAACGACACAACGGGCAATGGTAACACAGCCGTTGGCGCTGTAGCACTCTTTAACACCACCGGCGGCGGCAACACAGCTATTGGCAATTTCGCCGGGGGCTCTGCAACAACGGGTTCTGGTAACGTCTATATCGGCGCAGGAGTCCTTGGTGTTGCTGGCGAGAGTAACAACACCTATATCGCCAATATTAACAACACCTCGGTAAGCGGCGGGGGCACCGACTCGGTGACCGTGGATTTAACCACCGGTTTACTTGGTCATCTAAGTTCGTCGCGGCGCTACAAGGAGGGTATCAAGGCAATGAACAGCGACAGCGAGGCGCTCTACCGACTTAAACCGGTCACCTACCGCTACAAGAAGGAGATTGACCGGACCCAGTCGCCTGCCTTTGGGCTTATTGCTGAGGAAGTGGCCGAAGTGAACCCCAACTTGGTAGCGTGCAATTCGCACGGCCAGGTGGAGAGCGTGCACTATGAAATGGTGAACGCCATGTTGCTCAACGAGTTCTTAAAAGAACACCGTAAAGTTCAAGAATTGGAAGCGAATGCTCTGCGCCAGCAAAAGCAAATTGAAGCGCTTGCTGCAGGCCTACAGAAAGTGAGCGCACAGCTTGAAGTGAGCAAGCCTGCGCCGCAAACCGTTCTGAATAATCGCTAGAGCTGTCAGCCGAAGCAGCCTTATTTTCCGAAATGAGCCGTCGCGCTTCAGTGCGTGGCGGCTCTTTACTTTACGCGGATACGCTTAAGGTTCTTTGAAATCGCCTTTGTGTCTGTGCACTTCCATCAGTTTGCCAACTGCATCATAAACGTTGATCACGGCGTCGTGCGCCCGGCTGTAATGCTTCGCGTAGTCGATTGCGTTCGGGGCATTTAAGTACCATAGCCCGCCAAACGGCAGGGCGTCTGAGATCAGATCAACGCGCGTTTATCTTTGCGCGGGCGAACTTCGTAAACGTGCCTGATCTCGCTCACGTTCAGTGAAATGCTTGAAAGATCAACACGGCTATCACCGTGAAAAATCCGATCAAGAAAATGGCGATGATTATTTGCGCCCGGATTCGCTCACGCGGGGAGTCTGGTTGCTGGCGCGGATAGATCACGATATGCCCGCGTGTCATTACCCGATTGAATTGTCGGAAGAAGTCACGCAAGAAATCACGCACGCCGGGATTGAATCACAAAGCACCGGAGGATGTGAAGCGTTAATGAGATCGGCCAACGCGCCGGATCAAGTTACGCCAGCTTTTCTTGGCGGATCGCTGCGATGCAATTCACCGTCATAATCACGTTCCGGATTGCCGAATATGATGCGCGCGGCTTCGCCGAGGCCGACGTTTGACAATCGAATCGTAGAACCATCCTGCAAAAAGCCGGTGACTGGCAGTGTTTGGATGGAACCCGTCTGCAATAGTTCCTGTACCGTCCCAAAGCGGCCATAGATCGATTGCTCCGTATATCGTGTCGCGATACCGCTGCCGAAAACCCGAAATCATCCTTGCATATTGGGCATTGAACTCAGAATAAGCCGTGCGATAGCCAGCGTTCTGTGCCGGCGTGGCATGGGTCTTGTAGAAGGTCGTTTTAGTAATGTCGGGCAGGTTCGGCATGAACACTTTTCGGAAACCTATTTGATGCGCCAGATCGATTCCTGAAGTGTAGCAAGGCCATGCGTCCGGGGTCAGTGGAGGAACAAGATTTGGAAACAACCAAATCACGAGCAACGCCTTTTGTCTTGCTCTTGCCGGACGAAGCGGGATCGCTGGCAACCGGCGCAACTGAGTAATCAGTCCGGGTTTACCTTCAACATCAAAAAGTTGAGCACTCGCCACCGCGGCATTTCTCGCTTGAACAAAACCTAGCCTCAGCTTTATCGCCAACATCCCCGGCCACATCAAGGGAGCAGTTTGCGGCGTCGTCGCGCTGTAAGAGTTTCCGATAATGTAAAGCGCGTTTATTGCTTTGTTGCGCGGTTTCACTCGTCCAGTGTTCCGCCACCGGAAGGCAAAATCAGGGTTTCAACCCAACTTTCGGCCCGGTATAGTACCAGCGAGAGCGCGAGGGTTTTTAGGCCATCACCAAAAGAGAGTCCGACATGCTTAGGCGGGGAAATGGGATTCAGGGGTTTAGTGATATCCATCTGTCCTGGTTTCATATCACTCTGTCATTGCCGTGTGGAGAGCAAAAAAACAGAATCCAGCGCATGAAGTATTGGGAAATCAACGCAACTCCAGTGAATCTAAAATAAGTACAGCACCTTACTTCGTCCGTTCGGCGCGCTCGACTACCAAAAAACGTTCAAGAGTGCTAATCCTTCCCGCCGCTTTTTCTTTTCGCCGCGCGGCAATCAAAAACGATTCTAGCGCGATCCCGGGCAGCCCTATCTAACGCGATAGCCGGAAACCTGCCAGTGCCCGGACTCTTTGGTTAAAGTCACTCCAAAAACACAAACTTTGCGCGTTATATCGCGCACGATTTTCTGCAGTACACCGGTGAACGGCCGGAAATGACTTCTCTCTGGGACGCCGAAGCCCGCGTATGTGAAACGACGGCGGCATGGTGGGGAAGCCAACAAGAACCAAACAGAAAGAAACAATAACTATGAAGATAAAGTTAGCGAAGATGATAATGAGCTCTCTGGCCTTCACCTGTACGTTTGGGTGTCTGGTTGCCGCGCTGGCGCTGGACAGGCCCGGTACTGCGCCGGCGGCGCCGGGGTTCCCCCAACCTTGCAGCGTGGGGACACTGCACGGCTTGTATCTGTGGACCTTCGACGGGTACGAAAACATCGGTGGGAACCTGGTGCCGAAAGCCGTTATGCAAGGCACCCGGTTCAACGGAGATGGTACGACGTTCAATGAATTCGGCACTGTAAACATCGGGGGCTTTATTATTATCGACGTGAGCGGACCGGGAGGAACCTATACGGTCGCAGCAGACTGCACGGGCACCATCTCAATCCCTAATGGCCCAAGCTTTAACATTTACGTCAGACCAGGTGGACAGCAGCTTTGGACTACCCAGATTCGGGGAGGTGCTGGCTCCGCTGGACTGACCGTGGGAACGGCGACACGGGCGCCGCAGTAGTAAAAGCTCCTCGGCTGTTACGACGACATCGAACGTCTGAACGACTGCAGGCGTGGCACGTTCTAACCGCGCTACTCCTGGCTCGCAGCCCGGGCTATGTCGAATTGTAGCAACAAAGTAGTAACAGCAATTCATACACGAGGGGAGACAAGAGCCCTCTCAAGGCTGGTACACGGGTTCGACTCCCGTACGCGCTGCCAAGCGAAACGGAGATCAGGAAGAGTTTTAAGCACATTAAGTGCCATAGACGGCCCGACGTTCGCTACGCTTCGGAAAACCTGATGATCTTGCGTGACCTTTGCTCAGGCGGTTCAATCCCGAACCATTCTGACGCATGATTATGGCGGTCCAGTTCGCGGTAGTTGGTAAATAATTTAGCCGGGCTGTTGCCCATCTCCAGCGCGATGCGACCAGCATCGGGCACAAGCGATAGCCGATATGTCGCGTAAGAATGGCGTAGACAGTTTGCCTTCCATGGAATGCCCAGCCGTTTCGCAAATTTAATCGCGCTGTCCACTGTACGTCGGCTCTGAAATAACTTCCCCTTACTGCCGCGGTACGCTTCAAACCACTTCGCCAGATTGGGCTGAATTGGGACCAGGCGACGCGTCGCAGTCTTAGCGTTGCGCGCTTTCACTTCGATCTGGCCTTTCTCGAAATTGATTTCACGCCAGTCCAGCCGGAGCAATTCGGCAGACCGGATCCCAGTGAATGCCCCAAGCACGAAGTAAAGCTGATAAAGTGGCTTTGATTTTCCGAGAAGCTTTTTGAGTTGGTCCGGCGTTAAAATCGCGATTTCGGCATCATGATCGCGGACCGTTTCCACATCGGCCGCCTCTGTTGTTTCACCTTTGGGCAGATAACCTCGGCGCCGAGCGAAATTGAACAAAGTGACAATCGCCTGCCGAACGTTATTGCGGGAGCCAGGACCGACTTTGAGACTATCGAGCCAGCGCACGATCGCACCAGTGTCGACACTGCCGATATTGGTCTGAAACGAATTGGCAAAGCGAACCAGGTAAGTCCGCAATGTTTCAATGTAGCGGTCAGATAATCGGGCCTGTTTCTTTGCTTCTAGAAGTTCATCAACAAGATCCCCTACCCGTTTCTCAGCTGTCTTCTTGCGCTTCCGCATTGCGACGTACTCCTCGATTGCGTCGTGCAGCGGAATGCCGAACGGCCGGAGCAAATTTTTCGCGGCGATGTAGCTCTGCCAGTCAGCGGCGCTCAAAGATAAAAGTTGGGCCCGATCTTTTTGAAGGGCGGTCGCAGTGTCTGATGCAAAATCCCATGCATCCTTATATCGACTAAAATTTTTCCTGAGCCGCTTCCCGTGCAAAGAATAGGCGACGGTGAAGAGCTCGTAATATTTCCCTTTGTACTTTCGACTCTTGTGCCGATAGATCTTGATCCTCGTGTTGCCACGCTTAACCGCGATGACGGTTTTCATTAACGCGGTCTTTTCAGGCGGCTCAAGATTCCGGTCAGAAGTCCAGTCCTAGCACGGCCGGCGAAAACAAACTTCCTTTCCTTCGCCCTGCGCCCGAATTCGGATTCAAGCTCCAGCTTCCATAATCCCAACCCGATCAAGAATTGCTGTCTTTCCTTTTCTGTCATTTTGTCCCTCCTTTCCTTTTTTAGCCTTTTCTTAGACGCTCCAGGATCCTGGTCAGAAGAAGTCCACCAGTCATATGCTCCCTCTCGGCCATCCGTCGTCTGGCTTCCCGCTTAAGTTCCGGCGACAGCTTCCAGTATGTAATGCTCGGGCTGCAGTCTTCTGTTAGGACTCCCAGCTCGATCAATTGTCGTCTCTCCTTTTGCGTCATCTCGGTTCATCCTTTTAAGCACGTTTAAGCACAGAAAATGACACGAGCCGTAACTTCTTGCAACTCAAAAAGAAAAATTTTTGTAGTGAAGTAAGTTAGTACTGTTTTTTTTACACCCGTACACGATGCATCGCGCAATGATTCGCGCACGAGTTGTTTTCAGGCCAAGAAACGCCGTCGTCTCACATCACTATGAGCCACAAACCGCTGTCCCGGTGAGCGTCAGCACGCCCCGACAAACTCAACAAAGCTGGTTGGGATTTGAGCTGGATTCAGCTTTGACGGAACGCATCGTCGAAAAAATCGTCGTCTCGCTGACGCATTGACCCACAGGCCAATATGCTCGTAAGGGCGTGTCACGCGGCAAGATCATCCCTCCCCTTATCGTGCCTGGCCAAACTCTACCAAGTTGCCATCCGGGTCAACTGCCAAGGCATCTCGCTCTCCCCACGGTCGTCTCGTCGGACCTTCGATCTCGAAGCCTGCCTGCTTGAGATCAACACACGCTGCGTCCAAGTCCTGACAATCGATCTCCACATGGAATGGTCGCTTCCGATCATGAAGCAGTCCCAATCGGCCGCTACCCACGCGCAGCAGGGCGAACGTGCCGGGCATATGATAAAGAATCGAACTGTCGGGTATTCGCTTGTAGAAACTTAAAGACCGCTCGACATCGGCCACGTGCAAGGTCAAACCAACCAAAGAAATATTCATAGCAATTCTCCCAGGATTAAAGGCCAAACCAGAACACATAAGCCACTGCACGGCGAAGTGGCAAGTATGCTGAACGTGCGCCCCCTCTTCCGACAAGCGACCCCTTCCTCAAAATATCCCTACAAGGTGAAACCCAGGTTTGCGGCAATAATAATAAGAAAGAGATCAAGCAGGCCGATTTTCCAGCTGAAGCGCCAGAAAGCGACTCCCGCGAGCCCTAAGCAGGCGACGCTAAGCACTCCGTGCAAGATCTGTCCTCCGAGTGTCCTAAATATGCTCGCTTGCTAAAACCAGCGAATCCTGTGATCGCACCAAGAATGATGGTGGTAGCAGTCAACCGGAAAAGTGTAAGCCACATAAGGTGTCCCTTAAAGGAAGCAAGCCTTGTACCCAGAAAATGAAATTCCCACTGACAATTAGTAAATATCTATTTACTGCTGACTTACAAAGTAACAGAATGACGAAACTTTTTCGAAGCATGGAGTACCCAATCGTAAATTGTTCTGACGGTGGTAAGGGTTTCCTACGATTGGCGCCGGGCGGACGCATTTCATGTGGGGCCGCTCACTATTTTCGGAACTTCGTTGCGCTGTTTCCGTAGAACACAGTGGCGAGCAACGTGTTTCGTTTCCGCGTGGCGCTTCTGCTGGGGCTTGGTCGCGCGTCAGGGAACACGAAAAGCGTACGACAGCGCCCGAAACAAGGGGAACGGTGTGGTGCGGACACGGCTGAACAACAGATTGTCATCGCGAAGTGCAGGAGTGCTCCATGGCGAATCGACGGCATTATGAAAAAGAAGAAGATCGAGACGCATAGGATCGGGCTGGTGGGCCAGGCGCCATCGCGACGAGGCGACCCCCGCAGACCACTGGCTGGCCCGAACGGCCGAAAGATCGCACGGCTGGGTGGAATGAGTTATGACGAGCTTGTCGCGTGTCGCCGCAAGCATTTGAACACGCACTACGACGGGAAGCGCGACAAACGCGAGACTTTTGATCACGCGAAAGGCAACGCCAACGCCGCCGACATTCTATTGGATTGGCGCGTCGAGCGCATCGTTCTACTCGGTAAGAACGTCGCGCGCTGCTTCGGCTTCGGCGACGTGCCTTTTCTAGCTGAGGTACGCATTTATGGACGCCGTTTTTTGATCTTTCCGCACCCTTCTGGCATCAATCGGTGGTGGAACGAGCGAGGAAACCAACGGCGGGCTCGACAACTTCTGCAGCGGTTCCTGCGGGGCGAGACGGTTCCGGTTGGATTCCGAAAGAGTGACGATTCCTCTCGAACGCGGTCGCAGACAAGTTCGACACGCACGTCCGCGAACGGCTCCTGTGGTACGATCTTCCGTCCCAAGGTACCGCGCACTTCGCGCGGTTCACGGCGTTACGCGCGATGAATTCCTAGCCCCTCGCAGCTGGGACGCGAACGCTTTTTTGGTGCGTTACACGAGTCGAAAGTGGTCTCTAACGCTGCTTTTCCTCGCAGAGATTTTGGAAACGCGGATCGGTGCGCAATGGATCCCACATCGGATCGACCCGTAAAAGCGCCGGCGTAACTGGTGTTACACCGTGACCCCAGGTACCGTAGGGCGCTTGTAACAGGTCGCTGAGAGTTGAGATCGCACGGCTATTCTCGCCGAACATCATCTGGATTAGTGCCTGGTTTTCTTCAAGGCCAGGTCCGGACACCGGACCTTTTGCACGCGACAGCGTAGTTGCGCGCTTGACTGCCTCAAAGGCAGGCGCCTTGTCCCCTATCACTGCGTAAGCTTGAGACAGCGATACCGCACGACCAACGTTGTCAGATTGATCTCTGTCGAGCTGTTCCAGTGTATTACGCGCTTCTTCAGCGGTTGTCTTTGCGCCACTCGTATCGCCAGCAAGGCGCTGCATTAAAGCAAGCGCCACCTAGTCGGAGGCCTTGAGGAACTGAGAACGGGAATCGACCTGAATCAATCGGGCTTGCAGCAATCGAATTGCCTCGCCGTAATTTCGTTCGAGTCTCAACTGAGTTATTTTGATCGTGAAGGTACTCTGGGATGGAGTCTTAAAAGTTATTGGCGATAGGAGCCTGGCAGCTTCTTCCAGATTACCCTGAGCTTGATAAATGCTAGCCTTTGCCGCTATCACATCCTGATCGTTTGGCTTAATGTTTAGCGCTCGGTCGTAGAGCTTTAGCGCTGTTGGGAATTGTCGAAGCGCGGTGTAAGTCTGTGCCGTGCTCATGAGTAACTCTACGTTACGTGGATCCAAGACGAGGGCTTCTTCGAACCAGGTGATGCTTTGATCCCAGTGTCCCTCGCGCCGTGTAACATAGCCAAGTGCCCTTGGTGCGTCGCTGCTGCCCGGCAACATCTTGCTGGCGCGACCGAAGGTGATTTTGGCTGACGCGTAATCACGCAGAACCAAATACTGATAATAACCCAGAGCGAGCAGGGTCTCCGGAGAATTCGGCGCCAGCTTCTGCGCATTTTCTAAAGCGTCTTTGGCTGCCTCGCCCCGGGCCCGCGTCGTAGCATCGACGCGGTCAAAATACAAAAGAGCATCCACCCTAGAAAGCCGCGCCCAAGCAACTGCAAAATTCGGATCAAGTTGCACTGCTCGCTCATAAAAACCGACGGCTTCGTCAGATCGGCCAGGAAGGGAGTAACTGCGTGCTTCAAAAGCCACGCCGCGCAGGTAAGCATCGTAGGCTTCAGGGTTGTTTGTCGGTTGCATTGCTAATGCTTCTTGCTCGCGCGTGGTTAGCTTTGCCTGTAACGATGCCGCTATTCGCTTGGCGATCTCGCTCTCAACCCCAAAGATGTCAGTTAACTTCCGGTCGTAGGTATCTGCCCAGAGCGCCGAGTCACTTTGCTGTTGACCAGTTGAACATTGACCCGCACCTGGTTGGCTGCCTTTTGCACGCTGCCTTCAACAATGTTTGCTACGCCGAGCTGCCTGGCAATCTCGCGCAGATTCCTCGGTTTGTTATAATATTGCTCGGTGGAGGTACGCGAAATGACCTTTAAGTCTGCTATGCTGGCCAGCCTTGTTAGGATTTCCTCTTGAATGCCCACTGCGAAATAGACGTTGTCGGGATCGGTGCTCAGATTTTCGAACGGCAAAACCGCGACTCCGTTTGTTGCTGAATGAGTGACAAATTCACCCTTCCAAACGATCCGCCCCGCAACTGCGACCAATGCGATCAGGGAGACTGCCAGTAGCGCGGTCGTCGGGTTTCGTCGTGCCCATTTTCGAGCATGTACGAAGAGTCCGCTTCGTTTCGCGCGGATTGGTTCGTGCCTTAGCCAGCGTTCGAGATCCTCCGTCAGCGCGAGAGCGGAAGAGTAACGACGCTTGGGATCCTTTTCGAGACACTTCAGACAAATTGTAGAAAGATCGCGATCTATCTTCGGATTTAGCAAGCGCGGTTGTCGCGGCTCAGTGTTTAACAGGAGCCTGATTGTCTCGTAAGCTGTTCCTCCAGCAAAGGGTGGATGGGTAGTCAGCAATTGATAAAGCACCGCACCAAGTCCGTAAACATCAGTTGCCCTGGTAAGTTCAGCGTTGTTACCGGCCGCTTGTTCCGGTGCCATATAGCTGGGTGTGCCCATTACTTCCTCCGTGCGTGTCACGGTGCTTCCGGTCTCGACCAGTCGGGCCAGACCAAAATCAGTGAGCAGCGGTTCGTCGTTCTGATCGAGCAGGATATTTCCTGGTTTGATATCGCGATGAAGAATGCCGTGCGCGTGCGCGTAATGAACAGTGCGCGCCACTTTGGCAATCAATTCTACCACCCGCTTGATAGACACGGGCTTGTGTTTGATCACCTTATCAAGCTGGCCGCCGTCGACGAATTTCATGCTAAAGTAACAAAAGCCATCGCGTTCGCCCACGTCGTAAATGGGCACAATACCGGAATGATCCAGGCTGGCAGCCGCCTGGGCTTCGCGACGAAAGCGCTTCAAATGCGCGTCCGTAGCCCAGGGACCCAAGCCTATGACTTTGAGCGCGACGGTGCGATTGAGACTCTTCTGTCGCGCCCGATAAACCACGCCTTGACCGCCACGACCGATTTCCTCCAAGCAAATCGTAGTCACCGAATTCCATGTTACTGTGCGAATTTCCTCCCCTCAACGGGGCGGAAGCCCGCAAAGGCATTACGGGAATCCTGCCAAAATTGTTGCCAACCTGAAAGCGCAATGATTCGCGCGTGACTTCTTCAAGTTCAAGGCAGGCAGTCAGCATCTCGTTGGGCTACCGAAAGTGGGACAAATGCAACGGACCAGTGGTCGAATTCAAATGCACGTTCAATTCTGAGGTTTGTGTACCGCAACGTACGGGAGCACCGCGCGCGCGGCCCGTCATAAAGCTTCGGCAAAGCGAAATGTTACAATTACGTGACATCCATGCGCGGGTCGGATATAGATACGGCGCCAAATGCTTATCAACATCACGAATAGAGAGCGTGCCACGATACTAGCCGCACTGCGACGATGGCATAGCTATCCAGCAGCCAGGGAAGCCGACTCGATCGCCACATGCGGAGGCAAATGCAGGCCGCTGGATAACTCCGAGATTGAACGGCTCTCTCAACGTATGACGAAAGCAGAAAGCAAACGCGGTGCTGCGCCAGTGTCTAGTCAATCAGGCAACGGTGCCCGGAAGCGGAAAGTCACTGAACTGCGCGATGAATCTTCTTTGGTCACACGCATTGCTGCAAATCAGGAAGAGGAATGCCACCGGGTCGGCCGCCGGCGAAGGGCGAGCTGTCGCGACGGCACGGACCCGCGTTTAGCAAGAATCAGGCTACTTTTTGGGAGTGCAAATATCGACCTTTCACTTAATCACCGATGATCCCAAATTAGCGTGCGAGTCGACTGGACTAAATTCGAAGGACTAGCATCGGTACGCGTTAGCGATGATCTCCCGGTACTTTCACGCAGGACGATTTCTTCTCAAAGATCGCGCAGAGGCCCTGCTTGTAGAACGCCAATTGAAGCCCGTATTGCTTCGCGAACTGTGCGATCTCTAATTCCCGGTTCGTCTCCATTCGAGTCCGGTAAAGGTCGCGCCTCGCGCCCGGCAATTGTTTTCTCGCAAACAACGCGCAACAAACTGCGAGGGGCAGAATTCGTGGGGACTTAACTCCGGCGCGGGGTAACATGAAATCAGCACGGCCTCCAAGAACCGCCTCTCGGCACCCAGTGCATGCTCGCCGCCCGCACCGTTTCGTGTGCTACAACAGACGCGGTCGTATGGCCTTTTGCCAAGTGCAACTAGTAAAAGTTCAACCGAAAAGGCCCAGTTGCGTAGTCGGCCTTATAAATGACGCGCAAGACAGTTTTGGACGAAGGCGCATTCCACTACGACGACTAGAGATGGCGAACATCGAAGCAATTTGCTCGGCAAAGACGCCTACTCCTGTCATACGCGTGTGCCACTGGGAATTATTGAGCCTCCTTCCTCGCAAATGTCGAATGCGTCCCAGCACCTTCTCTTTCCGATCCGGAAAGTGTTCCTCGAGCCAGTGTTCGAATAACGGCGCTACCGCCCATGGAAGGCGGATTATTGTGTATCCTGCAAATTGCGCACCTGCTTTTGCGCATGCGTCGAGGATCTTCGGGACCTCGTGGTCTGTTAGCCCGGGAATAATTGGCGCAACCATCACGCCTGTTGGAATTCCTGCACTACGAAGTTGCCGGATCGCATCGAGACGCGCTTGAGGCGACGATGTTCGCGGTTCAAGAACTCGCTGCAGATTGGAGTCCAATGAAGTCACTGAAATGTTAATCGCAGCAGCATTATGCGCTGCGAGTTCGCCCAAGACATCGACGTCCCGTGTAACAAGTCGGTTCTTCGTAATGATCGCCACCGGGTTGCGAAATAGGGCGAGCACTTCGAGACAGCTGCGTGTGATGCACAGTTTTCGCTCGATCGGCTGATACGGATCGGTCACGCCGCTCAGGACCAGTGTTTGCGGCTGCCATCGCGGAGATTCCAACTCTGCGCGCAATAACTCTGGTGCGTTCGTTTTCACCATGATCCTGCTCTCGAAATCGAGCCCAGCGGAAAACCCGAGATATTCATGTGTTGGCCTCGCGTAACAATAAATGCAGCCGTGCTCGCAGCCGCGATACGGATTCAGGCTGGTCTCAAACCCGACGTCGGGGCTGTTGTTACGAGTGATGACCGATTTGGTCCCATCACGGAAATACTGTGTTCCGCGCCCTGGTCGCTCCTCGTTTTTTGGATCAACATCGACGACGTCATGATCGTTAAGATCAATATGCAGCTTCTCGAACCGATTTGCAGGACTCCATGAGGCGCCGCGTCCCCGAATGAACTCCCTGCTTTGCGGAGTTTCTTCAACGATGGGCCGGAACTTTTTTGCCACTGAGTAAGTTCACATGAACGTATAACTATGTCGAGTGCAATTCTCTTAACTCGCGAGCTCCATCGGAAAGACCAACAGCCGGCTGTGCCAGGCGACTAGTCGGCTTGCCCAAGCTCCGGTCGATGGCACGTTATAGCCCGGTCGCCGACCGCGGCTGGCGTCAACGCCGCCGGCTTGAGCCCGGAGGGGTGGCAGAGCGGTTGATCGCGCCGGTCTTGAAAACCGGAAGGCCGAAAGGTCTCGTGAGTTCGAATCTCACCCCCTCCGCTCCATAGATTATCAAGCACTTACGCTAGCAGCCCTCAAATGCATAAATCTGAATAAAGGAAAATGTTACCCCCAGACGCGACCGCACCGGGG
>Ga0066903_100001184_pt1 | contig 18577 bp, 18 predicted proteins | sample PanSoiMetaGPlot1_FD_67491 | JGI IMG/M metagenome (GOLD analysis project Ga0066903, IMG submission 67491) | Tropical forest soil microbial communities from Panama analyzed to predict greenhouse gas emissions - Panama Soil - Plot 1 (version 2) | ecosystem: Environmental > Terrestrial > Soil >... | reverse complement strand
AATCGAGTACGCGCAGGCCGACATTCTCAAGCTTGCATCGATTGATCGCAATTTCGATGTCATCGATGCGAGCGGAGTTCTGCATCACATGGCGGATCCCCTCGAGGGCTGGCGCATTCTGTTATCGCTGCTGCGACCCAATGGGCTCATGCATCTCGGCCTCTACAGTGAAGCTGGGCGAAACGACGTTATTGCCGCACGGGCGTATATTGCCGAACGCAAGTTTGGTTCGACACCGGCCGAAATCCGGCGCTGCCGGCAGGAATTGCTCGGCACGCCACTTGCAAGCGTCACACGCTTTGCAGACTTCTTCGCGACCAGCGAATGCCGCGATCTTCTATTTCATGTGCAGGAGGCGCGATTGACCATCCCGTCCATCCAGGCTTTTATCGCTTCGCATCGTCTGAGATTTATCGGATTCGAATTCGAACAGCCGGCGACGCAGCACTATCGCAGCCAGTTCGGCAAAGCCGGCTGGTCGCTGGCCGATCTCGATCGCTGGCACGAGCTCGAAACGAAATTTCCCGCCACGTTTTCCGGTATGTACCACTTCTGGGTGCAGAAGATGTAAGCGCATCCGTCTCGGCTAGGCTTGTCGCCGCAAGTCGTGGTCACCTGACCCAGGGTCTATCAGTCGTCATGCCCGCGCTAGTCAGCGCAAGTCGGGTCTACCCGACTTGCGACTTCGTATTTAGAGTCGAAGCCGGGCAAGCCCGACTTCGGTGGCATCCACGTCTTTACGGCGCGGCAGTCACTGAAGACGTGGATGGCCGGGACAAGCCCGGCCATGACGTTGATATGTCTGAACTTCGATCTATTCCGCCAGGCTCATGGGGACTCGGCGAAACCATGAGATGCCGGTGCGAGCCCAATCAGTTCGTGCACAACGCACACCATGTCAGGCTGAGAGTCACAGGCATTTGAAAACGCACGGCACCGGGCCAAGCCCAGCGGCGCGTCCCCGCAAAAAGAGTGCGAACTAGCCTTGCATTGACTGGCCGGCGCGGTCGTGCGCAATTGCGCGGCCGTGCAGTCAAGGCCATTCAATATCGCGCAGGCGCTGCAGGAGGCGCTAGCCCTGCATCAGCAGGGTCGCCTGCGCGAGGCGGAAAAGCTGTATGCACGCGCCCTCAAGGCAGCGCCCGGCAATTTCGACGCGCTCCATCTGCTCGGCCTGATCAAAGCGCAAAGCGGCCAGATGGGAGAGGCCTACCGGCTGTTGTCGGCAGCGATGAAGATCAATCCGAATGTGCCCGACGTGCTGGTCAACTTCGCCAACGTGCTGCACGCCCTCAGGCGTTACTCCGACGCGCTCGCGTGTCTCGACAAAGCGCTGGCGCTGCGGCCAGACGACCTGGAAGCGACGCTCTACCGCGGAAATGCCTTGAGCGCGATCGATCGCGCGCTGGAAGCGGTTTCATGTTACGACCGAGTGCTGGCCAATAGCCCGGCGCGCGGCGACGCCCTTCTCAATCGTGGCACGGCACTCGCGAGGCTTGGGCGCCACCAGGAAGCCCTCGCCGATTTCGAAGCGATCCTCGCGCGGGCGCCGGACAATGCCGAGGCCTTGTACAATCGCGGGACTGCGCTGCTTGATCTCGGCCGCTTCACCGACGCCCATGCAAGCTTCGACAGGTTGCTGGCGCAAGCCGCTCGACACGCCAAAGGCTGGAACAACCGCGGCCGTGCCTTGCAGGCGCTCAATCTCCATGCCGAAGCAGCCGCGAGCTTCGAAAGGGCCATTGCAATCGACAAAAACTACGCCGACGCACATTCCAACCTGGCACTCTCATTGCTAACGCTCGGAGACTTTCGGCAGGGCTTTACCGAGTACGAATGGCGCTGGAAACGCGCTGGCATGTCCGATACGCGCCGCAGCTACCGCGGCCGGCTCTGGCTCGGAGAGTTTCCGCTCGGTCAAAGGACAATATTGCTTTCGGCCGAACAGGGTCTCGGCGACACCATACAGTTTGTTCGCTACGCGCCAATTCTCGCGCGCAGTGGAGCAACCGTCGTCGTCGAAGTGCAGCCTGAGCTGAAAACACTATTGGCGGCGGTCGATGGCGTTGCAGCGTGCCACGCGCGTGGTGAGCCGCTGCCTGCTTATGATGTCTACTGTCCTCTTGGCAGCCTGCCGCTTGCGCTCAAGACCGAACTCGCGACCATCCCTGCCGCCATTCCATACCTGCACACCGACGATGCGCGCATTGCAAAGTGGCGGCCGGCGCTCGAACATCTGCGAGGAAAGCGCGTGGCCTTTGCGTGGGCGGGACACGCGCGTCATCCCAATGACCATAACCGATCAATCGATCTGAAGCTGCTCGAACCGTTATTCGCTCTCGAAGGCGTGTCTTTCATCAGTATCCAGCGCGATCTCCGCGACGGCGACGCAGAGGTATTGGCCAGGTACAACGTCACTCAGTTCGGCGACAAACTTGCCGATATGGCCGATACCGCCGCGATCGTAGCGTTTGCAGATGTCACCATCGCCGTGGACACATCGGTCATCCACCTGGCCGGCGCACTTGGCCGCGACGCTTGGGTGCTGTTGCCGTTCTCGCCCGATTGGAGATGGACGCTCGGCAGCGAGCGCAGTCCCTGGTACCCGCAGGTCCGGCTGCTACGCCAGCCACTGCCCGGCGACTGGCCTAGCGTGATCGCCTCGGCGCGCGACGCGCTGTCGCGCGTCGGCGTGACACGGTGATACTGCGGATCAGGCGGCGACGCGGATGGCAGCGCGGACCGGTGCCTCGGGATGCGCCTTGAGCCAATCGCGCGCCGCACGTTGCGCACAACCGATCTCGGAATCGCTCATCTGCTCGGCGACTTCCCGGCGTCGCTGTGCGGCATCCTTGTGGCCACGCATCGCCGCGATGTTGAACCACTTGTGCGCCTGCACCAGATCTACCGCGACGCCCGCACCCGCGGAATAGACCATGCCAAGGCCGAAACAATCCTCGGCATTCTCAGGTTCGGCGCCCCCCGACGCCATTTCCATGCTCGTCATTTCAGCTTCCCCTTTTTCTTACGGCCGCGCCGCCGCAAGGCTGCCCGGCAAATCGTCTCCCTGTTGCCCGACGTCTTCCGTCGAGCGCCGCGATCTTCGGGATAAAATTTGAATGGCTGTTTAAATGTTGCGATGAATCGAACGTGAACGATGGGCTTAAAATGCCGTATTGGCACCGCAAACAGGCGGTTTCGGGCCGCATTGAGAGATCACTAACCCAACTCATTCAGCGTCAGCTAACCACCAAGTAATCTCGCAGACGAACTCCGGGGGCTGCACCGCGCCGCCTTAGCGACACGAGGTCCTTCATATCAATCCCCCGAACAAGGGACGCGATCGCGCCGTTTGTCGTCTACGGTCACATGTAATCCGCTCGTCCCTGCGAAAGCTTGGCAGCGGTTGTGGTTCTGGATTCCCGCTTGCGCGGGAATGAGCGGAATTGGGAGGCCGCTTCCCGCTTTCCCGTTCGTCCCCGCGCAAGCGGGGATCCAGAGTTGTAGGTCACCGAGTTTGAATTTGTGCCTGGACTCCCGCCGGAGCCTGTCCTCGCCAAAGGGTCCGGGAAGTCCGGCCCGATGATAAAGGCGGGGACGGGAATGAGCGGGGGATGTTGCGTGCGATTGCGTTCCTCGTTGGTCCCCGCGTAAGCGGGGACCAAGGGGCAACAAACTCCGAGTACATAATTCTGGATTCCCGCTTACGCTGGAATGACGGTATAAAATTCAGGCCTCAAACTGCTCTTGCGCGCTGATTGAACAGTACTGCCTGTACCTTCGGATCCTTCATATCTATGCCCTGCCGCAGCTCGAGCCCAAGCGACATGCCGCGCTTCACCGCAGGACGCGCCTTCATTGTCTCTAGCCAGCGCTTGAGGTTCGGGAATTCGTTGATGTCCTGTCCCTGACGCTCCCATCCATTGACCCAGCCGACCAGCGCCATGTCGGCGATGGAGTACTTGCCGGCAATGAACGGCCGATCCTTGAGCCGGAAATTCATCACACCGTAGAGCCGATTCACTTCATCGACATAGCGCTTGATCGCGTAATGCAGCGTTTCAACGGCGTAGTTTTTGAAGTGGTGCACCTGGCCTGCCATTGGCCCGACACCGCCCATTTGCCAGAACAACCACTGTTCGACTTCAACGCGCGTCCGCTCTTCCGCCGGATAGAACTTCCCAGTCTTGCGTCCCAGATATTGCAGGATCGCCCCAGACTCGAAAATAGAGATCGCTCGACCTCCAGGACCCTGCGGATCGATGATCGCCGGCATGCGGTTATTGGGTGCAATCCTCAGAAAATCGGGATTGAACTGCTCGCCCTTGGAAATATTGACCGGCTTCATCACGTAGGGCAGGCCGCACTCTTCAAGCATGATCGAAATTTTGAAGCCATTAGGCGTCGGCCAATAATAGAGCTCGATGGGCTTTGCGGCCTTGGATGATGTCTTCTTTTTCGCTTTTGTCCTGGCCGCCTTGGAGGCGGGTCGCTTGCTCTTTCCGCGCGCCATATCGTGCTCCATTCCTAAATTGTTTTTCGAGAACAACCGCATGACGTGTAAGCGCCAAGGCCGCAATTCGCAACGCCAAGCGCGTTTCATTCGATCGCACGATGGAGAGTACAACTTATGCGAGTTATCGTGTCCAATAGGTTGCGGACTGCGGCCGATCGCCGGCCGGCGGATTCCGCGGCTATGGAAATAGGGAAATGAACTCATGCTCAAAGTTATGATTGCTGCCGCGCTCGCCGTCGGATTGATCACGGCACCAATTCCGCAATTTGTGTCGGCCGCCTCTGCGCAACAGCAGACGGCTGCCTCCGACAAGAACGCCAAAGTGAAGAAGGAGCCAAGCGCAGGACAGCTCGCGGCGCGCCAACGACAAAAAAAATGCGCAGCCGAATGGAAAGAGGCAAAGGCCGCAAAAAAAATTGAAAACGGAACGACCTGGCCGAAATTCTGGAGCGCGTGCAACAAGCGCCTCAAGGCGGCATCAAACTAAACCTGGATAGGTTGAGGCTTGAACATTTCAACGTCATGGCCGGGCCTCGTCCCGGCCATCCACGTCTTTGATCTGCAGCAGTCGGAAGACGTGGATGCTTCCGCAAGATTCAAGGGTCGTAAGTCTCGCGGACGAAGAGCTGTCGCCGAATTTCGAAAAATTCTGTTCTGATAAAAGCGGAGGGCGTCGGCGAGACTGAAATCTCGCCGACGCCCTCTCATGTCATCCGGAACCGGGGCGCCGCAGGGCGATCGCATTGCGCCAATCACTCCATGGCGCGCACCGGCCCGTATGACTCAATCTCCGACACGTAAGGCCGAAGATCGGGAAGCTGCGTCAGACTAAAGCTTCCGCTTCCGGCGCTTCGTCTTCTTCGCTGCTTTCGCCGCCGCCTTCTTCCTACGTTTAGCCATTGCTGCCCTCCTAGCCATGAAACATGGCGGGTGTCGCATCAGCACGCGTCGCGAATCGACACGCACTGACACTCGGTTTACTACAGCACGGCAAAAAAATGAACGTTATCGCCCAATGAAACGGGCTTGCGCGCAGCTTACAGCGAGCTGTGACGCGATTTCACGACAAGTGCACCGGACATACGCCCGTGCGCGCGGCGCGCGGCAAGAATTCGCGCGCAGTGCGTACAAATCGTACAAAGCACTATGAAACAAGGATTTTTTTGACGACAAACGTTCGCTGCAGAGGCGCTTCGACTAGAAATTTTTCGCGCGAGACGCATTGGACTTGGCGTTAACGCTGTTTGCAATCAGCATGGTCGTGCGGTGCAAAATTTTGCACAGATGAAGGTGCAAAAGGCTGTCAAGCCCCTGAAATCGGTCAAACCGGGCCGAATCGGCACCGGGTGATTCGGGGCGGCTCGACGGCGTCACGCGAGCAAATTGTCCCTTGGACGGCCGACGAAACGAGCTCGTCAGCAAAGATTTCGTACGCCCGCCATCAACCAATCGAAAGCCGTGGTGGGCCCGGCTCATGCGCGAGCGCTTTAAAGACCAAGCTTGCGTTTCAACACATCGTTGACAGCTTGCGGGCTCGCCTTACCCCCAGATGCTTTCATCGCCTGGCCAACAAACCAACCGACCGCCTTCGGATTGCTCTTGGCATCGGCAACCTTATCCGGATTTTTGGCAACGATATCGTCAACGACCTTCTCGATCGCCGCGATGTCAGTCACTTGCTTCATTCCGCGCTGCTCGACGATCGCGCGCGGATCGCCGCCCTCCTGCCAGACAAGTTCGAACAAATCCTTGGCGATCTTGCCGGAAATTGTGCCGTCGGCGATTAGGTCAAGCATCGCGCCAAGCTGGTCGGCCGATACTGGTGAGGTTGCGATGTCCTTGCCTTCCTTGTTCAGGCGCCCGAACAATTCATTGATTACCCAGTTTGCGGCCGCCTTCGCATCGCGTCCCTTGGCAACTGCCTCGAAATATTCCGCGGTTTCGCGCTCCGCCACCAGCACGCCGGCGTCATAAGCCGACAGGGAAAACTCCCTGATGAAGCGCGCTTTTTTTTCGTCGGGGAGTTCAGGCAGACGGCGCTTCAGTTCTTCGACGTAAGCCGCGTCGAGTTCGAGCGGAAGCAGGTCGGGGTCAGGAAAATAGCGGTAGTCGTGAGCCTCTTCTTTGGAGCGCATCGACCGTGTTTCGCCGCGCGCCGCATCGAACAGACGCGTCTCCTGCTCAATCGATCCGCCTTCCTCCAGAATCTCGATCTGCCGACGCGCCTCATATTCAACCGCCTGACCAATAAAGCGGATCGAATTGACGTTCTTGATTTCGCAACGCGTGCCAAGCGGCTCTCCGGTCCGGCGCACCGAGACATTGACGTCCGCGCGCAGGTTGCCTTTCTCCATGTCGCCGTCGCAGGTACCGAGATAGCGTAAGATCGAACGAAGCTTGGCGATGAATGCTTTGGCTTCGTCGGACGAACGAAGGTCAGGCTTCGACACGATCTCCATTAAAGCGACGCCGGAGCGATTGAGATCGACATAGGAGTTCGCTGGAGAGCGGTCGTGCAAACTTTTGCCGGCGTCCTGCTCGAGATGCAGCCTCTCAATACCGACGGTAACGCTGTCACCGCCTTCGAGGTCGACCGTAACCGCACCCTCACCAACGACCGGCGATTTGTATTGGCTGATCTGGTAGCCCTGCGGCAGGTCGGGATAGAAATAGTTCTTACGGTCGAAAACCGATTTGAGATTGATCTTCGCTTTCAGGCCTAGCCCGGTGCGGATTGCTTGACGCACGCATTCTTCGTTGACCACCGGCAACATGCCCGGCATCGCGGCATCGACCAGCGAAACGTGACTGTTGGGCGCGCCGCCGAACTCCGTGGACGCACCAGAAAACAATTTCGCCTTGGAGGTAACCTGAGCATGGACTTCCATCCCGATAACGACTTCCCAGTCGCCAGTCGCGCCTTTCAGAAGCTTCTTGTTGGCATTGGGCCGGGTGCCCATATCGTTGCCGATTCTATTTGCGGCTGTGGCAGTCATTCCGCATTCGTAGCGTGTCCGGTCGTTTTCGCAAAGCTGCCTTGCTAGCACCGCAGTGTGCATTCCACGAAATGGCCCGATTTCTGCAACGATTTTCGCCGAATTCGCGGCGCAAGGCCGGGGCAGATCGGAACATGCCCGTGTAGCAGGCGTTGGAATAGCGTCATGAACAGCAGCAACGGCACATTCGGCATCCTCATCGGCGGCGTTGTCGCGGTGATGGCGGCCATTTTCATCCTGAGCGGTGGTGAATTAGGCGGGAAGAAAACCGTGGAGGGGGATCAAGACCTGCCCCCAGTCACAACGACCGACAAATAATCTCACCACCACGGCTTCGGACTGAAATGACCGGCGGCCTTTTCAATGACCGTCGCGAGCGAGAACAGCGTCTCCTCATCGAACGGCCGGCCGATCAACTGTAACCCCAAAGGCAGACCTTGCGAGTCGAGGCCGGCGGGCACGGCAATACCCGGCAGCCCCGCCATGTTCACCGTCACCGTGAAAACGTCATTCAAATACATCTCGATGGGGTCGGCGCCGCCCTTTTCGCCCAGTCCGAATGCGGCCGAGGGCGTAGCCGGCGTCAACATGGCGTGCACGCCGGCCTTGAAGCAATCCTCGAAGTCCTTCTTGATCAGCGTGCGCACTTTTTGCGCACGCAGGTAATAGGCATCGTAATAGCCCGCCGAAAGGACATAGGTACCGATCATCACGCGGCGCCGTACTTCTCCACCAAATCCTTCGCCGCGCGTCTTCTCATACATATCAATGACGTCGCGGCCGGCCACACGCAGCCCATAACGCACGCCGTCATAGCGGGCAAGATTGGACGAAGCCTCGGCCGGCGCCACAATATAATAGGCGGGCAAAGCGTACTTCGTGTGCGGGAGTGATACCTCGACGAGCTCAGCGCCCGCGGCTTTCAACCAGCCGCGGCCCTGCTCCCAGATTTTATCGATTTCGGCCGGCATGCCGGCAAGCCGGTACTCTTTCGGAATGCCGATGCGCAGGCCCTTCACTGATTTGCCGACGGCGGCTTCATAGTTGGGGACAACAAGATCGGCACAGGTCGTATCCTTCGGATCGGGACCCGCCATCGAGCGCATGAGTATCGCCGCATCGCCCACGTTCCGCGCAAACGGCCCCGCCTGATCGAGCGACGACGCAAAAGCAACGATCCCCCATCGCGAGCAGCGGCCATAAGTCGGCTTCATGCCGACGGTGCCGGTGAACGCCGCTGGCTGGCGGATCGAACCGCCGGTGTCCGTGCCGGTTGCGCCGAGACAAAGCTGCGCGGCCACCGCCGCTGCGGATCCCCCTGATGAGCCGCCGGGCGTGAGGGGCGTATTCGATCCCCGGCGACGCCAGGGCGAATGCACAGGCCCGCAGTGCGACGTCTCGTTCGATGACCCCATCGCAAACTCGTCGCAATTCGTTTTGCCGAGCAGCACGGCGCCGTCACGCCAAAGCTGCGACGTTACGGTGGACTCGTAGGTCGGCACGAAATTGTGGAGGATGCGCGAACAGGCGGTCGAACGAACGCCCGCCGTACAGAAGAGGTCCTTTACCGCAAGTGGCACACCTTCCAATGGTCTGGCACTGCCTGCTGCGATCCTTTTATCAGAGGCCTTCGCCATCTCGAGCGCGCGGTCCTGAGTCTCGAGCACGTATGCATTGAGAACCCGCGCTTTCTCCATCGCCGCAAGATACGCGGTGGACAACTCGGTTGCGGAGAAGGATTTCTTCTTCAACCCATCGCGCGCCGACGCCAGACTCAGCGAGGTCAGCTCACTCACGGCAAACTCTCGTCCGACGATCGGTGCGGGCGCGTGCGGCGTTTTCGTTTGGGCGGCTCGGTCGGCGCTTCGCAGATAAAATCGCTGTCACCCTCCGGCACGATTTTTTTCTTCGATGCACTGCGTTCGGCTTCGAACGCATCGATCATGGACCAGTAGCCAAGCTCGCAGGCGATGCACATCGGCTACTCCACCACCTTAGGTACAATAAAATAATTGTCCTGGCTCGCCGGCGCATTCCTGACGATGTCCTCCGCAATGCCCCCATCCGTCACTTCGTCGGCCCTCTTCTTCATCGTCATGGGCGTCACCGAAGTCATCGGCTCGACACCGTCAATATTGACCTCGCCAAGTTGCTCCACAAACGCAAGCATGGCGTTGAGCTCGTCCCTGAGATGTTCGATCTCGCCCTCGGCTACTGCGATCCGGGCGAGATGCGCGATGCGGCGGACGGTATCGGCGTCGACGGACATTGGGAATTCCGGAAATGGCTTGCGCCAGCCTATAGCAGAGCCGCTTTCATCACGACAACCAGCTCAGACAAAAGCCTTTTTATGCCCTCTCCGCAAAAGGTCCTGCGTTTGCGAGGCAAATGTTCGGATCAACTCCCCTGCTGGCATCTCTCGGCCCAGTGGCGCGGCCTGACCCGCCAGCATCGGCGAGAAATTGCCGGACCCCTGCGCCTGGGCCCTTGCATGCAAAGGAGCGAGGGCGCCGCTCGCGAGCGGGAAGTCCGGAACGATGTCGCTGATTGGGCCAAGTTCGCGAATTGCGCGATTGATGAGGGCACGCGCCGGCCTGCCGCTGAAAACGTTCGTGAGTACCGTGCCGATATCGCCGGCTGCCCGCAGGGCTGCACGATGCGGAGGCAGTGTTTTCGCTTCCGGGCAAAACAAAAATGCGGTCCCAAGCTGGACGCCCGCAGCTCCCATCGTCAAAGCAGCCGCAATGGCACGGGCGTCAGCGATGCCGCCGGTAGCAACGACCGGCACCTTCACGGCGTCCACCACTTGCGGCAACAGAGCGAATAATCCGACCTGCGTGGCAATGTCATTGCTCAGAAACATGCCGCGATGGCCGCCAGCTTCAAGGCCCTGGGCGATTACAGCGTCGCAACCACTCGCCTCCAGAAAGCGCGCCTCTGCGACGGTCGTCGCCGTGCTTATCACCTGAGAGCCGACAGCCTTTACGCGCGCAACAAGCGCCGCATCCGGCAGACCATAATGGAAGCTCACCACATCCGGTTTGAGCTCCTCGATAACGGCGCACATCAGCGGATCAAAGGGCGCGCGGTTCGTCGTCGGCACCGGTGCTGCCGGATCGATGCCCATCTCAACGTAATACGGCTTGAGACGCTCGCGCCATGCATGCTCGCGCGCATTGTTGGGTATGGGCATCTTGTGCACGAAAAAATTCAGGTTGATTGATCGGTTTGTTGCAGCAGCACGAAACTCCGCTACCTGAGTGCGCAACTGCTCCGCGTTGAGCATGCCGGCGGGAAGCCCGGCGAGCGCCCCGGCTTTGCCAACCGCGATTGCAAGCTCTGAGTCCATCACGCCGGCCATTGGCGCCTGCATGATCGGATGATCGATCTTGAACAGATCCAACAATCTTCTGTCTGACCACATGATCACAACAATAGGGCGACTTTCCGCCGGCAGGAATTCGCAATGGATTGACCGAGCATAGGCGCTCCGGCGAAGGCCGTTAATGCACGTTTTAAAAGAACACGGGCAAGCGGTTGAAGAACCAGCTACCATTTCGCCATGCCTGCTCGCACACATGACCGCTATCCGTACTCCGCTATCTCCAAACGCCCGACTTACGACTGGCCTGAAAGGCGCCGTCTGGCCGTTTATGTGGCCCTCAATCTTGAATGGTTTTCGTTCGGAGAAGGGCTTGGCGCCGAGCTCGCACCGGGCGGCCCACAGCCGGATGTGCTCAATTATGCATGGCGTGACTATGGGAATCGGGTCGGGGTTTTCCGGCTTGCGGATCTGTTTGGCGAGCTGAGGTTACCCGTTTCGCTTCTTGTCAATGCGGAAATGTACCGTCACGCTCCGGACACGATCAGGGCATTCCCGAACGCCGAGATTGTCGGCCACGGTCGCAGCAACTCAGAGCGCCAAGGTGAGCTCACCGAAGATAAAGAGCGCCTGCTGATCGAGGAAACAACTGCCGCAGTTGAAAAGCATACGGGCAAGCGTCCGCGCGGTTGGCTCGGTCCATGGATTTCGCAATCCCCGCTGACGCCGGACCTGTTGCAGGAGGCCGGCTATCGCTACCTGCTTGACTGGTGCCACGACGATCAGCCGGTCTGGATGAAGACGCGCGCAGGGCGCATTCTCTCCGTGCCTTATCCGCAGGAGCTCAACGACATTCCGCAAATCATTGCACGCAAGCGCGAGGGCTCGGAATTCGCCGACATGATCGTCGACGCGTTCGAGGTGATGCATGCGGAATGCGCAAAGCGTCCGCTGGTGATGGGCATCGCGCTCCACGCCTACATCGTCGGCTGGCCGCACCGCTTCAGACACCTGGCCCGCGCCATGAGACACATCGCAAGCCGCGTCGATGAGCGCGTATGGTTCACGACGGCAGGGGAGATCGCGGATTTTGCAGAGCGGCTGCCCGCAGGTACCGTACCCTGACCATGGCTGCCATTCTCCCCCTCACGGAAGCCGCCGCGCATCTGCCCGGCCGCGGGATCCTTATCGGGCTCGATCTCGGCACCAAGACCATTGGCGTTGCCACCAGCGATCCTGATCGAAAACTGGCAACGGGCGTCGAGACCATCGCGCGCAAGACTTTCACCAGCGACGCGCGGCGTGTGCTCGCCCTTGCAGCCGAACGTGCAGCCGTTGGATTCGTGCTCGGCCTGCCAATCAATATGGATGGCAGCGAAGGACCGCGCGCACAGTCAACCCGCGCGTTCGCCCGCAATCTCGCCAGACTCACGGAATTGCCAATCGCTCTCTGGGATGAGCGCCTATCGACCGTTGCGGTCGAGCGCGAGCTGATCGCCGCCGACGTCAGCCGCAGAAAACGTACTGCCGTGATCGACCAGCATGCCGCCGCCTTTATCCTGCAAGGAGCACTCGACCGGTTAGCGAGAATGTGATTCTCGCCGCCCTGCGGAGTCGCGAAATAGTGGCGAAAGACGGAAATCCTGTCATCCCTGGTAACCATAAAAAAAGGCCGCTCGGAAGAGCGGCCTTTTCTCACGCACGACCTTCCCTCAGCCTAGCGCTGCGAGTCGATCGAAAAGTTATTGGTGTTGTGTTGTTGCGACCACCGGTCACCGTAATAGCCATAACGATAAATGGGCGCCGGTGCGTAGGCATACGAGTCGTAGAGCCCATTGTCATAAGTATAGCCCGGGACATAGGCATAACCCGGTTCGTAGACGTAACCCGGATCGCCGTAATATCCGTAGTAGCCGCCATTGTAGGCAACCGAACTGGCGATTGCCGCCCCGGCCACCGCGCCTATGCCAAGTCCAATCGCCGCCGCATTGCGCCCGTTGCGTGCTTCACCTGGCGATGCCACGGCAATCGCGAGCGCGCCGGTGAGTGCCATCGTGGCAGCATATTTTGAAACTGTCTTCATATTGATCTCCTTTCCGTGCCGGCTTTTCGCGATATCGGAGGCCAACACCGGAACAGGCAACGAGGTTCCTGTCACGCGCGCCAATTGACCGCGCTGGAACGTCAGATCCGTTCACGAATATGTGGGGGAACCCCGATCGGCGAAGGCGAAGCATTAACGATCTGGACGAGCGTTTGTGGATCTGCGGGCAATGCCCTTGCCGTGGCAGCCGGTTGCGCCTATAGGTCTTGCTTTAATGACCATTGCGCCGAAACCCTCGTTCGTCCTCAGCAGGCGGCATTTGTTGGGGATCGAAGGGCTTTCGCACGGCGATATTTGCGGCCTGCTCGACCTTGCCGAAGAATTCGTCGAACTCAATCGCCAGATCGAAAAAAAGCGGGCCTCGCTTCGCGGCCGCACCCAGATCAACCTCTTCTTCGAAGTGTCGACTCGAACGCAGGCCTCGTTCGAGCTCGCGGGCAAGCGCCTCGGCGCCGATGTGATGAACATGTCGACCAGCTCGTCTTCCATGCGCAAGGGTGAGACGCTGATCGATACCGCCATCACGCTCAACGCCATGCATCCTGACATCATCGTCGTGCGCCATCATGCATCGGGCGCCGTCGAGCTGTTGGCCCGCAAGGTAGACTGCTCGGTGATCAATGCCGGCGACGGCTCGCACGAGCATCCGACCCAGGCGTTGCTGGACGCACTCACGATCCGGCGCAACAAAGGCCACATTGAAGGCCTGCTCGTTGTGATCTGCGGCGATATTCTACACTCGCGTGTCGCGCGCTCGAATATCATGCTGCTCAATGCGATGGGCGCGCGCGTGCGCGTCGTCGCTCCCTCCACGCTCCTACCTCCCGGAATCGAGCGTTTCGGCGTGGAGGTGGCTCGCGACATGCGCGAGGGCCTCGCCGACGCCGACATCGTCATGATGCTACGTCTGCAGCGCGAACGCATGAACGGCTCCTACGTGCCGTCGATGTCGGAATACTTTCACTACTACGGCCTCGATGAGAAAAAACTTGGCTATGCGAAACCAGGCGCGCTGGTGATGCACCCGGGGCCGATGAACCGCGGCGTCGAAATCGACTCGATCGTTGCTGACGGCGCACAGTCGCTGATCCGCGAGCAGGTCGAGATGGGGGTGGCGGTGCGCATGGCTGTGCTGGAGGCACTTTCACGGAACTTGCCGAATGCGTAGATCGTGTGTGGCAAGCATTCGAAACGCAGCGACCTGGAATCGAGATACTTGCATTGGGGATCGATTAAGGATTCCTGGTTGCCGACCCCCGGCGTCCGGAATGACCGAGTGTGAAAAATGATGTTGTCCGAACGGCGTCCGATCCTGCTCGCCAATGGGCGGATTGTTGATCCGTCGCGTGATCTCGACATCGTCGGCGACCTGTTGATCGCGGACGGCGTGGTTCGTGAGGCAAAGAAAGGGATAGGCGCCGCCGGGGTCCCGGAAGGCACCGATGTGATCGACTGCCGTGGCAAGCTGATAGCGCCAGGTCTGATCGACATGCGCGCTTTCATCGGCGAGCCCGGTGAAGCCAGCCGCGAAACGCTCGCTTCCGCGAGCCAGGCCGCAGCAGCCGGCGGGGTCACGACTGTTATCTGCCAGCCTGATACGTCGCCGGCAATCGATGATCCCGCCACGGTTGACTACGTGCTTCGTCGCGCGCGCGATACGGCGGTTGTGCATGTCCACCCGATGGCGGCGATCACCAAAGGCCTTGAAGGCAAGGAAATGACGGAGATCGGCCTGCTCAAGGCGGCGGGGGCCGTCGCCTTCACTGACGGCGCAAAAAGCGTAACGAATGCGCAGGTTATGCGCCGCGCCCTCACTTACGCGGGCGACTTCGATGCCATGATTGTGCATCACACCGAGGATCCGAACCTGGTTGGCGACGGAGTCATGAATGAAGGTGAATTTGCCGCCCGCCTCGGGCTGCTTGGCATTCCGAAAGCAGCCGAAGCAGTGATGCTAGAGCGCGATATTCGTCTCGTTGCACTCTCAGGCGGTCGATACCACGCGGCATCTGTCACTTGCGTCGACACGCTCGAGGAATTGCGCCGCGCCAAGGATGCCGGGCTTAACATCAGCGCCTCGGCTTCGATCAATCATGTAACGCTCAACGAAAACGACATAGGGCCTTATCGGACCTTCCTGAAGCTGGCGCCGCCATTGCGGCCGGAGGAGGACCGGAAGGCGCTGGTCGAGGCGGTCGCTACCGGGTTGGTCGATGTCATCATGTCGGACCACAATCCGCAGGACGTGGAAACGAAGCGCCTGCCGTTTGCCGAAGCCGCACCCGGCGCGATCGGGCTTGAAACCATGCTGGCCGTAGGCTTGCGGCTGGTGCACAGCGGAGAGATCGGATTGACCGCTTTGCTGCGTGCCATGTCGACGCGCCCAGCCGAGTTGTTGGGGCTTGCGGGCGGCACGCTCAAGAGCGGCGCAGCCGCTGACGTAATCGTGGTCGACATAGACGTGCCCTGGGTTCTCAACCCGGACGAGCTCAAGTCGAAGTGCAAGAATACGCCCTTCGATGAAGCGCGCCTCACCGGGCGTGTGGTGCGAACGATCGTTTCAGGCAGGACCGTCTACGAATACGTATGACCACCCTGTTCGCCTTTGCCTTCGGCTATCTGCTCGGCTCGATACCATTCGGGCTCTTGCTGACGCGTGCGGCGGGCGCACCCGACATCCGCTCTGTCGGCTCGGGAAACATCGGTGCGACGAATGTGCTGCGTACAGGCCACAAGGGGCTCGCTGCGGCGACGCTCTTTTGCGACATGTTCAAGGGTCTGACCGCAGTGCTCATAACACGACACTTCAGCATGGATCTGGCGATCATCGCCGGTCTCGGGGCATTTCTTGGTCATCTTTTTCCGGTCTGGCTAAGATTTAAAGGGGGCAAGGGCGTCGCAACCTATATTGGCGTGCTCGCCGGACTCTACTGGCCCGCCGCACTGGCATTTTGCGTCGCCTGGCTCGCCGTTGCGGCGATCACGCGCTATTCCTCGCTAGCCGCGCTGGTCGCCAGCGCCGTCACCCCGTTAGGCCTCTGGTTCTGCGACCTGCCCAGTGTCGCCCTTCTCTTTCTTTTCCTAACGGTCTTATTGTGGGTCATGCATCGGGCAAATATCGCTCGGCTGCTCGACGGCAGCGAAGGCAAGATCGGTCCAAAAGTCGCCTAAACTACTGGTTGTATCGAGACGCGATCGGTTGTAATTGTCCCGCCGGGGGGTGCCGGCGGGTGACCACTTGAACAATCGGGCGGAGCTTAACGACGAAGAGCGTCTCGACTGGATCCGCCTCATCCGCAGCGACAATGTTGGCCCGCGTACGTTCCACGATCTTGTCCGCCACTACGGTGGGGTTCGCTCGGCGCTCGACGCTCTGCCTAACCTCGCACGCCGCGGGGGCTCGACGCGGACGCTGCGCATTTGCTCACGCAACGAAGCAGAAACCGAACTGAGGAGCGCGCGCGCAACCGGGGTCGAACTCTTGGCCCTCGGCGAACCAGATTATCCAAAGCGACTGATGATGATCGACGATGCACCGCCTGTCATCGCTGTACGGGGCCATTGCGATGCATTGGCGCGACCATCAATTGCCATCGTCGGATCGCGCAACGCCTCCGCGGCCGGCCTGAAATTCGCGCGACGCATTTCGCGTGAGCTCGGCGAGGCCGGCTTATCGGTCGTCTCCGGGCTCGCACGCGGCATCGATGCCGCCGCCCATCAAGCCAGCCTCGCTACGGGCACGATTGCCGTGCTTGCCGGAGGCCACGCGCGTATCTATCCGCCCGAACACGTTGAACTGTTGGAAGAAATTGCAGTCAATGGCGCCGCCATATCTGAAATGCCGTTTACCTGGGGGCCTCGGGCGCATGATTTTCCCCGCCGCAACCGTCTGATCTCCGGCCTTTCACTCGGCGTACTGGTGGTTGAAGCGGCGCGCCGTTCGGGGTCGCTGATCACGGCAAGGCTTGCCGGAGAACAAGGACGAGAGGTATTTGCCGTACCTGGGTCTCCGCTGGATCCGCGCAGCGAAGGGACAAACGGCTTGCTCAAGCAGGGTGCCACTCCGGTGACTGAGGCCGCCGACGTGATCGCGGCGCTTGAGCCGATTCTTGGCCGAAGCATCGAAGTCCCGTCAGCACAGGAGCCATCTCAGAAATCGCTTGGTGTTTGCGATGCAGAAGCAAGCGCAGACGAACGCAACCGCCTGATCGCGCTGCTCGGACCAGCACCCGTTTCGATCGACGACCTGGTTCGGCTGTCACGAAGCTCAGCAGCGAACGTACGCAGTGTCTTGCTGGAACTTGAAATCGCCGGACGTCTGGCACGTCACGGCGCTGGGCTGGTATCATTGCTGTAATGTGCGATAGGCCATCGACCCACCGGATTCACCCATGATCATTCGATACCTCGCGGCCTTTGCGATCTTTCTTTTTCTCCAGGGCACTCAAACACACGCGGAAGAGCAGTCCTTCACGGCCTTCGTCGCCGAACTATGGCCCGATGCGCAAGCCAAGGGTATCAGCCGGGCAACTTTCGATACCGCGCTTAAAGGCGTCACGCCCGATGAACGTGTCATTGCAGCAACGAAGCGCCAGCCGGAATACGGCAAACCGTTCGGCGAATACGTGAATGCGATCGTCTCGAAACGTCGCATCGCGGATGCACAACTCAAGGCACGTGAATGGACTAAGACGTTTGACGCCGTTGAAAAGAATTTCGGAGTTGACCGCTGGGTTCTCCTTGCCCTGTGGGGTATGGAATCCGATTTCGGCGCCGAAAAGGATCGCTGGGATGTGTTTCGGTCGCTGGCTACCCTCGCCTACGTGAAGTATCGCCACCCCTATTTCCGTAACGAATTGCTCGTGGCAATGCGCATCATGCAGGACAACAAATACACACGCGAACGGATGGTGAGCTCCTGGGCAGGCGCGATGGGCCAGAGCCAGTTCATGCCGACTAACTTCGTCGACTATGCCATCGACTTTTCCGGCGATGGCATAGTCGATATCTGGGGCAATGTGCCCGACGTGCTCGGCTCAACAGCCAACTATCTGCATAAAGGGAAATGGAATCCCGCGCTGCCGTGGGGCTTCGAGGTTATTGTACCAAGCGGCTTCGATTACATGCGCAGCCGCGCGACTTTCAAGGAATGGGAAACGCTCGGCGTGCGGCGCGCCGACGGCAAGCCATTTCCTTCTTCCGGCCAAGGCATCATCTTCTTCCCGAGTGGTGCCGGCGGTCCAGCATTCATTGTCACTGAAAATTTCGACGTGTTGAAGGAGTACAACAACTCCGACGCCTATGCGGTTGCAGTCGGCCATCTTGCCGACCGCATGCACGGCGGCGGATTGATCAAGACACCCTGGCCGAAAGACGACCGTCAACTTTCGCGCGATGCCCGCATCGCGTTGCAAAAGAAATTGTCGGAACTCGGCTACAAGGTGACCGATTTCGAGGGCCACATTGACTTCGATCTGCGCGACAACATCCGTGCCGAGCAGAAAAAGTTTGGCATGGTGATCGACGGCACCCCGACCACCGCCCTACTGGACCGGCTTGGGGTAAAAGTCCGGTAACTCGAAGACCTTGCGCCGCCCCGGCGCGGTCCACGTAATGCCCCACCCGGTTGCTTTTTCAGG
>Ga0066903_100001183_pt1 | contig 18579 bp, 14 predicted proteins | sample PanSoiMetaGPlot1_FD_67491 | JGI IMG/M metagenome (GOLD analysis project Ga0066903, IMG submission 67491) | Tropical forest soil microbial communities from Panama analyzed to predict greenhouse gas emissions - Panama Soil - Plot 1 (version 2) | ecosystem: Environmental > Terrestrial > Soil >... | reverse complement strand
CGTACAGCGTCCGGCGCTGTGCGCGTCAGAACCAGCCGACGGGCTGCTCGTTGAGATTGATGAAGACCTGCTTGACGTTCAGGTACTCGTCGACGCCCCACTTGCCGAGCTCGCGCCCGAAGCCGCTCTGTTTGTAACCGCCCCACGGCGCTTCGACGTACGTCGGTTGCATGTGGTTCACCCACACGATACCGGCGCGCAGCGCCTTGACCGCACGCATCGCCCTGAAGATGTCACGAGTCCATACGGCGGCGGCGAGGCCGAAGTAAGTGTCGTTGGCGATGCGCAGTGCGTCCTGCTCGCCCTCGAACGGAATGACCGAGGCGACCGGCCCGAAGATCTCCTCGCGCGCAATCGTGGCGCTGTTGTCGACGTCGTAGAAGATCGTCGGCTCGACGAAGAAGCCCCGCTCGAGGCCCGCGCCAGCCGCTCGTCCGCCGCCGAGCGCCAGCTTGGCCTCGCGCTTGCCGACACTCTGGTAGTGCTGCACGCGCTCGAACTGTTCGCGGCTGACGAGCGCGCCCATTTTCGTTTCGCGGTCGATGCCGGGCCCGACCTTGATCGTTTTCGCCTTCTCGACCATCGCGTCGACGAAGCGCTTGTAAATCGGGCGCTCCACGAGAATGCGGCTCCCCGCCGAGCACACTTCGCCCTGGTTGATGAAGACGCCGAAGAGGGCGCCGTCGACGGCGGCCTCGAAGTCGGCATCGGCGAAGAAGATATTCGGCGACTTGCCCCCAAGCTCGAGCGACAGCTTCTTGAGCGTGCCCGCCGCCCCACGCATGATCGCGCGTCCAACTTCGGCGCTGCCGGTAAACGCGATCTTGTCGACCGTCGGATGCTCCACGAGCGCGGCGCCAGCCGTTTCGCCGACGCCCGTGACGATATTGACGACGCCGCCGGGCAGACCAGCGTCGGCGAAGCTTTTGGCGAGTTCGAGCACCGTCAACGGCGTCTGTTCGGCCGGCTTGAGCACTGCCGTGCATCCGGCGCAGATGGCGGGCGCCAGCTTCCACGTCGCCATGAGCAGCGGATAGTTCCAGGGCACGATCTGTCCGGCGACGCCGATCGGCTCGCGAAGCGCGAGGCTCATCGCATTGTCGGGGACGGGCAGCACGTCGCCGTGAATCTTGGTGGCGAGGCCGCCGTAGTACTCGAAGCAGGTCGCGACATCCTCGACGTCGAATTCGGCTTCGACAATGGGCTTGCCGCTGTTGAGCGTTTCGAGCTCGGCGAGCTCGGCGGCGCGCTCGCGCACCGCGGCGGCCAACCGGAAGAGGACCCGTCCGCGCTCCTGCGCGGTGGCCTCGCGCCAGGGACCGTCGTCGAAGGCCGCGCGGGCGGCGGCGACGGCGCGCTGGACGTCGTCGCGCGACGCGTCCGGCACGCGCGCGATGACCTCACTCGTGGCGGGATTGATGACGTCGATCGTCGTCGGCGACACGGCCTCGACGAACGCGCCGTTGATGTACAGCTGATAGTCCTTCATCGATTCGTCTTGATGCCCACTATATGCAATCAGTTGACGGGATGGCCATAGGTCATCCAAGATGGGCAGCTTCGGAAAAGAGGAAAAAGAGGTTTCGAAAGGAGTTCCGATCATGGCCCCAGCAACCGTTCCCGGCGTGCTCGTGACCACAGACTGGGTCGCGCAGCACGCCACCGACGCGGGGGTGCGCGTCGTCGAAGTCGACGTGGACACGACCGCCTACGACCAAGGTCACGTGCCGGGTTCGTCCGGCTGGAACTGGACGACCGAGCTGTGCGATACGCTGGTCCGCGACATTGTGCCGATGAAGAAGCTCGAGGATCTGCTCGGCCGGAGCGGCATCGACAACGCCACCACCATCGTGCTCTACGGCGACAACAACAACTGGTTCGCAGCGTGGGCCTTCTGGCAGCTGAAGATCTACGGGCACGACGACGTGCGCATCATGGACGGCGGGCGCAAGAAGTGGCTGGCCGAGGGGCGCGAGCTGAGCACGGACAAGGCTGCCGCGGCGGCCAAGACGTATCGCGCGAAGGGCCCCGATCTGTCGCTGCGGGCGTTCCTGCCTGACGTGCAGCAGGCGGTCAAGGCCGGATCGGCGTCGCTCGTCGACGTGCGGAGCCCGCAGGAGTTCACGGGCGAGATTCTCGCGCCGCCGGGATTGCCCGAGACGTGCCAGCGTGGAGGCCACATTCCCGGCGCGAAGAACATTCCGTGGGGGAAGAACTGCAACGAGGACGGCACGTTCAAGAGCGTCGACGAGCTCAAGGCGTTGTACGACGCGCAGGGCGTCACGGCCGGCAAGCCGGTGGTGGCCTATTGCCGCATCGGCGAGCGGTCGAGCCTGACGTGGTTCGTGCTGAAGTACCTGCTCGGATTCCAGAACGTCCGGAACTATGACGGGTCGTGGACCGAGTGGGGGAACCTGGTCGGAGCGGCCGTCGAAAAGCCGTGAGGGCCGAAGAGTACGCGCGACGGCAAACCGAGTTGGCTGGGTGGGCAATTACGATCGAGACCTACCGGCTCGGGGACGTGTATCACTGCACCATCTCGAACGCCGATCCCGGCGCGCGATTCGCGCGCGCCGACGGATCGACGCGGGAGGAGGCGGAGAACGCGGCGCTCGTCAAAGCGGAGAAGTACCTGGCCCAGACGCGTAGATTCCCCACTTCGTGAGGTCTCCCACACCAGCCGGGATCCCGATCGACGTCCGTCGCCACAGAGACACCGAGGCACAGGCCACGTCGCTAGACACGGAGAACGTGACGTGTCTTTCGACGCAAGACCGCTGCGCGCGAGTTCGATGCACATTGCGCCCTCATATAGCGATTCGAGCAATCCAGGCCCGAGGTGACGTGCGCCTCACTCGCACATCCGATAATCACCCAGTGATGAACGCCTGGAAAGCGCCCCGCCGCTCGTCGATGGGAACCAGCGGAAACGTGTCGAGCACGTGCTGGAACTCAATCGCGCTCAGCTGATAAAGCCGCGCGACTTCGGCCTGTAACTGCGCGAGCCGCGACGTGTCGGGTCGCCGTTCGAGCCCGCGCGCCAGCGCGGCAATCGTGCGGAACGCCCGCAGCGAATCCTGGCGCCGCGGCACGGGCAGCCGTTCCACGATGGCAGTCGTCACGTGCGTCGTAACGCGCATGCGCACCAGGTAGTTGACGACGAAGCTGTTGAACAGGCCGCTCAGGAAGTACTGCGCGCCGAGAGCGAGCGGCGTGCGCAGGCAGAAGACGGTGTGCACCGACACGCACTCGGCCGGTAACACCGCGGCAATGAGCGTCAGTCGGTTCGTGGCGCTGGCCACGTCGCGGTAGGCAAGCCTGCGGCGCAGCGTCAACCGCCGTCCGATCACCTTGGCGGCGGCGTGCCGCGTCAGCCTGCGGTGATGAGGCGGCAGCCGCAAACGGAACGGCTCGAGGTGCTTTCCTTCGACGACCGGCAAGCCGCTGCCGGCGACCACGAAGTGCTGTCGGTCGTCCGTCGCGTTCAGTTCGCGGCCGAACCGCGCGCTCCACGACTGGTCGCTCCCGAGCGGCGGAAACAGCGTCGTCGCGCGCTCCGCGATGACCAGATCGACCGGCAGCCTCAGCTCGGGGATCGAGAGATCGTCGCCGGAGAGGCGATGAATGAGCGCCGGCGTCAGCGCGATCGGAAACGCCGCCGATCGATCGGTCGTGTCGTGGCTGCCGAGCCGATCGAGCATGTCGGGATCGTGCTCGCCAAGCCGGCAGGCGATCGTGTGCGTCGGCATGCCGGCGGTTGCGGTGAGGAGGCCGAATCGCACGCTGCGGTGGATGGGGAACACACCGCGCCGATTGTCGAAGGTGATGAGTGCGTCGATGTCGCAGTCGGCCAACAACCGGCGCCTCAGGGCGGCGCTGCCATGATCCGACGCGATGCCCGCCGGCAGGACGAGACCGATTCGCCCGCCAGGGCGCGACAGGGTGACGGCCCGCTCGGTGAACAGTTGGTACCAATTGGGATGCCCGTTCGATTGCGAGCCGTAGATGCCGGCGTCGTGCACGAACCGCACGAGCCGCGCAAGACGATCGCGCGACGAGAGGCGCGACGGGCGGCTGCCATGGTCGGCGCGCAGCATCTCCCAGGGCGGATTGCCGATGACCGCGTCGAAGCCGGCATCGTCGCGCCGATTGCCCTGAGCGTCGAAAAACACCTCGGGAAATTCGAGCTCCCAGTGGAAGAACTGCTGCGACGCAGAGAGGTCCGCGGCGGTCTGCAGGTAAAGTGCCGCCGACCGGTCAGCCAGCGGGCCACGGCCGGCCAGAAGGCGATCGGACAGCGCCTGAAACGCGGCCGCGGGAAGCGTGCCCTCCCCACTGGCGAACCAGCACGCGCACCACAAGTCCGCCACGCGCTTCCAGCGCGACAGCGGCGACTCCGGCCGATCGAGCGCGGCGAGCGCACGCTCCTTGGCCCTGACCTGTGCGAGCGCGTCGCCGGATACCGACTCGAGCGAGAAGCGAACGGGGAGAACGTCCTTGAGGACGGTGCGCACGTTATCGTCGAAAAGACCTGGCGTCGACGCGTCGGCCGGTCGGCGCTTCGTCGCCTGCGGGGGGCGCCGCAAGTTGGACAGCCATGCGCCGACGACGCTGTCGCCCGCCTGGAGGTGATGGTCGAGAAACGTGAGCGGCCGATCCGCGGCGAGCGTCGCCAGCCACAACGACAGGCGCGCCAGCTGCACGGCCATCGGGTTGAGATCGACCCCGAAGAGACACCGCTCGGCGATCGTTCGTCTGATTGACGCACGTTCGAGCGGACCGATGTCGCTCGCATGACAGCGCCCGTGCGCCTCGAGCGCCGCTTCGTACGCCCGTTCGAGATAGCGGCAGGCCGCCACGAGGAAGGCGCCGCTCCCCATCGCCGGGTCGACCACCCGTAATTCCAGGATCCGTTCGGGCGTCGCGGTCGCCGTGAGCGGCGCGAGCGTCCGCTGAACGAGGTAGTCTGCGATTGGCACAGGCGTGTAGAAGGTGCCGGTCTTCTTTCGAAGTCCCGATCCCGTTTCGAGCGTGACGCGTCGATCGGGGTGCGCCCGCGGCTGATAGTCGAGCAGCGTCTCGTACACAGCGCCGAGCTGCTCGACACCCAGGTCGCGATACGCGATACGCTCGCGCCCCGAGCGGTCGGCCGACGGCGCCGTCGACAGCGCGACGAGCGCTCGGCGTGCTGCCTCGTCGTCCACGTGGGGTCTTTCGGCCAGTGGAGTCCTCGCGGGCGAGAAGAGGCGTCCGTTGAACGGTGTGACGCGCAGGTCGCCGGCCTCGCAGCCGGCATGAGCCAGGCGCCCGATCGCCCGAAGCGTCTGCCAGAGGCCTGTGGCGGGCTGTCGTTCCGCAAGCGCGCAGAGCGCCTCGAGGCTGTAACTGTCGTGGTAGACGGGATGCCAGAGCGGCACCAGCTGGCGCGCTTCGGCGAACAGGAGAAACAGGATGCGGTACACGATCGTCAGCGCCTGTTCGAACGCGTCGGCGAGCGGCCGCGGCGTCCCTCGCTTCGAGCCTGGCGCCAGGGCGGCGAGGATGTTCGTCGACGCGGTCAGCACACCGTCGCGAAGCGAACGGCACACCGCGATGCCGTGGCGATTCGACGCGGCGACAAGCTGGTCGAGCAACGGTCCCATCTGCCGCATGACGAGCCAGCACGCTGCAAACGTCCGCTCATCGTCGGCTAGTGCGTCGACCTCGAATTCAACGTAGCGGCGCGAGTAAGGCCGTCGTGGGTCGACGATGCGGAGGTGGGTGCCGTTGAACGCGACACACCAGTCGCGATTCGACGCGATCGCGTGCTGCACCGCGTCGCGCCAGAACCGATCGAGCCGTTCTCCCCACGGCACAACCAGGAGCGCGGCGCGCTCGCTCCCAAGCAGGAGCGTGCCTCGCGCGAGGTCCGCCTCGATCCGAGAATCGGTGAGCGGCTCGAAGCCGAGCGACACGAGCAGCGGCGCCGCGCCCGCGTCGATCATCGCGCGCAGCGACGACGCCGGACCGAGCGTGCGCGCCTGTCGAAGCGCATCGGCGAATCGCCCGCGTGCAGGCTCGGCAGACTCTGAAACACGAGCAATGCGCGTCGAGAGAAACGACTCCGACAGCAGGTGGCCGCTGAAGCCGGAAAGCATTTAGGGCGCGAGGACGAGAAGAAGGGTCGAGCGGCGTGTCTGCGGTCCGCGCCGTTCGAGCACTGAGAGCTGGTGACGCAGCGCTTCTTCGAATCGGCTGGCATCGGCCTGCGCCGACATCGCATGGCGCTCGCCGCGGCGGTCGAAGAGGCCGGCCTGCATCGGCTCGATCCGTCCGAGGGTCGTCGCAGCGGCAATGGCTCGGCAGCGAGCGAGCCGCATCGTGTCGAATGCGGCAGCGGTGTCGCGCGATCCGGCGCCACGCTCCTGCATCATGCGTTCAATGACGGCGGCGAGATCAGGAGCCAGGCGTCGGATGAACGCGTCGAGCGCCGGGCGATCGTGTCGGCGCAACGCCTGCCCATCGACCGCGAGGGCGACGACCAGCCGTTCTCCGATCAGCCCGACGGCATCTTCGCTGAACGCCTCCCAGATCGTCAGCAGGCGACCGGCAAGGCGCGTCCGCGTGTGCCGGTTTCGGGCAGTGATGAGACGAGGGCCGGCCGCGAATGGCACAAGCGGTCGCCCTTCGCTTCGGGAATCGGGCTGGAACAGTCGTATCGCTGCGAGCCGTGCCGCTTCAGCAGCGCCGTCGGGTTCCACGTGGCGCGGCACGGCGGCGTGACGATCGCTTTCGTGGTCCGCGATGCCGGCGACCACGAACCGGGACGCGGTCTGTTCGTCGCCGAGCGGATCGGGCGCGCCGACCTCGGCGCGCGCGCGACTCAGGCGCTGGCGCAATCGTTCGAGCACGCGATGCTCGCCCGTCCCGCCGGCCACGAGATGGAAGGCATGCACCCGCCGGGTCTGGCCGATGCGATCGACGCGGCCGATGCGCTGCTCGAGCCGCATCGGATTCCATGGCAGCTCGAGGTTGACGACGGTGCGGCACGCGCGATGAAGGTTGAGGCCTTCGGCAGCGGCATCGGTGGCGAGCAGCAGGCGATGACGGCCGTCGTTGAAGCCGGCAATCGCCCGTGCCCGATCGTCGCGCGAGAGACCGCCATGCAAGAGGGCCATGGGCCCGCCGATCGCTTGCGCCAGAAACGTCAGCGTGTCGCGGTATTCAGTGAAGACGATGACCGGTTCGTGGAGGCGCGTGAGAAGGCGCAGAAGGGCGCGCAGCTTCGAGTCGCCAGGGGCAGCGCGCCGGGCCGCAGCGGCCATGGCCTCGAGGAGCGACCGCTCGCGAGCTGAGTCGCGCAGCGCGAGTCCGGCCCACCAATCGGCCGGCAGGTCGTCGTCTATCGCGTCGCCGACATCGGCGAGCGGCAGCACCATCTGGCGGGCGTTTGCCTCGGCGGGCGACAGCGCAGCCAGCCGCCGCGCCAGCGATTCGGCGAACGCATGGGCGCAGGAGAACGCACGCTTGTGCAGAACGCCCAGGGCGAGCCACACGTCGCGACCCGCATCGCCGCGCTCGCGCCGCACGACGGCGGTGAAGTCGGTGAGCAGGCGATGCATCCGCCGCTCCTCGGGCGTCAGGCGCAGCAGCAGGCGGTGCACGCGGCGCCCGGCCGGCAGGCCCGCGTCGCGACGCGTACGCCGAAACACGAGCAGCCCATCGCCGGTGTCGCCGATCGCGCACAACGACTTGAACGCCTCAGCATCGCCGTTGTGCGGCGTGGCCGTCAGGAGCACCACGAACGCGGCGCGCAAGGCCAGGCGCATCACCGCGGCGTGACGATCGTTGCCGGCGGCCGCCGCGTGCGCCTCGTCCACGATCAGGACGTCGCGCCAGCACGATGCGGCGGCGTGGAGCACTTCCGGACGCTTCACATAGTCGATCGACGCGACGGCGAGCGGCCACGTGTCCCATGGATTGATCCCGAACGACAACTGCGCGGCCCGCTCGCGCACGTGCCGCGCGTCGACGACGTCCGGATCGAGCCGAAACCTGGCGCGCAGTTCGTGAGCCCACTGATCGCGGAGCCCGGGCGGCGTGAGAATCAACACGCGATCGGCCGCGTGGCGGGCGCGCAGCTCGGCGACGATGAGCGCAGCCTGCACCGTCTTGCCGAGCCCGACATCGTCGGCGATGAGGATGCGTGAGCCGCGGCCTCGCACGAGGGCCAACGCCGGTTCGAGCTGGTACGGCAGGAGGTCGATGGCGGCGTCAGCCGCCGAGGCGAGGCTGCCGCGCGGCCAGTGGCTCGCCAAGGCGCGGCGCAGCACGCGTCGCCAGAAGGCCGGGCGAGCCAGACGAAGGGTGGATCGCCGCGTCACCGGTTCGAGAACGTCGAACGGGACCAGCAGCTCGCATCGTTGCCCGGCGTTGGCCGGTTCGGCGCCCGCCAGGGTGACAAGCTGGCACGCGTCGTACGCGCGAAGGTCGCTCACGCGCCATCTGCGGCACCGCGCTCGCACGAGATCGCCGACGTGCAGAATCTGCATCGCTCATGTCGGCGCCGCCGTGCAGGAATTGCGAACAACAGGCGAGCAACCGGCCTGTCGACTCACAGGGGCAAGGAAGATGCCGGCTTATTTGGCTTTCCTGGCTTCCGTGCGTTCCCGGGCCTCGCTGAACAGGACGGCGTTGAACAACAGCCGGAAGGCGGCCAGCGATTGTCCGCGATGCAGGACGCGAAATCCGATCAGCACGACACGGCCCGCGCCGATGCGTGCGTCGATCGCCGCTGCGCGGCCCGCGATGACCGATTCGCCTTCGAGCCAGCCGCTCACCAGGAGATCGCGCGGCGCATAGGTCGCGATGGTGGTCGGCATCGCGTCGCCTCCCTGCGCGTCCATCGTGATCTCGTAGGCTGAGCTCGACGCAAAGAAGCCGGCCGTGCGCGTGGGCATGCCGTACGAAAACGGGTGAGCCGCGTCGAGATCGATCCGAAGGATCGATCCGGGGCAGAAGAACCGTTCGTGGGTGTCTCGTGTGACGTCACGAACGGGAAGGTCGAACGTCTCGATCGCCCAGGCCGTCGATTGATCGATCGAAACGAGCGTGCCGCCGTCGTGCACGAATGCGATCAGCGCCTGCGCGCCTTCAGGTCCCAGGCCCTCGGCGTACTCGGCCGGGACGCTGTCAGCCGACTGGCCGCTGACCAGCAGGTCCGCAGGAATGCTCGGCAGGACGATCGCGTCGAACCGGCTCCGCAGGCCAGGCTTGTGGATGTCGGCGTTCGACAGCGACGTGAACGGCAGTTCGTACTGGTCGAACACCCAGCGCGTCCATCCTTCATCGACATTGTCCAGCCACGGCCGGTAGAGTCCGACACGGAGGGCGGCCAGCGGCCGCGAGGCGGCGCGAGCCTTTTCCTTGATGCCGTCGACACGCACACCGTGTGACGCCGCCAGGCGGGCGACGACCGGCTGGGTGGCTTTCGACGCGGGCACGACGAACGAGCCGGCGCCGTATCGATATCCGTTGACGTCGATCGCCCCCGTCAGCCACGCGCTCTTCGCTCCCGAAGCGCGGAGGCGATTGGCAGCGATCACGCCGGCGAGCCCGCGGCCGTCGACGACATAGGAGGACGGCTTCCCATCGCCGCCTACCGTCGCGGCCGCTGTCATCGCGGTCGTCAGCGGCGATGTCGCAGGCGGCTCGAACGCCCGATCGATGGTGCGCACGTCGACACCCATTTGTGCCGGGAGCATCCAGCCTGTGACGTCGTACGGGCGCTCCGCCGTCTGGTCGCGTCCGTTCTGTGGCATCGGGTAGTCCTGGCGTTCGAGCAGGGTCTTCACATACGCGCGGTACGGCTGCGCGAGGAAGACGAGGTCGCTGCCCGACGAATACGTCGTGCCGCCGGCGGCGAACGGCTGGATCGCCCGCCGGATTTCCACGCCGGCGTCGAGGAGCAGCTGTTCGAGCTTCTCGGTCGCGACGGTGTCGTGTTGCTCGATCGGCACGACGAAGGCGAACGGCCCACCGCGACGCCCGAGCTCGATCGAGCGCGCGCCCATGTCGTAGAAGGTCTGCACGATCTCCTGCCGGTATCGCGCGGCGGCCTGCAGCAGCCCGCGCGCGGCGCTCAGGTCGTAGTCGACAATGTCGCGGAGCGTCCATCGACCCCCGGGCCAGGGATGCGGGAGGTTGATGAGCGCCCGTAGATCGCCGGCTTCGACGTCGATTGGCGTGGCCACCTTCACGCGCGCGGCCTCTGTGAGCAGGCAGATGGTGTTGTGCCCGAGCGGCGCCGAGTCTTCGTAGCCGGGCGAGTAGTAGTCGTAGAACGCATTGGAGACCACGCCCGTGTGGCCATCGCGCTCGAGCTGCAGCGTGATGGCCGATCCGAGAAGTCCCGCCTCGCGCCAAATCACGGGATCGTAATTGGGGTGAATCGGATCGGCGTTGGGAGGAGCGAAGAATCGCGGACCCTCGCCGTCCATCTGGTGCATCGACAGAAAGACCTGCGGATGCCACTGCGTGTAGAAAAAGCGCGCGAGGTTCCGGCTTTCCGCGAGATTCATCATGAACGCATCGCGGTTGAGGTCGTGGCCTGCGTAACGGTGATCGAGCCACGGCATCCGCCCACCCTCGAGCGGCGTGCCCTTGTGCTTTTCGTACCAATCGACGACCAGCCGGTGGCCGTCGGGGTTGAGCATCGGGATCAGGATGACGACGACGCGGCGCAGCAAGTCAGCCGTCTCGGCGCTCTGCGATTGGGCCAGATCGAAGAGCAGCTCGTTGGCGGCCTGGCTGGCGCCGACCTCGGTCGCATGGATGCTGCAGCCGATGGCGACGACGATGGGCTGCGACGCCGCGAGCCGGCGGGCGTCGTCGGCGGCGATGGTGCGCGGGTCGCTCAGCCGCTGGTTGTCGGCGCGAATCTGGTCGAGGTTCCTGATGTTCTCGGGCGCGCTGACGATGGCCGCGACGGTGCGATGGCGGTCCGTGGTCTGACCGAGGTCGATGACGCGGACGCGGTCGGACTGTGCGGCGATGTTCTGGAAGTAGCGCTCGATGTCGTCTGCGGGGGCGAGACGGCGATCCGTGCCCATGCGGAACCCGAAGAACGCGTCAGGGGCTGGTACGGTCGCCGGCGCCTGCTGTGCTGCGAGTCGAAACGAAGCGATCGCGACTGCGGCAGCGATGAGACGAACCCGCACCGGAGCACTTTATCTGATCGCAGAGTGCCGCCGCGATGCCAACGGAATGGCCGACGTGACGGTGTCACCGCGCCGCAGTGTTCAGGACGGCCGTTTCCCGACCTCGTCGGATGTCGTCGTGATCTCGTCGAGTTTGTCCAGGAGGGCTGCGAATCCGCACTGCTCCGGATCAAAGAGGCCCCATTCATCTTGCATCGGGCGTGGCTTCTTCGGGCGCTCGGCGTTCGGCGTCTCAGGCGCCGGCCGTGTCACCGGCTGCGCAGCCGCCGTTCCGCTGGCGGTCGACGGCGCAGGTTGCGGCTGCTCGTTCCGGCGCTGCTCCTTCCGCGGCCATCGCCGTCGCGCCTTTGGAGGCTCGGGGTGGATCCGTTCGGTGTTGAGACGGCCGAGATCGGCGCGCAGTGATGCGATGAGCTCGGTCCAGGCCATCGGCTCACGTCGCGGGAGGCGAAGCGCCACAGGAGGTGGCTCAGCGGCGACCGGGACGGCCGCTTCGTCAACGTCAGTCGGCGCGGATCGGTCAACGTCGGCCGGCTTCTCTGCCACCGTACCGAAGATCTGGATCGCCGGCCACGACTGCCACAGTCCGAGCGGCACGGGCTCGTACTCGGTGAACGCGGGCTTCGGCGCCCAACCGTCGCTGATCCACTGCGCGGTCCATGGATCGTCCTTCACGTCCTGGGTCAGGAGAATAGACTCCGTCGGGGCGATCTCAGCGACATCGTGCGCTGGAGGTTTCGCGGCCGCGGCGACTGGCGTGCGTTCGTCTTCATCATCGAATTCCAGCCAGTCAATGTCCTCGTCCTGCGTCAGCTGAGTCGCGGGCTCCGGCTCCGGGTCCGCCGTCACCAGACGCAGGGGCGCGCTCACGACAGGCTCGCTCTCGAACTCGTCGATCTCGGACTCTTCGACGTGGAAGGTCTCGACGACGGGCTCGAGGACTTCCACCGCAGGGGCGGTGGCGACGGCCACCGGTTCGACACGCGCGGGTTCCTCGTCCTCTTCCTGGGTCGGCGCACGCGACTCGACTGCCTCGGCGGATTCGACTGCCAGCTGTGCGATCGCGCGCTCCACGATCGAGCGCGTCGGCTCAACAACCTCGGGGAACTCTTCGTCGAGGGCTGGCGCAACCGACTCGATGGTCTCGACAGGATCGACGGTCACGTCTGCGATGGGCTCGACTGCGGCGGGTGGAGCGGCGGCTTCGGCCGCGTCCATCGGCACCGGAGCTTCGACGAGCGATCTGTGAGTGTCCACAGGCATCGACGCTTCTTCGATGACGGCGTCGATGGTCTGAATCGGCTCGTCTTCGACGGCGGCGAGTTGCAGCGTCTCGACGGGCGGCGTCTCGATCAGCGGGAATGCCTCGATAGGCGGCGTGTCGATGAGTGGCTGCGTCTCGACCGATTGTGCGGGTTCGACGTCGATGGGAGCGATGGCTTCGAAAGACTCGCTCATCGGGGCAACGTCTTCTGCGGGTCCGACGAAGTCCTCCGACGCGGTGACAGGGAGAACGACGCTGGGCGCGACATCAACGATCTGAGGAGCCGGTGCCGGTTCCTCTGATGCCCACACCTGGTCGACCGACGCGACGGAGTCCACGGGTTGATCAACAGGCTCGTCCGCTGGCTCGTAAACAGGCGGCACGTAAACAGGCGCTGGCCCATCAACAGGCGGAGTCCAGGACTCGGCGCCTGTCGACGCCGCTGTCCAGTGATCGAACGTCTCCTCCTGTTCGAGGAGCTGCACGGACCCGTTCGGCTGTGCCTCGATCTCGGCTTTGGTCGCCTCACGCGCCCGCGCGGATTCCTGAAGACGCCATTCCTCCCGTTCCGCGGCGGCCCGGGCCAGATACGACGCGATCTGCTCGGCGAACGTCCCGGGATCGCAGCCGTCGGCTGCCGGCTTCGATCCCGCACCGCCGCCGAGCAGCGAGGCCAGCACTCCCCGTCTGGCCTCGATCCGCGGCGCCCGTCTGGCCGAGAGGACCGGAATCGTCACGATCTGGACGTGAGCGGCCGTCGCGATCACGCGCAGGGCGGTCGCAATGGCGGCGTCGTCCTGCGGCGACAGCAACGCGGGCACCAGGACGAGGTCCGGCACGCGGTTGCCGATGGACTCGATCGCATGGGCCGTCGTGTCCGCGAGGATGATTTCTGCGCCGACCGCTTTGGTGACGATAGCGGTCAGCTGCGCCGCCTGCCGGCGGTCCGGTTCGATTGCGAGGACGAGCGCCATGGGTCAGGTTCGCGTCATGAACAGGAAGAGCACGACGCCCGCCAGGACGAACCCCATCATCTGGGCGTGCGCGACGGTCTGATCGGCGGTGGCTTCGACAATAACCGTCGTCAGATCCCGAACCTGTAAGCCGGCGTTGGAGAGCTGCTCGGAGGGATGTGACAGCAGACGGTACGACACCTGGTCCCTCACTCGATCGTCGAGCATCACCAGCGTCGCCAGGAGCAACAACACCGCAACCACCGAGATGATCGCGTCGCTGACGCGCATCATCGGGATTCTGCGGGCTCTTCTTCCAATCAGCACAGCAATCGTCCTTTGTCTTTCTTCATTACCGGATCGCAAGGGCCGTTCCGCTTTTGAAATACCCGGAGAACGCCGCAAAACAGACCGGTTTTGCCCCGATTGACCACGAGCAACCAGACGGCGCGGCGGCGTGTCCCGTTTTGTCACGGGTCCACTCACACCAAAAGCGACTCCACGGTTACGAACGTGCTCGTGCCACCGGACGCAGACACGCGTTCTCCTGCCCGGTTCGCGGGGTCCGAAGGGAGTCGCAAGTCCCATGGCGCAGAACGCTTTGCGTGCGTTGGCCGTGCTCCGAATGGATGGGGCGGCACAGCTGTTGCGATTTTGTGTCCCGTTGTCGCGGGGGCGTGGCTAATCACGTGACCGCATTTCGCACACACGGTTTGCGCGTCGTGAAAGGACGCGCCGGAGGAACCAACATGGATTTCATCAATCGTCTTCGTGCGCTGGCGCGTGATACCGAAGGGCAGGACCTGATCGAGTACGCGCTGCTCGTGGGTCTCATCTCGCTGGTCGCGGTGTTCGCGATTACCCAGGCGGGACAGTCGGTGCTCGCGATCTTCACGGCGATCCAGGCGTCGTTGGCCGCTGCCGTCTAACAGGGGCTGCGTAACCTTTCGCCGGCGCCGGTGTTACGGGCCCGCCGCAGATGCGGGGGTAACACCGGCGCTGACGATTCGCAGGTGGAGATCAACATGGCTGCTGCAGTCGTTGCGCTGGTCAATCGATTCGTGGTTCGCGAGAAGGGGCAGGACCTGATCGAGTACGCGCTGCTCGTCGGGCTCATCTCGATCGTCGCGGTGGCCGGCGTGACGGCGCTGGGCAACGTCGTCAACGACGTCATGTGGCGGACGATTGCGAGCATTGTCAGTGGCCTCTGAAGCCATCGTGCTGACGGCGGTCGCCGGCAGCGGCGGAGTGAGCACGGCATTCGATCTCCGCACGCGGCGCATTCCGAACGCCTTGACGCTCGGGCTGTCGGCACTCGGGGTGACCCTCGCGGCCACGCACGTGAGCAACATCACCGTCGCGGGGGCGTTGTTCGGATTTCTCGTCGGATTACTGATCATGCTACCCGGGCATTTCATTGGCGCGACCGGCGCGGGCGACGTGAAGCTGATGGCCGCGTTCGGCACGATGCTCGGTCCAGAGCGCATCGGCATGGCCTTCCTGTATACGGCCGTCGCCGGGGGCGCTCTTGCGGTCATCGTGGCGATGCGTCGCCGGCGGCTGCTCACGACGCTCGAGAACGCCGCGACACTCGTGAAGACGGGGGGATCCAATGTGGCCGAGATTGAAAGCGCAACTGCTGACAACCGGTTCGCGTATGCGCCGGCCATCGCGCTGGGCGTCATGGTCGCGGCCCTCGGAGTCTGACATGCGGAAGCGCAACAGCGAGCGCGGCGCGGCGATCATCGAAACAGCGATCACGCTGCCCCTGCTCCTGCTCGTCTCGGTCGGCATCTTCGAATTTGGTCGCGCGTTTCAGACCTGGCAGGTCATGACCAACGCGGCGCGCGAAGGCGCGCGCGTGGCGGTCCTGCCGAATCCGGCGGTGGGCGCCGCTGAAGCGCGCGTGCGGACGTATCTCAAGAACGGGGGCCTCAACAATGGCCCGAGTGTCGGGGTCGCGATCAACAACGTGACCATTCCCATGGGTGCGACAAACGTGCAGGGCTCGCGCGTTGCGGTGAACTACCCGTTCACCTTCATCGTGCTGCAACCCGTGGCGCAGCTTATCGTCCGCGGCAGTCTGACCGGCGCGCCGATCACCATGACGGCGGTCGCAGAGATGCGTAACGAAACGCAGTTTTAGGGGACATCAATGGCTCGTATGCGACTGTTTCTCGTGTTCGCCCTGGCGATAACCGCCGGCGGCGTGTTCGCCTTCGCGACGTACAACTACGTCCAGAAGCTTCCGGGCAAAACCTCGTCGATTCCGACGAAGCCGGTGGTGGTGGCCGCAACTGATCTCCAGATCGGCGAGGAGATCAACCGCGACGCGACGCGCGTCGTCGAGTGGCCGGCCAACGCGCTGCCCGCCAACGCGTTCTCCGATCCGAACGAGGTCGTGGGGCGCGGCCTGCTGGCGCCGATGATTCAGAACGAGCCGTTCCTCCCGATGAAGCTCGCGTCGAAGGAGGAAGGCGCCGGGCTGCCGCCGGTGATTCCGGCGGGCCTGCGTGCCGTGTCGGTGAAGGTCAACGAGGTCATCGGCGTCGCCGGCTACGTGCTGCCGGGCACGCGCGTGGACGTCGTCGCGACCGTGAGCCCGAACCAGACGTCGACCGACATGACCTCGAAGGTCATTCTCACGAACGTGCCAGTCCTCGCGGCGGGCACCAAGGTCGATCGCGAGACGGACAAGAACAAGCCGGTGGCGGTCAGCGTCGTGACGCTGCTCGTCGATCCCGTCCAGGCCGAGCGCCTGACGCTGGCGGCGACGGAAGGCAAGATCCAGCTGGCCTTGCGCAATCCGCTCGATCGCGAGACGCCGTCGACACCCGGTATCAAGCCGGCGGCGCTGCTTGGCGCCCCAGCCACGACTCCGAAACCGATCGCGCGCGTTGCATCGACCGCCAAGGCGCCTGCTGCCGCGGCGCCCGACTACCCGACGGTCGAAATCATCCGCGGTGACAAGCGCGCACGCGAAGTCGTGCGGCAGGAGCAGTAGTCATGAAGATCACTCGTCCGCGCCTGGCCATTCTCATCATCGCGGTCTTCGGCTCCACGACCGTGTTCACGCAGAAGTCGTCGGCGCCGGTCGCCAAGATGGCGGCGGCACGCGAGGCGGCGCCCGCGCCAGCGCCCGCGGCGGCGCCCCTGGCGACGGCCGTCGACGCCGACACGCGCACCGTGAAACTGCTCGTCGGACGGTCGGCCGTCGTTGATGCCGGCGGGACGATCTCGCGCGTATCGCTGACAAGCGCCGACATCGCCGACGCGCTCGTCACCGGCCCCGGTCAGCTGCTCGTGCACGGCAAGGTGCCGGGCACCATCTCCATGTTCGTCTGGGATCGCGGCGGCGCGCTCCACCGGTATGAAGTGACGGTGCAGCGCGACCTCACGAAGCTGTCCGATCAGCTCAAGCAGATTTTCCCGGCCGAAACGATCCAGGTCGAGAACAACGGGAAGAACATCATCCTGTCGGGCGCCGTTTCGAACAAAGACATCATCGAGAAGGCCAACAGCCTGGCGTCCGGCTTCGTCGACAAGAAGGACGAGGTCATCTCGCTTCTCCAGATCCGCGACGGCGCCCCGAGCAACCAGGTCCTGCTCCGCGTCCGCTTCGCCGAAGTCAGCCGCAGCGCCATTACCGAGTTCGGCGCTGCGCTGGCGGCCAATGGCGCGAAGGACGGCCGCTGGTTCGGCCGGAGCACGACGGGCCAGTTCCCTGCGCCCGAGTGGGACAAAGACGGCAAGTTCGTCTTCAGCGATTTCCTGAACCTCTTCCTGTTCGATCGCAAGAGCGATCTGGCGGCGGTGGTGAAGGCGCTGCAGAACCGCGGGCTCTTCCAGAGCCTGGCCGAGCCGAACCTCGTGGCCGAGAGCGGTAAGGAAGCGAGCTTCCTCGCCGGCGGCGAGTTCCCGATTCCGATCGCGCAGCCCGGGTCCGGCGGCATCAGCATCGTCGTCCAGTTCAAGGAATTCGGCGTGCGCCTCAATTTCACGCCGACCGTCATCGGCGACCGGGTGCACCTGAAGGTGCGTCCTGAAGTCAGCACGCTCGACTTCACCAACGCCATCGTGCTCCAGGGATTCCGGATCCCCGCACTGAGCACGCGCCGCACCGAGACCGAGCTCGAGCTCCAGAACGGCCAGACGTTCGCGATCGCCGGGTTGATCAACAACACGATGAATCAGTCGCTGCAGAAGATCCCTGGCATCGGCGACATCCCGATTCTCGGCGAGCTCTTCAAGAGCCGGGCGTCGCAGAAGGATCAGACCGAGCTGGTCGTCATGATTACGCCGGAGATTCTGGCGAACAACTCGACCGGCGTGACGCCGAATCTGCCGAAGCTGGCGGAGCCGTACCTGCCGCCGATGCCGCAGAAGAAGCAGATCGAACCGCCGCCGCCGGCGTTCAAGGGCCCCTCGGCTGGTGCTGGTAACGCCACGCCTGCCGCGCCGGTGGCCCAGGCCGTCCCGACGCAGGCCGTCACGGCGAAGACGGCCGCGGAGACGATGACGGCGCTCAATCCGAACACGCGCAAGGTGGTGAACGGCGACGCCCCGGCGGCCACGAACGTCAAGGCCGCTGGCAAGCCGTCGCCGAAGGACGAAAAGGCGCTGCAGCAGGCGAAGGCCGAAAACGCCAAGCGTGCGGCCGCTCAGGCCGAGGTCGATCGCCGTGCACAGCAGGCGGAGGCGGAACGTCAGGCGAAGCTGCAGCAGGAACAGGCCCGCAGGGATGCCGAAGAGGCCAAGCGCGTCGCCGCGGAAAACAAGAAGGCGGCTGAGCGGCAGGCCGAAATCGATCGCAAGCAGGCGGAAATCAGGAAGAAGCACGACAAGGCGATTGCGGAAGCCGAAGCGCGTCTCAAGGCCGCGCAGGAAGAGTACAAGGCCGAGGCCGCCAAGGTTCAACAGCAGCACTAGGCACGGATCAAGGGGGGACGCTGTATGTGGACCCGATTCAAGCATCTCAGGCGAGACGAGCGAGGCGTATCGCTCGTTTTCGTCGCCACGAGCTTCATGGCGTTTACGGCGGCCACGACGTTCGCCATCGACGTCGGCATGTTGATGACGGCGAGAACGCAGGCGCAGAACGCGGCGGACGCCGGCGCGCTCGCCGGCGCGATCGCGCTCTATTACAACGACTTCAACAATCGCT
>Ga0066903_100001181_pt1 | contig 18596 bp, 18 predicted proteins | sample PanSoiMetaGPlot1_FD_67491 | JGI IMG/M metagenome (GOLD analysis project Ga0066903, IMG submission 67491) | Tropical forest soil microbial communities from Panama analyzed to predict greenhouse gas emissions - Panama Soil - Plot 1 (version 2) | ecosystem: Environmental > Terrestrial > Soil >... | reverse complement strand
CATGGATATCAGGGAAAGTCTTCGTCGGGAAGGCATGCGGCTCGGCTTTTCCCGCGTCGGATTCGCCGCCGCCGCATCCCACGCCGCCGCGCAGCGCCTCCGAGCCTGGCTGGATCTCGATTACGCCGGCGGCATGGGCTGGCTGCACCGGCGCTTTGAGGAGCGCGGCGATCCGCATCGGCTGCTGCCCTGGGCCAAGAGCCTGGTGATGGTGGCGCTCCCCTACGCGTCGAAAGCGCCGCAGCCCTCCTCCTCCCTGTCCGCCCGGATCTCCCGCTATGCCCGTGGCGGGGATTACCACGAGATCATGAGGCATCGCCTGCGCCGGCTGGGCGCGTATCTTGCCACGCTCCGCCCCGGAGCTCATTCCCATCCGATCGTGGACACGGGAGCCGTGCTCGAGAAGCCCTTCGGCGCCGCCTCCGGCCTGGGATGGCAGGGAAAGCACACCAATCTGATTGATCCCGATTCCGGCTCCTGGTTTTTCCTGGGCGAGCTGGCGACCGACGTGGCGCTCGAGCCCGATCGGCCGGAGGTCACGGATCGATGCGGGACCTGCACGCGCTGCCTGGAGGCGTGCCCCACCCAAGCCTTTCCGGCCCCCTACGTGCTCGATGCGCGCCGCTGCGTCTCCTATCTCACCATCGAGCACCGCGGTCCCATCCCCGAAGATCTACGATCGGGGCTCGGCAGCTGGGTCTTCGGTTGCGATGTCTGCCAGGAGGTCTGTCCCTGGAACGAGGCGGCCCCGGCTTCCGAGGCGGCGGGCGCGGCGGATCCGGTTCCGGATCTCGCCGAGCTGATGCGCCTGAGCCGGGAGGAGTTTCAGCGCCGCTTTGCGGGAACGCCGCTGCGCCGGACCGGATGGATTCGCTTCCTGCGCAACGTCGCGGTGGCCCTGGGAAACTCCGGATCCGAGCAGGCCATCGCGCCGCTGCGGGAGGCGCTGGCCATCCCCGACGCCCTCCTGGCCGAGCATGTGCGCTGGGCCTTGCGGCGCCTCGGGGCCGAGCCTTCGCCGGGCGCCGTCGAGGCGGCCTCGTGAGAGACTACGCGGAGGCGATCGAGGCGCTGCGCCATCCGCCCAGACAGATCTACAGCATCCTGGGCCAGGCCTGGTCCGACCTCGACGAGGCGCCCTACACCGCCAACCTCGTGGCGCTGCATCAGAGGATCCGGCGCGAGGCGCAGCGCTTCGCCGAAGCGCTGGCCGCAAGCGAAGCCGCCCTCCTGCCGGCCGCGGCCGCGCTGCGCCCGCAAGCCGATCCGCGCCGCTACCCTCCGCTCGAATCGCGCCAGTACCGCTTCTCCTTTCCCGCCCGGGGAGGCGCGCGCCTGCTCAGGCACCTGCCGGACGGCGTGCGGTATCTGGAGGGCCTGGGATTCGATCCCGGCAAGGGGGGCGTCCTGCAGGAGACGGAGTTTCACTTCTCGGGGAGCCCCGTTCTCGATTTCATCGAGATCGTCGTCCGGGATCTGGTGGGGATCGATCGCGGCGTGCATGGCCGGCAGATCCGCTCCATCTCGGGAGCCGGCTTCATCCTGCGAAACCGCATCCTGGAGCTCGGCTCCCGCGACGCGCGCGCGGGAGGATGGGGCGTGCTCTATTTCGAGAAGCCCGGCTCGCCCGGCAGCATCCCCTACGGAATCTTCCGCTCCGCCTGGCGCACGCTCCTGGAGGATCACCTGGAGCGCGGCAGCTTCCCTTACGTCTGTCTGGACCAGCGCAAGCTGGGCCTGGGCCGCGGCGCCGAATTCTCCCTGCGCGTGCAGCTGCCGGACGGACCCGGCGCGCCGCTCGAGGGATTCCTCCACGATCTCTTCCACGACGAGGGCGCGCTCGAGCCGCTGCGCTTCGCGCTGGCGCTGCAGGAAGAGATTGCCGTGCCTGCCGATGCGGGCGGGCCGGCCGGGCCACCCGCGACGGCTGAGGGCGGAGCGGCGTTATAATGCGCCGGCAACGCGCATCCTGCTCTTTCATCCCGGAGGCTGATTCCATGTCCGCACTGTCTGCCGGCGCCGCGGCGCCCGACTTCAAGCTGTCCAGCCACGACGGCCAGGAAATCACCCTCTCGCAGCAGCGCGGCCACAACGTCCTGCTGGCCTTCTTTCCTCTCGCCTTCACGCCCGTCTGCTCCTGCCAGCTTCCCGCCTACGGCGCCGATCTGGCCAGGTTCGAAGCGCAAGACTGCCGGGTTCTCGCGATTGGCGTTGGGCATCCGGCCTCCCACAAGGCGTGGGTCGACTCGATGGGAGGGGTCGGCGTGCCGGTGCTGAGCGACTTCTATCCGCACGGCGAGGTGGCCAGAAAGTACGGCGTGCTGAGAGAGGAGGGCTTTCCCGAGCGGGCGCTCTTCCTGATCGATAGGGACGGAGTCGTCCGCTACAGCGCGGTGGGCGAGCTGGGCCGCCAGCCGGACAACCAGGTGATCCTGCGCGAGCTGAAGAAGCTGAGCTAGCCGGGAGCTAGCGATCGCGCGGCACCGCCATCATCCTCTCCAGCGCCAGGCGGGCCCTGGCGGCGGTGTCGGGATCGACTTCTATTTCGAAGACGCCCTCCTGCAGGCACCGCCGCACCGACTCGAGATCGTTCATCTTCATGTACGGACAATGCAGGCGGCAGCCGATGCAGCCGTCCGCCACGACGAACTCCCGGCCCGGGAAGCGCCGCTTGAGCTGATGCACCAGTCCCCACTCGGTGGCGACGATGAAGGTCCTCGCTTCCGGATGGCGCTCCACGGCGGCCATCATGCCGGTCGTGGAGCAGATCTCGTCCGCCATGGCCAGCACATCCTCCCGGCACTCCGGATGGGCGATGATGATCGCGTCCGGGCGCTGGCGCCGGCCCGCCAACAAATCGACTCCGCGCAGCACGTCGTGCGTCGGGCAGCAGCCGTCGTAGACGACGATGTCCTTCTCGGGCACCTGGCGCGCCACCCAGCGCCCCAGGTTCCGATCGGGCGTGAACAGAATCTTATCCTGATGAAGGCTGCGGAGGACGGAGACGGCGTTGGCCGAGGTGCAGCAGATGTCCGAGGCGGCCTTCACCTCGGCGGAGGAGTTGATGTAGGTCACCACCGCCCGTCCTGGATGGCGGCGCTTCCATTCCTCCAGCGAGTCGGCGGTGATCGAATCGGCCAGCGAGCAGCCGGCCGCCAGGCTGGGCAGGAAGACGCGCTTGTCGGGGTTGAGGATCTTGGCCGACTCCGCCATGAAATGGACCCCGCAGAAGACGATGCTCTGGCGCGGATCCCGCTGAGCCTCCAGGGACAGTCCCAGGGAGTCCCCCACGAAGTCCGCCGCGTCCTGGATCTCGGGCAGCTGGTAGTTGTGTGCCAGGATCATGGCCTTGCGCTCGCTGGCGAGCGCGCGGATCTCGCGCTGCAGCGCGGCCGTTCGCTCGGCATCGGTCGCGGCGTAAGCGGGCGGGGCGGTCCGTTCCAGTTGTGCAGTATGCATGGGTCACTCCACGATTTTCGCCCCCGGGTCGGGGCGTATGCCGCGCGTCCCCCGGGGGAAGATTCTCCAGAATTCCTTGCGAACGAGGCTCGTCAGCGTGGCGCTCTTGGAGAAGCCGTGGTAGACGGAGATGGCCTCCAGCATCTCGATGTCGCGCGCGGTGGCCGTGAAGCTCCGCAGGAGCTTCTTGCCCGCGCCCTCCTTCGGCGACCTGCCTCGCACCGGCTCGCCTCGCATCGGCGCCGCCTCCCTTCCTAGGAAATATATAAGTTCTATATATATTATCGCTAACTACAATAAGGCCGCTCCTGCGCTTTGTCAAGGGCCGCGTTCCCTCGCTGTGCTAGAATCCCGCGCCTTGCTCCCGGAGAACCGATTCGTGGCTTGGATGGTCACCCCCCCGCCTCCGGCACGACGGCACGGGGAATTCCGGCGCGTCGCCCGCCTGCTTGCCCTGGGCTTTCTCGCCTGCTCGAGCCTCGCGGCCGAGGAGGCGCTGCCGCCCCGCCCGCCGGTCTTCGTTCCCGCCAGGACCTCGACGCCTCCGGTGCTCGACGGCGCGCTGGATGACGACGCCTGGAAGGACGCGTCCGTCATCGACGATTTCGTGCAGCAGCTCCCGCTCGACAAGGTTCCGCCCACCGAGAGGACACAGGTGCGCCTCACCTACGACGACGACAACCTCTATATAGGCGTGCGCTTCTTCGACTCGCAGCCCGATGCCATCCAGGCCTGGACCTTGCAGCGCGACAGCGACGGAATCATCGGGGACGATCAATTCGCCTTCGCCATCGACTCGTCCAACAACGGCCGCGATGGCTTCTGGTTCTCGACCAACCCCAAGGGTGCGCGCAGCGACGCCCAGGTCTTCGACGAAGGCCGCATCTTCGACCTGCAGTGGGACGGCGTGTGGGAGGCGGCCTCGCGCATCGACGAGTCCGGCTGGACGACGGAGATCAAGCTTCCCTTCTTCAACCTGCGCTTCACGCCCGGCGCCGAGAATCTGATGGGCATCAATTTCTTCCGCGCCGTGCGCCGGAAGAACGAGGAGTCCTACGCCCCCTACATCCCGCGCAACTACCGCGGGACGATGTCCTTCTCGCTCGCGCGCACCATGCGCCTGGAGGGAATTCACCGGGGCACGCGGCTCCAGATCAAGCCGTATGGGCTGGCGCGTTACGATTCCGTCAATGTGCCGGGAGAGGACCAGGACACGCAGGGGCAGGTCGGGCTGGACGTGATGAAGGTCGGCCTGACCAGCAACCTCACGCTGGACGTGACTGCCAACACCGATTTCGCGCAGGTGGAGGCCGACGTCCAGCAGGTGAACCTGACCCGCTTCAGCCTCTTCTTTCCGGAGAAGCGCGACTTCTTCCTCGAGAACGCCGGTCTCTTCCAGTTCGGAACGCCGACCCAGGCCGACGTCTTCTTCAGTCGGAGGATTGGATTGTCTCCGGACGGCGAGCCCATCCAGCTGCTGGCCGGGGCGCGCCTGACCGGCAGGATGGGTAAGACCTCCCTGGGCGTCCTGGACGTCGTGCAGGATGCGGATGGGGCCGAGCCGCGCACCAATTTCGCGGTGATGAGGATCCGGCGTGACGTCCTGTCCCGCTCCACCATCGGCATGATCGTGACTGACCGCGAAGCGGAAGGCGAAGGGGGCGGCAACCGGGTGGCGGGCGCCGACTCCCACCTCACCTTTCATCAGGATTACAACATCGATTTCTTCTACGCCGCCTCGCGCTCCTCGCCGCTCGACTCCGGCGGCGCCGTGCGCGATCCCGACGAGCCGCGGGCCGGCTCGGCCTGGCGCCTGCGGGTCGGGCGCGACGGCGACATCTGGCAGCTTGCCGCCCGGCAGCAGCGCATCGATCCCGGATTCGATCCCGAGATCGGCTTCGTGCCGCGGCGCGACGCCATCTTCAGCGACGGCGTCGTCGCCTGGCGGCCGCGGCCCGAGGACTCCCCCGTGCGCCAGTTCACCTTTCTGTACAGTCCGCTGTACATCACCGACACGCAGGGAAGCCTGCAGACGCGCGACAACCTCTTCGTCGTCGAGACCAACTTCCAGTCGGGCGATCTGGTGGGGGCCAGCTACGAGGAGCCTTTCGAGCGCATCACGCAGGACTTCGCGTTCTATCCGGGCGTGATCGACGTGGTCGTCCCGGCGGGCGATTATCCGATGCAGCAGGGCTCGGTTTACCTGAATACCTTCCAGGGGCGCCGCTTCTGGTCGAATCTCACGGCGCAGGGCGGCAGCTTCTACGGCGGGCACAAGACGACCTTGACCTGCGAGCTGACGGCCAAGCTCAGCCCGCACTTTTCGATCGGATCGCGCTACGAGTGGGACCGGGTCCGGATTCCGGGAGGGGATTTCGACGTCAATCTATGGGTCACGCGGTTCAATGTCGCGATCAGCCCCAAGCTCTTCGGCTCGGCGCTCGTACAGGTGGACGACATCTACGACAACATTGATCTCAATCTGCGGGTCGACTGGATTCACCATCCGGGCGCGGATCTCTTCTTCGTCTACAACGAATCGCACAATCTCCGCCTGCAACCGGGCGAGCCTTCCGTGAACGCGCGGGATACCACCGCCAAGCTCACCTATCTCTTTCACTTCTGACGCGCTGCGCTCAAGGCGTCTGGGTCTTGCGCCGCCCGAGCGTGCGCAGATAAGCGACCAGATCCCAGGCCTCCTTGTCGGTCAGGCGCTGAGCGTACATCGCCGTGCCGGGGACTCCATCCTGGATCGCGCCGAACCAGTCGGCGGCGGGCCGCAGGCGCATCTTCTCGTAGTCGGCGAAGCGCGTGGGTGGAGGGATCATCGCCGCCGCGGCGGGACCATCGGCCTCCCCCTTCGTGCCATGGCATGACCAGCAGCGCTTCTCGTAGATCTCCTTGCCGTGCTCCGCGTCTCCCTTCTCCGCCTCCCCCGTCGCTTCGTCTTTCCTGTCGGAATAATTCACCAGGCTGCGCAGGTAGGCGATGAGATCGAACTTCTCGCTCTCCGTCAGGCTCTGGGGCGCCATGGCCGTCCCCGGCACGCCGGCGGTGAGCGCGCGGTAGAGCCGCGCCCCGGTGCGCGAGGTCACGAGATCGGGATCGGTGAAATCGGCGGGCGGGGGCTTCAGCGAGATCGAGGCGGGGCCGTTGCCCCGACCCGTCGGGCCGTGGCAGGTCCAGCAGCGGCTGTTGTAGAGAAGGCGTCCCGCCTCGCGATCGCCGTGGGAGAGGCCGTCCAGGAGCTTGCGCTCCTGCGCGGGATCCCTGGCGAGCGTGCGCAGATAGGCGGTCACGTTCACGACCGCTTGTGGCTCCAGAGGCTGCGGGTACATGGCGCCTCCCGGCTTGCCTTTGAGGATGGCGTCGTAGATCTCCCCCGGCGCGCGTCCCTTCAGCGCCTCGGGCTGGGTGAAGTCGGTCGGGGGCGGCTTCATGCCGGCCGCCGCCGGTCCCTTGCCGTCGCCCGACAGGCCGTGGCAGGTCCAGCAGGTGGCCAGGTAGACCTTCTCCCCCGCGGCCGCATCGCCCGCCATGTCCACCTGCTTGAGCTTGGGAGGCTCCGGCTTGAGCTGAGCCCGTGCCACGGACGGGAGGCCCACCCCACAGGCGGCCAGAAGCGCGATCATCCGCAGGCTTTTCGAAGCGTCTCGCATCGTCAATCCCAGTGGATCAGCAGCACGCTGCCCAGGATCAGCCCTCCTCCCAGAAAGCGCGCGGCGGGAATCGATTCATCGAGGAAGAGGGCGGCAAGCGCCAGCGTGCAAACCGGCTCGATCGTGCTGAGAATCGCGGCGCGGCTGGCGCCGGTGCGCGGCAATCCCCAGAAGAAGGTGAGATCCGAGAGCACCGTCGCCACCAGCGCGATGCCCAGCAGCGGAAGCCAGGCGTCCAGGGTGCGCGGCACGCTCATCCGTCCTCCCCACCAGGCGGCCAGCGCATAAGCGACGGCCGACACGCTGAGAATCCAGGCCGTGGCGAGCATCGTGTCGGAGCCGCGCATCAAGGGCGTGCCCGCGAGCAGGAATCCCGAGTACATCGCCGCGGCGGTCAGCGCCATGGCCGCCCCGCGCCAGTCGCCCAGCTCGGCCGGCCGGAGCACCAGCAGGCACCCGCCCAGGGCCAGCGCGAGAGCCAGAGCCTTGCGCCGGCCGATCGTCTCGCGATGCAGCAGCAGCGCCAGCAGCGTGACGATTGCCGGATAGGTGTAGAAGAGGAGGGTGAGGGTCGAGACCGGCGACCGCTTGAGCGCGTGGAAATAGAGAAACGACATGACGAGATAGCACAGGCCCATCGCCAGGTAGGCCAGAGCGCGCCGCGGCGGAATCGGCTTCAGCCTGCCGGTCAGCCACAGGCATGCCGACAGCAGCACGATGGCCAGCACGAAGCGCCAGGCGAGGAGCTCGACGATCTCCATCCCAGCAGCGTAGGCGAGGCGCCCGAAAACGGGCATGGTGGAGAAGAACACGGCCGACAACAGCACCATCCAGTCCCCGCGGCGGGCCTCCAGGCGCCGCGCCCGCTCGTCCTGGACCGCGGCGCTGCTCATCGAAACGGCGGGTTCCAACTCGTCTCTCCGGCCGCGCGGGAAAGGATGGCGCGCGAAGGAGTCAGTTTACGCTAAGATGTGGCATGGCCGTCTTGCGGGCAGGAGAGCGATTCCCATCTTTCACCCTCATGGGGATCGACTCCGGCACGTACTCCCTGACGGGCGCGCAGAGTGAGGCCGCATTTCTCGTCTTCTTCAAGAACACCTGTCCGACCTGCATCCTGATGCTCCCCTACCTGCAGCGCCTGTATGAGCGGGTGGAAGGAGCCCCCCTGCGCTTCTGGGGAATCTCCCAGGACAGCCCGGAGGAAACGCGCGCTCTCGGCGAGCAGTATTCCCTGACCTTTCCTCTGATTCCGGACGGTCCCGGCTACCCCGTATCCAATGCCTGCGGGCTGACCAACGTTCCCACCTGGTTCCTGGTCGAGCCCGATGCCACGATTGCGCGGGTGGGGACGGGCTTCTCCCGGGCCGACCTGGAAGCGCTCGCCTCGGATCTGCGCGGCCGGCTTCGCGTTCCCGGCGTCGCACCGCTGTTCGTCTCTTCCGATCCGGCGCCCGAGATGCGCCCCGGCTGAGGCTCGCGCAACAGCGCCTAGGTCAGGCCGCTTCCATCGCTCTCAGCGCAGCCATTGAATCGTGAGCGCCTCGCTTCCGCCCTCCACCAGCATCGTCAGATGACGCTCCGCTCGGTCGCGGTTGTCGCTCACCCACGCACCGCTGGTCTCGACGAATCCGGCGGGCGGAGACTTGAGGCTCAAATCGCGCCCCGCTATCTCGACTCCCAGATCCGCCGGAAACGACAGCTCCACGCCTCCCGTTCCGGGGTCGAGGAGAGCCGCCGCCTCGGCCGGTCCCGGGCCGGAGAAATCGAGCCTCGCCATCCCGGCTCCCCCATGGAATTGCAGGCTCTTGACCTGGCCCCATCCCAGCCCCGCGAGCGTGAGAGGACCTGTCCCGCCCGTCACCCTGAGCAGCTCCAGATCCACCGGGTTGCCCGCCTTGAAGACGACGCTCGCCGCACCGTCTCCGGCGTGCAGGATCAGCCTGCGCACGCTCAACCCGGTCAGATCCATCTGTGCTTCTCCACCGGTGGCGAGCCGCAGGTCGAGCGGAATGCCGGGCCGCAGCCGCAGATCGAGGAGGTTGGGCTCTTCTTCCGTCCTTCTCTCCCTCAGCGTCGGTTGCGCGTCGATGCGCAAGCGCGCCGCCCCGCCACCCGGCTCCGCCGGATCTCCGGCGGGCTCGAACCGGCTGCGCGCGCGGTAGTGCGTGCGGCAATAGCTGAAGCGCAGGTCGTACAGATGGCCCGGGGAGCCTCGCGCGATCTGCGTCTTCCCCGCCGGCAGGGACAGCGACAGATTCAGCGGCGCCCGGCGCTCGAACGGGCGCGCTTCGCCGAGCAGCTCCACCGAATGGCTTCCGCAGCCTGCCAGGCTCAGGAGAATGCCGGCCAATCCGAGAATGACGAACCGTCTCATGAGCCCAGGATCTCCGCGGCGCACACGGCGCCGCCCACGAGCGCGATGAGCAGGCCGCTGATCAGATCGCCGTAGCGCGTGAGAAACGGAAAATCGAACTTGCGCGCGCTGACGAATCCCGCCCAGGTCACGGTCAGCATGCTGGCCGTCATCGCCAGAGAGAATCCGGCGGCGACGAGCAGGACGCCCCCGAGCCTGAGGGTCGCCGCGCTGGCGAGGAGGATGGGAAGGGCCAGGGCGCAAGGGCTCAAGCCGATGACCAGCACCAGCGCCCATCCGCTCGAGGTTCCGCTGAACCAGCGCTCCAGCAAGTGTCCGTGATGATGGGCCTCGTCGGGATGCGGGCCGCCCGGGCGATCGGAAGGCGGATGGGCCGGGTGGTGCCTGCGCTCCCGCCGCCAGGAAGCGAAACCGTAGAGAAAGCCGAACAGGGCCAGCCCGGCAGGCGAGAGGACTTCCAGCCTTTCGCCCATCCGGCGCGCCGCGGCTTCCGCCCCCTGCCGGCCCGTGACCGCCACCAGCAATCCCAGCCCGACCGCCAGGATCACGTGCAGGATCCCGCTCGCGCCGGCGAGCGAGAGCGTCTTGGCCAGGCTCCATCGCCTCGACCTGGCCATCAGGACGAAGGGCAGCCAGTGATCGGGAATGAGGGCGTGCAGCGCGGCGGTGGCGCCGGCGGCGGTTAGGTAAACGAGCGCTTCGCGTTCCATGGCTCCTGGCTTCGAGGGGAACGTTGGTCAGGAGCCCGGGCCGGCCGCTTGCGTGCGGGGCTCCCAGTCGCGCCCGTGCACGAGAGCCCAGGCGTCGCACACCGTCTCGGGCGCCAGCCGGCAGTAGACGAACCGCGAGAGGCGCAGAGGCTTCTTCAGCTTCAGCACCAGCGACTGGCGCTTGAAGAGAGGCGGCGTCACCACCGCCGCCTCCACCTGCGAGGCTTCCAGCGGAATGAAGCGCAGATACCGCCGCACCGAGATCCTCTCCCCCTCCCACAGAATCTCTCCCGAGCGCGCCGTGACGGGAACGAGCGCGGCCGTCAGGATGGCGGCGGTGAGGAAATGAAGCGCACTGTGCTGGCGGGATCCGAGGACGAGAAGAGCGGGCATCAGCAGCCAGCCCGCCACGACCAGGGCGCGCCGCAGCCTGAATCCCGCTCCGAACAGGACCTTGCCGCGGCAGGCGGTGGGGCAGGACAGGCCGGAGAGCGCGTCGGAGGGCTGCATCAGAACCTGGCGACCAGCTCGCCGAGATTCCTGACAATCAAATCCGGTTGGATTCCCGTCCTCTCCACCCAATCCTTCCGGTACTTTCCGGTCTGTACCAGAACTCCCGTCAAACCGGCCTCCTGCGCGCCCTTCACGTCGTTCTCGATGTCGTCCCCCACCATCGCCACCTGCGCGGCAGGCAGGCCCATCCCGTCGAGCGCCGCGCGGAAGAATTCCCTGGAAGGCTTCCCGATCAGCCGCGCCTTGCGTCCGGTCGCATACTCGAGCGCGGCCACGAAGGGCCCCGCATCCAGCACCAGCTCGTCCTTCACTTTCCAGTAGCGATCCTTCTGCAGCGCCAGAATCTCGGCGCCCGACAGGATGGCCTGGAAGGCCCGGTTCAACGTGTCGTAATCGAAGCCGGCGGCCAGATCGCCCACCACGACGACCTCGGCGTCGCGATCCACCATCGTCACGCCTTCGAATTCCCGCCGCGCGTCCTCCTTGACGAGGAGCATGCAGCGGGTGGCCGGATTGAGCTTCAGCTCCCTGGCCGCCACGAAGGGGGTGTTGACGACTTGATCCTCTGCGACGTCGATCCCCAGCCCCTTTAGGCGCTGCACGAGCGACCCGCGGCTGCGGGCGGTGGCGTTGGTGGCGAAGCGGAAGGGGACTCTGCGCTGCTGCAGCCAGCGGATGGCGTAGACGGAATCGGGAATGACCTCCTCGTCGTCGTAAACCACGCCGTCGAGATCGATGAGCAGGCCCTTGATGCTGCGCTCTTCCATGGCGCTACTTCCTCCTTCCCTCCAGCGGCCCCGCGAGGAGATCCAGCAGCGGAGCGGCCTTGTCCAGGGTCTCCTGATATTCCGAGTCGGGGTCCGACTCGGCCAGGACGGCTCCCCCCACCTGCAGCCAGGCCGAGCGGCCCGCCACGAGCAGGGTGCGAATCACGATGTTCAGATCGAGATCGCCGTGGAAGGAGAAGTAGCCGAGCGAGCCCGAGTAGATCCCCCGCTCGCGGCCCTCCAGCTCGTCGATGATCTGCATCGCCCGGATCTTCGGTGCGCCGGTCATCGATCCTCCGGGGAAAAGGGCCTGCACCAGATCGATCCGATCCTTGTCTTCCCGGAGCGTCCCGCTGACGGTCGAGACGAGATGATGGACGGTGGGCAGCGTCTCCACCGCGAAGAGCTCCTCGGTGACGACCGACCCGGGCACGCAGACTCGTCCCAGATCGTTGCGCGCCAGATCCACGATCATCACATTCTCCGCGCGCTCCTTCGCCGCCCCCGCCAGCGCGCTCCTGGCCAAGCCGTCTTGCTCCGGCGACGGCGCGCGCGCCCGCGTGCCTTTGATGGGCCGCGTCTCCGCCCGGCGGCCCGCCAGCTTCACGAAACGCTCCGGTGAGGCGCACAGGACCGCGCCGCCCGGCAGGGGCAGATAGGCCGAGAAGCAGGCCGGATGAGCCTGCTGGAGCAGGCGATACATCGACGGGGGATCCCAATCCCCCTCGAGCGCAATGGAGTGCGAGAGGTTGACCTGGTAGATCTCGCCCGCCGCCAGGTAGGCGCGGGCCTTGCGGATCTTCTCCAGATACTCCTCGCGGGACGTCTCGTAGCGGACGGCCCCGTCAAGGCAAGGCTTCCTCTCGAGCTTCCTGCCGCTGTCGGCGCGCTCGGCCGCCGCGCGCAAGGTCTCGAGATCCCGCCTGCGCTTCGCCTCCCGCCGCCCGGCGCTGCGCTCGCCGCAGCCGGTGGAGACCAGGTGCGTGCGACCCTCCGCGTGATCCACCACGAAGCCATGATCGTAGAAAGCCAGGTGGAGATCGGGCCACGGCCCGGGAGGAAGGCTCGTCGCCGCCACGGCCCCGGTCCACTGGCGCAGAGGGTATCCGAGGTAACCGATCGCTCCGCCCACGAAGGGAATGCTCCCGGCCGGGGCGACGCGGCAGCGATCCAGCTCGGCGCGCAGGATCGGCAAAGGATCTCCCAGAAAGCCGTACTCGCGCTGGGCCGACTTGACGGTCCCTCGGCCGGCGCGGCTCTGCATGACGAGGAAAGGATCCGAGGCGATGATCGAGGATCGCCCCAGCGCCGGATCGGCGCGCGAGCTCTGCAGTAGGGCGGGCAGCGTGCCGCCCGCGACCGACAGGAAGAGATCCCAGGGATCCTGCTCGCGGCCCAGGGTGAGCACCGCCGCTTCCTCGCGGAGAGAGGCGTGTCTCACGACGCGCACTCCTTGTCCACGAGATCGGAAAGCTTGCGGCCCAGCCTCAAGGCCACCGCCCCGCCACGTCCGGCTCCGACCGGTCGTCCGTCGAGACGGCTCACCGCCAGCGCCCCCCACGAGGTGTTGGTGAGGAACAGCTCATCGGCCCTTGCCAGCTCACCGGCGTCGAGCAGCCCCTCCTCCACGCTCAGTCCCTCCCCGCGCGCCAGATCCAGAATCGCCGCCCGCGTGACTCCCTCGAGAATCCCGCAGGCCGTGGACGGAGTCCTCAGTCTTCCTTCCTTCACCAGAAAGACGTTGCTGGCGGTTCCTTCCCGGACGTATCCATCGCTGCCCAGAAGGATAGCTTCCATCGCCTGGTGCCGGCTGGCCTCCATGCGGGCGAGCACCAGATGGATCCGGCTGGTCGCCTTGAGGGCGGGGTCCAGGTTGTCCGCCCCGGTCTGCCGGCGGGAGGCCACGATGGCCGCGACACCTTGGCGGACACGCTCCTCGGGGAGCGGCTTCCAGGCGCTGGCCGCCACCACGCTGGTCGGAGAGCTTCCCGGCATCATCTCGTAGCCCGGATCCCCCTCCCCCCGCGTGATGGTCAGGCGGACGCGCGCCTCACGCATGCCGTTGGCCTCCACGCATTGGGCAATCGCGCTCTTGAGCGCTTCGACGCCCGCCGGATAGTCGATTCGCGCCGAATCGAGCGATTTCGACAGGCGCTCCGCGTGATCTCCCCAGCGGAAGATCTTCCCATGGTGGATGCGCAGCGTCTCGTAGACCCCGTCTCCCAGCAGCATGCCGCGGTCGAAGACCGACACGCGCGCCTCGGCGGCGGGAACGATCGAGCCGTTCAGCCAAACCCAGGCGCCCCAGGCGCCGTATCCCGCTGGCGCGTCAGGCATGTCAGGCCGGAGGGCCCCAGGCCGAGACGCCGTCGCCTCCGCCGAGTTTGCGGTAGAGAGTGTCCCGCTCCACCGGCTCGCGCCCCGCCTCGCGAATCAGGGTCACCAGATCCCTGCGCGACAGGTGCTGGCTCGTCTCGGCTCCGGCGGCATGGACAATCTCCTCGGTCGTAACGGTGCCGTCGATGTCGTCCGCCCCGTAGGCCAGCGCAATCTGGGCGACTCTCGGCGTGATCATGATCCAGAAGGCTTTGATGTGCGGGAAATTGTCCAGCATCAGCCTGGCCACCGCGATGTTCCGGAGATCCTCCATGGCCGTGGCTTTCTTCAGGAAGTCCAGCTTGGTGTTCTCCGGGTGGAAGGCGAGTGGAATGAAGGTCATGAACCCGCCGGTCTCGTCCTGCGCTTCGCGCAGGAGCATCAGGTGATCCACCTTCTCGGCGGTGGTCTCGACATGGCCATAGAGCATCGTCGCATTGGACTTGAGTCCCACGCGATGGGCGGTCTTGGCGCACTCCAGCCAGCCGTGGAAATCGATCTTCTTCGGGAACAGCAGCCGGTGGAGCCGTGCGCTCATGACTTCCGCTCCGCCGCCGGGAAACGAGCCGATGCCCGCCTCCTTGAGATCCCGGATGATTGATTCGACGCTGCGCCGCTCGCGCTGCGCGAAATCGGCCACTTCCACCATGGTGAGCGCCTTGACGTGCACATCGGGCCGCACCTCGTGCACCGCCCGAATCATGTCCAGGTAGTAGCGCAGGGGCAGCTCCGGATTGACTCCGCCCACCATGTGGATCTCGGTGATCGGCTCGTGCAGCTTCTCGCGGACGCGGGACTGAATCTGCTGGAAGGTCAGCGCGTAGGCGTCCTCGTCCTTGGGCGTCCGGTAGAACGCGCAGAACTTGCAGAACTTGTCGCAGACGTTGGTCGGGTTGATGTGCTGGTTGATGTTGTAGTAGGCGACGTCGCCGTGCAGGCGTTCGCGCACCCAGTTCGCCAGGCTCCCCACGGCGTTGAAATCGGGATGATCGTACAGGAGGATGCCGTCTTCCCGGTCGAGCCTCTGCCGGTCGAGGACCTTGGCCGCCACCTTCCCCAGGCCCGCCCGCTCCCAGATGCGCAAGGTACTCATGCGTTCTCCCCGGTGGAGCCGGACCGGCGCTCCGCCGCACCGCTCCCGCGGGTCGCCGCGACCGCCTCGATCCGATTCACGACGTCGAGGGCGACTCTCACCGAGCCCATCCGCGCGTGCCCTCTTCCCTCTCCATGGAAATCCGTGCCTCCGGTGACGAGGATGCCTGCCTCCTCCGCGAGAGACGAGAGCTCGCGCCGCTGGGATCCCTTCAGCTTAGGGTGAAAGACCTCCAGGCCGTCGATGCCTGCCTGCACGAGGGATCGGATGTTACCAGAAGACAGGTTCAGGTGGGGATGGGCGAGCACCAGCACGCCGCTTGCGGCGTGCGTGGCCAGCTTCACCGATTCCAGGGGCATCTGGGGCCGGGCGATGTAGGCCGGGCGGCCCGGGTTCAGATACCGGTCGAAGGCTTCCTGCAGCGTGCTCACGACTTTCAGCTCGAGGAGCGCGTCGGCCAGGTGAGGCCGGCCCAGCGAGGCCTTCCCTGCCTTCATCTTCACCTGGTCCAGCGTGAGCGGGATGTCGAGCTCATGCAGGCGACCCACCATCCGGGATACGCGGCTCTCCCGCTCGTCACGCCAGCGCTGCATGAGATCCAGGAGGCTGGCGGCGGCCGGATCGAAGCCGTAGGCGAGAAGGTGGACTTCGTGCCCGAAGAAATCGGCGCTGAGCTCCGCACCGGTGAGAACCCGGATCCCAAGGCTGGCGCCGGCCGCCTGCGCCTCGGGAACTCCCTTCACCGTGTCGTGGTCCGTGAGGCTGATGGCCTCCAGGCCGCAGGCCGCCGCGCGCTCCACCAGCGCGGCGGGCGAGTCCGCGCCGTCCGAGTGGCGGGAGTGCAGGTGCAGGTCGGCGCCGCCGCGTTCCATGGAGCTACCGTGCCACCTCGGTCGAGCGCATCTCCCGGATGACCGTCACCTTGATGCGGCCGGGATACTCCATCTCCTTCTGGATGCGCTGGGCCAGATCGTTGGCCAGCAGCGACAGCTGGGCATCGTCGATCTTCTCGGGCACGGCAATCACCCGGATCTCTCTGCCTGCCTGGATGGCGTAGGACTGCTCGACCCCTTCATAGCTGTTGGCAATCCCTTCGAGCTTCTCGATGCGTTTCGCATAATCGACCAGGGTCTTGCGCCGCGCCCCGGGGCGGGAGCCCGAGATCGCATCGGCCGCAGCCACCAGGACCGAGATGGGGGAGATGACCTCCACGTCGTCATGATGCGAGGCAATGGCGTTCACGACCACTTCATGCTCGCCGTACTTGGCTCCCACCTCCGCGCCGATCTCCGGGTGAGTCCCTTCCCGCTCGAAGTCGATGGCCTTGCCGATGTCGTGCAGGAGTCCCGCCCGCAGCGCGAGAGTGCTGTCGAGACCCAGCTCGGTGGCCATCATGGCGGTGAGCTTGGCCACTTCGACGGAGTGCTCCAGGACATTCTGCCCGTAGGAGGTCCGGTACTTCAGCCGGCCGAGCGTCTTGACCATCTCGGGATGCATGCCCCTGAGATTCAGCTCCTTCACCGTGTCCTCGCCGGCCCGCAGGATCGACTCCTCGACGCGGCGCCGCGATTTTTCGACGATCTCCTCGATGCGCCGAGGATGGATGTTGCCGTCCTTGAGCAGCCGCTCGAGGGACACCCGCGCAATCTCGCGCTTGATCGGATTGAAGCAGGACAGGACGAGAGTATCCGGCGCCTCATCCATCAACAGCTGCACGCCCGTGGCCTTCTCGAACGCCCGGATGTTCTTTCCTTCGTAGCCGATGATCCGTCCCTTCACCTTGGCGCTCGGAATCGGAAGGCTCGTGATCGACTTCGCCGCGGTCACCTCGGAGGCCAGCCGCTCGATGGCGAGAGCGATAATCTTCCCGGCCTCGACATCCGCGTTGCGCTGGGCTTCCTCCTTGATTTCGCGGATCATCCGCGCGGCCTCAAATCGAGTCTCCGCCTTGAGATTGTTCAGGAGCAATTTTTTCGCTTCCTCCACCCCGATGCCCGCCAGCTGCTCGAGACGGCGGTTCGTCTCCTCCCGCAGCCGGCGGTACCGGTCGCGGTTCTCCGTCGCCTCGTTCTGCAGCATCTGCAGGCGGCGCTCGCCATCGGCCGCCCGCTCCGCCTGCTTGCGCACCTCCTCCAGCTTTTCCCGCAGGTTGCGCTCCTTGTCCTCGAGGCTCTGCTGCTGCTTCTGGGCCGCCCGAACCCTTCCTTTCAGGTCCCCCTCCATCCGCGAGCGGGTCTGTTGCCACTCCTCCCTGGCCTGAAGCAGGGCCTGCTTCTTGACCTTTTCCGCCTCCCTCCGGCTTTCGCGCACGATTTCCTGCGCCTCGGCCCGGGCGGCGTTGAGATGCTTCTTTCCCAGGCGAAGGTTACCCAGCCACCCCAGAGCAAAGCCGATCGCCGTCAGCGCCAGTCCGGCCAGCAGGAGAATGACGGGATTAGTACTCATCATCGCCTCGCTTGGGGAAGGAGCTTCGGGCGGCTCGGTTGGGAAGGTAGCCTGGGCTCACCAGGAAGGGAGGAAGGGTGAGAAGTCTGTCGCGTGAAGCGTCCATGCCAGGGTGCTCCCTGGCCGGCGGGGCTAAGTGCGGGAAGGATCAGTCGGCGAGCCGTCCTCTCTTCGCCAAGGTATCCAAAGAGAAGAGACCAAGAAGCATCGACATCGACCGGCTGTTCAGAGGAAGCATCCCCGACATAAGGGGTTCTTCTGCTTCGAAGCGGAGAATCCCGTAATGCAAAGAGCTGATGACATGCTTGTCCGCTCGTTCATCTTAATCTCTGATCCCACATCATTACGCCGTAAAAGTATTAACCCCCGCACGGCGGAGCGAAGTATAGCACCGCGATTTCTTGCGTTGCAAGACAGCCCGGTCGCGGCCTGCCCCCGTTTGACTCCCCGGGGGGGAGTGGTTAGAATTTCGCTTCCACTATTGACGTTCATTCGTCGGGGAGGATTCCGAGTATGAAGAAGTTCATGGCTTGCTTGATGGTCGCTGGTCTGCTGCTGGCGGCGGGTAACGCGCTATCCCTCGCCGGTGACGAGAAGAAGGCCCAGACGACGGTGACGGGCTATGTCACCGACAGTCACTGCAAGGGCGAAGGGGCCAAGGAAGGCCACCACGACTGCGCGATGAAGTGCGCGAAGGAAAAGGGAGCCAAACTGGGCGTTTGGGATGCGGCAACCTCCAAGTTCTACACTCTGGACGACCAGAAGAAGGCCGAGGAGTTCGCCGGCTCGTCCGTCACCGTGACGGGCACGGTGGACGGCGACACGCTGAAGGTCGCCACCATTGCCAAGGCGGAGGCAAAGCCCGCCAAGTAAGTTGCTGTCCTGCAGAGAATAGAACCGAAAACGGGGGGCGTCAGCCCCCCGTTTTGTTGGCTGGAGGGCCGCCTTCACCGGGAGCCGGCTCGAGCCAGTCCGATCCATCCTCGTAGAATTCCTTCTTCCAGATGGGGACTTCGCGCTTCAGCCGCTCGATCGCCCTGGAGACCGCCGAGAGGGCCTCACGACGATGCGTGGCTCCCGCCACGATGATCACGCTCGCCTCTCCCACCATCAGCCGCCCGGTGCGGTGGATCATGGCGATTCGGAGGGGCCCGAGATCCCTCCCGATCTCCTCTCCAATGCGCCGCATGACCTTTTCAG
>Ga0066903_100001180_pt1 | contig 18599 bp, 21 predicted proteins | sample PanSoiMetaGPlot1_FD_67491 | JGI IMG/M metagenome (GOLD analysis project Ga0066903, IMG submission 67491) | Tropical forest soil microbial communities from Panama analyzed to predict greenhouse gas emissions - Panama Soil - Plot 1 (version 2) | ecosystem: Environmental > Terrestrial > Soil >... | reverse complement strand
CCACCGATCTGGGCGCGCAGCTTCTCGCTGATCGCCAGGCCGGCCGAATCATCCGCCGCGCGGTTGATGCGGTAGCCGCTGGAGAGCTTCTCCATCGACTTCGCCAGCTCGTTCGACGTGAACGTCAGCTGGCGGTGGGCGTTGAACGCCTCGATGTTGTTCTGAATGCGAAGGGACATGCTTCCTCCTTGAAGACTTAGGGGTCCCTTGCCGCCCACATCCGTATGGACGGCGTGCTCCGGTCAGATTCAGGAGCCGTACCCGGTTATCGCTCACCGCGCAGAGCGGTTGAGGCGGCTGGGGCAAATTCCCCCGGAAGCGTGACCCGGCGGAACGGGCCTATGCGCGCACGTCGACGTGAGGCAGCCCGTCGTCGGGCGGCTCCTCGTCGGGCGGACCGTCATCCTGGCCCTGCTGGCCGCTGCGGCGGCGGTCGGGCAGGTCGTGGTCGCGCCGCGCACGGGCCGGCTCCGCCGGCAGCGTGGGATTGATCCGGGGCGGCGTGGGCGGCTGGATCGGGTCGATCACGAGTCACCCCCGTGGCGCTCACGCAGCCGCTCGAGCTCGCGCCGGCGCAGTTCCATTGCCCGCGCAATCGCGCTACGGGCCTGGGCCTGGAGCATGTGCCGCCAGAACGTGACCGCGGCGAAGCCGCCGATCAGATACCCCGCAAGTGCGCCCACGATGCCGCGTATCGCGATCGCGTCGAACGGCATGCCGTGACGGCTGGCCGCCCAGCCCGCGATCAGGAACCCGGCCAGTGCGGCGAGCGCCTTGCAGCGGCGGATCCAGAATGCGGCGTGGGGGTGCTCGGAGACCCCGATCAGCGGCGGGTTCATCTCGGCCACGGGTCAGCCGGCCTCGCTCACGGCAGCACCAGCTCGGCCAGCTCGGCAGGGTCGGCGGGGCGCAGGCCGCGGGCCGCGCGCCGGCCTTCGGCGACGTAGGAGATCGGCTTTTTCAGGCTGAACGACAGGCCCACGGCGACGGCCGCCGTGGGTGCCTCGTCGAGCCGCGTGACCAGCAGCCGCGAGATCGAGATGGCGCCCGCCAGCGCATCGGTCAGGGCGAGGGCGGCCCGGGCGTCCATCGTCGCCGGCAGCACCAGATGCGTCTCGTCGGGCCTGACTTGGGCGAGCAGGTCGGCAAGTGCGGCGATGCCCGCGGGGTCGCCCGCTGAGACGGGCGGGGTGTCGACCACGATCAGGCTCTCCTCGCGCAGCCGGGTGGCGGCCCGCTTGGCAGCCTCCGGCGTGTCGGCCACGCGCAGGCCGATGTCGAGGTGCTCGGTCAGCTGGCCCAGCCGGTAGGCGCCCGCCACGGGCTCCAGGCTGAGCGTGCGCACTGCCAGGCTCGAGCCGGCCGCGTAGGCGTGGCAGAGCTTGGCCGCGGCCGAGGTCTTGCCGGCGCCGCTGGGGCCGATCAGGGCGATCGTGCGCCGCTTGGTCTTCCAGCCGTGCTCGGTCTTGATCTGGCGGGCCAGCGCGCGCCGCACCAGCTGCTCGGGCGAGGAGACCTGGTCGAACGGCGCCATGCCCCGCTCGGCCTCGCGCACGGCGGCGCGGGCTGGGGCCTCGGGCAGGCCCAGCTCGATCAGCTGCGTGGCGACCTTCTCGAACGGGTCGTCGCAGGTGAAGGTGGTGATCTCCAGGCCGGAGTCGAGCTCGGGCTCCGGCTCGGTGTCGACGGTGGCTGTGGCGGCATGCGGCGCGAGGGGCTGGAAGCGCTGCTCGGCCTGCTCGAGGCGGCTTGCGAACGGCGCGGTCTCGGCCATCAGCCGCCGGATCGCGGCGGTGTGCTCGGGATCGTCGTCGAGCGTGTCAGGCCCGCCGGTCTGGGGCGAGTCGTAGGCATCGAACACCGCGCGGGCCGGCATGGCCACGGGCGCGGCCACCGCGTTGGCGGGGCGGCCGGGGGCGGGGATGGCCTCGACCTCGACGCAGCGCTTGGCGAAGAAGCCGCCGATGCCGCCGACCAGGCCCTCGCGCTGGCGGATGATCAGGGCATCGTCGCCCAGGTCGGCGCGGATCTGGGGCAGCACGTCGTCCAGGGAGGCGCCGCGGTAGGTCTTGGTCTCGGTCATCACGCGTTCACCACTCCTGTCGTCTCAACCCGGATGCCGGGCAGGATCTCGTTGTAGGACACCACTGGAAGCTGGGGCAGGGCCTGCTCCGTCAGCCGCCGCAGATGCCGGCGGATACGGCTCGAGCAGATCAGGACGGGGCGCACGCCCATGCCGGTTGCCTGTTCGACCTCGCCGGCCAGCTGCCCGACGAGCGACTGGGCGCGGCCGGGATCCATGGCCAGGTACTCGCCTTCTTGGGTCGTGGTCACCGACTCCGCGATCTCCTGCTCGAGCGTGGGGTCGAGCGAGATCGCGCGCAGCGTCTGCTCCTCGTCGAGGAACTCGGACGTGATCGTGCGGGCCATCGCCTGGCGTGCGTACTCGGCCAGGATGGCGGGATCGCGGGTGAACGCGGCGCGGTCGCCGATCGATTCCAGGATCGTGCCCAGGTCGCGGATCGAGATGCCCTCGCGCAGCAGCGCCTGCAGCACGCGCTGCACCTCGCCGACGCCCAGCTTGTCGGGCACGACCTCCTCGACGGCCGCCGCGTTGCTCTCCTTGAGCGTGTCGAGCAGCTTGCGCGTCTCCTGGCGGGTCAGCAGGTCGGAGGCGTGGCGGCGGATCGTCTCGGTGAGGTGGGTGACGATCACCGACTCGGGGTCGACCACGGTGTAGCCCAGCGCCTCGGCCTCGGCCTGGGCGCCCTCCTCGATCCACACGGCGGGCAGGCCGAAGGCGGGCTCGATGGTGGGGATGCCGTCGATCGTTGCGGTCACGTCGCCCGGGTTCATGGCCAGCTTGTGGCCGGGGATGATGCGTTCGCGGGCGACCTCGGTGCCGCGCACCTTGACCGCGTACTCGTGGGACTCGAGCGTGACGTCGTCGTGGATGCGGACGGGCGCGATCACCATGCCCAGGTCGCCGGCGATCTGGCGGCGGATGACGCGCACGCGCGCGAGCAGCGCACCGCCCGACTGCTGGTCGACCAGCGGCACCAGGCCGAATCCGATCGTCAGCTCCAGCGGGTCGATGGCCAGGGCGCCCTCGGCGGCGTCGCCGGTGGGTACGGGCACGGCCTGCGCGCGAGCGGCCTCGGCGGCGGCCAGCTTCTCCTGGCTGGCCTGCTGTGCCATCGCCCGGCCCAGCGCGAGGAAGCCGGCGCCGATCAGCAGGAACGGCAGCTTGGGCAGGCCCGGGACGAGGCCCATGCCCAGGATCACCGAGCCGGCGATCACCATCGAGCGGGGCTGGCGCAGGATTTGCCCGGTGATGTCGCGGCCCAGGTCGGCGTCGCTGGCCGAGCGTGTGACGATGATGCCCATGCCGGTCGAGATCAGCAGCGCCGGGATCTGCGCGGCCAGGCCGTCACCGACGGTGAGCAGCGGGAAGGTCTGGATCGCCTCGCTCATGCTCATGCCGTGCTGCAGCACGCCCACGAGCATGCCGCCGATCAGGTTGATGGCGACGATGATCACGCCGGCGACCGCGTCGCCCTTGACGAACTTCGATGCGCCGTCCATCGCGCCGTAGAAGTCCGCCTCCTTGGCGATCTGCTCGCGGCGGCGGCGCGCCTCCTCGTCGGTGATCTGGCCGGCGTTGAGGTCGGCGTCGATCGCCATCTGCTTGCCGGGCATCGCGTCCAGGGTGAAGCGGGCGCCGACCTCGGCCACCCGCCCGGCGCCCGCCGTGATCACGACGAACTGGATCACGACCAGGATCATGAACACGACCAGGCCCACGATGATGTTGCCGCCGACCACGAAGTTGCCGAAGGCGTGGATCACGTTGCCCGCGTCGCCGTGTAGGAGCACGAGTCGGGTGACGCTGACGTTGATGCCCAGCCGCAGCAGCGTCGTCAGCAGCAGCAGCGAGGGGAACGCGGCGAAGTCGAGCGCCCGCGAGACGTACATGGTCGTGATCAGGATGACCATCGCCGAGGCGATGTTGAGCGTGATCAGCAGATCCAGCAGCGGCGGCGGGATCGGGATCAGCATCATCCCCACGACCACCACGACCGCGACTGCGGCGAACAGGTCGGCGTGCTTCAAGAGCGCCTTCACGGGCCCACCTCAGGGCAGGGGCGATCCGCCCCCGAGGGAGAGGGGGAGATGCATGCGGCGGCGACGACCCGGGGGGCGGGCCACCGCGAGACGGGACGACCGAATCGCACTGCGAACCGGTAATCGTCCGGCAAGCAGCGGTGTTGAGATGCGCGATCTCAGATGACGGTGCGGACGACGAGCATGCCGCGGCCCGACACGAGGTGCGCCAGGTCTTCCTGGAGGCGCTGGATGTGCTCGGTCGCCTGTTGCTCCCAGCGCTCCACTTCGATGATCTCCGCGATCAACACGTAGTCGGCCTGATCGAGCGACTGTCCCGGTACATCCGCTGGTCGCGTGAGCCGCCAATCGCTGACCGTGTCCAGCGACTCGCGGACGAGGTCGTGATCTCCCGCCATGAGACGTTCAAAGTCCTCCGCAAGCTCCGGCGAGCGCAGTTGAAACCACATGAGCAGGGTCGCTGGTGGGCTCATGCACGAAACCTTAGCGCCGCATGCCCGTCTCGGTCCATCTGCGGAACACCTCGATCTGGGCGGGCGGCCAGGCGCCGTCGCACGGCATGCTGCCGTCGCCGAGTCGCTGCAGGATGGCAGCCGCCCGTGAGCGGACGTCGTCGTACGACCACAGATCGAATGCGAAGCTCATCGAGCGGCGATCGCCTGCTCGGAACAGCGGCTTGATGTCCCGCTCATACGATCCGGGACCCGTGCCCGCGGGGGGCTGATCGTCGCCGGCACGGTCTGAGGGTGAGGATTCGGTCACTGGGGGCGTACCTGCCCGCCAGGTGTCTGGAGCGCGTCTCGCAGGCAGGAGATCGCCTGGGAGATCGCAGCGCGCGTTGCCCGGGTGCCGCTCAGCGGGTTGAGCATCATGAAGTCGTGCGTGATGCCGTCGTAGCGAACCGTGGTCACCGGCACGCCCGCGGCCCGCAGCCGCGCCGCGTAGGCCTCGCCCTCGTCGCGAAGCACGTCCGCCTCGTCGACGATCACCAGCGCGGGCGGGAGACCCTCGAGCTGCTCGTCGCGTGCGCGCAGCGGGGACGCGTACGGCTCGACTCGCCGCTCGCGGTCAGGTTCGTAGCAGTCCCAGAACCAGGCCATCCCCTTCGCAAACAGGAAGTAGCCCTCTGCGAACTGCGCATACGAGTCGGTGTCCATACCGGCGTCGGTGACGGGGTAGTACATCGACTGCTGCACGAAGTGGACGTCGCCTCGGTCGTTCGCCATCAGCGCGAGCGCCGCAGTCATTCCCCCGCCGACTGAATCCCCCGCGACCGCGATCCGCTCTGGATCGAGCCCGTTCGACGGGCCCTCGCGCGTGATCCACCGCGCCGTCGCATAGCCCTGCTCGACGGCCACCGGATAGCGGGCCTCCGGCGAGCGGTCGTATTCGACGAACGCCACGGCAGCGCCGGTGCCGACCGCGAGCTCACGAACGAGCCGGTCGTGTGTGCCGGCGTTGCCGAGCACCCACCCGCCTCCGTGCATGTACAGGATCGCGGGCAGCGTGCCTTCGACGCCCGGCGGGCGCACGATGCGGACCCGCACGTCACCGACCGCGGCAGGCACCGTGATCCAGCGTTCGTCGACCGGCAGCTTCTCGATCGGCTCGGCCTGGACATCATCCAGGACCTTGCGTGCCTCCACGGGAGTCAACTCGTAGATGAACGGCGGTGCTGAGGTTGCGGTAACGAATGCGTGCGAAGCGTCCTCGAGCACTACCGGCGGGCTTGTGGTGATAGCCATTTCCAACCCTTTCAATCGTTCGGTCATCGAGAGACGGGCTGACTGAGCCACTCCTCGAACCGGGTCGGGGCGAGCCGTACGTCACCGATCGGGACGAGGGAGTCGTCGTCGAGCGTCGCACCAAAGTAGGGCGCGTGGGCGTCGGTCTCGACGAGGCGCGAGTCGTTCTTCGCCTCGAGATATCGCCTGACGAGCTCATCGAACCGGAACCGCTCCGGACCTGCCAGCTCGACGGTCCCGTTCGCAGGTGCTGCGACCGCGATCTCGGCCAGCGTGGCCGCGACGTCCTCCGCTGCCTCGGGCTGAAACGACACGGCCGGCAAGTGCACCGCGTCGCCGTGCATGCTCGAATCGGCGATGCGGCCGATGAACTCGAAGAACTGCGTCGCGCGCAGGATCGTGTACGGGATGGACGCGGACTTCACCGTGTCCTCCTGAGCGAGCTTCCCTCGCATGTAGCCGCTCCCGGGCAGCCGGTCGGCGCCGACCACCGAAAGCATCACGTGATGCCTTACGCCGGCCGCGGCTTCGGCAGCCGCCACGTTACGAGACGTTGTCCGAAAGAACTCGAGGACAGCCGCGTCGTCCCAGACCGGCGCATTCGACACATCAACGACAACCCGAGCGTCCTCGAGCGCTTGCTCGAGCCCGGCGCCGGTGTAGGTGTCCACGCCCGTCTCGGGCGACGCAGCGCCCGTCTCGTGGCCCGCCTGGCGCAGCTTCTCCACCAGCTTCGACCCGATCAATCCGGTTCCGCCGATCACGACGATGCTCATGTCGACTCCCTTCGTTGGTCTGCTTCGGCCTCGCCTGGAGGTTCGTGGATATGGAGACGGGTTCGCATCCGCCGACACGCCAGCCTTCTCGCCAGTCCGCCGAGATCCGCGGTGCGTCTAGGTGACGAGCACGCTGATGGCCAGCGCCGAGCCGAGGATCCCGGTGGGAACACGCATCAACTGGTTGCGTGACGAGATCTCGAGCTTCTGGAAGACCTTGCGCAGGTGGTACTGCACGGTGCGTGGGCTGATGAACAGCTGCGCCGCGATCTCGGGGTTGGAGAGGCCGTCCCGAGCGAGCCGCGCGATCTGAGCCTCCTGGGGTGTCAGCTCGTCGCGTGTTTCGGGCGTGCGCGCCCGTGCGGTCTCACCCGTCGCCAGAAGCTCGCGGCCGGCGCGCTCGGTGAAGTCGTGCGCCCCAAAGGCGCTGAACATCTCGTGCGCTGCCCGGAGCTGCTCCCGGGCGTCGACGCGCCGGTTCTCGCGCCGCAGCCACTCGCCGTACACCAGGTGCGTGCGGGCCAGATGCACGGCCACACGGGTGCGCTGGAGGCGCTCGATCGCTTCGCGGTAGAGCGAGTCGGCAGCCACGCCGGCGCTCAACAGCGCGCGCGACCGGGCCTGTACGCCGAGCGCCCATTCCGTCCCGGCTGCACTCGTTTGTTCCTCGAGCTGGTGAAAGGCCGCGGTGGCCTCCTCAGAAGCGCCGCTGCGGACACCAGCCTCGATCAGTTCCAGCAGCGTGAACCCGAACAGCCCCAGATCCTCGTACTCGCATCCACGTCGTGCGCTTGCGAGTGCGGCACCGTACTGGCCCGAGCCGTTGTACAGGAGCGCGGTTGTGAAGCCCCAGCCACCGATGCCTCTGCCCTCACCTCGCGCGGTCACGCTTTCGAGCGCCGACTCGAAGTACTCAGTCGTCCCGGGTTCGGCGCCACGCCACGCGCCGAGCAACAGCGAGGGATACCCGACGGGTGCACCGCCGGTGGCCTGAGTGATCGCGTCAGCCTCAGCTACGAGCGACGAGGCCGAGCCGAACTCTCCCGCATAGATGTCGATGGCGGCGCGGTACGCAAGTGCGAGTGGTAACCGTGTCAGCGCACCGAGCTCGCGCGCAATCCGGACGGCTCGAGTGGCGAGATCGTGCCACTTCTCGTCGTCCCAAAGGTCTCCGGCGACGAGCCATGGCAGCCAGAACCAGCGCAAGGTGTCGGCGTCGTCGGCGTCGCCATCTTCCCCGAAGGCGTCGAGCGCACGTTTCAGCGGCGAGATGCCGGCGACGTACCCGTCCGTGAACCGGGTTGCAAGACCGTCGAGGAGGTGATCAATCGGTCGTGGCGGGGGTGGCGCGGACGGCCCGCTTTGCGCAGCGAGCGCAATCTCACGCGGGCCGAGGGAGTCGTTGAGCCGGCCGGCGAAAATCGCGGCGCCCAACGCCTCCAGGTACGCATCCCGTGCCGATCCGACGTGGAGCGGGGCCAACCGTTCGGCCGCCGCGAGTAACAACGGCGGAGCGTCACTGCCGCGGCGGCGTGCGAAGGCGACCTCGGCGCGCAGGCGGGCGAGCTGTGCACGTTGAAGCTCGTCGAGCTGGCATGCCTCGGCGGAGGTGAGCAGCGCGTTGGCGGCGTCGAGCGCTCCCGACTCGTATCTGGCGTGGGCGGCCGCGAGTGTACGCCGGCCGCGGCGGGCGGGGTCCGGCGTGAGCTCGGCCGCTCGCTCGAGAAACGCTGCCGCTGCGGCGATGCCGCCGCGGGCCTGTGCGCGCCCGGCAGAGCGCTGCAGTTGCTCGGCCACGCCTTCGTCGAGACCCGACACCGCACAGGCGAGATGCCACACACGGCGATCGGGCTCCGCGTCGGCGTCGGTGGCGTCGGCCAGTGCGCGGTGCGCCTTCTGGCGATCCGCTACCGGCGCCGCCTGGTAGATCGCGGAACGCACCAGGGGGTGGCGGAACCGCACCACGGCGCCGAAATCGACAAGCCCTTCCGTCTGCGCGGGCACCGCCGCGTCGGCCCCGAGCCCGAGCTCGGCTGCCGCCCGCCACAACAGTCCAGGATCGCCCACGGGCTCGGCCGCTGCCACGAGCAGGAGTTGCCGCGTCTCATCCGGGAGCGCGTCAAGCCGTCTCAGGAAGCTCTGCTCGATGTGATCCGCCACGGGCGCCCCGTCGGGAAGTTCGAAGCCTCCGGCGTGCTTGGCCTGCGTGACACTTCGCGGCAACTCGAGGAGCGCGAGCGGGTTGCCACGCGACTCGGCGATGACGCGATCTCGCACCCGTTCGTCCAGGCGACCGGGCCATGACGACTCCAGTACGGCGCGGGCATCACCGTTTCGGAGCCCGTGGAGGTTCAGTTCCGGCAGGCCGGTGAGCTCGTGAGCTTCGCTCGGCTGCCGTGCGCCGAAAACCAGCCCGACGGATTCCGCGAGCAGGCGGCGTGCAACGAACGCCATGATCACCGCCGACGCGTTGTCGAGCCACTGGGCGTCGTCAAGCACACAGACAAGCGGCTTGTCCTCAGCCACGTCCGACAGCAGGTGCAGCACGGCCAGCCCGACGATGAACCGGTCGGGCGGAGGTTTGGCGCTGATCCCAAACGCCGTCTCGAGAGCTCCACGCTGTGGCTCGGGCAGCCGTTCTCTGAACTCCAGCATTGCCCCGCACAGCTGATGCAGGCCAGCATAGGCGAGCTCCATCTCGTACTGCACGCCGGAGGCCCGAGCGACGCGACACCCGGACGCGTTCTGCACGACGTAGTCCAGCAGCGCTGACTTGCCGATACCGGGCTCGCCGCGGACTACGAGAACCTGGCTCTCACCGGCGCGCACGTTCTTGAGCAAGAGATCAAGGGCGCCGCACTCATCGATTCGGCCGCGGAGCGTCTGGCTGACCTCGATCGACATGTAGCGAACGCTACATGGATGCCGTCGTGCGGTGCCAGCGCAACCGCGCGGTCCGCCGCGTTGATGCTCGACTAGCCACAGCACCGGCCTTCAGGCGGATGCGAGCTCTTGCGCGGCGTCGCGATGCTCGCGGTGTCAGCCGCATCCGTGCAGCCAAGGAGGAGAACTGATGCTGACCTACTGCTATGCGTGGACGCCGCTCTTCATCGTTGGAGGGCTTGCCCTGCTTGCCATCCCATGGATCGGGCTGATCGCGCTCGTGGTCGTCGTGGCCGGAGCGCTCGTACTGCTGGCGGGGCTGGTCGCCGCGATTCTCTGGGTGCCGCTGCGGGCCGGCCGTGCCATCCTTCGCCTGTGGCACACCCGCATCGGCAGCAACAGCCGGTCCGCTGACGTGATCGTCGACGAGGTCCATGGCCCGCCCGGTGGACGGGCCTCCACGAAAGGGGGACACGATGTCTCACAGCCCAATCCAGGTCGTGCTGCGCTTCCGCAGTAGTGACTTCACGGACTGGAAGGCCGTGCTGGATGAGCAGGAAGAGATCCGTGTGCGCCACGGCGCGCTCGGCCACCAGATCTCCCGGTCGATCGACGACCCCCACGAGTACCTGGTCGTCCTGCCGTTCGCCTCGAAGGGTGGCGCCATCGGCTACTGCCATGACCCGGATCGGTTCCCGCTGAAACGGTCAGTCTTCGGCAAGGCTGCGATGCGGGACCACGACTGGGAAGAATCGATCCACGAGCTGATCGATGCCGGCGGCTATGGCGACGGCTCAGGCGATTTCGGGCGAGCCTGGGCTCCGGTCCATCACCACCTGGACACCGGGCCGACCGGAGGCGAGCAGCGCTCTTCCTCGTAGGCCGGTCGAGCAAGACGGGATGATAGAGCTGTACCGATTGACCTGATGCTCGCCACGCTCACCGATCGCCGCGCGTTCGGCGAAGACTGGATCCTCGAGCGGAAGTTCGACGGCGAGCGCTGCGTTGCCCAGCGGGCCGGCGGCACGGTGCGCCTCGAATCACGCACCGGCAAGGACCTCACCGGCACGTATCCAGACATACGTGCCGGGCTCGCCGCGCAGCTTCCGAATCGGTTCGTGGCGGACGGCGAGATCGTCGTGTTCGACGGCGACCAGACGTCGTTCGGCCGCTTGCAGCAGAGACTGGGCGTGCGGGCGCCTTCCCCGGCGCTGGTCGCATCGTTCCCGGCGGTCTTCTGCGTCTTCGACCTCCTGCAGCTCGGGCCAGACGACCTCACAGCGCGGCCGCTGGTCGAGCGCCGGGTCTTGCTCGAGGGCTCGATCAGACCGTCAGATGCCGTGCGCGTCAGCGAGGCGTGGCGCGGCGACTCCGAGCGCCGGTTCGCGGAGGCATGCCGTTCCGGCTGGGAGGGGCTGATCGCAAAGCGCGCTGATGCGCCGTACGTGCCCGGTCGTTCGAAAGCGTGGTTGAAGCTCAAGTGCGTGCTCGAGCAGGAGTTCGTGATCGGCGGATACACCGACCCGAGCGGCAGCCGCACGGACTTCGGTGCGCTACTTGTCGGCTACTACCAGGCCGACGTGCTGCGGTATGCAGGCAAGGTCGGGACGGGGTTCGACACCGCAGTCCTGGCAACGCTCGGCTCGCGGTTGCGCCGGTTGGAAACCCGGGAGTCGCCGTTCGATCACGTGCGGCCAACGCCTCGCGGCACACACTGGACGAAGCCGCACCTCGTTGCGCAGATCGGTTTCGCCGAGTGGACGCCGGGCGGGAGGCTGCGCCAGGCCCGGTTCCTTGGCATGCGCGACGACAAGGCCGCGACTGACGTCGTCAGAGAGCGGCCTGAGTGAGCGCTGCGTAGCGACCGGCGGAAGACCCGGCCGCTACGACGAGCTGAGAGCGTCCGTACGACCTACGTGAAGCGCTTGACGAACTCGAGCGCGGTGTCGGCGACCTCGCGCCAGCCAGAGTCGATCGTGAGTGAGTGGCCCCGGTTCGGGATCTTCACGATCTCCGTCACGCCGGGGTTGCGCCGCTGCCGCTTGTACGCGGCATTCGCGATCGCCCATGGCACAGTGTGATCCTTCTCGCCGTCAATGATCAGCAGCGGGCCGCGGTCGGGGTTCTTGCTGTTCACCTTCGCCTCTGTCCAGGGGTTGATGTTCGCGTTGCCCATCTGCACGAGCGAGATTCCCGAGCCGGCGACGTGGTACTTCTCGTAGAGCTGCCGGGCCTCGGACTCATCGAGCGCGTTCCCCCATCCGTACTTGAACTGGTCGAAGGTCAGGGTAATGGCACGACCGCGCGTGAGCGGGTTGGCCAGGAACGGCCCCACACCCTTCAGCACCGAGGGGGGCAGGGGGAGTACGCCGCGGAAGACTCCGGGGTCGATTGCGACCGTGGCGGTGGACAGCCCGCGTCCGGCCAGCATCTGTGCCAGCAGCCCCCCGGTCGAGTGCCCGATCACCACCGGCTTCTTGTCCAGGTCGTTGATGATGTCGGTGGTGTGGTCGGCGACCTGCTTCAAGGTCTTCCTGGCGAGGACCTCGGGGTTTGCGCGCGCCTCGCCGACGGTTTCGGGGTCGTCCGGCCAATCGGGCGTCAGGGCGACATATCCAGCCTCCTCGAACGCGTCGGCCCACGGGGCCCAGCTCGAAGGCAGCAGCCAAAGGCCGTGGATGAAGACAACAGGCGTGGCCGCGCTGGCATTTGCACGCTCGACCTGCGCGAGCTCGCGCTCGGTGATCGGCGTCTGTTCAACGGTCGTGCTCATCGCATCCTCCGATTCCGTTGTTGCCCGGTCGAGGAACGGCGAGCCGGGCACAGGGTCATCGCTGCAGGATCGCGGCACCCGATCCCACTCGCATCCGCCGAGTCGCTAGTGCCAGTGGCTGGCGCAACACCCCCGGATCAAGCCGACTGGTCAGCCCACTGGCGCCCAGGCTGATTCGAGACCGGCTCCGTCTGCGCGAGGTTGCTTGCGTCAACCACAAGCGGAAGGAGTCACCTCGATGCTTACTTGGAAGTCAGCTCTGATGAGGACACGGGCAGTTCTGCTCGTGCTCTGTCTTGCAGGGGTTGCGCTCCTCGCCGGCCAGAGCCGCGGATCCGCGGCGAGCGCACCGGCAGGCGAGGGACCGCGACCGACGATCGTGCTTGTCCACGGTGACTGGGCCGACGCGTCGTCCTGGGCCAAGGTCATCCCGCGCCTGCAGGAGAGAGGGTTCAACGTTGTAGCTCCACCAAACCTGCTCCGCGGACCGGTCACTGACTCGGCTTACCTCGCCAGCTATCTGCGAACGATCTCTGGTCCCATCGTGCTTGTCGCACATTCCTACGGTGGGTTCGTCATCACCAACGCCGCGAGGGACATGCCGAATGTCAAGGCACTGGTCTACATCGATGGGTTCTTGCCGGCGAAAGGCGAGACCGCCGGTGACCTCACGGCCACGTGGCACTCGTGTGTCGACCAGAGCGCCCTCAACCCGGTGCCTTACGACGGAGGAGTCGACCTGTACCTGCGGAGCGAAGCAAACCCGCCCTACGAGGGGTACGACAAGTGCTTCGCCAACGGGGTTCCGAAGGCCGAAGCCGACGTCCTGTTCGCGACGCAGCGGCCTGCCGCGATCACCCAGTTCAGCGAACCGTCAGGACCGCCGGCGTGGAAGCAGATTCCCTCATGGTCGTTGATCGGGACGCTCGATCACGTCATCCCACTGCCGCTGGAGACGAAGATGGCTCGCCGAGCGGGCTCCCACACCCGCCAAATCGAAACCGGTCACCTGTCCTTGATCACGCGCCCCGGCGCCGTCACACGGATGATCCTCTCGGCCGTCAACGCGACGTCGTGAAGATGGTTGAGGTCGCCGGCCGACCACCGCGCCCAGTGTTTCGGCTGGCCGCTGGATCCGGAACGCCGGCGACCTCAATCCGACCCATGCGTCACGACCCCACCCGTCGCGGGAGAATGGCGATCATGGATCAGAGCAACCCCACTCACGCATGAGCAGCAACCGCCTCGAGGCCTTCAGTGACGGCGTGATCGCCGTGATCATCACGATCATGGTCCTCACCCTGCATCCGCCGGCCGGCAGCAGTCTTCACGACCTACGCCCGCTCGTCCCGAAGCTGGCCGTCTATCTCCTGAGCTTCGTGTTCGTCGCGATCTACTGGAACAACCACCATCACCTGATGAAGGTCGTCGACCACGTGACCGGGGCGACGCTGTGGGCGAATGCCCACCTGCTGTTCTGGCTCTCGCTGATCCCGGTGGCGACGGCCTGGCTAGGACCACACCTTGGCGCGACCGCACCGGTCGCGGTCTACGGAGCGGTGCTGCTCGGCGCGGCGGTCGCCTACTCGATCCTCGTGCGCACCCTCATTGGCAGTCATGGCCCGACCTCGCGAATCGCCCGAGCGGTAGGACAGGATCGGAAGGGCAAACTCTCCGTGGGGGCGTGTGTCCTGGCGATCGCAGCGTCGCCGGTCGCGCCATGGCTTTCACTCGCGCTCTACGTCGCTGTTGCCCTGACGTGGCTCGTCCCGGACAGGCGCATGGAGCGGGCGCTGTCCCCGGCGACTGAAGCTTCGTCAGCCAACGACGAGGAATGAACGCCTCGCAACTATGCCGTTGCCGACAGCTGCCGCCGTCGCGCCGCCGCCCGCCGTCCGGCTGTCCGATACACGAACGCGAGCACCTCCGCCACGGCCGCGAAGAAGGCGTCCGGGATCTGCTGGCCCAGCTCGACCTCGCGGTAGAGCGCCCGCGCGAGCGGTGGGTTGGTCATCACCGGCACCTCGTGCTTGGCCGCCTCCTCGCGGATCGCCGCAGCCACCAGGTCCTGGCCCTTGGCCACGACCTCGGGGGCGGGGCGGCTGCCGTCATAGCGCAGCGCCACTGCGAAGTGGGTGGGGTTGGTGATGACGACGTCGGCGGTGGCCACCTCGGCCAGCATCCGCTTGCGGGCCTGCTGGAACTGCCGGCGGCGGATCGCGCCGCGCACCTCGGGCGAGACGTCCTGCTGGCGGGCCTCCTGCTTGACCTCCTCCTTGGTCATCTTCAGCTGCTTGTTGAGCCGGTAGCGCTGCCAGAAGAAATCGAATCCCGCCAGGGCCGCCAGCGCCAGGCAGACGCCGAAGGCCAGGCGGGCGATGGTGGACCCAAGCTCGGTCGCGATCGCGCCCGGCGGGAGGCCGGTGAGCGCGGCCAGCGAGCCCAGCTGCGGCCAGATCGCGACGAAGGCTGCGCCGGCGATCACGGCGGTCTTGGCGATCGCCTTGGCCGCCTCCACCAGCGACTGCACGCCGAACAGGCGCCTGATGCCGCTGCGCGGGTCGATCCGAGAGAACTGCGGCTTCAGCACCTCCGGGGTGATCCGCGGCCGCACCTGGAGCACGCTTGCGACGACGCCTGCGGTCACGGTGGCCAGCGCCACCGGCGCCACCAGCGGCAACATCGCCCTGATCGCCCAGTCGCGCAGCGCCTGGATGCCGTCCTGGGACACGATGGAGGGATCGCCGGTGCGCACCAGCCCCTCCTGTAGCACCTGCTGATAGCCGTGGAAGAGGCCCGGCGCGGAGGCGGCCAGCACGGCGAAGCCGGCCAGCAGCACCGCGGCCGAGTTGACGTCGGCGGAGCGGGCGACCTGCCCCTTCTTGCGCGCCTCTTCCCGTTTTTTCGGGGTGGGTGCTTCGGTGCGGTTCTCGCTCACCCCGCCCCCAGCACCTTCAGCGCGGCGTAGACCGAGCTGTTCAGCTCATCGGACAGGCGCGTGGCCACGAACGGCAGCGAGGCCCCGATCACGGTGAAGCCCAGCGCGATCTTGGCCGGCAGGCCGACGAAGAAGACGTTCATCTGCGGCACTGCCCGCGCGATCAGACCGAACGCGGCATCCGTCACGACCAGGGCGATCAGCACCGGCGCGACCAGCTCGAGGCCGATCACGAACATCTCCCCGCCCAGCGGCACGAGGTGCGCCGCGATCGCGCCCAGGTCGGGAAAGGCGTCGATCGGCACGATCCGGTAGCTGGCCGCGATCCCCTCGATCATCAGCTGGTCGCCGCCGGTGAGCACGAAGACCATCACCGCGAACAGCGAGTAGAGCTGGGCCAGGATCGCGTTCTGGCCGTTGGTGATGGGGTCGACGGTGCTCGCGAACGAGAAGCCGATCACCGTGTCGAGCAGGCTGGCGCCGGCCTGCACGGCGGCCGCCACCAGCGCCAACGGCATCGCGAAGGCCAGCCCGACCATGAACTCCTTGACGAGCAGGATGGCCAGGTTGCCGGGGTCGGGCGACATCGGGTGGCCGTGGGTGGCGATCGGCATCAGCGCCAGCGTCAGCGCGAACGCGACCATCGTCTTGACGCGGGCCGGGATCATGCGCGACGAGAACACCGGCGCCAGCGCGAACAGGCCGCCCAGCCGCGCCAGCACCAGCAGGAAGCCGATCACCTGCGCCCCGGCGATGGCCGGCAGCTGGATCGCGTCGCCGTGGACCATGCGCCGTCTGCGCCCTTACGGGCCGACCATCGAGGGGATGCTCAGGTACAGGTCGCGGGTGTAGTCGACCATCTGGGCCGTCATCCAGGGGCCGGCCAGCGCGATCACCAGGCCGGTGGCGATGATCTTGGGGATGAACGACAGCGTCTGCTCCTGGATCTGCGTGACGGCCTGGAAGACCGAGATCAGCAGGCCCACGGCGAGGCTGGCGATCAGGAACGGCGCGGCGACCTTCATCGAGACGATCAGCGCCTGGGTGGCGAGCTGGACTGCGGTGTCCTGGTTCATGGGCGTCTCCGGGTCGTCAGGTGTGGAACGACTGGACAAGCCCCCCGATCACCAGATCCCACCCGTCCACGAGCACGAACAGGAGGATCTTGAAGGGGAGCGAGATCAGGATCGGCGGCAGCATCATCATGCCCATGGACATGAGCGTGGAGGACACGACCATGTCGATGATCAGGAAGGGCAGGAAGATCAGAAAGCCGATCTGGAAGGCCGTCTTCAGCTCGGACACGAGGAAGGCGGGCACGAGCACGTAGGTGGGGATGTCTGCCCGCGTATTGGGCCGGGGCAGGTCGGCCATCTTCACGAACAGGGCCAGGTCCGAGTCCCGCGTCTGCTTGAACATGAACACGCGGAACGGCTCCTGGCCGCGCTCGATCGCCTGCTGGAGGGTGATCTTGCCGTGCGAATAGGGCTGCACCGCGACCTCGTTGGTCGCCTTCAGCGTGGGCATCATCACGAACAGCGAGAGGAACAGCGAGAGCCCCAGCAGCACCTGGTTGGGCGGCGTGGTGGGGGTGCCCATCGCGTTGCGCAGGAAGCCGAGCACGATCAGGATCCGGGTGAAGCCGGTCAGCATCAAGAGCGCGCCGGGCAGCAGCGTCATCAGGGTCAGCAGCAGGAAGATCTCCACCGGCGTGGAGACCCCCTTCATGCCCGTGATGTGGATGGTGGGCGACTGCTGGACGAGCACGGCCAGCGCGCTCACGAGCGCACCGTCCAGCCCTTGAGGGTGCCGAGCACGCCGCCGGCCGGCGGCAGGGCGGGCCGCTCGGGCGCCGGTGCAACAAGAGTGCCTGGCACCGTTGTTGCATCCTCGGCCTCGTCCAGGCCCAGGGCGATCGCCTCACCGGGGCTGTAGACGCGCAGCGGGGTGACGCCGCCCTCGGCGGCGCCGACCAGGATCATCTCGTCGCCTGCCCGCACCAGGTGCAGCGAGCGGTGCTGGGCGAGCTGGGTTGTGGCCACCACCTCGATGCGGGCGTCCTTGCCGCCGCGGCGGCCGCGCGATGTCGTGCGCAGCAGCCAGTAAAGCCCGTAGATCACGGCCAGCACGATGGCCAGCCCGACCACGCCGCGCACGATCGCGCCGGTGCCGGTGCCGGGTGCGGCGGCCGCGGTCGAGCCGCCGCCGGTCACGTCGGAGGGCAGCGGCGTCGTGTCCGGCTTGAAGCTGTCGGCCAGGGCCGGCGGGGCCAGAACGAGCAGGAGGCAGCCGCCCAGCGCGAGCGCGCGGACGACGTGCACTGCCTTGAAGAGGGGGAGACGACGAGGTCGCAAGGCGCACTCGTAATCGACCTGGATCCCACCCGCTTGAGGCATGGACACGAACGAGGGGCAGTAACCATGACGGTTTCGCGTATGCGCGATGCCCCGTCCGGGGGAGCCACCCCCGAAGTGCAACGCCGATACGTGCTGCATGTACGGCAGGTCGGCACGATCTGCAACTCGTACTGGTGGCACTTTCAACTCAGATACGTCCCCCTGTGACCGAGCACCCCTCACCCGACCACACTGCTGGAGGTCTCCCAATGGAAGCAGCGTTCGCGACCACCGGCCGGCCCACCGCCGAGAGCGCCGAGGCGCTGTGGCGGGCCTGGCGCGACCGCGGCGACATCGCCGCCCGCGACCGGCTCGTCCTCTCCTACGCTCCGATGGTCAAGTACCTGGCCTGCCGCAAGGTGCGCGAGCTGCCGGCCCACTGCGAGTTGGACGACCTCGTCTCCTGCGGCCTGCTGGCCCTGATCGCCGCGGTCGACCGCTTTGACCCGGTCAAGGGCGCCACGTTCGAGCAGTACGCCTGGACGCGCGTCAGCGGCGCCATCATGGACGAGCTGCGCCGCCAGGACTGGGCGCCGCGCTCGCTGCGCCGCTCCGGCCGCGCGATCGAGCGTGCCCGCGACGAGTTCCAGTCGCGCACCGGGCGGATGCCCTCCCAGGAGGAGCTGTCCGCGAACCTCGAGATTACGGTCTCCGAGCTGCAGGACCAGCTGGAAGGCCTCTCCCGGGCCGACCTGCTCTCGCTGAACACGCCGGCCCGCGGCAACGAGGAGGCCATGCCGGTCGAGGTCGGCGACACGATCGAGGCCCCTCCCGGCGAGCACGATCCCGAGATGGCCGCGCTGGCCGGTGAGCGGGCCGACGTGCTCAAGGCCGCGATCGCCTCGCTCTCCGAGCGCGAGCAGCAGATCCTGGTGCTGCTCTTCGTGCACCATCTCCAGGGCGCCGAGATCGGACGCATCCTGGGCGTCTCGGAGTCCCGCGTCTCACAGCTGCTGTCGGGGA
>Ga0066903_100001179_pt1 | contig 18600 bp, 25 predicted proteins | sample PanSoiMetaGPlot1_FD_67491 | JGI IMG/M metagenome (GOLD analysis project Ga0066903, IMG submission 67491) | Tropical forest soil microbial communities from Panama analyzed to predict greenhouse gas emissions - Panama Soil - Plot 1 (version 2) | ecosystem: Environmental > Terrestrial > Soil >... | reverse complement strand
GGCCTGACAGCTAGGGCCCGGCCCGTGCCTAACCCGCACGGGACCGGGCCCCACTGTTGACAGATCCCCCGCCAGCCGGTAAGCTGTAAGTACACCAGACAGACAGACACCAGGGAGCAGACATGAAGGCCACCCACATCGTGAAGCGCGAGAGCGGCTTCATCGCTGGCTGGTTCGAGCAGGCCCAGGTGGACTCTGGCTACGTCGCCGAGTTCGTGGCCGAGTGCAACACCAACGTGCCAGGCGACCCCGCCCACATCGAGGAGATCCCCGAGTGGCCGGTCTGCGAGCACGGCGTGGCCATCCCCGCCGATGACTGCGTGGCCTGCAAGCTGGCCGCCGAGGACGCGCACGGGGCCCCCTACGTGATCCCGGTCAGCATGGACATCGACTACCGGCTGGCCCTGGCCATCGCCCGGAGCAAGCACCCGTCCCGCGTCGTGGCGATCACCAACGTCTACCGCTACGCCCGGTTCACCGAGACCCGGTGGTGCGCGACGTGTGCCTCGGTCGAGCGGTCCCCGAGCCACGTGGCCGAGGGCCACTTCACCCCGAGCCACGAGTTCTCCCCCGAGGTCGAGGTGCGGCTGTTCGGCCAGCACATCGCCACGTTCCACACCAACGGCGTGACCCTGTGGAGCCGCGGCTACCAGACCACCTCGACCAGCGAGGCCCTGAGCAACCTGGTCACGGGCGGCTACTTCTACCACGACAAGGGCCAGCTGATCTTCTCGGCCTACGAGACCACCGGCACCCACCGGACCGGCCAGCCGGTGGCCGAGGGCGGGTTCTACCCCTACAAGCTGAGGAGCGCACGATGAGCCAGCTTCCCGTGGACCTGAGCCTGGGCACCAGCTTGCTCGGCAACCCGCTGAGCGCGGACGTGCGCGACCGGCTGGCCGCGGTCATCGCCCGCCCAGACAACGAGACCTGGGAGGACGCCCACGGCATCATCCTGAACGGCAGCGTGGGGCTCGGCCTCACGCTCTGGCAGGCGGTGCTCGCCGTGGACCCGAGCTTCCCCAAGCGCGGCCCGAGCTACACGCACGGGCATGTCACTGGCCAGTGGGAGCGCATCCCGTCGGCCGACCTGATCCGCCAGGCCATCAACTACGCGACCCGCTGAGGAGGCAGCCATGAGCTTCTACGTCGCGCGCAAGCGCTGGGTCGTCTGCCACTTCGGCGACCGGGTGAGCCAGTGCTACCACAGCCCGCGCTGCGGCTTCCTGCGGGCCGGCGACTGGTCCAGTTCGTTCGGCAGCTGGCAGGAGGGCTGGACCGGCCCCATCCGCTCCGAGCGCCAGGCGGACCGCGAGGCCCAGGCCTGGGTGACCGCGGGCTGGCACGCCGAGCGCGTGGCATCCACCCCCGAGATCCGCGCCCAGGTCCGCGCCTGGCAGCGCACAGCCGACGAGCGCCAAGGGAGGCGTTGATCATGACCGAGACCACTGCCCGAATCCCCATCACGGTCAAGCACCACCCGGCCGTCCGGGGCTTCCGGCACAGCATGCCCGCCCGCTGGGTAGCCACCTACGGCAGCTACCCGCACGACATCGAGGCCACCGGCAAGACCGAGGCCGAGGCCAAGGCCAACCTGACCGCCGCGCTGCTGACCGCGCTCGAAGTGATCACCACGCACGAGCCGGTGTTCGGCCGCGACGATGACGGCGCACTGCTGGCAGCTGTCCCGGCCGCCGACGGCGGCAGCCGCCACTGGCGGATCACCGACACCGCCTGGTGCGGCACGGTGACGTCCAGCCCGGCCGCCGAGGCATTCGCCGACTGCTACCACCAGACCGTCATCCCCCGGAGGTAGTGATGACCTACAACCCGCAGACCGGCGAGGGCTGGGACCAGGCCAAGGCCACCGAGTTCTGGGCGGCCTCGATGGCCCGCAGCCAGCCCCGCTGGCAGCTGCGCGGCAAGCCCGGTGCCTGGGTGTGGGAGTTCTGGAACTTCGGCCCGCACCACGGCTGGGTGACGATCGAGCCGGACGGCTTCGCCTGGTCCACCACGAGCTACGACACCGGGGAGCGGCTGCTGCACGGCAAGACCACCTCGCTGTTCGAGGCCTACCAGTCCTGCGAGCGCAACGCCGAAGTGAAGCGGCCGGCAACCTAACAGACGGGCGGGCGGTCTCCCCGGATCTACCAATCGCGGAGCCGCCCGCCCTATCCACACGTCCGGGGCATCGGGCCCCGGCGATCACAGGAAGGATCCCCACTATGCGGAGGATCATGCTCATGGTCGCGGCAGCTGCCGCGATCCTCACCGGCTCGGCGGTCGCCGCCGCGCCCGCGATGGCCAGCACCACGCCTGGCCAGGTGTTCGCGGTGACCCACTCGCCGCAGCACAACGACACCACCAGCGGGAACGGCGGCGGCGCGCTGCTGTCATCGCTCGGTGGCCCGGTCTGGGCGATCGACAACCTGACCGAGCAGTTCACCGTCACGCCGTATGCGGCCGGTGAGTACAAGGTGGTCATCGGCGTGACCGGCAGCTTCGCCGGCTTCGCCGACCCCGGTGCCGACGGCACCACCGACCCGGCGCTGGGCTACGGCCAGCCGCTGACCAGCACCGGCCAGGTGAAGGGCACGATCACCTACTACGTGCTGTCCCCGCAGGGCCCGGACAAGGCGTCCCTGCTGCCCAACCAGGCCCCGGACACCGGGCTCGGCGCGGCACTGGGCCAGCTGTTCCCCGGTGGGGTCACCTACGACTGGGCCCCCGCTGACGCTGGCAGCTACACGTTCAGCTACCAGAACGGGAACTACGTCCAGAACACCGCCGGGATCACTGGCGATGTCAGGAGCCACTGACCCGGAGAGGGGATAACGACCGGCTGATCCGGTCACCGCTGGAGCCCGTGTCGCTGAGCGCCACGGGCTCTGGCATGCCCATCGCCAGGCGCAGCGCGCGGCGCACCCCGTCGGTGTTGGACAGGCCCTCACGCTTGCACCAGGCCAGGAACGGCAGCCACAGGTCGTCCTCGATCCGGCCCGCGCTGCGGTTCGGTGTCATCGTCCTAGTCTCCTGGTATGGTGCCTGTAAGTACAGGGTAGCCAGGGAGGTGGCATGGACCGCGAGCAGCCCGGCGTGGTGCTGTCTGACAAGTCAGTCAGCCGGATCACCGTCGGTGCCACCGTGGCCGCGCTCGCCTTCTCCTACCGCAACCAGCTTGACTTCGCCACCCAGCGCGCCGGGTACCCGGTCTGGCTGGCGTTCACCTGGCCGCTCATGATCGACTCCTTCGTGATCGTCGGTGAGCTTCGCCTGTTCACAGCGACCGCCCGCGACGAAGGCTGGCGGATCAAGGCCTGGGCGTGGACCCTTGTCCTGCTCGGCCTGGGCATCTCGGTGCTGTTCGGGGTGGCCCACACTGGACTGCCGGCGTGGATTCCGGCAGAGAAGCTCGCTGCTGCGGTGCCCCCGCTAGCCGCGGCAGCGAGCCTTGGTACCGGGCTCGGGATTGTGAAGCTGCGGGCCAGGGAGGCTGGGCGAGCGGTTGCCTCCTCTGGCAGCGGCGAAGGTGCTGGGACGGCGGCCCAGCAGTCGCCACGGGGGACTGCACCGACGCCGGCACCGGCACGGTCCCGAGCCCGGCACCTTGGCCAGGCTACGCCGCCACCGAGCGCCGAGGTGCTCGCTCAGATGATCTCGGCCGACCAGCTTGCCGGGCTGCGGATGGGACGCCGGGCGTTCGCCAGGCGGCACGCCGCTGAGGGCGTCACCGAGCACATCGCGCGGACCGCGCTCGATGCGGTCAGCAACGGGCACTAGCGTCTAGCTAGTCCCTGGCCGGTTCGGCGGGGCATTCATGTGAACCACCCGGAAGCTCGACCCGCGGGCCTCGAAGTAGGCCTGGATGAAGCTGATCATGTCCTCGCCGGCCTCGCTGCTGGTGCCGTAGCCGTCGTAGGCGACCCCGCCCTGCTGGTCGGCCCCGTGGATCATGACGATCACCTGGTCGCCGTCGAGGTGCTCGTGGTGCGCGCCCAGCTGGTCGGCCAGCCAGGCAGCCATCCGGGTGGTCCGGCTCTGCGGGCTGTCGGTGGCGTGCGGGTCCTTCATCGTGCTCACCGCGCGCACCCCTCCTCGGATACGCCGGGACGGACACGGCCCTGCTTGTCCGGCGGGCCGGGATAGACGGGCGGCCAGCCGCCGGCCGCCTGGTGGCGGTCGTCATGCCAGGGCGGGTAGCCGGCGTCCCCGTAGTGCCAGTCCTGCTCTAGGCCACGCTCACCAGGACGGTCCGGTCCGCAGGGTACCTCGCCCAGCTGGTCATCACCGGCCGGCTGCTGGCCCCGATCGTCCGGCTGGTCCGCCACACCTCCAGCAAGTTCCAGCCCCCGGCGATGCCGAACTGCCCGGCCTCGGCCGCGGTCGGCGGCCGGGCCGAGATCTCCAGGGTCTGGCTGAGCCGCTGCCACTTGTCCTCCAGCCATGCGACTGATCCCTCCTCGATGCTAGGCGGAAGCTCCAGCGGGGTGTCGCGGGTGTCCTCCCGCGGGAACGCGAAGCTGATCAGGTTGCTGAGCTTCCCATCGGCGGACCGCTCCAGCGCCCGGACGGTGATGGGGGAGCCCTCGGGGATCTCCAGCCGCCGGGCGACCTTCGGGCCCGCCTCATCGGTCACTACCCGGATCGTCTGGGAGGGCGTCATCCCGGCGGCCAGGATGTCGGCCGCCCAGCTGTCCGCTCCCGCTGCCGCGGCCTCGCCCGCCCAGGTGCGGTCCATCGACCGGGACAGGTGGACGGTCACCGGGCGGTACTGGGCGACGTATCTCCCATCGGCCCGGACCTCGATCGCTCCCACCCGCTCAAGCTCCCGCAGGGCGTGCCGGGCGGTCATGCGGGCGACCCCGTTGAGGTCGGCAAGCTCCCGCTCGCTCGGGACCTTGGCTCCCGGCGGGAGACTCCCGGTGGCGATCTGGGAGAGCACCCGGTCGGCGATCTCCCGGTAAATGGGCGGCGTGATCATGCAACACAGGGTAGCGGGGGAATTGCCGGGGAGCTAGACCAGCTATACCATCTAGTCCAACGTGTCGCAGAGAGGAGGCAGCCGTGGCACAGCGTGAACACCGCCTGGAGATCTCCCGCGGGAGCCAGCGCCAGGCCACCCTGCGCCGGGTCGTGGACGAGGAGGACGAGGACGCCCTCGTGCGCATCGGCCAGGGCTGGCTGCGCGACCAGCGCATCGACCCCGACATGTGGCACAAGTACCAGCTGACCGTCCTCAACACGGTCCGGCTCGTGGAAGTGGGGCTCGCAGCATGAGGGACGTCAACATCCGCGGCAACCGGAACACGGTGATCGACTCCAGCACGGGCAGCGGGGGCGGTGGCTTCGAGGGCCTCGCCTTCGCCGCCATCGCGGTGTTCATCCTGGCCGCGGTGGCCAGCGCGGTCGCAGCTGCCCTGCGGGCCATCGAGGCGATCGTCATGATCATCTTCTACGCCCTGGCCGGGGGTGCCGCGCTCACCGTCGGCGCTGGCCTGTGCTACCTGACCTGGCGCTGGCGTCGTCCGATCGGCCGGGCCCTGTCGCACCTGCTGCCTTCCGAGCGCGAGCCCCAGCACCAGCTGAGCACCCCGGCCTACCACCCGCCGATCACCGACGGGCGGCGCAAAGTGCTGGTCGAGCTTGACCAAGCCGACGCCGAGCGGCTGCGGGCTATGCGAATTGGCGAGTGGAGGTAACGATGGCAGGTCACCGCGAGAACAGGCAGACCCGGACCGCGCGCCGGATCGCCGCGCATCACGCTGCCGTGCGCTCGGCACCGACCGGCCGCGCTCAGGTGGCCGCGGCGTTCGCGCGCTACCGCAGCGCCGTGGTCCGGCACCCGGACGCCGACGCCGAGCTTCACGCGATGGCCACGCACCTGGATCTCGAAGCGCAGCGGCTGGAGGCAGTGGCATGACCGCCCCCGACGTCGCCGACGTCCTGCCGCTGCGGCCCGCCGACGGGCCCCAGGACGCGCTGCCGAAGTACTCCAATGCGCGCACCACGCCCGCGGGCCCGCGCACGCGCGTAGAGAAGACCACCGACGGGCTCGGCATGTGGCTCAAGATCCAGACCGCGCTCGGCGGGGCCAGCCTGCTCGACGCCACCCCGCCCGCGCTGCTGCTGATCTGGGAGCGCCACTGCACCGCGGCGAAGGCGTGGGACCACAAGCTGCTCCGCGGCCCCCGCTACGCCTGGGGAGCCGTCCACGTGACCATGATCGCGCCGGTCTTCTACTTCATCGTGTGGGCCACCGACTCGATCCCCAAGGCGTTCGGCACGCTGCTGACGATCGCCACCATCCTGCTGTGGTTCCCCCACTTCTCCATCACGATCACGATCTGAGAGGCCCCCATGTCCATCCACCTGAGCCAGCCCGAGTGGGGGGCGATCCTCGTCGGGCTGTCGATCGCCTGTTACCTGCTCGGCCGGCTGCCCACCATCTCCTCGATCATGGTGTTCCTGGGGATCGTGCTGATCGGGCTGAACGGCTGGCTGATCACGCACCTGGCTGCCCTGCTCGGGATCGTCGCCCGCGTGGTCGGCCCGTTCGTCGCCGGGCTGCTCGGCGTCGGGGCCGGCGCGGTCGCAGCTGCCGCCGTGGCGGTGATCTACTTCGTCATGCTGCACGACTGGCACCCGAAGCACTCGGCCAAAAAGCGGACCTACCACCTGTCCTGGGTCGCGGCGATCATCGCGGTCGCGTTCCTGGTCCCGGTGGCCACCCTGATCCACGGCATCGCCAGCGGGACGGGGGTGGCCTGACATGGAAGCCGTCGTCGCGCTGATCCTCATCTACTGGGGGACCAGGTGGGCGGTCACCGAGGGATTCAAGGCGAACCGCAAGGCCGTCACCGCCCGCCGGGCGAACACCCGCGCCACCGCATCCCAGCGGGGGACGTCCACCCAGCGGGTGGGCTCCCACCGCCGCGCCGGGCGGTCGGCCGGGATGGGCTACTGGCTGCACGCGCTGCGGCACGGCTTCCCGGTGGAGCGGGAGGGGCTCGCCCGCGGGTGGCGGGACCACCAGGCCGCCGCCCAGGCCGCCCAGACCGACGGGAGCCGGGAGCGGGCGGACCACGAGGATCTGCTCGCCCACCTCCGCGCCCAGGCCGCTGCCCACCGGCACCGGATGCAGGTGGCCGCCCAGCAGCGCCAGCAGTCCGGGCACCCGAACATGAGCCAGCAGCTGGCCGCCACCCCCGTCACGGGAGCGGCCGGGCAGCCGCCGCCCGGCAACGGGAAGCAGCCCGACCCGCCGCTGCCCGACGGCAAGACAGCGGGGGCAGGGCCCCCATCCACCAACGGCCAGCCGCAACAGCAGCCTGGCCCGGCTACTAACAACGGAGGACCGATGACCGACACCACGCTTGACACCACCAGCACCGGGGCGGAAGGGATCAAGACCCTCGCCGACCACTCCTCGAACGTCGCCGACCTGGAGCAGATGATCCAGATCTGTGACGGCCTCGACGAGGCCACCAACGGCGACAAGGACACCGCGGCCAAGGGCATGGAACTGGTGCAGGCGATCCGCGCCCGGCAGGAGGCCGACCGGAAGATGGGCGAGTGCGCCCAGTCGCTCCAGGACGAGGTGGAGCGGTACCGGGCCATCCAGGAAGGCCGGGACGCCTCGGGCAAGGAACTGCCCAAGGACGACTTCGTGGCGCACTGATGGCCAAAGCCACGAAGGCGAAGGACAAGGGGCGGCGCGGCAGGAAGCCGGCCGCCCCGGCCTTCGTGGTGCCCAGCAAGATGGACCGCGCCACCAAGCGCAAGGTCCAGCAGCTGATCGACGCCCAGCTGGAGGAGATCCAGGGCAAGCGCAAGACCCCGCACCTGCACCGGTTCCGGTTCAACCTGGTGCCCGTCTGCTGGCTGGCCGCCTCGCTGGCCGGGCTCGCCTGCCACTCCGCGCACGCCTACCTGATCGCCGTCATCAGCGCAGCCATCGCGGTGATCGCCGCCGTGGTCGCCACGAAAGGCCGCCCGGCCAGCACCCGGCACCACGTGCAGGGGCAGGCATTCTGGACGGCCACCTGGCTGATCCTGTTCACCGTCCTCGGGGCCGGCTGGTGGGGAGCGCTGTGGGAGACCGGCTGGGCAGCGATGGCCGCGCTGTGGACCGAGCGCTACCGGTGGAAGGGCCCCGGCCCCGAGCCCGCCGGCCCGACCACGGTGGAGATCGCCTGGCGGGAACTGTGCGAGGAGCAGAAGTGGTTTGCCACCCTCGGCCCGCCGGTCAAGCTGGCCGGTGGCGCGGGCGAGCGGTACCCGATCATCTGCAACGGGCGGAAGACCCCGATCGGCAAGATCATCAGCGCGCCCGATGCGGTGGCCGCTGCCTACGACGGGACGCTCACCACGGTGGTGGTCGAGCCCCGCGAGGACGGCGTGCGCTCGCGCGGCTGGCTGACCATCCTCAAGACCAACACGCTGATGGAGCCCCGCCACTGGGACGGGATCGGGCTCGACCCCGAGACCGGGCTGGCCGTGGTCGGCCGGTTCCCCGAGGGCGGGGACGCGCACGAGCGGTTCTTCCAGCGCGGCGTCGGCGGCGGTGCCCGGCACACGATCATCGGCGGGGCCGACGGCTCGGGCAAGACCGGCAAGCTCGACCAGGGCCTGTGCATCAGCACCGCCAGCGGCCTGTTCATGTCGGTGATCCTCGACCCGCAGATGGGCCAGGCCCTGCCCGCGTGGCAGGACCAGCTGCCGTATGCCTGCGGCATCGAGGAGTGCATGGCCTACCTGCGCGGCCTGTACGTGGCGATGATGGCCCGGTCCGAGCAGCTGGCCGCCACCCGGTGGGTCCACCCGCGGACCGACCGGGTCCACAAGGGCATGGGATTCTTCGACCCGTTCATCGAGATCGTCGATCCCGAGACCGGGCAGCGCCGGCCGCTCGGGCTGCCGTATGTCGAGATCGTCATCGACGAGGCCCCGATCCTGCTGGCCGTCAAGGGCGCGGCCGAACTGATCACCAACATCGCCAAGCTCGGCCGCAAGGTCGGCTTCCGGCTGGTGCTCGCGGCCCAGGTCCCGAGCCTCGCCGAGTTGAAGGCGGCCGAGCTTCGCTCCATCCTGGTCGGCGGCAACGTGTTCGGCTTCCGGGCCGGTGACAAGGTGTCCGGCGGGATGCTCAACCTGACCGGCAAGCCGCACGAGCTTCCCAAGTACTTCCCCAACGGGGAGCCGACCCGCGGGCTGTGCTACTGCGACACGATCGAGGCCCGCGGCAGCGTGCCGATGCGGTCCGACTGGATCGAGGAGGAGCGGCTGTACGACTTCGCCGAGGACGCCGCCTACCCGTCCGACGCTGACGTGGCCAACGCGATCTCGGTCTCCCTCGGGGCCGAGGAGCAGCGGGCCAGCCAGCTGGCCGCCGCGGCCGAAGACGCCGCGGCCCAGCAGCTGCGGGTGCTCGGCGTGCTCACCTCGCCGCTGTCCACCGCCGACCTGATCGCCGGGTGTGATGGGATGCGCGTGTCCGAGGTCGCCGATGCCGTGGACGCCCTGGAGACCGACGGCAAGATCCGCCGCCGCAAGGACGACAGGCTGGAGCGGGTGCCATGATGATCATCAGCTGGGCCTTCCTGGTGCTGTGCCCGATGCTGGCCCTGGTGAGCACCGCGCTGTCCAGCCCGCCGTTCGGGCTGCTGCCCGCCTGCTTCACCCGCCACTCGCGCAAGGTGTGGCGGGACCTGCGCGGCGAGCGCTCGAAGCAGAAGTCGGGCCGGATCGGCAAGCTGCTCACGCTGCTGGTGCTGCGGGCCGACCGGTACCGGTGCGTGTACTGCGGGGCCCGCCGGGGCGACCCGCTGCCCGGCGGCAAGAAGGTGATCATCCAGGTCGATCACATCGTGCCGTGGATCATGGGCGGGCTGACCGCGCTGTGGAACTGCGCCGCGCTGTGCCGGTCCTGCAACGCCACCAAGTCGTGCTACTGGGTGAGCCCGTCCGGCACCGAGTACTACCGCGGCCGGCGCAAGCCGCCGCCGCGGGCCCGGCTGATCCTGGCCGCCGAGCTTGACGCGCGCCGCAGCGTGGCCCGCTGGTTCCGGGCCTACGGTCTCCTGCCCGCCTGGTAGCCGCACGCGATCCGGCGAACCTGGATAGGTATAAGTAGAGGGCGAAACCCCTCCGGTCCATGCAGCGGACGGGATAGGGCGGGTCAGGTCTCTGGCCCGTCCTGTTCCCGGTAGGCTGCCGGGTCCACCGGCATCGTGCCGAACACCGGATCGGCGAGCGGGTGGGGCGCGGGCACGGCCTTGTGCTCGGGATCGAGGATCTCCAGCATCCGGGCGATCAGCACGTGCTGCTGGCCGCTGGCCGTCAGCTGCCCGAGCAGGGTACAGGCGCGGGCAACCTGCATGACGGCCGGGCAGCTGTGCGGCTTCGGGCGCTCCTGCTCTGCCTTGCGCTTCTCCCGCCGGGAGGGCCCCCGCCCCTGGCGTTTCACGTGAAACCCCCTATGGCGACGTGGTGTAGACCGGGAACGCCGCGCCCAGCTTCTGCTTGCCGATCACGGCGAGGTCGGCCTGCGTCACCGACCGGACGGTGGTCACCCACAGGTGCTCCACCGTAGTGCCGCGGTCGTGGGCCATCTGCTCCAGGGTGCGGTCGCCGAGGGTGTGCCGGAAGGGCCCGGTGGCTGGCTTGGCCGGCGGCTTGGCGGGGGCGGGTGCCGGGTGCGGGTGCGGCTCGGGCTGCGCCTTGCCCGGCTGCGGCCGGGGCCAGCCGCCGAAGTCGGCCTTGAGGCTGCGGTCGAAGTCCACCTCGGCCGGGCCGAGCCTGGCCGCGTTCTGGTACTGGTACAGGTGCGCCCGGTGGTCCACGTTGCCGCCGGACCAGGCGTAGGTCTGCCAGCCCCAGGACATGTGGTGCCCGTTGAACGCGCGGGACAGCGGCCAGTAGCCGCCGTAGAAGCCGGTCCGGCCCATGCCGATCGTGGACGCGGCCCCGTTCAGGTAGGCGTTGATCATGCCCTGGTCGCCTTCGGGCACGTCGTAGTCGCATGGCGCGAAGTAGATCGGGATCGTCGGGGCACCGAGCACGTGCGCCTGCCGGTTCGCCTCCTCAGCATCGTGCTGCCCGCCGCGGAAGCCGTTGACCAGATCCCGCCCGGTGCCCTCCCACACGAGGACGATGTGCAGGCCGGCCTTGATCAGGTTGTCGAACTCGATCTTGTTGATGTTCTTCGGGTTGGGCTGCCAGGACAGGTACCGGCACACGAACGCGACGTTGGCCGCCTTCATCTTGTTGGCCGTGAGACCCGATCCGAAGCTGTAGTCGATGCCGAATGCCATGGCCCCGCCTCCGGGCGTGAGAGAGCGCCAAGCGGGGAGGGCGGCAGAGGCGGAAGACAGGATTTGAACCTGCGGGCCTCTGCCGGTGCCAGTATGTCAGCCGGGCAGCCTCGGGCAGTAGTCCGGCTGCTGGCCCAGGATCGGGCCGCGGATGGGCGGGATGCCGGGCCGGTGGGCGGCTATCGCCTCCCACGTCCTGATCTTGATGTGGATGTCGCACACCTCGTGCTGCAACTGCACGGTCCGGTTCAGCAGGTCGATCGTGCCGATCGCGTCGATCACCGTGGAGGCGATCGTCACCGCCAGCAGGGCCAGCAGCGCGATCACCGCCCAGCGCGGGATAAGCCAAGAGAGCGCAAGTGGATGAGTGTGATGACCGCCGTCACGATCAGCGGGCACACGATCCCTGTCGTCACCGCCAGCACTATCACCCATGCCCGGTCCCTCCTCCCCTGCTGGCTCGCCTGCCGTTCCTTGCTGGCGTGCTCCAGCTGGTCCACCCGTTCTTCGAGGGCCCGGAACTCCTCCTCGATGCCGGCGCGGCGCTCGGCGATGGCTTCCAGCCTTATCAGCCGGCGGTTGATCTCGGCGTTGGTGGCATCCCAGCGGTCCCAGCTGACGTAGCGGGGAGTGGCGTCAGACACTGACCGGCACGTTGGGCCCGGCCATGACCCGCAGCCCGGTGTCGAAGTCTTCGAGCGTGGCCCCGGTGCCACCGGTCCCGCCCTGCTGCACCTGCCCGTAGAAGATCTGGGCCAGCGTGTTCATCAGCGCTATCGCGTAGCTCTCGGCCGCCGCCTTGTCCGGGTCGAGCGCGAACAGCTGCTCGACCGTTGGCTGGTCGAGCAGGGCGAACCACGCGGCGAAGCTGCGGGTCTCGGCGGCCAGCTGCCGCCAGCGCCGGGCCAGGTCGGCTGCCGCGGCGTTCAGCGTGGCCGGGTCGGTGTTGTTGGAGAAGCCGATCAGCAGCGGCGTGGTCATGATGCCCTCACTTGGTGTAGTTGATTTGCAGCTGCGGCCGGCCGCTCTGCGCCGCCCCCGCGAAGTAGCCGTAGTAGCTCAGGCTGGTGGTGCCCGCCCAGGCGACCAGCGAATTGGAGCCTGGGTTGCGCAGCGAGGTGTAGAAGGTGGATGGCAGCGTGAACCACTTGGCCTGGCCCTCAGAGAAGCCGACGTGGATGTAGTCCGAGGCACTCGGGTCGCTGGCCGTGGACCCCCAGCTGGTCTTGTTGTCGTGACCCAGCGAGAGGGTCATGCCCGAGTTGTACCAGCTGTGGTTGTTGTTGAGGTACATCTTGGCCCAGTTGATCGTCGCCCCCGACAGGTCACTGGACAGCGAGGAGGGCAGCGAGAACCAGGTCTTGGCCCGGCCGTTGTAGGTGTTCGAGTAGTTGCCCCCCTGGTAGGCCGTGCCGTCGGTGTTGATCTTGAGGTTCGGGTTGCCGCCGTCCGAGCCCTGGTAGCTGTAGGTGTGGACGATGTTGTAGGTCTTGGTGTAGGTCTGCTTCGGCGGGGAGCCCGACCCGCCGCCCGAGGACGACAGGACCGGGTTGCCGGTCATCGGCCCGGCGATCCCCATGTCGTACAGGCCCAGCCGGCAGGTCAGGGTGCTATCGGCATCATCGCCGGGGTCGTTGTCCATCGCCGTGATCTGCAAGGTCGAGGATGCCCCGTTGGCCAGGGCAGCGAACAGCACCCGCCAGAACGCCCCGGCCAGGCTGGTGAAGGTGTGGATGAACGGGCCGGACCAGTTGTTGGTGTCGGCGGCGCGCTGCACCATGCCGCGGGCGATCAGCGTGGACGAGGTGGTCGGGGTGGTGCCGTCGGTGGTCGCGTAGAAGAACAGCTTGACCCCGCCGCTGGCGGCCATCTGGAAGTTGAAGTCCTCGGCGATGAGCATGTAGCGCCGGCCCGCCACGCACTGGAACGAAAGCTCCTCGATGCTGATCGAGCCGGTGGTCGGGCTGGCCGGGAACGGCAGCGAGGCAGCGGGGATACCGACGAAAGACACCAGGCCCAGCGGGTAGGGCGGCAGGATGTCGTTGGTCAGCGACTGCCCGGCCGCCCACAGGTCGGTGTTGCCCACCATGTTCGAGCCGATGAAGTTGCCCTGGCCGTCGATCGAGCCGTTGGTGTTGAAGCCGGCCGCGTCCTTGACCGCGACGGCGGTCTGGAGCCCCGGCAGGCCGTACACGGTGATGCCCTGGTCATAGGTGTTGCCCACCTGGTCGGCCCCGGCGATGGCCGAGAACGAGAAGCCCAGGTTGCCGGACACCTGCACGTCGTCGAACCAGATCTGGGTGCCGGCGGGCAGCATCTCCTGGTCGCCGAAGCACACCGCGGCGAAGCCGTCCTGCGGCGCGTTGTCGCCGACGCTGAATGCCCACCAGGTGCCCGGCTCGCCTGAGATCGGGGCGGGCCCGACGTCGGTCTCGTACAGGAAGCCGCCGTTCTTGTCGTACCAGCGGATGCCCACGTAGGTGGCGGCCAGGTTGGCCGAGGCCGTGTAGATGAACTGCACCCACAGCGGGTCACCGGCCACCACCGGGATGCCCGCCAGGCCGGTGGGGCTGACGACGGTCGGCTGGCTGAAACCGTCGGTGGTGATCATCGCGTCCTGGAGGCCGGTGAACACGTTGGAGGTGTCGAGCGCGAGCGTGCCGCCCACCCCGGTGTCGAGGGTGAAGCCCTGGAGATCAAACTCGAAGTCGTAGACCTTCGGCCCGCGCGGGGTGGTGGTCGCGTAGCCGAGCGTGGTGGACCCGACCAGCACCGGCTGGGTGATCACCTGGCCAGGCGAGACCGACTGGGCGGGCACGACCGCTACCACGTTCGAGGGGGGCCCGGTCAGCCCGGCCTGGTTGACCGCCACCAGGCAGATGTAGTACGTGTAGCCGGCCAGCAGGCCGCCGACCGGCCGGACGCCCTGCGCGATGAACGTGGACTGGAGCGTGTTCGGCCCCGGCGTGAAGCTCGCGGCGATCGAGCAGTGGACCTGCACCCCGGCCAGGTCGGCGAGCGGCGGGGCCCCGCCGGCCATGTTGCCGTCCCAGGCGACCATCGCGCTCAAGATCGCGGGGGTGACCACCGGGTCGGACGGCTGCGGCGGCGGGCTGGCGTTGACCGCCACGTGGGCGAAGGTGCCGTCGTCCTGGGCCCCGAGGACGATCGCCGTGTTGCCGTCGGCGTCGTTGATCGTCAGCGCGCCGCCCTCGATCGAGACGTTATCCATCTGCATGGTGGACGCGCCGCGCTCCAGCTGGGTGATCCGCTGCTGTAGCTCGGACAGCTGCCTGGCCAGCCTGCTGATCTCGGTGGGCAGCGCGCTGCCGTTGATGGTCATAGCGTCCCCGCCTGCCCGGACTGGGCCAGGTACGTGAAGCTGTCGGACCTGGCCAGGGTGAGCGTCATGAGGTCGGTCGTCGGGTCCTGGGCCATCGAGGTGATCCGGCCCCAGATGCCGGTGTTGCGCCACCCGGTGATCAGCTGGACGTAGATGTCGTCGCCGGGCACGAAGCTGCCGAACGGGGCGTTCGGGTGGTTCTTGATCACCACCGTGGTCGGGGTGTCGATGGCGATCCGGCTGGCCAGGATGCGCTGGGCCCGGCTCTGCATGCGGGCCTTCGTCTTGACCGTCTGGTCGGTGTAGACCAGCACCCGGCGCAGGTGCCCGTCCACCTGGGCGACCTGGGCCCGGATCTGCTTGGCCCCCTGACCGCTGCCGAGCCCCACCACCTGGTTGGCGTAGCCGGTCCCGTCGCGGGTGCCCTGCACCGCCTCGATCACGTTCTCGCCTTCGGCGAAGCGCAGCCCGGCCTGGCGCTTGCCCGCCCTCGGCACGCCGAAGTGCAGCCGGTGCCGGACCCCGGACCGCGCGGCCGACGCCCACTCGTGGGTCTCCCACATGTCGAACACGGCCTCGGTCTGGATGTTGCCGATCTCCTGGCCGATGTCGGTCGAGTTGTACCAGTACAGGGCGATCGGGGTGGGGCTCATCACCTGGGCGATCGAGGTGCCGTCCTTGTGGAAGTTGGCGGTCGGCGTGGTGAGGGTCACGGTGTGCTGCGCCGGCGAGGTGCTCTTGACGGTGTGGGCGGCCCCGCCGCCGAGGCTGACCTTCATCTTCGGGTTGAACGGGTTGGCGTCGTGGACCTTGATCACCGTCGAGCCGGCCTTCGAGTCGCCGTTCAGCGTCGAGGCCGCGCCCGCGGGGACGTCCGCGCCGAGCAGCGTGCCCGAGTCGGTGGCGTCCAGGTCCATGTGGATGTTGCCGTTCGGCTGGGCCTGGAGCCAGGACCACAGGTCGCGCACCACGTCGAGCGCGTCGATCCGGGTCTTCACGTAGTCGGGGCCCTCATAGGGGATGCCGGCCGGGTAGGCCATGAAGCCGGTCCAGGTGGTCTGCCAGGACGGCCCGTTGAACGTCGAGCCGGTGAGGATGCCGCCGAACTTGATCTCGCCGTTCTCCTCCAGGTAGCAGGCGTCCCGCCATTCGGACAGCAGCGGCTCACCTGCTGGAGTGAGCATGTCGGCCCGCGGCGGGGCGAGGGTGCAGGTGAAGCTGTCCGGGGTGTTCAGCTGCCAGGTGATCGACGGCGAGGTGACGCCCTGCACATCGCGGTGCAGCCACTGGCCGGTGAGCAGGTTCTGCACGTGCATCCGCGGCATCCGGCTCAGGATGAACGCCGGGCTGGCGATCCGCGCGACCAGGCCGGGCACCGGGGTGGGCACCGGCAGCTTGGCGACAATCAGCCCGTCGGCCGCGCCAGCGGGCTCGGCGAGCGGGGTGCCCTGGCTCTCGGCGTAGGCGAGCGCGTCGTCATCCTCGGCCGCCGCGACGTCGAACAGGTTGATGACGGTGGCGAGCACCTCGGCCGCTGCCGCCTGGTCGGGCATCGAGGCGTTCGCCACGTACACGGTCTCGGTCCCGGCCGCCACCTCGGCCAGCGCCGGGGCCGGGTACTCCCGCAGCAGGATGTGGTTGAGGATGGCCAGGGTGGTGCCGGTGCCGCTGGACCCGCCCTGGATCGTCTGCGCGGCCGGCGTGACCGTGCCCGTCTGGCTGGCCCGGTAGCCGATCCACGCGGCATCCACGAACTGGCCGGACGTGCCGACGTTGTTGACCGAGGCGGCCAGGGTCCAGCTGGCAGGCACCGTGAAGGTGATCGCCGTGGTGCCGGTCGCCGAGGCCGCTACCGCTTCGAGCAGCACCGAGGTGTCAGTCACCCCGCCCGTGGTCGTGGCCGCCGGGGCGGTGTGGCTGGTCGATGCGGTGGTGTCCACCTTCTCGGTGCCGGTCGTATCGACGAACACCGCCTGCCCGGCGTCGGGGGCGAAGGCGACCACAACCCAGGCGAGCCGCGAGCCGCCGACGTAGGTCCATGTCGGCGCGGTCTCGCTGCCCAGCCAGGACCGGCCGAACACCGCGGACACGAACGTGCCGTTGGTGGTCTGCGTGGTCGGGCCTTTCAGCACCGACCAGCCGGTGCCCGCGGTCTGCGACAGCGTGGCCGGCTGGGTGTTGTTGGTGATCAGGATCAGCACGTAGTCGCCGCGCTGCGGTGCCGTCCCAGCCGGGCCAGCGCCCGCGTTCGTCCAGCCGGTCAGCGCCGGGGACACGGCTGTGGTCCCGGTGTTGCCGGTCAGGTAGCAGCGCGGGAGGATGGCCACCGGTCAGTACACCACCAGCTGCCCGGCGAACTTGCGCGGGTTCTCGGTGCCGGTCTGCACCCAGGACCACACGTCGTACTTGCCGGGCGTCAGCTGCACCAGCCCGCCGAGCGCGGTTGGGCCGACCGAGCACTGGGCGATGTAGCCCTTGTAGCTGCCCGTGTCCGGCAGCCAGGTGCCAGCGAACCAGGTGACCGGCGCGGCCGGGTGGTTCTGGTCACCGCTGGACGCCGGGAAGGCGAACTGCACCGGCATGGCCGGCGCGGCGGTCGGGTCCTGGTCGGACCCCCCGAGGTCCGACGTCCAGGAGACGTTGATCATCTCCTGGGACACGCTGGCGATCGGGTCGAACTCGGCCATGAGAATCACCCACCTCGCAGGCATGGCGTGAGCTTCCCAGCGGGGCGGGCTGGGGACAGTTTCCCACCTGGTGCCGGCCCCGGCCACTCGCCAGCGCGGGTCCGCGGGGACCAGCTTCCAGCGCCACGCGGCGGGGGCTGCCCGCCACAGCGGCTGGGGCTCCGACGGCGGGACCGAGTACAGCAGGACGTCGGACGCAGCACCCGCGTCGGCCAGCTGGACGGCCTGGAGGGCCCCCGTGACCAGCATGTCACTGGCCGCAGCCACATCGTGACTCGGCGTGGTAACCGCGGCGCTGTAAGCCTCTCTAACGCCCGCGGCGTCGGCCAGGCCCGGTGATGCGGTCTGGAGGGTCGCCAGCGCGTCTGCCGCGGAGCCAGCGTCCGCGGCGGGGACATTCGCTGAGGTGCCCCAGCCCTCACTCGCTGCCCCAGCATCGGCGAGCAGGGCTGAGGCACTCAGGCCGACGCTATCGGCCCCGGCCGCGCTGTCACCTAGCGGGACGGTGACAGTGGCGGCCAGCCGGTCGGTGCTGCCAGCGGCATCGGGCAGCTGCGGGTTGGCCCCGGCCACTACGCTGATCGCGTCGGCCGCACCTGCCTGCTCGGGCAGGGGTACTGTGGCCGAGGCGGCCACCAGGTCGGTGCTGCCAGCTGCTTCTGGTACCGGGACGCTGGCAGCCGCCGCGGACGACTCGGTGGCCGCCGCCGCATCGGCCAGCTGGATGTTGGTGCCCTGGACCGAACTGAACGTGTCGGACCCGCCGGCCACGTCCGCCACCGCAGCCGTAGCGGAGACCGCCAGGGCGTCCGCCGCGGCGGCGGCCTCCACCGGAGCCACCCCTATCAGCTGGGATTCAGCCGCCGCCGCAGCGTCCGCAAGCGAGGTGGCTGCACTGACCAGGGGCTGGTCAGATGCCCCGCCTGCGTCGGGCAGGCTAACAGCTGTGGCCACCGTCAGGGCGTCGATTCCGCCAGCTGCGTCGGGCAGGGGAACAGCAGCCGGACTGGCCTGCTGATCGACCGAGCCGGCGGCGTCGGCGAAGCTGATCGCCATCGTGGCCGAGAACGAGTCGGCCGCGCCCGCGGCCTCGATCAGCATCCGCGGCTGGGCTTCGGACGCGCCGGCCTGGTCGGCGAGAGGTACCGTGGCCGAGGTCGCCACGCCGTCCGCACCAGCGCCCGAGTCAGCGAGCGGGACAGCCACGCTGGCCGATAGCTGGTCAGTCCCGGCGGACACGTCGGCGACCGCCAGCGTG
>Ga0066903_100001178_pt1 | contig 18602 bp, 20 predicted proteins | sample PanSoiMetaGPlot1_FD_67491 | JGI IMG/M metagenome (GOLD analysis project Ga0066903, IMG submission 67491) | Tropical forest soil microbial communities from Panama analyzed to predict greenhouse gas emissions - Panama Soil - Plot 1 (version 2) | ecosystem: Environmental > Terrestrial > Soil >... | reverse complement strand
TGAAGGCGTGGCACGCGGCGCCGTTCGTCCTCGCTGCGTTCGTGACGACTGCGGCCTGCGGCGCAACGATCTTGTTCGTCGCGGAGGACGGCGGGCACGGCCGCGTCTTCGAAGGCGTCGTCGCTTACATCAGGCGCAGCTGGAGCATCGTCGTCGAAGAGGCTGAGGTTCGTCGCTTCCTGATCGCCAACGCCGCGTGGGAGGGGACGTTCGCCGCCGCGCGCACGTTCGTCGTTCTGTACATCATCGAGGGGCTGCACGAGTCGAAGGCGATCTCGTCCGCGGTGCTGGGCGCGGTCGCGACCGGCTACGTCATAGCGGCGATCTTCGCCGGCCGGCTGGGCGATCGCTTCGGGCTCGCGCGTGTGATCTTCTTCGCCTCGTTCGTGTACGGCGGCGGCTACATGGTCGCCGGGCTCGCGACGTCGTGGCACAACTGGTACTTCGCGCTGATCGTGCCCGTGGCGATTGCCGGCGGAACCGTGATGACGCTGGCGTGGGGGCTGCTGTTCAAGCTGATGCCCCCGCATCACCGCGGCGCGGTCTCCGGGCTGGCAACGACGACCAAGGGATTGGGGTTGCTGCTCGGCGCGCCGGTCGCCGGCGCAGCGATCGACCTTGCGCGGCCGGCGCTGCACGCGACGTCTGGCTACCAGGTCCTGTGGTTCGTCTGCGGCATTCCGATCCTGGCGGCGATCCCGCTCGTCGCCCACATGATGCGCGTCGAGCCGAGCGGCAACGTCGAGCAGACTGTCGGCTGATGACGTTGTTCGACGCGATGCGCGACCTCGAAGTGGTTGTCGACGAGGTGAGGACCGAGCGGCGGTCGATCGAGGTGTCGACTGAGTTCGAACGCGTCACCACGATCGTGGTGCTGTCGGGCGCGGGCGTGGAAGGCCGCGGCGAGGACGTCACCTATACAGCAGCGGATCACGACTGGTTTCCCTCCCTCGAAGCGCCCGGTGCGACGACATTCGGAGCCCTGTCCGAGTCACTCGATGCGCTGACGCTGTTCGCAGGCGAGCCGCAGATGCCCGCCTCGCTCGACTATCGGCGGTGGGCGTTCGAGAGCGCGGCGCTCGACCTCGCGCTGCAACAGGCCGGAATCTCGCTCGGCCAGGCAGTCGGGCGGGATCCCGCGCCGGTGCGCTTCGTCGTCTCGACGCGCGGCGACGCCTTCGCTTGGCTCGCGGCGGCGCCGGAGCTCGAGCTGAAGCTCGATCCGTCCGACGAGTGGACGCAGGAGTTCATGGAGCGGCTCGCGGCGGCCGGCCGCGTGCGCGTGCTCGACCTGAAGGCGTATTACCGCGGCACCGCGGTCGATGTCGAGCCTGATCCCGCCCTCTACCGACGCGTGGTGGAGCTCTTCCCCGGGGTCGTGGTCGAGGACGCGTCGCTCGACGGCGAGTGCGGCGAGGTGTTGCGGGGAGAGGAGGGGCGGCTCAGCTTCGATGCGCCGATCCATTCAGTCGAGGACGTTCGCGCGCTCGCGGTGCGGCCGGGCTGGATGAACATCAAGCCGTCGCGTTTCGGGAAGCTCCAGCGGCTGCTCGAATGCATCGAGTACTGCGACGCGCACGGGATGCGGATGTACGGCGGCGGCCAGTTCGAGCTCGATGTCGGCCGGCGGCAGATCCAGGCGCTGGCGTCGGTCTTCTATCCCGAAGGCCCGAATGACGTCGCGCCGAGGGAGTACAACACCGGCGGCCCGCGCGGCGGCCTGCCGCAGAGCCCGCTGCCGGCGACAGCGGCCACAGGCTTCTGAAGTTCGCTACGCCCCGGCGTGCACCGGTGAGAGCGCCGGCGCCCAGGAGCACAACGGCGACACTTCGCCGTCGCGGCCGTTGAGGCGGCGGTAGCCGAGTGCGTGCTCGGCCTGCATCATCTTGTGCACCTGCGTCGTGCCTTCGTAGATGATCGGAGCGCGCGCGTTGCGGAAGTAACGCTCGATCCCGTACTCGGCCGAGTAGCCGTACGCGCCGTGCACCTGGATCGCGAGGTGCGCCGCGCGGAACGCGGACTCCGTCGCGTGCCACTTTGCGAGTGACGTCTCGCGCGTGTTGCGCAGCCCCTGGTCCTTCATCCATGCCGCCTGCATGACGAGCAGCTTCGACGTCTCGTAGCCGAGCACCATCTCGGCGATCATGTCCTGGACGAACTGGTACTTGCCGATCGGCTGCCCGAACGTCTCGCGTTCGCGCGCGTACTCGACCGAGCGCTCCAGACATGCGCGGATCACGCCGCAGGCGCCCGCGGCGACGGTGAAGCGGCCCTGGTCGAGCCCGTACATCGCGATCTCGAAGCCCTGTCCCTCCTCGCCGACGAGGTTCTCGGCGGGCACCTCGACGTTCTCGAAGAACAGCTCGCCGGTCGACCCGGCCCAGATGCCGAGTTTGTGCTCTGTGTCGGCGGTCGTGAAGCCCGGCATCCCGCGCTCGAGCACGAACGCCGAGATGCCCTTGTGCTTCGCGCCCGGGTCGGTCTTCGCGAACACGAGGGCGTGGTCGGCGACGTTCGCGTACGAGATCCAGTTCTTTGAGCCGTTGACAATGTACTTGTCTCCGTCGCGCCGCGCCGTCGTCTTCATCGCAGCGACGTCCGAGCCGGCGGCCGGCTCGGTCAGCCCGAAGCACGCGAGCTTCTCGCCGCGCGCCTGCGGCTCCAGCCAGCGCTCGAGCTGCTCGGAGCTTCCGTACTTGAGCAGCGCGAGCGAGTTGAGCCCGACGTGGACCGAGATCAGCGTCCGGAACGCGGCTTCACCACGCTCGATCTCCTCGCAGGCGAGCGCCTCGCACACGAAGTCGAGACCCGCTCCCCCGTGCTCCTCGGGGACGACGACACCGAGGATGCCGAGCTCGGCCATCCCGGCGATCGCGTCCAGGTCGAGCTTGTGCTCGATGTCGTTCTCGATTGCGTTCGGCAGGATGCGGTCTTCGACGAACTGCCGGACGGTGTCCTGGAGCAGTCGTTGCTCGTCGGTGAGCTCGAAGTCCATTGTCGGCCTAGTCTACGGCCGTCTTGGTCGCAGCCGTCCTCACGACCGCGGCAGTGCTGGCGCTGTCGCCGCAGCAGAAGGCAGCGCTCGTCGTCGTGTCCGGCCTGCCGGCGCCAGCCGGCGTCGGCGGCGTGATCGTGCAGCGCTTCGACCGCGCTACGCCGCGGCCGCCCGGCGCGCTCGTCTTCGTCGACCAGGAGGGCGGGGCCGTGCGTGCATTCCCGGAGTTGCCACCGGCGGTGTCTGCGCACGGCGTCCGCAGCAAGGCGCAGGCGTACGCGGCCGGGCGCTCGACCGCCCTTGCGCTCCGCCGTGCCGGTGTCCAGGTGGATCTCGCGCCCGTGCTCGACCTGCCGGACGGCCCGCTGGGCGCCCGGCAGTTTCGCTCGCCCTTCTTCGGTGTCGCCTTCGCGCGCGGCCTCGCCGCCGGCCGCGCGGGTGCGTGTGCCAAGCACTTCCCCGGGCTCGGGACGCTCGCGATCTCGACGGACAAGCGCCCCTACGTCCGAGGACACGTTCGCGATGAGGATCTCGCGCCGTACCGCGCGGCGATCGAAGCGGAGGTGCCGTGCGTCATGGTCGGTCACGGCGTGTACCCGACGCTCGGCCCGCGACGCGCCTCGCTCGAGCCGGCGACGTACCGTCTGCTGCGCCGGACGCTCGGCTTCCGCGGGATCACGATCACGGACTCGCTCAGCGTCTTCCCCGGCCACGCCGCCACGTGGGCGCCGGCGGCTGCTCGCGCGGGCGCCGACCTCCTCCTCTTCAACAACCCGCGCGACGGAGAAGAGGCGATCACGGCGCTCCTTCCGCTCGCGCGTTCGGGCGCCCTGGACGTCCACGTTGCGCGCATCCTCCAGCTGAAGGCGGCGTTTGACTGACCGGTCAGTCAGGCTAGGCTAGGAAGAGATGGCGACGATCGAGGAACGCACGGCTGGAGGCGTCTCGTTCGGGCTCACCGACGAGCAGAAGGCGCTGCGCGAGCTTGCTCACGACTTCGCCGAACGGGAGATTCGCCCGAAGGAGCGCCAGTACGACGAGCACTCGACGCACCCGGCCGACGTGATCGGGAAGGCGCACGAGCTCGGCCTCATGAATGTCCACATCCCCGAGGCGTACGGCGGCCTCGGGCTCGGTGCGTTCGAGGGGATGATCATCGGCGAGGAGCTCTGCTGGGGCTGCTCGGGCATCGGCACAGCGATCGCCGCGAACGGCCTCGGCCACGGCCCGGTGATCATGGCCGGCACCGACGAGCAGAAGCGCAAGTGGCTGTCGCCGCTCGTGGACGAGGTGCTGCTGACGTCATTCGCGCTGACCGAGCCGAACGCCGGCTCGGACGTCTCCGGGATCCAGACGACCGCCGTCCCCGACGGCGACGACTACATCCTCAACGGATCCAAGATGTTCATCACCAATGCCGGCCACGCGGCGTGGTTCACGGTCTTCGCCTCGACGGACAAGTCGCGGGGGCACCGCGGGCTGACGGCGTTCGTCGTCCCAGCCGATCTGGACGGCGTCGTCGTCGACCGGCACCTCGACAAGATGGGCCAGCGGTCGACCGACACGTCGGCGCTCTCGTTCACCGACGTGCGGGTCGCGGCGGAAAACAGGCTGGGCGAGGAGGGCGAGGGCTTCAAGATCGCGATGAAGACGCTCGACTTCACTCGGCCCGGCACCGCGATCGGCGCAGTCGGCGTCGCGCGTGCAGCGTTCGACTACGCGGCGCAGTACTCGAAGGAACGCGTCCAGTTCGGGATGCCGATCGCGATGAACCAGGGCGTCAACTTCATGATCGCCGACATGGCGACGAAGATCGAGGCGGCGCGGCTGCTCTGCTGGCAGGCCGCCTGGATGATCGACCAGGGGATGCGGGCGACACTGCAGTCGTCGTACGCGAAGAGGTTTGCCGCCGACACCTGCATGGAGGTCACGACCGACGCGGTGCAGGTGCTCGGCGGCTATGGCTACATGAAGGAGTACCCGGTCGAGAAGCTCATGCGGGACGCGAAGCTGTTCCAGATCTACGAAGGCACCTCGCAGATCCAGCGGCTGGTCATCGCTCGCGAACTGCTCTTGCCGCGCGAATGAATTCCGGCGGGTCGACCGGTCAGTTCCGACGGATGCCCGGCGGAGCCGGGCATCCTGATGTCGGCGTCGCAAGCGACGCCTCACTGCCGCGTGATTGAGATCGACCTCTCGGGTCGGATCGCAATCGTCACCGGGGGTTCGCGCGGGCTCGGCCGAGCCGATGCGCTCACCCTCGAACGCGCGGGCGCGACGGTCGTCGTTCTCGACGTGGAGGAGGCCAACGCGACGATCGTGTGCGACGTCGGCGATCGCGCGCAGGTGGACGACGCGGTGAAACGTGTCGTCGACGAGCACGGCTCCGTCGACATCCTCGTCAACAACGCCGGCACGCTCGATCATCTCGGCCAGTTCCCCCACCAGCAGGCGAAGCTCTGGGAGCGCGACCTGCGCGTGAACCTCACGGGCGCGTTCAACTGCGCGCAGGCGGTCTGGCCGCACATGCAGGAGCGCGGCCGGGGGCGAATCGTGAACATGGCCTCGGTCGCCGGGACGCTGGGCGGCTTTGGGCAGGCGAGCTACTCGACGACGAAGGCGGGACTGCTCGGCCTGACGCGCACGCTGGCGCTGGAAGGCGCGCGGCACGGGATCACCTGCAACGCGATCGTCCCGGGTGTCATCGGCACCGAGGCGTTCAACATGATCCCGGCGGCGATGCGGGAGCGGATGGCCAGGCGGACGGCGATGCGGCGTGTCGGCGAGCCGCAGGACGTCGCGAACGCGATCGTCTTCCTCTGCTCCGACCTGGCGTCGTACATCACCGGCGTCGCGCTGAACGTCAGCGGCGGCATCGAGCTCTTCACCTTTTGATCGGCTTCGAGCCGACGCTCGCTGCGGCAGAGCTTGCCGCCTACGCTCGCGGCTAGACTTCGCACGGTGCCTGCCCGGCGGAAAACGCTGCTGGACCGGCCCCGACGCCGCCGCCGAACGCGCGCCCAGCGCCGCGTTTTCTGGCAACGGACCGCCATTCTCGCCGCAATCGCCGCTCTCGCCGCGGTCGTGCTGGGGCTCGCGTTCGCCGGGAGTCCAGGCCGCATCGCCGACGGTGTCAGGATCGCCGGGGTCGACGTCGGCGGGATGACGGCGAAGGAGGCGGAGCGGACTCTCCGGCAGAAGGCCGAGACCCTCGCCGCCGTGCCTGTCACGTTCCGCGTCGGGCAGCACGCCTGGCGGCTCGAGCCGCGTCGGCTCGGGATCCAGGTCGACTGGGCGGCCGCCGTCGACGCCGTGCGGCGCCAGGGGCAGGGGTTCGGGCCGCTGCGCGGCTTCCGGCGACTCGACCTCCGGTTCTTCGGCGCCGACTTCGGGCCGCCGACGCAGGTCTACGACGCGGCGCTCCAGTACTGGCTCGACCGCATCGAGCGAACGGTCAACGCGCCCCACCGCGACGCCGCGATCGTTCTGCACGGGCTGACGCCGTCGATCGTCCCCAGCCGGAGCGGTGAGAGGCTCGATCGCCCTGCCGCGGCGGCGACGATCGTGCGAGCGCTGTCGAGCCTCGATCGCCAGCCGGTGGGGCTCCCGGTCGAGGTCGACAGCCCCAAGGTCACCGCAAACGACCTGACCGTGCCCGTGGCTCAGGTCAAGACGGCTCTCTCGGCGCCCTTGCATCTGACGCTGGCGGCTACGCGCTGGAACCTTCGCCCTGCCCGCATCGCGCGGCTGCTGGAGCTGCCCGCCGACGGCCGCCGTGACGTCCGCATCAGCGGTGCCGGCGCGGATGCCTGGTTCACGGCGCTGTCCAAGCGAGTCGACCGCCAACCGCAGGACGCGACGTGGGCGATCGCGTCGAACGGCAGCGTCCGGGTCGTGCCTGACGAGCCGGGCTACCTGCTCGACGTCCCGCACAGCGCCACGACGATCCTCCAGGCGGCGCTCGTCACAGACCCGACGCTTCGCTCCGCCAAGCTCGTCGTCGAGCGGCACACAGCCGACCGGACGACCGCAGAGGCGCAGGCCTTGCAGATCCGCGGCCTCGTCGCGAGCTATCAGACGATCTACGGCGGCGATCCGAATCGGATCCACAACGTCCAGCTCGTCTCGCACCTCGTCGACGGCCATGTCATCGCACCCGGTGCCGTCTTCTCGTTCAACCAGGCCACCGGCGCGCGCACGGCTGAGAAGGGCTTCAAGGTGGCGCCGGTGATCATCAACGGCGAGCTTCAAACGGGTCTCGGCGGCGGCGTGTGCCAGGTCTCGACGACGGTTTTCAACGCCGCCTACGAGGCCGGGCTGCCGATCCTCGAGCGGACCAACCACGCGCTCTACATCAGCCACTATCCGCAGGGCCGCGACGCGACCGTCAACTACCCGGACGTCGACCTCAGGTTCGTGAACGACACCGGCCACTGGCTGCTGGTGCGGACATTCGTCGGCCCGTCGTCCCTGACGGTCGCGCTATACGGGACGCCGCTCCACCGCCGGGTCGTCAGCGAGACGGCGCCGCTCGTGGTCGCCGGCCCGACGCCGACCAAGAACGTCCCCGATCCGACCTTGTTCGTCGGCCAGAAGCAAGTCGAGCAGACGGGCACGCCGCCGCAGAAGACGAGCGTGCGCCGGCGCGTCTACACAGCGAGCGGGGAACTGCTCCACGACACCGTGTTCTACTCGTCCTACGTCGGCGAGCCGACGGTCGTCCGCGTCGGCACGAAGCCGCGTCCGAAGCCGACGACGACCACGACGACAACGGTGACCACGACGACAACGACGACTACGACGACTACGACGACGCCGAAGAAGAAGACGACGACTCAGCCGTAGCGATCGCAGCCGCGAGCGCCGCCGGGATCCGCGTCGGCCGGAGCGTTTGGGCGTCGACGCAGGCGTGGGACGTCCAGCCCTCGGCGATCACGTCGCCGCCGCGCCTGACCTCGTAGTCGAAGCGAAAGCGCGCCCCGCGCAGCTCGCCGATGCGCGTGTGGATCTGCAGCCGGTCGTCGAAGTGCGCGGGCAGGCGGTAGCAGATGTGCGACTCCAGCACGAACGACTCGAGGCCCGTCTGGCGGAGCGCCGGATACCCGCCGGCGAACTCCTCGAGGTATGCGACGCGTGCGATCTCGAACCAGATGAGGTAGTTGGAGTTGTGCGCGACACCTTGGGCATCCGTCTCCGCGAAGCGCACGCGCACGTCCGTGCTGAAGCCGAAGTCGGCCATCGGCGGCACTCTACGGCGGTGAGCGAGCTCGTCCAGCTGCTGCTCGAGCGCCAGCCGTGCGTCGTGCTGACCGGCGCCGGGATTTCGACGGAGAGCGGCATCCCCGACTTCCGGTCCGCAAGCGGCATCTGGGCGCAGTACGACCCGATGGAGTACGCGACGATCGACGCGTTCCGGCGGGACCCCGAGAAGGTCTGGGAGTTCTACGCGTTGCGGCTCGGCGTCCTTGCCGAGGCGGAGCCGAACGCCGGGCATCTCGCCCTGGCGGAGCTCGAGCGGCGCGGGCTCGTCCAGGCAATCGTGACGCAGAACGTCGACGGGCTGCACCAGCGGGCGGGCTCCTGCGAGGTGATCGAGGTGCACGGCTCCATCCGGACTGCGATGTGCCTCGAGTGCGGGTCCGAGGGGGCCGTCGAGCGTCCGGCGCCGCGCTGCTCGCGGTGCGGCGCCATCATGAAGCCCGGCGTCGTGATGTTCGGCGAGCTCCTCCCCGGCGAAGCGATGGAGCAGGCGATCGAGCTCGCGCGTGCTGCCGGGCTCCTGCTCGTCGTCGGCTCGACCCTCGAGGTGTACCCGGTGGCCTCTCTGCCGGACGAGACGCTCTCATCCGGCGGCGCGCTGGCGATCGTGAACCGCGGGCCGACTGCCTACGACGGGCGGGCGGACCTCAAGGTCGACGGCGGAGCGGGCGAGACGCTGGTTAGGCTGCTGGGATGAACGAGACCAGTGCTTCCAAGCAGATTGACGAGCGGATCGAGGAGCTCGGCGACTGGCGCGGGGAGACGCTCAGCAAGGTCCGGGCGATCATCAAGCAGGCAGACCCCGAGGTCGTCGAGGAGTGGAAGTGGGCGAAGGCAACGAGCCCCGGGACGCCGGTCTGGTCGCACGACGGCGGTATCTGCACCGGCGAGACCTACAAGAGCGTGGTCAAGCTGACGTTCTTCAAGGGTGCTTCACTGGAGGACCCCTCAGGGCTCTTCAACTCGAGCCTCGAGGGAAACGTCAGGCGTGCGATCGACATCAAGGAGACGGACAAGATCGACGAGGGCGCGCTGAAGAATCTGGTCCGCGAGGCCGTCGCGCTGAATCAGAAAAAGAAGTAGCCCTCCGCGTGAGCGGCTGCCGACTGCGATCGGGTGAAGCTAGGCTGCGGCCCGTCTGATCGTCTTCTCGTCGAGCATCTTCTGACAGCTTGAGCAGACCTTGCGCTCGACGTGATACGGAACCCCAGCACGCTGCCGGATCGCGTGGATCGTGACGGTGCTGTGCTTGTGACGCTTGAGGGTCATTCCTTGTACTCAGAGTAATAAGACGTTCGGTCGGTCACAGTTGTTGTCGGCAATGCGTCACAGGATCTTCACCACTTCCACCCTCTTCGCCGTGCTCGCCCTTGCCGGCTGCGGACACTCCGCGAAGCAGGCGGCCGCGCGGGCGGTGCCGCCGGCCCGAACGTGCACGGCCGGTACGTCTCACCACCTGGGCTCGGCGAAGCTCGCCTTCGCCGCGATCGTCCGCTCGCGGGCGACGGTCTCCGCGCGTCCGGGCGGCCGCGTGTTCGCCGGCTTCGGCCGGCTGAACCAGAACGGCGCTCCGACGGTCTTCTCCGCGCGCGGCGTCCGGGTCGACCGCCACTGCCGGCCGGCGGCGTACCTCGTCCAGATCCCGCGACGGCCGAACGGTGTGACGGGCTGGGTCGCGGCGAGCCAGGTCGGCGTCGTGCGCTTGGCGACCCGGATCCTGGTCGACCTCTCGCAGAGGCGCGTCACCCTCTACCGGAGCGGGCGACCTATCCTCAATGCGACCGCGGCGGTCGGCTCGGCCGCCACGCCCACGCCGACCGGGAGCTTCTACGTCAACCAGCGACTGATCCCGTCCGATCCGAACGGTCCCTTCGGCCCCGGTGCCGTCGGCATCTCGGCATTCTCGAACGTGCTCACGGGGTGGACGCAGGGCGGCCCGATCGCGATCCATGGTACGAACGAGCCGTGGTCGATCGGCAGGGCCGTCTCGAACGGGTGCCTCCGCCTTCCGAACCCGATTCTGCGGAGGCTGTTCGCGCAGGCGCTCAACGGCACGCCGGTCCTCATCCGGCGCTGAAGGTGGTGCCGGTCGGCGCCGCCTTGCTGCTCGTGCTGCTTGCGGGCGTGGCCGCTTCCGCGGTGGCCCGGCCGGATCCGGCAGCTGCCGGCCGCGACGGCTGCGGCACCGAACGCCTGGCGATCTTCAACCGGCTCCAACCCAACTGGGCGTACGTCTACGACCGCGACGCGGCGGCGACGGATGCGCCGCCGCCGGCCCGCTGGGTACGGGGCGTCGCGCTCCCGGGCGACGACAGTCCGATGGGGGTGCATCCCACGCCGGTGGACGATCCGATCACGCACGACGCCTACGACATGATCGTCAACGTTCGGCCCGACGCTCCGGACGCGTATCTCGTCGGCGGCGATCGGGCAGCACGCACGGGGAACTTCGCGGGCGAGGAGGAGGAGACGGCGAGGCTGCACATGGAGCGTGAGGAGGTCGGGGTTCCGTTCGCGGTCTGGCCCGAGCAGGGCGACCGCGTTGAGGCGTACGGGTCGTGGGTGTGGGACTGCGAGCACTTCGCAGGCGGCGGGGCGCGCACGGAGTTCCACCCGATGCGTGCCCTCTGGGTCGAGCGCCGTTTTTCGCCGCAAAGCCCGACCGGAGAGCGGCAGGCGTCGCTTTGGTACTCGAATGTGAAGACCGCCGCCGGCGTGATCGCGGACTGCGCGCACCAAACGAAGGGCGACGAGCAGGCTTTCAAGGCCTGCCAGGCCTCGACCTCGTCGACCTCAACGTTTGACGATGCCGGGACGCAGACATTCACACTGCGCGCGCCGCCGCGCCCGTTTGCCGGCGCGCGACTCCACGCGCGACTCGTGAACGTGGGGAGCAGCTCGGACGCACCGCGGCCCGTGTTGAAGCTCGGCCGAAGAACGGCGAGTGTCACTCTTCGACTCGTGTCCGGGCGCGCCGTCCGCGTCGCTTACAACGTCTTCGTCGGCTGGACGCCAGTCCGCTCTCGCCCGGAGCACCTTCGCGTCGTCGTCGAGCAGTTGCTCGTGCGGCGCGCCATGGATCCCTCCTGTCCGGCGACGCAGCCCAACTGTCCGGCCCGCGTCGAGACCACGCAGCCGGGACAGATCACCAGTGCGCCGGGAGAGTGGGCCCTCTACGTCGACGCCGGCGGGATCTGGGCGGATCTTCGCCCGCTCGTGCTGCGCGTTCGCGACGGGCAGCGAGTCCGACTCCACCAGGTGTTCGACCTCTTCGTGCCGCGCGGCCGGTCCTGGCGGCTGGCCGCGTTCACGCGCGAGTGCGATTTCGGCTTCCCGACGTTCTCGAGCAACGACCGGGCCGTGTATCCGTGCCCGCATACGACCGAGTTCGGGAACGCAGCGGGCGACGACAGGCCCGGGTACATCGCGGTGCCCGGACGCCTTGGCAGACACGCCGCGAATGGAAGCCTCCGGGACTCCACCTGTCCCGTGGTCAACACTCGAGGGTGCTACCGCCTTACGTGGCGTGTAATAAGACTTCCGTGAACGCGATCAGGGAGGGATGAAATGGCTGAGCCCAGACAAAGCATCGTCGACCGCCTCGCCGATCTCGGCGAAGAGGCGATCCAGCGCATCGGCAGCGCGCCGGGCGGCGACCGCGTGCTCGCCGCGATGGCGGGAACGCGCGACCGGCTGGACGACCTGCAGAAGCGCGTGCGAGGCCTCGAGGCGCTGGACAGGCGTGTCGAGGAGATCGAGCAACGACTCGACGCGCTCGAAGGGAAAGCCAAGCCGGCGTCCGCGCCCCGGAAGCCCTCCACCACGACGCGCAAGAGCAGCAGCTCGAGCTCGAGCTAGGGCACCCGCACACGAAGCGCGCGCGGGACGAGCGCGAACCGCGCCGGCGTCGTCCCCGGCTGCTCGCCGTCCAGGACGACCGGCACGGCAGGCGTGGCGTCGACCTCCACCACGCGACCGTGCACGAGGTCGATCTTCGGGTGCGAGAGGTGCTTGCCCCGGTAGATCTTCGGGAAGGTGCGGATGAAGTCGCCCTTCGTGACATCGCCGATGAGGAGAGCGTCGAGCCGCCCGTCGTCCGGCTCCGCGTCAGGCGTGACCCACATACCGCCGGCGGCGTAGTCGCCGTTCATGACGAGCGTCTCGAACATGCTGCCCCGGCGCTCGTCGTTGTCGATCCGGATCGTCATGTCGGCGCCCTTCCACGACGCGAAGACCGCGACCGTCGCGGTGAGGAACGAGATTCGCCCGCCGAGCGCCTTCGACGAGCTGTTCGCGCGTCGTGCGATCGCGCCGCTGATTCCTGCGCCGGCGAAGTTCGCGAAGTAGGCGCTCGCCTCGCTGCCGTCCCACGAGCGGTAGCTCGCGGAGCCCACGTCGATCGTCCGGGGCCGGCCCTTGCGCGCGACGTCGAGGGCGGCGCCCACGTCGGACGGGATCCGCAGGCTGCGAACGAAGTCCTTGCCGGTTCCGCGCGGCAGGACCGCCAGCTCCACCCCCTCAGCGCCGACGACGCCGTTGACGACCTCGTGCACGGTTCCGTCACCGCCGACGACGACCAGCAGAGTCGCGCCGTTCCTGATTGCCTCCCGCGCCAGGTCCGTGAGCTCGCCGGGCCTCTGCGACAGAAGGGCATCGCCGCTGATTCCCGCTGCTGCGGCTCGTCGCGCGATCTCCGGCCACCGCCGTCCCGTCGACCCGTTCGCCGACGCGGGGTTGACGAGGAAGACGGTCTTCAGTGGTGGTCTTCGGCGGTGACGGTCGCGAGCGCGACGCGCGTCATCCGGTCGACTGCGGCGCGGAGCTCCTCGTCGGTGATCCGCTTGAACTCGCCCTCGACGACGATGTCGCTGACCGTGAGCAGGCAGCCGGCCTGCACGCCGCGCAGCGCGCCGACGGTGAACAGCGCCGACGCCTCCATCTCGACTGCCAGCACGCCGCGCTTCGACCAGCGCTCGTACTGGCCCTCGTCCGGGTTGTAGAAGACGTCGCTCGAGACGATCGGGCCGACGTGCATCGGCTGGCCGATCTCCTTCGCTGCGTGGACGGCGCCGTGGATGAGCTCCCAGCTCGCCGTCGGGCAATGCGGCTCGCCGCCGACGAGATGGTCGGCGGTGCGGTCGTCCGCCACGGCGGAGAGCGCGACGATCAGGTCGCCGAGCTCGTGGTGCGCCTGCAGACCGCCGCAGGTGCCGACGCGTAGCAGCTTCTTGACGCCGAGCTGGATCAGCTCCTCGAAGACGATCGTCGCGCCGGGGCAGCCCATGCCCGTGCCCTGGACCGAGACGGGCCTCCCCTCGTACGTGCCGGTGTAGCCGAGCAGGCCGCGCTCGGCGTTCCGCTGCTCGACGTCGTCGAAGTACGTCTCGGCGATGTATTTCGCCCGCAGCGGGTCGCCCGGAAGCAGGCAGGCCCCCGCATACTCGCCGGGCTCAGCTCTGATGTGAATCGGCATGAAGCGCAACCCTAACCCGTGTCACGATGCCCTTTGTGACCGAGCCGTTCGAGCCGAGTCTCGAGCAGATCCTCGCGTTCTGTGCGCAGGACCCGGTCGAGCGCGTCTTCCTGGAAGACGTCGCGAGGCGTCGGCTGGGCCGCTTCACGGCGTTCGCCGAGAACGGCGCGCTGACAGCGTTGTGTCATGTCGGCGCGAATGTCGTCCCGTCGGGCGCCGGGTGCGGACGCTTCGCCGGGGCGGCCGCACGGGGGCGCGCGCGCATGATCATCGGCGACGAGCGTGCGGTCGACGAGCTGTGGCTGGACATGGAGCGGCTGATGCCGCAGCCGCGGGACGACCGTCGTGGTCAGCCTGTGTACGCGATCACGGAGCCGCCGCCGCCCGGTGATACCGGGCTGCGCACCGCGACGGAGCGCGACTTCGAGCTGCTCCTGCCCGCGTGCGCGGCCGCGCATGAGGAGGAAATCGGCGTCGACCCGCTCGCACGCGACCCGGACGGGTTCCGCTGGCGCACCCGGTCGCAGATCGGCGAGGGACGGTCGTGGCTCTGGGTCGAGGACGGCGCGATCCGCTTCAAGGCAGAGGCGTCGGCTTGGACGCCGTCCGCTGTGCAGGTGCAGCAGGTCTGGGTCGACCCCCCGGAGCGGAACAAGGGCTATGCCAAGCGCGGGATGCGGGACCTGTGCCGCATGCTCCTCGCGCGTGTGCCCACGGTGTGCCTGTTCGTGCGTCCCGAGAACGCGCCGGCGATCAAGGTCTACGAGGGGATCGGCATGTCGCGGCACGGCTCGTGCCGCAGCTTGATTTTCTGAGGCGGTCGCGCTGCTCTAGGGGCGCTTCAGGAAGTCCAGTGCGTCCGCGACGATGCGGAGGCGGGCGAAGCGTTCGCGCAGCTCCGGATGATCCGCGAGCAGGTCCCAGAGCTCGTTCAACGCCGGCTCGACGTCGCCGTCGGCGCCTTCGAAGAGCGTGTCGACGACACGCCTGACGTCGTCGCGGATCTCCGTGGGAACCTGGGCGACCGCGAGCTGCGCCTCGGTGCGCTCCTGGAGCCATTCGGCCGCCTGCCGGCTCGCCTGGTTCCGCCGCCAGGCATGGAAGAACGTCGTCATCGTTTTTTCCATCGGCTTTGGGAGCAGCGCGCGTCTACCCTGTTCGCGTGAACATCCCGGCGCGCGTCGAGGATTTCATTCGGCGTTACGACTTGATCCCGGAGCGAGGCGAATTGACGTGCCTCGTTTCAGGGGGCGCCGATTCGACTTGCCTCTTCTACGTGCTGCGCGAGCTCGGTTACCGCGTCTCTGCCGTCCACGTGAACCACGGGCTGCGCGGAGCCGAGTCGGAGGCCGACGCCGGCTTCTGTGCGGAGCAGTTCGGCGCGGAGGTCATCGACGGGCGCGGCGGCACGACCGAGGACGAGCTGCGCGCGATCCGGTACTCGTTCGCGACCGACCGGCTGCGCGCGACCGGCCATACGGCTTCCGACCAGGTGGAGACCGTCCTCTACCGGCTCGTCTCGAGCAGCAGCACCAAGGGGATCAAGCTGCGCCGCGAGGACGGCGTCGTGCGGCCCCTGCTGGAGCTGTGGCGGCACGAGACGGAGGAGTACTGCCGCACGCATGGTCATCCGTATCGCACCGACTCGTCCAATGCGGACACCAAGCGCGGATTGATCCGCAACGAGATCCTCCCGCGCCTGCGAGTGCTCCATCCCGGTGCGGAGCGCAACCTGCTCCGGCTGGCGCAGGGCGAGCCTTCGGCGCTCGATGAGCTGCTCCGTTCGACGGCCGGCTCGAGGCGGCTCGACCTCGGCGGCGGCGTCACCGCCGTCCGCGAGTACGACAGCGTCTGGGTCGAACGCACGCCGGTTGCGCTCGAGGGCGAAGTCCGTTGGGGCGACTGGCGGATCGCCGCCGACGTGCCAGGGCTTAAGGTACGAGCCTGGCGCGCCGGCGACCGGCTCGCCGGACGGTCGAAGAAGATCCAGGACGTGTTCGTCGACGCAAAGATCCCCCGCTCGGCCCGCGAGTCGTGGCCGCTGGTCGTGCGCGGTGACGAGGTCGTCGCGGTACCGGGGATCGTCGAGGCGGAAGGAGTCCGTGCGGAGCGTGTCCGCTCGCACTGAGCTCGAGCGTGACGTTGCCGAGATCCTCATCGACGAGGATCGACTCAAGTCACGGGTGCAGGAGCTCGGTGAGGAGATCTCTGCCGACTACGTCGGCCGCGACCTGCTGCTGATCGGCGTCCTCAAGGGCGCCGTCTTCTTCATGGCCGACCTGATGCGGACGCTCAGGGTCCCCTGCGAGATCGACTTCATGGCCATCTCCAGCTACGGGGCCCAAACCGACTCCTCGGGGGTCGTCCGCATCCTCAAGGACCTGGACATCAACATCGAGGGCCGCGACGTCCTGGTGGTAGAGGACATCATCGACTCCGGCCTGACCCTTTCGTACCTGATGCGCAACCTGGAGTCGCGCGAGCCCGCCAGCCTCGAGGTCTGCGCCCTCCTGACCAAGCCCGAGCGGCGCGAGATCGACGTCCCTGTGCGCTACATCGGCTTCGAAATCCCGAACCGATTCGTGATCGGTTATGGGCTCGATTTCGCCGAGCGATACAGGAACCTGCCCTACGTTGGCGTACTGGACACGGACTTGGTGCCTGACGGCGCCTAACCCACCTGCGTTATCCCCTCAAATGGGGGCTGTAGCTCAAACAGAGGCTGGTACCCTGCCGAAAGAGGCTTTGTGAACCGGTTCTTCCGTAGCGCACTCTTCCCGCTCGTGATCATCGCAGCGCTCGTCTGGCTGGCGCTGCAGACCCTCGGCGGGCACAGCGGCAAGACCCAGAAGTACACCTACTCCCGGGTCTACAACCAGATCGTCGAGTGCAACACGGACGCGAACCCCGGCTGCCCGATCCAGGAGGTCGTCTTCACGCCGAACAAGCAGGAGCTGAGCGTGAAGTACAACGACGGCACCAAGACCAACGTCCATTACCCGAGCGACCAGGTCGTCCCGGACCTGCAGCAGCAGATGCACAGGCACGGGGTGCTCTACGACTCGAAGGGCACCGGCTCGTCGCCGTGGTGGTCGATTCTCACGTCGCTGCTGCCGTTCGTCCTCCTGTTCGGCTTCTGGATCTTCCTGATGAACCAGGTCCAGGGCGGCGGCTCGAAGGTGATGTCGTTCGGCAAGTCACGCGCGAAGCGGATGACGCCGGACTCGCCGAAGATCGGCTTCAAGGACGTCGCCGGCGTGGACGAGGCGGTCGAGGAGCTCCACGAGATCAAGGAGTTCCTCGAGAACCCGAAGAAGTTCCAGGCGCTCGGGGCGCGGATCCCCAAGGGTGTGCTGCTGTACGGGCCGCCTGGCACCGGTAAGACGCTGCTCGCGCGCGCTGTTGCAGGCGAGGCGGGCGTGCCGTTCTTCTCCATCTCCGGCTCCGACTTCGTCGAGATGTTCGTCGGTGTCGGCGCATCGCGCGTGCGCGACCTGTTCGAGCAGGCGAAGCAGGCGTCGCCGTGCATCGTCTTCATGGACGAGATCGACGCCGTCGGCCGCCATCGCGGCGCCGGCCTCGGCGGCGGCCATGACGAGCGTGAGCAGACGCTGAACCAGCTGCTCGTCGAGATGGACGGCTTCGAGCTGAAGGACAACATCATCCTGATCGCCGCGACGAACCGACCTGACATCCTCGACCCGGCATTGCTGCGCCCCGGCCGCTTCGACCGGCAGATCGTCGTCGACCGGCCCGACCGCAACGGCCGCAGGAAGATCCTCGAGGTGCACTCGAAGGGCAAGCCGCTCGCGTCGGAGATCGACCTCGACACGCTCGCAGCCGGCACGCCCGGGTTCACGGGCGCGGATCTCGCGAACCTCGTCAACGAGGCGGCCCTCCTTGCGGCGCGCCGGGGCAAGAAGACGATCGAGCAGGAGGAGCTCGAGGAAGGGATCATGCGCGTGATCGCCGGCCCGGAGAAGAAGACGCGCCTCTTCTCCGAGGAGGAGCGGAAGATCACGGCGTACCACGAGCTCGGTCACGCGATCGTCGGGCACTACCTCGACCAGGAGTCCGACGTCCACAAGATCTCGATCATCGGCCGCGGCCAGGCGCTCGGGTACACGATCTCGCTCCCGCGCGAGGACCGGTACCTGACGACGAAGGCGAACCTGATGAACAACCTCGCGATGACGCTCGGCGGCCGCGCCGCCGAGGAGATCGTCTTCAACGAGGTGACGACGGGCGCGGCGAACGACCTCGAGAAGGTCACGTCGACCGCGAAGCAGATGGTGATGCGCTTCGGCATGAGCGAGAAGCTCGGCCCGCGCGTGCTCGGCCGCAACCACGACATGCCCTTCCTCGGCCGCGAGATGAGCGCCGAGCCGGACTACTCCGAGGAGGTCGCGCGCGAGATCGACGACGAGGTGCGCCGGATCATCGAGGAGGCCCACGGGCACGCGACGAACGTCCTCAAGGAGCACATCGACGAGCTGCACCGGATCTCACTGATCCTGATCGAGCGGGAGACGATCGACAAGGACGAGTTCGAGCTGCTGCTCGCCGGCGAGTCGGAGGAAGCGGTCTTCGACGCGGAGCCGGCGAAGGAGCCTTCGCCCGAGCCCGCGGACGAGAAGAAGCGCAAGCCGGAGCCGAAGACGCGGCCGTTCCCGATCCCGGGCGCGACCATGCAGCCGCCTCCGCCCGAGCCCTCCAAGGGCTAGCGCAACCCCTTCACAACTCCGGCAAAGACGTGGGGCGCTTAGGCTCCCGGCTGTGCTGTGATCGGCCAGCCAGGCACGGGGGTCAAATCGGTGACATCGATCGGCAGAACCGTCGCTTCATCGTCCTCGGAGCCGCCAACTCGGTCGGCGC
>Ga0066903_100001177_pt1 | contig 18606 bp, 12 predicted proteins | sample PanSoiMetaGPlot1_FD_67491 | JGI IMG/M metagenome (GOLD analysis project Ga0066903, IMG submission 67491) | Tropical forest soil microbial communities from Panama analyzed to predict greenhouse gas emissions - Panama Soil - Plot 1 (version 2) | ecosystem: Environmental > Terrestrial > Soil >... | reverse complement strand
CGCTGGTGGCGCCGAAGGGATTCATCTGCGCGGTACCGTTCGCGCTGGCGGCTCCGGGACCGGACGCGTTTCTCGCGAGCGAGGCGCTGCGCGCGGTGGCGATCGAACAGGGGTCGACGAAGGAGTTCGCGCCGATCTCGCTGGACGCCGACGGCGGCGCCGCGCACGGCATCCTGCTCGACAGCTTCAGGCTCGTCGCGCGCGCGGCGCGCGCGGCCGCGGCGGCCGGGGCGCGGCTCGACCCGAAGAATCCGCCGCGCGACACGGCCCGCACGCGCATGCTGATCGTCGCGTATCCGCAGCGCTGCGCCGACAAGGCTGCGATCGCGCCCGTATCGGTGGAGATCGAGACCGCGGAAGGCGCACTGCCGCGGCGCGACGGCGATCTCGCCACCGGTGACGCGCTGGCGCGGCTGCTTCCCGGCATGGCGCTGCCGGCCGGATCGGCCGGGGCCGTCTATCTGCTCGATCGTCCGCGCGTCACCGACACAGTCCGGATCGTGTATGCCGACCCGTCGTGTCACGACGTCGTGCTGCCGTTCAAGTACACGAACGGCCGCGCGTTGCATTCGCCGCCCGCGCCGCTGCCGGCGGGCCACCCCGCCACGACCCGCCCGGTGCGCGTGCAGGCCGTCATCGATCTGGACGGCGCCGTGCAGCAGCCGTCGTATTCCGGCGGACCCTCGACGCTGGCGGAGGCCGCGCTGTCGGCCGTCCGCGACTGGACGGCGGAACCCGTGCGCCTCAACGGCGCGCCGATGCCGACGCCGGTCGTCCTCGCGGTCACATTCCGGTGAGCGTCCTCAGCGTACTCCGGCGTCATCCACGCGTCACCATCGTCGCGTTCAGCGCGACCGTGCTGATGACGGTGGCGGCGCTCGAGGCCGCCGATCTCTGGTGGCGGCGCGACCAGGCGCTGGCGCTCTCGGAGGCGCGCGCCGGCAACGTCTCGGTCGTGCTCGCGGAATACATGCGGAGCTCGTTCGTGTCGGCGGACGCGGCGCTGCGCCAGCTCGCCGTCCACGCCGGCCGCGTCGGCGGTCCGACGGCGTCCCACGACGCCTGGGATCCGATCCTCGCGTCGGCGCGATCGGCGCTGCCCGGCGTCGGATCCTTGACCGTCACCGACAAGGACGGCACGATCACGCACTCGACCGTCAAGGCGATCGTCGGCGCCTCGCGCCGCGACACCTACGTCTTCCAGCAGCTCTCGGCCAGCGACGGCGACGATCTCGCCGTCGATCGGCCGTTCCTGTCGGTCAGCCCGCCGCGGCAGTTCCTCATTCCGCTCGGACGGCGGCTCTCGGGCGCCGGCGGCGCGTTCGACGGGACCGTCGTCGCGACGGTGCTGCCCGAGTCGTACCGCGAGTTCTTCCGGACGATCGATCTCGGCCCAGGCGGGATCATCACGGTCTTCCATCCCGACGGCATCGTCCTCTTCCGCGAGCCGTCGGCGGCCAATCCGATCAACGAAGCGGCGGTCGACAGCTTCATCGTGCAGCACGCGCGCGCGGCGCCGGCCGGCACGTTCGTCGGACCGATGCAGCCCGGCGGCCCCGCGTTCGTCAACGCGTATCGCGTCGTGGCGAATCCGGCGCTCATCGTGTCGGTCTCGCTGCCCGAAGACGCGGTCCTGGCCGAATGGGGACGGCAGCGCCGCGTGACGTTCGGCGCGTTCGGCGCGCTGGGCATCACGCTCACGGGACTGGTCCTGCTCCTGTTCCGCGTCGTCACCGCGCGCGAGCGCGCCGAGCACGAGCTCGCGGACGTCCAGCGCCAGGAGTCGGAGCGACTTCGCGTGACGAACGAGCGCCTGGCCGAAGCCCTCGATCGCGAACAGCAGGCGCGGCGCCAGGTCGAGGAAGTGAGCTACATGAAGGACGAGTTCCTCATGACGGTCTCGCACGAGCTGCGGACGCCGCTCACGGCCATCTACGGGTGGGTGCGCGTGCTCGCCGGGCGCGAGATGCCGCGCCAGGAACAGGCCAAGGCGCTCGGCGCGATCGAGCGGAACGCGCTCGCGCAGACGCGGCTCATCGACGATCTGCTCGACGTCTCGCGCGCGATCGCCGGCAAGCTTCGACTCGAGTCGCGGCCGATCGATCTTGCGTCGATCGTACGCGCCGCCGTCGAAACGCTCGCCCCGGCGGCGACCGCGAAGCGCCTGACGGTGGACGTCGCCGTCGATCCCGCGCTCGAGCCCGTACCGGCCGATCCGGATCGGCTGCAGCAGATCGTCTGGAACCTGCTGTCGAACGCGATCAAGTTCACGCCGGAAGGCGGCCGCATCGACGTCCATGCCGGACGGGCCGACGACTCGCACGTGGAGATCCTCGTCAGCGACACGGGCGTCGGCATCGCGCGCGATTTCCTTCCGTACGTGTTCGATCGCTTCCGCCAGGGCGACGTGGGCACGCGGCGGCGCTATGCGGGGCTCGGGCTCGGCCTCGCGATCGCGCGGCACCTGGTCGAGCTGCACGGCGGCACCATCGGCGTGCACAGCGACGGCGAAGGCCGCGGCGCGACGTTCCGCGTGCTGCTGCCGGTCCGCGAATCACGTGGCACCGGCCTGCCGGTCTCGTCGTCGATCGTCCGCCTGCCGTCCGGCGCCGCGCCCGATCGCCTCGATCGTGTCCGCGTGCTGATCGTCGACGACGAGCGCGATTCGCGCGACCTGTTCGCGCAGATTCTCGAGAACGCCGGCGCGCGCGTGCGGACGTCGTCGTCGGGCAGCGATGCGCTGACGTGCCTTATCGAGGAAGGGGCCGACGTGCTGCTCTCGGACATCGAGATGCCGCAGATGGACGGCTACGAGCTGCTGCGCCTCGTCCGCGCCGACACGCGGATCCAGCGCACGCGGCTCACCGCAATCGCGCTGACCGCCTACGCGCGCGCCGCCGACCGCCGCCGCGCGCTCGAGGCCGGCTTCGACGAGCACCTGGCCAAGCCCGTCGACCCGCAGACGCTCGTCGCCACCATCGCCTCGCTCCAGCGCCGATGATCCGCCTGCGCCCGGAAGCCGCGGTATAGTGGATCCGTGCGTTCCGTTCTCATCATCCTGGCGGCCACCCTGTGCGTGGCCTCGTGCAGCAACACGCCGACGACGCCGTCGTCGAGCGCGCCGTACAGCCAGGTGGACCTGCTCGCCGGCACGGGCGGCGAGGCGGCCACCGGCAACACGCTCACCGTCAACTACACGGGCTGGCTGTTCGACCCGGGCAAGCCGGACAACAAGGGGCTCCAGTTCGACACGTCGCTCGGCGGCACGCCGTTCGTCTTCGTCCTGGGAACGCAGTCGGTCATCGCGGGGTGGGACAAGGGACTCGTCGGGATGAAGGTCGGCGGCATCCGCCGGCTCGTGATCCCGCCGTCGCTCGGCTACGGCAACGTCCGCAACAGCGCGATCCCGCCCTACTCGACGCTCGTGTTCGAAATCGAACTTCTGGACGTGACGACGCCGTCGTCTAGCGACTGAGGCGCAGCTTCAGGCCGACGGCGAAGTACTTCAGGCGGTCGTCGATCTTCGCCTCGCCGCCGCTTTCGGCGTCCCCCTTGATTCGCGCGATCCCGGCGTCGGCGTACAGGGCCGTCCGCTGGCGCTGCCCCAGCCACGCTTCCATCCCGCCGCCGAAGACCCAGCTCCAGCCGGTCGTCTTGTACTCGAACTTCTGCGAATTGATGTCGATCGTCTGGGTGGTCGTGTTCGTGGCCTGGTGGTAGTTCATGCCGGCCTTGCCGTAGATCCGCACCACGCCCGCCTGCGCGCCGACCTTTCCCGCCACCGTCCACACGTCGCTGTCGAGGGTCGTCTTGAAGGTGTGATTGCCGTCGCCGCCCGAGGCGCTGACTTCGTGCGGGTGCAGATACCCGCCCTCGATTCCGACGAAGCGCGAGAGCCAGACGTCGGCCCCGAAGGCGTACGTGAAGCCCGACGGCTTCGGCGTGCACGTCGCGTTGCCGCACGCGAGCGCAGCGGCGTCGCGGAAGTTGGTATACGCCATGCCGGCGTACATCAGCAGCCCCTTCGGGAGCGGTTTCGACGGCCGCTCTTCCTCCGCGCCTTCGACCGTGGGCTTGGGCGGCGTATAGTCCCCGCGCACGAGGAGCAGGGACGGCGCGATGCCGCCGACGTCGACGACGATCGTGTTGACGGGGCGGACCCAGTAGATGCCCGGCACGTCGCGTCGATCGCACCCCTCGGCGGGCGGCGGCGGCTGCCGCGCGCGATCGACGATCAGGATCTTCCGCAGCTTCCCCGAGTCGCACGTGTCGACATAGACGTTCGAGTCCATCTCGGTCTTGCCGGTGGGGAGCGTGAACGCGAGCTTCGCTTCCCCCTCGCCGTCGACGGTGGCCGTGCCGGCGGACGCCGTGTTGACGATCACCTCGACGCTGCTGCCGGCGGGCGCGTGCCGCACGTAGACAGTCTGCGCCGATGCCACCCCCGCCGTTGCCATCACCACCGCGGCCGTCGTCGCGACGAGCCGCCACCGATTCGTCATCCGATCTCCTTCGCCCATCGATTATATCGGTCCGGTTAACTTTTCCCTTCCGGGCGCGTATCTATCCGGCGAGCCATGCTGCGCGACCTCCGGTACGCCGTCCACATGATCGCCAAGGAGCGGTGGTATTCGGCCGTCGCGGTGCTGGCGCTGTCGCTGGGGATCGGGCTCAACGCCACCGTCTTCACGCTGGTGAACGCCATCCTCATCAAAGGGCTGCCGTATAAGGACTCCGATCAGCTCTACATGGTCGGCTCGCAGCACAGGGACGGCAGCCGCTTGAGCGTGTCCCACCCCGATTTCCAGGACTGGCGGGCCCAGCAGAAGTGTTTCTCGGCGCTCGCGGCGTTCTCGAGCAACGGCGCCAACGTCAGCGACGACCGAGCCGCGCCGCAGCAGGCGCGCCTGGCCTCGATGACCGCCGGCGCGTTCGCGGTGATCGACCAGCAGCCGATCCTCGGCCGCGAGTTCACGGCGGACGACGAGAAGACGGGCGCCGAACGCGTCACCATCATCGGCTACGAGCTTTGGAAGACGCGCTACGCGCTCGAACGGGACATCGTCGGCAAGACGCTCCGTATCGACGGCAGGACCGCGACGATCGTCGGCGTCATGCCCGAGCAGATGCAGTTCCCGATGAACACGGAGATCTGGACGCCCGTGGTGCCGACCGAGGAACAGCGGAAGCGCGACTCCCGCTTCCTGCAGGTCTACGGGCGCGTGCGCGCCGACATCGGCCGCGCGCAGGCGCAGACGGAGCTGAACGGCATCGCGGCGCGGCTCGCGGCCGCCTATCCCGAGACCAACAGGGAGATCACGGCCACCCGCATCGAAACGTTCAACGAGCGGTTCAACGGCGGCAACATCCGGACCGTGATGCTGACGATGATGGGGGCGGTGGGCTTCGTGCTGCTCATCGCGTGCGCCAACGTCGCGAACCTGCAGCTCTCGCGCTCGGTCCACCGTACGCGCGAGGTCGCCGTCCGCATCGCGCTCGGGGCCTCGCGGCAGCGCGTCGTGCGGCAGTTCCTGGTCGAGAGCGTGCTGCTCGGCACGATGGGGGGCCTGCTCGGGCTCGGGCTGGCGGCGGTGGGGGTTCGGCTCTTCGACCGCGCCGTCGAAGGCAGCGGCAAGCCGTACTGGATCATCTTCAGCATGGACTACCGCGTGTTCGGCTTCCTCGCGGCGGTCTGTGTGCTGACCGGCATTCTCTTCGGGCTCGCGCCGGCGCTGCAGGTGACGCGCACGAACGTGAACGAGGTGCTGAAAGAAGGCGGACGCGGCAACCAGGGCGGCACGCGCGCACGCTGGCTGACCGGCACGATGGTGGTGCTGGAACTCGCGCTGACGCTCGTGCTGCTCGTCGGCGCCGGTCTGATGGTCCGCAGCTTCCTCAAGATCTACACGATCGACCTCGGGATCGACACGCGGAACCTGCAGACGATGCAGATCGGCCTCCCGGCGTCGAAGTATCCGCCGCCGCCGCGGCCCGCGGCCGGCGCGACGCCCGCGCCCGATCCGCGCCTCGCGTTCTACGATCGGCTGCTGCCGCGCCTCCAGGCGATCGCCGGCGTCGATTCCGTCTCGCTGACGACCAGCGTGCCGCCGTTCGGCGGAGGACGCCGCGGCGTCGAGATCGAGGGACGTCCCGCGCGGAAGCCGGAAGAGCGCGCGCCGGACGTCGCGACGGTGATCATCAGTCCGGACTTCTTCCGCACGGTCGGCGTCCAGATCCGCCGCGGACGCGCGTTCCAGGACACCGACGGCATTCCGGGCAGCGAGAACGTCGTCATCAACGAGAAGCTCGCCGCAACACTCTTCGCGAACGAGGATCCGATCGGCCGCCGGATCCGGTTCGTGCAAGGCCAGCCGGGGCCGGGCCAACCTCCTCCCCCCGTCCCCGTCTGGCGCACCATCGTCGGCATCAGCCCGACAATCCGGCATTCGTCACCGCAGGACGCCGAACCGCCGGCCGTGATCTACATGCCGCACCGCCAGGACACGCCCGGAGGCGGCACGATTCTGGTCAGAAGCCATCTCGACTCGGGCGCCGTGATGAGCGCCGTCCGGCGCGAGATCGCCTTCGTGGATCCGGATCAGCCGGTGCTCACGATGCAGACGATCGAGCAGATGCTCTCGCGGCAGATGTGGCCGTACCGCGTGTTCGGAACGCTGTTCGCGATCTTCGCGTTCATCGCGCTTGTCATGTCCGCCGTCGGGCTCTACGCCGTGATGGCCTACTCGGTCACGCAGCGGACCGCCGAGATCGGCGTGCGGATGGCGCTCGGCGCGGACGGCCGCCAGGTCTGGTGGCTCATTCTGCGGCGCGGCCTGATTCAGATGGCGCTCGGCGTCACGATCGGCCTCACGGGCGCTTTCTTCCTGTCGAAGGTGATGCGCTCGCTGCTGGTGCAGATCACGCCCACCGATCCCGTCACGTTCGCGACCATCACGGTCATCCTGGTCGTCGTCACGATCTGCGCGTGCGTCTTCCCCGCCAGACGCGCGACGCGCGTGGACCCGCTCGTCGCGCTCAGAGCCGAGTAGCGCGCTACATTGACGGGCGCGCGCCAGATCCCGCGTCTCTGTTCGCGCGCGCTCGCCTCCGCGCGCTGGAGCTCCTCTCCGCGCTCGCCTGCCGCGCGTCCCGACAATCGCGCCAGGCCTTCGCGCACGAGCAGCGCGTTCACGAACGTGCCGTCCTCGAGCAGCACGTAGGCCGACGACGATCCGCTCGACACGAACTCGAGGCGCACGAAGCGATGGAGCACGATTCGTTCGAGCCGCTCGCGGGCCTCGCGTCCGAACGGCTCGCCGTCGGTCGCTCCACGCGGCGGCCGCGGCGTACGGATGCCGGCCAGCCGCACGCGGCCGCGACCCGTCACGTCGATCGTGTGCCCGTCAACGACCGCTCGCACGTCCACGACTTCCGGCCGCGCGATCGACTGCCCGTACGCAATCGCCGCCAGCCCCGCCACCATCACAGTTCGCAGGATCTGCATACTTCCGTTCTCCTTCAACGAGTTACAGCTACGCTCGCGCGCAACTGCAACCCGAGAGCCGGAAGCTGGAAGCCGGCAGCCGGTAGCCGGCAGCCGGCGCGTTACGCGAGCAGAACCTCCAGGTCGTCCCGGCTGAGCGAGCGCAGGAGTCCCTCGTCCGCGCGGACGATCGCGTCGGCGAGTCCGCGCTTGGTGGCCTGCAGTTCCACAATCTTGTCTTCGACGGTTCCGGCTGCGAGCAATCGGTAGGCGAACACGTGGCGGGACTGGCCGATCCGGTGCGCACGGTCGATCGCCTGCGCCTCGACGGCGGGATTCCACCACGGGTCGAGGAGAAAGACATACTCCGCGGCGGTCAGGTTGAGGCCGAGGCCGCCCGCCTTCAGGCTGATGAGGAACAGTCGTGAATCCGGATCCTCCTGAAAGCGCGTGACGGGCGTTTCGCGATCGCGCGTGCGCCCGTCGAGGTATTCATACGACATCCCTTCGGCGTCGAGCCGCGTCCGGAGCAGCGCGAGCAGGCTCGTGAACTGCGAGAACACGAGACACTTGTGGCGTTCGTCCAGCACTTCCGCAAGCTGGGGGACGAGCGCGTCGAACTTCGCCGATGGCTCGTCAGCGCGCCTCGGATCGACGAGCCCGGGATGACAGGCCGCCTGGCGCAGTCGGAGCAGCGCCTCGAGCACGTGCATCTTCGACTTCTGAAGGCCGTCGCGCGCGACGCGCGCGAGGAGCGTGGCGCGATAGTGATCGCGCAGCTCGTCGTACAGCTCGCGCTGCGAGCGCGGCAGCTCGCAGCGGATCGTCAGCTCGGTCCGCGGCGGCAGCTCGGGCGCTACCTGCGCCTTGGTCCGGCGGAGGATGAACGGGCGGACGCCGCGCGCGAGCACGTCGAGGGCCTCGGGATCGCGGCGCGCCGCGGCGGCGCCGTGACGCGCGAATGCCGACGAGCTGCCCAGAAGGCCCGGATTCAGGAACTCGAACAGGCTCCACAGCTCGCCGAGATGGTTCTCGATCGGCGTGCCGCTCAGCGCGAGCCGGTGTTTCGCGCGGACGAGCCGCGCCGCCTTCGCCCCGGCGGTCCCGGCGTTCTTGATCGTCTGCGCCTCGTCGAGCACGGCGTAGTCGAACATCACGTCTTTCAGCATCAGCACGTCGCGGCGCAGCGTCCCGTAGGTCGTCAGGACGAGGTGATGCCTCGCGACGGCCGACACCGAGCGGTCGGCGCCGCTGAAGTCGAGCACACGCAGCGAGGGAGCAAACCGCGCGGCTTCGTCGATCCAGTTGAACAGGACGGAGCGCGGCACGACCACGAGCGACGGCCCGTCGAGCTCGCGTTCGGCGCGCAGGCGATCCAGCCACGCGAGCACCATCACCGTCTTGCCGAGCCCCATGTCGTCGGCCAGGCATCCGCCGAACCTGAAGCGCCTGAGGAACGCGAGCCAGCCGAGCGCGTCGCGCTGGTAGTCGCGCAGCCGCCCGCGGAACGACGATGCCGCGTCGAGCGGCGTGAGGCCGCTGAACGTGGCGAGCTCGTCCCGCGCGCGGACGAACCGCTCGTCGAGACTGACGGAGGGCAGCTGAGCGAGCGCCGCGTCCAGCAGCGCCGCCTGTGCGCCCTTGAAGCGGACGTGATCGCCCGACGCTTCCCCGGCGCTGGCGATCCCGGCGAAGCGGCGCAGCCACTCTTCCGGCACCATGCCCTCGCTGCCGTCGTCCAGCGTCACCGTCGAGTGTCCCTGACGCAGCGCGTCGAGCAGGCGCGGCAGCGGCGCGGTCAGCCCGTCGCCGAAGTCCACCGTGCCGTGGAGCTCGAACCAGTCGATGCCGGAACGGACCTCGGACGTCATCGTCCGGGCCGGACGGAAGGCGCGTCCTTCCGCTTCGATCCGCCAGCCGAGCGGCACCAGGGTTCGCACCGCGTGCGCGAGCTGTGACGGTGCGATCGCGTAGCCCTGCCGCGCCGCGAGATAGTCCCAGTGGCGCGCGAACCCCGCCTGTGCGAGCTGCCCGAGCGCCTGCTGCTCGAACGTCGTGTCGCGGCGGACGAGACGGCGCCGCTCCTGGTCGAACACGCTGCCCGGGGCGTCGGGCGCGACCGCGAGGCCGTCGTAGTCGAACGAGACCGTGACCGCGAGCGACGCGGCGGGATGGCGGTGCGGATCCGCGCGAACGCTGATCGACGGCCGCGGGCGGCCGGCCACGATCTCGAACTGCAGCTCGGGCGGCAGCTCCGACGGATCGACGCCGGATCGCGCGAGCACGTCGACGAGCCGTCCCGTGGCGTCGAGCGGAATCGAGACCGCGCCGGATCCGCGCAGCTGTGCCAGCCACGCGAAGGCGCCGCCCGCGTCGAGACGCGACACGCGGCCGCGATGAAAGAGGTACCCCGACGGCAGCACCATCGACGGCTCGCGGATCGGCAGCCGTTCGTCGCCGCGCACGAGCGCGCCGTCGATCGAGAAGCTCTCGTCGCGGGACGGATGCACGACGTCGAGCCGGAAGACCCACGGCGGGCCCTCGTCCCACTCGAGCGGCAGGAATTCGTCGGGCTGCTTCTGCACGCGGAGCATCGCGCGACCCGACTTCACCACCGCCGGCAGCACGCGATCGAGCAGCGGCTCGGCGAGCCGGAACGACGATCGGCCGAACTCGGTGTAGGCGCCGTACGTGTCGACCGCGCCGAAGAGCTGCGGCAGCACGTCGCGATCGATCGGATCCGAGATGTCCTCGAGATCGTGCAGGCCGATCTGCGCGGGCTTCGGCTTTCCCCACTCGCCTGTCTTGCGGCGCTGCCGCGTCATCAGGTCGATGGCGACGACGCCCGTTGCGAGCGTGGCGGCACGGTCGATGGCGTAGATGAGCTGTGCGCCGGCGAACCGCGGCGCCCGCGCGGCGCGCGCGTGGGTCGTCAGGTGCCGCGAGAACTCGTTGAGAAACCGCTCCCACGGCATGGGTGCGTCAGGTGCGCGTGGTGCGTGAGGTGCTCGGGGTGCTCGAGGTGCTCCAGGTGCTCCAGGTGCTCCAGGTGCTCCAGGTGCTCCAGGTGCCACGAACTCCGGATCGGTGTCGGCGTCGGGATCGCGCGCCTCAATCGACGCGTCGAGGCCGAGCGTGCCGTTGCCCATCAGGAAGCCGCGCCGTTCGGCCTCGAGGAGCGCGGCCCAGATGTGTTTGCAAATGACGACGCGATCGAAGAAATACGGACACTCGCACGACGCCGTGAACGCGTCGCCGGCGCGCTCGATGCGGATATGGTAGACATGCGATCCGCGCACATCGGCCCGTGCGGACCACGCGTTCCCCTCGACCCTGGTGACGGCGCCGTCGAGGTGATACAGACGCCCCTTCGTCCGGCTCCCGCCCGCAACGTCGCGCGCGAGTACACGCGTCAGCGGGAACTGATCGGCCATCCGACCAGTGTACTAGCACCGAAGTTGCAACTGCGGCCTCCAACACAAGGAGGTCACGTGTCAAACGAACTGCGCAGTAAACGTGTCGCCGCGCTCGTCGAACATGGATTCGAGCAGTCGGAGCTCGTCGAGCCGAAGAAGGCGCTCGAAGCCGCGGGCGCCACCGTGGAGGTCGTCTCGCCACAGAGTGGACGAGTGAAGGGCTGGCAGCACAAGGACTGGGGCCAGGACGTCACCGTCGATCGGCCGCTCGACGCGGCATCGGCCGACGAGTACGACGCGCTCCTGCTGCCCGGCGGCGTCATGAATCCCGACAGGCTGCGCGCCAACGAGCGCGCGGTGGCGTTCGTCAAGGCCTTCGTCGACGCGGGCAAGCCGATCGCGGCCATCTGCCACGGTCCGTGGACCCTCATCGACGCCGAGGCCGTGCGCGGCCGGACGATGACGTCGTGGCCGTCGCTCAAGACCGACCTGCGCAACGCCGGCGCGAACTGGGTGGACCGCGAGGTCGTCACCGATCGCGGCCTCGTCACCTCGCGCAAGCCCGACGACATTCCGGCGTTCAACAGGGAAATGATCGACGAGTTCGCGGAAGGCCGCCATCAGCCGGGCCGCGAGATGGCCGGCCGCACGACCTAGCGCCGCTTCGGCTCGAAAGCGGCAAATGGCAGCGTGTCGGGCACCACGCGGACGGCCGTCGTGAACTTCAATGGATAGCGTCCCCCAGTCGGGTACGTGAGCTCGACGAAGAACGCGGTCCAGCCCTTCGCCGGCGCAGGCACGCGCGCCACCCACGTATTCGGTCCGGACGGCGCGAGCGCGGCGCTCGCGTACGCCGGGCCGATGACGTCGAGCCGGAAGTTCCGCGCCCCGGGATTCGTCGCCTGCCACAACAGCACCTGATCCGGCCGGTCCCTGGCGACGACCTTGATCGCGCCGTCCTTCTCGAACGTCCAGGAGAACTCCGGCCGCTTCGCGCCCTTCACGACGGACGCGTAGAACGCCTCGACGGTTTCGATGGCGTCCGACTTCTCGAGGCCGTGGTTCGTGTTGGGCACGTAGCGCAGGTGCTTTTCGCCGCGCAGATCGTCGAAGTAGAACTGCGACGAGTCCGGCAGGAAGAACTGATCGCCGGACGCGTTCACGAGCAGCTTGGGCATCGTCAGGCGATCGCGGTATTCGTACGGCTCCTCGATCTTCAGGAGCGCCCGGAACGGCGGCGTGCCGAGCCAGTCCATGATGCCCTGCTGCTCGTAGTCCTTCACGGCGTCCGACCACGCGCCGTACGCGCGGTAGTGGTGCGCGAACGAGGGCTCGACGTTCAGCAGATCGATCACCGCCGGCGCGATCGCCACGACGCGCGTATCCGTGGCCGCCGTGGTCCACGTCGTCCACCCGCGCTTCGACGCCCCGCTGACGACGAATCGGCCGACGCGATGGTTCCCGCCGCCGGCCGACGCTTCGAATGCCGTCACGGCGTCCATCGCGCGGACGGCGCTCTTCGTCATCGGCAGACGCGCCAGCCAGCGGTCCTCGCCGGTGCGGAGGAAATGATCCCAGGTGTACGCGATGAAATCGTCCTCGGTGCGTGGCTTGTGCGCGGGATCGTCCTTGAAGACGACCGGCTGGTTCGGGACCATCCGCAGCTCGGCGGCCACCGTCCCGGTGTCGCGCGCCGCTTCGACGAGCCAGGGCGGCGCCGCCGCCGGCGGCTGGCGATCGTTCCTGCCGCCGCTGATGAACAGCAGCGCCACGTCGCTCGTCACGGTCTGCGGCGTCACGACCGTCAGCCAGTGCCTCCAGATCGGGTTCTCGACTTCCTGATCCGTCAGCCACTTCTGCGACGCGAGATCGATGAGCGTGACGGTCACGCCGTCACCGGGCTGCGTCTTCGACACGCTCCACGAAAACGCGGGGTCCGGCGCTGCGACGTACTTGTCGAGCGGGGTACGCGAGTCGCGCGCGGTGGATGGCGCCGGCGCCTGTCCCGCGAACGGGACCGACGCCGCAAGGAGCCACGCCATCGTCACCGCGACCGGCCGCATGCTCATGCGGCGCAGTATATGCGACGGTGGCGGCGTTCAGCGACGCGGCGCGTCTACGGCCTCGGCCGCGACCGCGACCGGAATCTCGCGCGCGCTGCCCGGGCCGAGCGTCACCTGCGACAGGTACATCTGCTTCCCGACGCGCTCGAACTCGAGCTTCGGTTGCGCGGTCCTGGCGGTGTCGGCCGCCATGCTGAGCACCAGCGCGACGCGATCGCCGTTCGCCGTGGAGATCGACACGAGCTCCGGGTTGCGCGTATCGCGGCTCACGACATAGTCGCCCGCCGGCAGTGCGATGCCGTTGACGACGAATGCAAACGGGACCTTCGCCACGACGATATCGTCAGCCTGCGCGGCCCGCGCGGCTCCAGCGACGAACATGACCGCTCCGATGGCCACCAGTGCGCGCTTCATCATTCTCTTCACGACGTCCTCACCTTTCTCCAGCCCCGCGGAATGCGGCGCCCTCAAAAGGTGTGACGCTTCAAATGTGGCAGTTATGTGGCGGGCGGAGGGTATGTCTGCGACCGCCATGCGCGCATCGCATCGCAGGCACGATCAGATTCGCACGAAGACTCGCCGCCGATACATCCACCAGAGAATGAGCCAGAAGACGACCAGCACGGCCGCGCCGCGCAGCACGGGCTCGAACGGCGGGCCCATGACGGCGAACGGGGCGCGCCCGACATGCCTGACCAGCGCGCCCCGCACGAAATCCTCCATCGTCCAGCTCATGACATAGACGGCGATCGAGTTCGCGCCGATCACGAGAAGCGGAAACGCCCAGCGTGTCCACCCTTTGATCTCGATGACGCCGAACAGCGCCGCGAGCATGATCAGCACGAGGCCGCCGCTGTAGAGCGTGTACGACGGCGTCCACACGCGTTTGACGATGGGACAGATGCCGAGCCAGTCGAACAGCAGGCCGGCAAGCGCGAGCGCTGCGCCGGCGGCAAGCAGTCCCTTGAACTTCCCGTCCGCCGCGCGCGGCGTGCGCAGCCACTCTCCCGCCCAGAGCCCCAGCATCATCGTCGCAAGCGTCGGAATGAAGCTGAGCGTCGACCAGCCGCCGCTGTTGAAGCGGAACGGCGATTCGCGCGGAAACAGATTCAGGAACCAGACGTCGAACGCCCACGAGAGGTTCGTGTTCTTGTCGAAGTGCGCGAACACCCCCGGCGCCGGAGCCGGATACATGACGAACGCCGCCCAGAAGCCGACGAGCAGGACGGCGAAGACGACGATCTGCGTGCGGCGCGCGGCGAAGGCGAGCAGAAACAGGAACGTGTAGCCGAGTCCGATCTGCGTGAGCGTGTCTTCGAACGTCCAGTACGTCTGCCGGCGCTCGAGCGAGCGCAGGAAGATGCCCAGCAGGATCAGCGCGACGCTGCGCACGACGGCGTGCGCCAGCAGCCGGCCAAAAGGCTGCCCCTTCGCCTGGCGGCTCGCGATCGAGAACGGCAGCGCGGCGCCGACGAGGAACGAGAACGCCGGCTGGATCAGATCGTGGAGCGAACAGCCGCGCCACGGCACGTGCGTCGTGTTGAACGCGACGACCGCCCAGAACGTGCTCGTCGGATACGCCGCCTGAAGCGTCCAGAGACGCATCGCCTCCGCGAGCATCAGGAACATGACGAGCCCGCGGAACGCGTCGATCGACAGCACTCTGGGCAGCGCCGTGCCCGCCGCAATGCGGTCGCCGTCAGCCGCGCGGAGGTCGATCACTTCAGCGTCAGCTTCTGGACGCGCCAGGTGAGGAGCTCCGCGACGTAGAGCTCGCTCGCCGACGGACACGCGATCTGGTGGATCCACCCGAACTGCTTCGGCTGCTTGCCGGACTTGCCGAGGACGCCGAGGACCTTGCCGTCCAGCGTCATCTTGTAGATCCGCCCGGGATAGGCGTCGGACATGAAGAGGACCTGGTTGGGGCCGGGCGTGATGCAGATGGCCCACGGCGCGCCCGGCGCCTGCGTGCCGGTGACGTCAGGCGCCGGGCGGTTGCCGATGGCGGGCTTCGCGTCCGGCGGTGCGGCGACGTCCACGCTCATCGAACGGAGGTGCTTGCCGTCGGCGTCGAACACCTGAATCCGCCGGTTGCCGCGGTCGGCGACGTAGATGCTGCCGGCCGCGTCGGAGGCGATGCTGTGCGGTGTGTCGAACTCGCCGTCCTTCGTGCCCTTCTCGCCCCATGACTTCACCCAGTCGCCGTCCCGGCTGAACTTTGCGACGCGCGAGTTGATGTAGCCGTCGCTGATGAAGATGTTCCCCTGCGGGTCCCACGTGACGTCGGTCGGCTGGCGGAACTGGCCGTCCACGGGTGCGCGGGGCGGCGTGGGGCGCGTCCACGGCACGGCGGTCTCGTCGGACGCTTCTTTCTTGCGGCCGAACACCATCGCGACGCGTCCGGCCGGCGTCAGCTTCACGATCATGTCGGAGCCCTTGTCGACGAGCCAGATGTTGTCGTCGCGGTCGATCTTCACGCTGTGCGCGTACGACATCGCATACATGCCCTTGCCGATCTCGCGGACGAACGTGCCCGTCCGATCGAACTCGAACAGCTGCGCGGCCGCGGCGCCGAACGCGGGACCGACCGTGCCGCCCCGCGAGAACACGAACACGTGGCCTTTCGAGTTCACCGCGACGCCGGCCACCTCGCCGAAATACACGTCGGGCGGCGGCTTCAGGAACTCGACGTTGCCGTCGAACGGCACGTCGGGGACGGACGGCTGACCCTGTCCGGCCGGGGTCGCGAGCGAGGCCGAGGCGGCAATGGCGAGCGCGATCGTCAGGTGTTTCACGGAATGCTCCTTTGTGCGCGCATTTTACGCCGCCGATCCACAATCGGAGAGGAGGTTTCCGTGAAGCTGACCGAACTGTTGATCGCCGAACTGGACCGTGAGACGCCGATCACGAAACGCGCGCTCGCGGCCGTCCCCGGGGGACGCGACGACTGGAAGCCGCACCCGAAGTCGATGGCCCTCGGCCGGCTCGCCGGCCTGGTCGCGATGATGCCGTCGTGGCTGCCGATGATGATCGGCCAGGACGAATTCGACGTCGTGCCGCCGAAAGGCACGCCCTCGCAGTTCCCGATGCCGGCCCAGAAGGATCTCATCGAGACCGTCGAGAAGGGCTTCGCCGGCGCGCGCGCGGCGCTTGCGGGCACGACCGACGATCACCTCATGAAGACCTGGCGCCTGAAGGCCGCCGGCGCCGTCGTCGGCGAAGGCACGCGCCTGTCGATGATCCGCGACGCGCTGATGCACCTCTCGCATCACCGCGGGCAGCTCACCGTCTACCTGCGCCTGAACGACGTGCCCGTGCCGCACATCTACGGTCCGTCGGCCGACGATCAGCGCTTCTGAGCCGGGCGGAACCCGATCTTTCGCGGGAACAGCGACCGGGGCTTCATCAGTTCTCGTATCGCCCCGAACACGACCTGGAACTGACCGTCGTATTTCTGCTCGAGTTCGTCGAGTTTCCGAACGAGTTCGGTGTGCGCGACGACCATCCGCCGCAGCTGTACGAAGGCGCGCATGATCTCGATGTTGACGCGGACGGCGCGGGGAGAGCGCAGCACGCTCGACAGCATCGCGACGCCTTGCTCCGTAAACGCGTACGGTTCGCTTCGGCGGCCGCCACGGCCGGTCTTCGTCGTCTTTGCGGTCACAGATTGTGACCGCAAAGATTCGACTTCTCCCAGCGTCAGCCTGAACATGAAATCGGGCGGAAAGCGCTCCCTGTTCCGCGACACCGCCTGGTTGAGCGCCTTGACCTCGACGTCGTACAACGCCGCGAGATCGACATCGATCATGACGTTGTGATCGCGAACTCTCACGACCAGGCGCCTCACTCGTTCGACGTCGACTCGCCTGCTGGGAAGCATCACACACGACGATGCCATCACCTGGACCACGCCGCAAGACCGAAAGATCTGCCGTCGATCAGGTGAGCGACGTACGCGGATCTCGCGTACTCGCCATGCCGCCCGGGTCTGCGCGCCGTGCGACGGTGCGCCGGCGAGCGGAGCGCCCGGTCACTTCGGTGCGCTCGTCCGATACGGTGCGAAGTCGTCCCACACCTGCTGAAGGATCTTCGGGTCGATCGGCCGCGTGTCGGGCTTGTCGGGATCCTTGTCGGAATAGAGCGTCAGCTTCACCGTCTTGCAGTCCGGCCGCAGCGCGTCGGGGTCGAAGACGTACAGCCCTTCGTAGACGAACTCGCGCTCGCCGACGCGCTGTTCGATCCGGAACGGATGGATCGGCGCGACGTCCGCGTCTCCGCACGAGAGCCGCATGCGCGCGAAGCCGGCCTTCACGTGCTTGATCGACGGAATCGCCACGCCCTGCGTCTGCGCGGCGCCGCGCGCAAGCGTCGTCCAGAACCCCTCGACCAGCTTCGGCGTCGCGCGGATCAGCACGACCGGCGGATAGTCGTGGACGTAGTCCTCCCAGTTGGCGAAGTCCTGCAGCGCGCGCATCGATTTCGCCATCTCCACAGGATTCCCGTCGGGCCGTTCCGCCGACGGCGAGCCGTCGTTGCGGTGGCGCGCGCCGTACAACAGCACGGGCGTAATGATGCTGACGTCGAAGTCGTTGCCCTCGATCAGATAGGCGCCAAGGCGTCCGGCCCGGCCTTTCACCGCAGCCTTGAGCGCGTCGTCCTCGAACGGGCGGTCGCGCTCGACGGGCAACGGTGCGCCGGCCGGCGGCGCGCTGGCACCGGCCATCGCCTTTTCGGCGTCCGCGACGAGCGCGCGCGCTTCGTCGATCGACACGGCGCTGGGCGAGACGTCGTGAATCGTGCGGTCGTCGTCGCTGAGCGTCGTGATCGCGACGACGTCGCCGGCGGCGTTCAGAACCGGCGCGCCCGCGCAGTGATCGTCGAGGCTGATGGTCGTGACGATCGCGTGCGCGCTCACTTTGCTGACGGTGCCGGACGCCAGGCTCCTGCGGTCGCCGAGCGGCGCTTCGATCGCGAAGACCTTGTCCGTGTCGGCGACTGCCGCGGCGCCGTTCCGCGCGTAGCCGAGCCGCATCGGCCTGGCCTGCGCGATCGCGGCCGGATCGACCCACAGAATCGCGACGTCCTTGTTCGCGTCCGATGCGAGCACGCGCGCGGCCGCTTTCTTCGACGGCGAGAACTGCACTTCGACGTCCGTCGCCTTTCCGACGAGCCGTTGATTCGTCGCGATCAGGCCCCGCGCGTCGATCACGAATCCCGAGCCGAGCCTCGTCGGACTCCAGATCGTGACGACGCTGCCCTGCCAGTCGATCAGCAGCGCCGACGCGCTCCCGGCGGCCGGGACGGCGCTGTCGGCAACCGGCGTGCCGATCGACGCGTTGGCGGCCGTCAGATCGAGTTTCGTGTCCCTGCCCGCCTGCACGTCCAGCGTCTGCGTCCACTCGTACGACTTGCCCTGGAAGACGAGCGGCTCGTCGGATTCGACGGTGTAGTTGCCCGGCTTCAGCCGCACCTCCGCGGTCCCGTCAATCGTCGTGACGAGACGCTGCGGCGCGGCGCTGACGGGGTTGTCGCTGATGAGCAGGGCATGACGCGGAACCGGATGGACGTGGCCGTCGGCGTCGACGATCGTGACCGCGATCTTGAGGACGCCCGGCGGCTGCGCGGACACGACGCCGGCGATCAG